>Ga0302178_10000010_pt1 | contig 180607 bp, 152 predicted proteins | sample I_Palsa_E1_3_FD_198790 | JGI IMG/M metagenome (GOLD analysis project Ga0302178, IMG submission 198790) | Peat permafrost microbial communities from Stordalen Mire near Abisko, Sweden - I_Palsa_E1_3 | ecosystem: Environmental > Terrestrial > Soil > Palsa > Peat permafrost | place: Sweden...
TACCGGCCAACACGCCGCGCAACGCCTTCACCTTATGGAGCACCTACACGCTCGCGCCGCACTGGCAAATCGGCGGCGGCCCCACTTATCAAGGCCCACGCTTTGTCACCGACGACAACCTCGTGGCGGTACCTGGCTACACCCGCTGGGACGCCATGGCGGCTTATCGCCGCAAGCCGTACGAAATCCGTCTCAATCTCCTGAACCTTAGCAACAAGACCTATTACAGCGCCCTGGTCGATGCCGACGGCGGCCGTGCGATACCGGGCAGCGGGCGCACCTTGCTGGCGACGCTGACCTATCGCTTCGATTGATCCTGCACGCCCGCAAGCTGCGGCCATCCGCAGCGCCACCCTGGATCAATGCGCCACGTGGTTCAAAGTCCAGCCCGGTTGATACCCGTCATTCAAGGTCTTCACGAAGGCGATGATGTCCTCGATATCGTGTTGATTCATCGCCGGTTGATCACCAAACTTGCGGTCGAACGGCGCATCGAGGATGTCGATGTTGGCCTGATACTGCGGTGGGATATCGTTGTACTTTTGAACCTTGCCCGAGGCATCGCGTGGATAGATTTTCTCGGGATTGGTATTGCGCCAGTTATAGAACTCCATCACTTGTTGCAGCGTATGGTAGACCGAGTTATGGAAGTACACCGGGCGCTGGGACGAGTTGCGCAGCGTCGGGGTCAGGAACATGCCGCAATATTGGGTCTGGTCTTTCAAATCCGTGCGGTACGGGCCGCAGATGCCCATGTCGAAATACTTGGGATTTTTGTTCTCGGCCAAGGCCGGATTGCGCGGCGCGCCGAGCGCTTCGTATTGCGTATCGGTAAATAGCGGTGGCAGGCCATCGTGGCCGGGCTGGCTCAAGTGACAGCCGGCGCAATTTGCCTTGTCCTGGTCGTTAAACAGTTTCATCCCGCGTAATTCGGCCGGGCTCAAGCGTGCTTGTCCTTCCAGCCAGTAATCATATTTGCTGTTGAACTCGTGGAACGACTGGTCTTCAATCTGATAACGGCTGACCGCGGACATGGCTTCGGCCAGCAACATATCGGGCTGATCGAGGATGCGCGGGCCGAACAGTTGTTTGAACATGTCGCGATACTTGGTTTGCGCCAGCTTATGCGCCGCCTCGGCTTCGTTAGCGTTGGCCATTTCGACCGGATTCACCAGCGGGCCAACGGCTTGCGCTTGTAGCGTATCGGCCCGGCCATCCCAGAACAAGCCGCCTTGCGGCACCATGGCGGGCGCGACAGGCGCCACGCCGGCGGTCTTTTGGGCGCGCGCCACGCCTTGCACTTGCGCCGCCGTCTGGCTCAGGGTGGCCACCGGGGTATCCATATCCGCGGCTTCGGGTCCGATAGTAAACGTCGCTTGACGATACAGATAAGCCAGCGAAGGCGGCGGTCGATAGCCGGGCAGCGTCATATGCGGGCCGCCCAGTTGCACCAGGGCCGCATTCGGCGGCCCGTAGGCATGCTCGGGACTGTGGCACGAGGCGCACGATTGCGTACCCGACGCTGACAGCGACGGGTCAAAGAAAATTTGTTTGCCGAGTTGCGCCAGCAAACTCAAGGGTACTGTCTCGGGCTTCAATAAATGCACCGGATGCGGATTGGCCCCGGTCAGGTCTTCGACCACAAGTCCAACGGCGTCCGGCATCCGTTCCGGATAAAGCAGCGCGTAGGCGCTGAAGGCGATTAACGCAAGCAAGATGCCGCTGGCACTCCATTGCAAAAAACGGCGCAACGGCCGCTTGGTTGAAGGCGGAACGGAATTCGAGCGAAGAGTCATGGCGATGGCGGAGAACCGCAAAGAGATCAATAAAATGCAACAAGTCGAGCCAGCAACTCGCTGGCTCGACGGCGCAACATCCATCTGGTGCATCCTGAGATCGTGACCTGACATCAGCACCTCGCTGAGGTCAGGCCGTAAGCCGAGGATGCGCTACAACAATCAGTTGGTGACTGTCGTCGGAGCCGCCGACAGAACGGTGCCCAGGCTGTTATCGAGGAACAGCGGCGGAAGGTTGCCGCTACCCGCGAAATTGAACATATTGTTGATGCTGCCTGCGGTTGCGTCGAAGGAACCCTTGCCGATGCGTTGACCGCCCAACCAGTTATCTTCGATGAAACGCGTAACGGAGGCCTGCGTGATCAGCGTGTGGCTGACAAAATTGGCGTTAGCCCACGGCGAGATCACGATAAACGGCGTACGCGTACCCGGACCGCAACGACCGTTAACTACGGCGCCGCCCACGCCCACGGGCTGGACCGCACCCGCAGAGGTACAGCTGCCGGGAGCCGTCAATTGGTCGGCGCCAGTGTGGCCCGTGTCAGTAACGGAAGTCGCATCGAACGATGAGCTGGTCGGCGCGGCAAATTGATGGTCATACCAACCATCCGAATCGTCGTAGGCCACGATCACTGCGGTGTTCTTCCAGTCCGGCTGTTGCTCCAGGAAGTTGACCACCTTCGTCACAAAAGCCTGTTCGTCGAGCGGGTCCGAGTTGCCCGGGTGAGCATCTTGCACCGCCGGCGCCTTGAGGAAGGCGACCGAGGGGAAGTTGCCGGCCGTCACTGCGGCGAAGAAGTCATCGGTATCGTACTGATGATGAACCGGTGTCGCCGTGCTATCCAAGGGATCGGTCGCGCCGATCAGCGCGGTCGAAGTCGGGCGTGCGTGGGTCAGGTTGGCCGTGGTCGGGTAGTACTGGAACCAGGCATGATGCTGAGTGTAATCCACTTCCGCGAGATTCAAGACCGGCGAGTAGGTCGAGCGACCACAGCCGGTCGTGCTGTTGGCGTTGACGGTGGAAAGGTTGAAACCACCCATGAAACCGCCCCAGGTAATATTCTTCGCGTTCAGCAAGTCACCGATGTTCTGGTTCGCCGGCGAAAACTGGCCCGTTATGGTGTTGGCGGTGGTGTCATGAAAGACGGTGCAGGCGTCGCCGGTTGGGTCCAAGTCGCCGATCAGCGTGAAGCCGCCTTGTCCGTCGGGAATCGCGTTGGTGCTTGGCGATGGGCTGCCGCCTTGGGTCACCGCACCGGTACTGTTGTTGCTCAGGATAATGCCGTTGTTCTGGCCGGAAATAACTTCAATCGCGCCCGGCGTCGACGGGCCGTAGGTGCCCGTATACGCATTGTCGCTCATGGCAAAATGCTGCGCGTAGTTCCACAGGGCGGTATCCGTATTACCGTCGAAGTAGCCCATTACGATGCCCTTCGTGGCGAAGACTCCGGTGCCGCCGGAGAATGGCTGGCCGGTATTTGCCGGAAACGCATCCATCGCGCCATTGTCTTCAGCCAGTTGCTCCGGGGTGTAACTGTGGTTCTGACTGCCCGTATTGGCCTGGGAACGGTCGATGCGGAACGGCTCAAGCTGGGCTGCCGTCAGCGGAATCGCCAAGTTCGAGGCGTTGGTGCTGTTCGGGTTGGCGTTCAGCAGGGCGGGCGTCAGGCCGTTCACTGCCGGCGTGCCGGCTGCGGCCGTGAACGCGGGCTCACCGGCCGGGTTCAGCGCATTCGGATAAGTACCGAAATAATGGTCGAACGACTGATTTTCACCATAAATCACAACCACATGCTTGATCGGGGTGGTCGTGGCCAATGCATCCTGGGCCGACACGGTCGCCGCCGGAGGTACTACTGCTGCCGGAGGCGTGCTGTTGCTGCCGCCGCCGCAGGCTGCGAGCGCTAGCGCGAACGCCGACAGCGGAAACGCGATCAGTGCTTTACGAGACATTTTGAGAGGTTCCCGGTTATGGTAATCAAGGCAATGCAGCAGCGAAATCGCCTTGATAAGGGTGCGTCGAACAGCGAGGCACCTGACGATTACGTTGCGACATCGGTTCAAAGCTGCGGTAGTTAAACATCCACAGATTAAAGCCCGAAGACACATTCCTTACAAAAACCTTTCAATTCAATAAAAGGCCTACTTCTGGCCCTTTGATGCTGGCTGCTGAAAATTACCGGTGAAATAATTGAAGTTCGACCCGCCGCATGCAACGAGCGCTCGATCGAATTTATCGAGGCCGATGAAGGTATTTGATGAGTCGTGGCGAGGATCGTATAGATTTGTCTGCCGCTAAACAGAGGGCATCGGGAGACGTTAATGAAGGTGCAATGCAGTACCCGGAAGAATTCGAATTCGAGGCCGCCGAATAAGTAACCATGAGGTAACCGAACTCAACGGGGTCTCGTTATCTAAGCCGATCTTGACCTGAATGCCTTTCGAGGCTGCTTCATCCACGATCAGACCGGCCTGTGTCTGGATAACGCACCGCGCCGGTCAACCTCTCTGGTTCACCCGAAAGCGTGCCACCGTGGTCTTCAGTAAATCGGCCTGTTGTTCCAGCGAAGCCGCCGCCGCCGCGGCTTCATCGACCAAAGCGGCATTTTGCTGCGAAACCTCGTCCATTTGCGTTACCGCGCGATTGACCTGCTCGATGCCGCTGCTTTGCTCGCGCGACGCCGCGGCGATTTCATTCATGATGCCGGCCACCCGCTGCACCGCGGTTTCGATCTTGTTCATGGTGCCGCCGGCATCGTCGACCTGGCGCGTGCCGTCGGCAACGCGGGTAACCGAGGCGCCGATCAGTTCCTTGATCTCCTTGGCGGCCACCGCCGAGCGTTGTGCCAAGGTGCGGACCTCGCTGGCGACTACCGCGAAGCCTCGGCCTTGCTCACCGGCCCGGGCGGCTTCGACCGCCGCGTTCAAGGCCAGGATATTGGTCTGGAAGGCGATCCCTTCGATCACGCCGATGATGTCGACGATCTTCTGTGCGCTTTGGTCGATCTCGCCCATGGTTTGCACCACCCGCCCCATCGCTTGCGCACCGTGACCGGCGATGGAACGGGCGGTATCGGCCAGTTCCTGCGCCTGGTGCGCGTTCGCCGCATTCTGTTTGACGATCGCGGTGAGTTGTTCCATGGTGGCCGCCGTCTCTTCCAGCGCCGCGGCTTGTTTTTCGGTGCGCTGCGACAGGTCGCTGTTGCCCAGTGCAATCTCCCTGGATGCCGAGGAAATCGATTCGGCACCGCCGGCGACCTGGCCGACCATGGCCGCGATGCTGTCCTGCATGGTCGCCAGCCCGTCGACCAGGCGCCCCATTTCGTCGCCGGAGCGGAATTCGACGCGGTGCGTCAGGTCGCCCCGGGCAATCCGGTCGAAATGCCCAACCGTCAATGCCAGCGGGCGGGAAATCGCCCGCAGCAAACTGATACCGCTGACCAGGCAGGCCAACAAACCCAGCACGATCGCTCCCACCGCAATCGCTTGCAAGGTGAGGTAGCGCGTGTGCGCCTCGGCAAAACGGCTGCTGCCTTGCTGGGTCCTGAACTTGTCGAGCGCAGCCGAACTGGTGGTGAGCGCGACCGATAGCGGCGGCACGACGGTCATGGCAATTTTATCGGCACCGTCGTGATCGCCTTTTTTCATCATCGCGGTCATCGGTTCGATGGCGTTGTGCAGAAAATTATCGCGGGCCTGCGCCACCGCCTCCGACAGCACCGCTTCGTCGTTGCCATGCGGTAATTCGCTGTATTGGCGCCAGGCGGCATCGGAGACCGACAAATAATTCATGGCCTTGTCGATGATGGCCGGGATATCCGGGGCCTCCGGATGGAGCAAAGCTCGGTCCAGGGTGGTGCGTACGATCATCAGGTTGAGATTGGATTTGCCGATCGCGGTGGCCGCCACCAGTTCATTCGAATAAGCCTGCTCCAACGCATCGTTCGAGGCCTTCATGCCGATTTGGCCCAGTGCACCCGTGACGATCAGCAAGATGCCAAGCACCATCAGGGTGGCGATAAGACGAGCCCGAATTGAAAATTGTAAGCGCATGGTTTGCCTTCGCTGAGAAATGGCTGTGTGATAAGCGTGATAGTGCCGCTCGATACACGGCGGCTCTCTGCATAAAAAAACGGCGGCGGCCACGGCACCGCTCGCACCTGCCCCCGGTGCCAGGCGCAATGCGGAAATGACGTCAACCAGAAGGGTTGGCGTCAATCTATCATAGACCGGGTATTTGACTCGCCGCGGGTTAAAACAATTGATTCAGCGCCCCCGGACGGAACCAACCGGGGGCGCTGAATTCCGCCCGTTTTGGCGCGGTGCTTGCGTGGCGGGCGATGCAGCAAGCTGCACCGCCGCGTCGGGGGTTTCAATCGATAGAATCGGCCGGCTCGCCCCCCAGCACCGCGGTCGCCCGCCGAAAGTCCAGCACGCCTTCCCAGCGCGCGATGGCGATGGTGGCGACGCCGTTGCCGATCAGGTTGGTGACCGCCCGCGCCTCGTTCAGGAAACGGTCGATGCCGAGCAGCAACACCAGGCCCGATACCGGAATCTTGTGCATCGACGACAAAGTTGCCGCAAGCGCCACAAACCCCGCGCCCGCGACTCCGGCCGAACCTTTCGAGGTCAGCAGCATCACGCCCAAAATCACCAATTGATCCCAGATCGACAAATGCACATTGGTGGCCTGGGCCACAAACAGAGTGGCCATGGTCAGGTAGATCGCGGTGCCGTCGGCATTGAAGGTGTAGCCGGTGGGCAGGACCATCCCGACCACCGATTTCTGACAGCCCAGCGCTTCCATCTTCATCATCATTTGCGGCAGCACGGCCTCGGTTGAGGCGGTGCCGAAGACGATCAGGATTTCGTCCTTGATGTATTTGAGGAAACCCCACAGCGACAAACCGCATAATTTCATCACGGCGCCGAGCACCAGCACGATAAACAGCAGGCTGGTGACATAGACCGAGATCATCAACTGGCCGAATGAAGCCAGGGTGCCGATGCCATAGCGGCCGATGGTGAAAGCGATGGCACCGAAGGCGCCGATCGGCGCCAGATACATCACGATCCGCACGATGCCGAACATGCCGTGCAGGAACAAGTCCAGCATATCGACCAGCGGCGTGGCGCGTGCGCCCAGCTTGGCCAGGGCAATCGCAAACAACACCGAGAACAGGATAATCTGCAGCATCTCGCCTTGGGCGAATGCGCCGACCACGCTATTGGGCACGATATTCATAAAAAAATCGGCGATGGTGGCATGTTGCGCCTGGCTGGTATAGCTGGAGATCGAATCGGTACCGATATGACTGGCATCGATATTCATCCCGGCGCCCGGCTTGACCAGATTGACCACCACCAAACCCAGCACCAGCGACAGCGTCGACAATACTTCGAAATACAAAATCGCCTTCAAGCCGACCCGGCCGGCCTCGCGGATATTGCCCATCCTGGCCACGCCGACCACCACCGAAGCAAAGATAATCGGCGCCAACAACATCCGTATCAACTTGATGAAGAGATCGCCCAGCGGTTTAAGCTCGACGCCCAGTTGCGGCTTGAGATATCCCAGGACGATGCCGGCGATGATACCGATAAGTATCTGGACATACAGCTTGGAAACCAATTTCCTGATCAGTGAAACCTGCATCTTTGTCTCCTTGAAAATTGCGGGGATATGCTCGGCCTGCCGACCGCAAGCGGCGCTTATTATTTTTTATCAGGCCGCCGTGCCGGCGCTGGTGATCGCCGGCACGGCTTTGGGTGCTTATTCCGCGAGTTTTTTCATTTCACTGTAGAGATCGGCTTTGCCTTCGAAACCGATGCCGATCAGGTCGGGCATGGTGATATAGCCGTTCTCCACTTTCACGCCGTCGGGGAAACCGCCATACGGCTGGAACAGATCCGGATAAGATTCATTGCCGCCCAGGCCAAGACCGGCGGCAATATTCAGCGACATCTGATGGCCGCCATGTGGAATGCAGCGCGTACGCGACCAGCCATGCTCATGCAGCATGTCCAAGGTACGCAGGTATTCGACCAGGCCGTAGCTGAGCGCGCAGTCGAATTGCAGCCAGTCGCGATCGGCGCGCATGCCGCCGTAGCGGATCAGGTTGCGGGCGTCCTGCATCGAAAACAGATCTTCACCGGTGGCCATCGGGTTGCTGTAGTAATTACGCAGTGTGGCCTGCAATTCGAAGTCGAGCGGGTCGCCCGGCTCCTCGTACCAGAACAGGTCGTATTGCGACAGCGCCTTGGCGTAAGCAACAGCGGTATCGAGATCGAACCGGCCGTTGGCGTCGACCGCCAGCTTCTGGCCGTCCTGCAGCACGCTCAGAACTGAGTCGATGCGGCGCAGATCCTCGTCCAGCGAGCCGCCGCCGATCTTCTTCTTGACCACCGTATAACCGCGGTCGATGTAACTGCGCATTTCATCCTTGAGCGCATCGTGATTCTGGCCCGGGTAGTAATAACCGCCCGCGGCATACACAAAAATCTTGCGGTCCGGCACACCGTCGCCGTAGCGTTCGGCGAGCAATTGAAACAGCGGTTTGCCGGCGATCTTCGCCACCGCATCCCATACCGCCATATCGATGGTGCCGATCGCCACCGAGCGTTCGCCGTGACCGCCGGGCTTTTCGTTGGTGAACATGCAGTTCCAGATCTTGTGCGGATCCAGGTTGTCGCCGCTGTCATCGAGCAAGCTGTCCGGCTCGGCTTCCAGGACACGCGGGATAAAACGCTCGCGCATCAGCTTGCCTTGGCCGTAGCGGCCATTGGAATTGAAGCCGTAGCCGATCACCGGTTTGCCGTCGCGGATAACGTCGGTGACCACGGCCACCAGGCTCAGCGTCATCTTGCTGAAATCAATATAAGCGTTGCGAATCGGGGAACTGATGGGAACGGTCTTTTCGCGAATTTCAATAATTTTCATGGTCTACATCTCGCGTTGCGGGTCATCGGAGTGGGCTGGGAAAGCGGTTATGCAGCTTAACCAAGAAAGACCGCCCTATAATTCACCTTAATTCAAACGATTATTCACTTTAGGTGAAGAATGAAAACGGACGCTTCTTCGGAATTGAGCTTTTTTGTGCTGTTGGCCAAGCATGCCAACTTGTCGGCCACCGCCCGGGCGCTCGACATCACGCCGCCGGCCGCCACCAAACGACTGGCGTTGATGGAGCAGCGCCTGGGCGTGCGACTGGTGAACCGCACCACCCGGCGCGTCAGCTTGACCAGTGAAGGCGAGATCTATCTGGCGCATGCCAGCCGGATCCTCGCCGAAATCCGCGAGATGGACGATTTGGTCGGCAGCAGCCGTGCCGCGCCGCGCGGCTTATTGCGGGTCAATGCCACGCTCGGCTTTGGCCGCACCACCATCGCGCCGTTGATGTCGGCCTTTGCGCAGCGCTACCCGGAAGTGGAAATCCAGTTACAACTGACCGATAGCCCGATAGACCTGGTTGAAGAGGGTTTCGATTTGGCGGTTCGCTTCGGCGACTTGCCCGACACGCGTCTAAGCGCGCGCCGCATCATGTCGAACCGGCGCTTCCTGTGCGCTTCGCCGGCCTACCTGGAACGCCACGGCCAGCCGTCGACGCTGGCCGACCTATCGCTGCATCGCTGCATCATTCACCGGCAGAACGACGATGCTTATGGCATTTGGCGCTTTACCCGCAACCGCAAGACCGAAGTGGTCAAGGTTCACGGCGCCTTGTCCAGCAACGACGGCGACATCGTGCTGGGCTGGGCGATCGACGGACATGGCATCCTGATTCGCTCGGAGTGGGATCTGAGCAAACATCTTGAGGCCGGCCGGCTGCAATTGGTCTTGCCGGGGTTCACCCTGCAGCCGGCCGACTTATACGTGTATTACCCGAGCCGGCGCAATTTGTCGCCGCGGGTGCGGGCGTTTATTGATTTCCTGGTGGCGGGGATTGCCCGGTGACGGGTTTGGGTGCGGCACTCCATCCGCCGCCGAGGTTCTTGATCAGTAAAATCTTGCTTTGCGCGACTTGCCCCTGTGCATCCCGCAAACTTTGTTCGGCTGTCAGCAAGGTCAGTTGCTGAGTCAGCAGATTGGCTTCGCTTGCGGTACCAGCCTTGAGTTGCGCTTGTTCGCTGGCAAACAGTTGCTGATTGCGCTGGTAGACATGCTGGAAAGCCTGCACTTCGTCATTCAGGTGATTCACCGACGACAAGCTGTCCTCGACATTCTGGAATGCCGTCAGCACCGCCTGTTTGTAGTTGGCGGCATCCTCATCGTAAGTCGCCTCGGCCTGGTGCACCGCCGCTGTGCGCGCGCCGCCGTCGAACAGGGTTGCGGCAAGATCGGGCCCCACGGTCCAGACCCGGCTGGGCAGGGAAAACAGGTGGGCCAAGGTGTTGTGCTCGAAACCGCCCTGCGCGCTCAAACCCAGCGTCGGAAAAAACGCGGCCTCGGCGACGCCGATACGCGCGTTGGCAGCCGCCGCGGTGCGCTCAGCGGTTACCACGTCGGGACGCCGTTGCAGCAGTACCGAAGGCAGCACCAGCGGCACTTCGGGGTTGTTGTAGGCATAGTCCGCTTGCGCGGCAATGGTGAAATTGGCGGGCGCGACCCCAAGCAGTACCGCGATGGCATGTTCTTCCTGTTCACGCGCGATCTTGGAGGTTTGCAGCTCGGCAATCACACTTTCCAGCGTATCTTCAGCGACCAGTAGTTCATCGTTCGACCCGGTGCCTTGTTGAAAATTGGCCCGCGCCACGTCGAGCAGCCGAGCGTCAATGACTTGCTGTTTTTGCAGCAAGTCGATATCGGTGTCATATTCGCGCAGCGCGAAATAATCCCCCGCCACGCTCGCGGCAATCGACAATCGCTCGCCGGCCAACGTCGCATCGGCCGCCTGCGCCGTGGCTTTGCCCGATTCGATCTGGCGCCGGACCGAACCCCACAGGTCGGGCTCCCAACTGGCGGTCAACGAGGCGTTGACCAAATTGTGCGGCGCCGTGGTTCCGCCCGTCGACGTAGCAGTGGCACCCGTGCCGCCCGAGTTGCTCCGAGTGCCCGACAGATCGGCGGAAAGCACCGGGAACAGGCTTGCGGTATCGGCATCCACCTCGGCTTGCGCTACGCGATAGGCGGCTTCCGCGGCGACGATGGACTGGTTGGCTTGCAGCGACTGCTGCAGCAATTGCGTCAACTGCGGATCGTTAAACACCAGCCACCACTGGCTGGCAAGCGCGCCTTGCGGATTGGCTTCGCTGCGCTGCCAGGTGGCGCCTTCCTTGAATCGTGTCGGCAATTCAATTTTCGCTGGATGGTAGTCGGGGCCGACCGCGCACGCGGCCAGGGTCACGCTCGCCAGCAAGGCCGTGCAGCGGGCCGCCATGCGACGGGCATGGTGGGGCAGCGCAAGTCGGTGCGCGGAAACGGTTGAGCGAGGCATCGTCATGCTCCCTTCCTGCGTCTATGCAGGCGTTGATCGGCTCGATCCAGCCAAAGGTAAATGACGGGCGTGGTGTACAGCGTCAATACTTGACTGAACAACAGACCGCCGATAATGGCGATCCCCAAAGGCTTGCGGAATTCCGCGCCGTAACCGGAACCGAACACCAAGGGCACCGCGCCCAGCATGGCGGCCACCGTGGTCATCATGATCGGGCGAAAGCGCACCAGGCAGGCGCGCACAATGGCTTGTTCCGGAGGCAGGTTGTTGCGGCGTTCTTCGGTAATCGCAAAGTCGATCATCATGATGGCGTTTTTCTTGACGATACCGATCAACAGGATCACGCCGACCAGTGCGATGATCGACAACTGCGTGCCGGTGAGCAGCAGCGCAATCAGCGCGCCGACGCCGGCCGAGGGCAAGGTCGACAAGATGGTGAGCGGGTGAATCAGGTTTTCGTAGAGAATGCCCAGCACCAGATATACACACAGGACCGCCGCCAGGATCAGCAGCGGTTCGCTCGCCACCGACTGCTGGAACACCTGGGCCGTGCCCGAGAAGGCGCCGGTAATACTGGCCGGCATGCGCAGTTGCGCGACGGCCGCGTCGACCGCTGCGGTAGCCTGCCCGATCGACGCGCCGGGAGCCAGGTTGAACGACGCCGTGACCGCCGGGAAGGTGCCTTGATGATTGATCGAAATGGCGGTGCGATCGATCGAATAGTCGGCCATGGCCGAGAGCGGCACCAGCGCCTGTACGCTGGACGCGCCACTGGCTGCAATCGCGGTGGCGGCAGTGGTGGTGCTGGTGGCGCCGCTGCCGGTGGCGCTCGGCGCGCCGACTGGAATATAAATGGCTTTGAGCGCGGCGGGGTCGGTCCAATACTCGGGCGCCAATTCCATCACCACATGATATTGGTTGGCTGCCTTGTAGATGGTCGAGACTTGGCGTTGGCCGAAGGCGTCGTACAGCCCCTGGTCGATCGAATCGAAATTGACCCCCATGCGAGCCGCGGTATCGCGGTTGATATTGACCGTCGCCTGCATGCTGTTGTCCTGCTGGTCGGTGTTGACATCGGTCAGCATCGGCAGCTTACGCAAGCTGGCTTCGACCTTCGGCACCCACTTGTCGAGGTCGGCCTGGTCGTCGGCCGTCATGGTGTATTGATATTGGGCCGCGCTTTGCCGGCCGCCGACCGTAATGTCTTGCGCCGACTGCAAATATAACTTGGCGCCGGGAATATTGCCCAGCGTGCGGCGCAGCTGGTTGATCACCTCGTCGGCGGTGGCCTTGCGTACCCCCAGCGGCTTGAGCGAAACAAACATCACGGCGCTGTTGATGGCGTTGCTGCCGCCGACAAAACCGCCCACCGTATCGACGTTGGTATTTTTCAGGACTTGCTGATTGATCTGCTGGAATTTCTGCTGCATCGCATGGTAGGAGATGCTTTGCGAGGCTTGCACCGAACCGATCAGGCGTCCCGTGTCTTCCTGCGGAAAGAAACCCTTGGGTATCACCACATACAGCAGCACGTTGAGCAACACCACCAGGATGGTGACGATGCCCATCAGCAGCGGATGGCGCATCACCCAACCCAGGCTGCGTTCATAGAAACGGTGAAAGCGCGAGTCCGGATGGTCGGACAAACCATGTTCGCGCTTCTCGCCGCCGCTGGCTTTGAAGGTGATGCTGGCCAGCATCGGCGTAACCGTCAGCGAGATCAGCATCGACATCACAATCGCCACCGACAGCGAAACCGAGAACTCGCGAAACAGGCGGCCGACGATGCCGCCCATCATCAACAAGGGGATAAACACGGCGACCAGCGAAATACTGATGGTCAAGATAGTGAACCCGACTTCTTGCGCGCCTGCCAGCGCGGCTTCGACAGGCGTTTCGCCCAGCTCCAGGTGACGCGTAATGTTTTCCACCACCACGATGGCGTCGTCCACCACAAAACCGGTGGAAATCGTCAGCGCCATCAAAGACAGATTGTTCAGGCTGAAACCCAGGAAGTACATCACGCCGAAGGTGCCCAACAAGGACAGCGGCACCACAATAGCCGGCACCAGCGTGGTACGCCAGTCGCGGAAAAATGCGTAGGTCACAGCGGTGACCAATAGCATCGAAACCAGCAAGGTGATCTCGACCCCGATCAGCGAAGCCTCGATGGTGGTGGTGCGATCCATCAAGATATTGAGCCTGATCGTCGGCAGGATCGAGGCCCGCAAAAACGGCAGGGCCGCCTTGACGTTTTTCACCGTGTCGATTACGTTCGCGCCGGGTTCCTTATACACAATCAGCAAGACCGCCGCTTTGCCGTCCGAGAGGCCGTAATTCTCCAGGTTTTCGACATCCTGCTTGACGTAGCCGAGGTCGGAGATATGCACCACGTCGCCGCCGTTTTTGCGCACGATCAGCGGGCCATAGTCGCCGGTGTTGTACAGCATGTCGTTGGCGCCGATGTTGTACGACTGGCCGGCGGCGGAGGTCCAACCCTTGGGCAGGTCGACATTCGAATTGGCGATCGCGGTACGGATCTGTTCCAGGCTGATGCCGTAATGACTGACGCGATCCGGATTGAGTTCGATGCGCACCGCGGGCAAAGCGCCGCCGCCGACGTTCACGTCGCCGACGCCGGGGGTCTGCAGCAGTTTTTGTTGCAGCACGGTTGAGGCCGCATCGTATAACTGGCCGCGCGTCGCCGAATCGGAGGTCAGGGAAATGATCAGGATCGGCGCATCGGCGGGGTTGACCTTGCGATAGGTCGGATTGCCGTCCAGGGTGCTGGGCAAATTGGTGCGAGCGGCATTGATGGCCGCTTGCACATCGCGCGCCGCACCGTCGATATTGCGGTTCAAATCGAACTGCATGGTGATGCGGGTCGCCCCCAGCGAACTCACCGAGGTCATCTGGGTGATCCCCGAGATTTGCCCGAACTGGCGTTCCAGCGGCGTGGCGACCGAACTCGACACGGTATTCGGATCGGCGCCCGGCAAGGTCGCGGACACGCTGATAGTGGGGAAATCGACTTCAGGCAGCGGCGCTACCGGCAACAACTTGAAGGCAAGCATACCGGCCAGCGCAATCGCCACGGCGAACAGAATGGTCGCTACCGGGCGCCGGATAAACGGTGCTGACAGGTTCATCCCGGCTTACTCCGCAACCATGCGATCACGCCGGCTGAAAAAACCTTCGACACGATGCATCGCGAGATAAATCACCGGCGTCGAAAACAAGGTCAGCAATTGACTCACCAGCAAACCGCCGATGATGGCAATACCCAAGGGGTGGCGTAATTCCGAGCCCATGCCGGTGCCGAACGCGAGCGGCACAGCGCCAAACAGCGAGGCCATCGAGGTCATCATGATCGGGCGGAAGCGTAGTTCCGCGGCGCGCCGGATCGCCTCCAGCGGCGTCGCGTTTTCGTTGCGCTCCAGCTCCAGGGCGAAGTCGATCATCATAATCGCGTTTTTCATCACGATGCCGATCAGCAGCACGATCCCGATCAAACCGATGATGTCGAATTGCGTGCCGGTGAGAAACAGCGCCAACAAAGCGCCCAGCGCCGCCGACGGTAAAGTCGAGAGGATCGTTACCGGATGGATAAAACTCTCGTACAGCACCCCAAGCATCAGATACACCACGATGATCGCGGCCAATACCAGAAATGCCTCGTTGGACAACGACGACTCGAAGGTCGCAGCCGATCCTTCCAGTGTGGCCTGTACCGTTTGCGGCAAACCGATCTCGTGCTCGACCTCGGTCAAACGCGAAACAGCCGCGCCCAGCGTATAACCGGGCGCCAGGTTAAAAGACACGTCGGCATAGGGGAACTGGCCTTCGCGATTGATCGTCACCGGCGCCTGAATCAGTTTCATGGTTGCCATGCTCGACAAAGGCGTGACGCCTGCGGCAGCCGTGTCGACATACAAACCATTGAGCAAACCGGATAAATCATCCGGGTCTTTATTTGCCGCCAGTACCACATGATATTGATTGAGCTGGGTAAAAATGGTCGAAACCTGGCGCTGGCCGAAAGCGTCATACAACACGTCATCGATATTTTGCGGCGTAACCCCCAAGCGCGACGCCGTATCGCGGTCGAAAGTCAATTGCACCTGATTGCCTTGCTGCATCGCCTGGCTTTGCACATCGGCAAACACCGGATCTTGCTTGAGCGCCGCGATCAATTTGCCGGTCCACAAGGTCAGGACATCGGGGTCGGTGGCCTGTAGTCCCAAGCGATAAGTGGTGGTGGAGATCGAATCGTCGAGCGTCAAATCCTGCACCGGGTGCAGGAATAAATGCATGCCCGGCGTGTTGGCGTTCGAATCCGAGAGCCGCCGTATCACTTCGGCGCTGCTGCTACGGTCGCCCTTGTCCTTCAAATTGATCAGGATACTGCCCTGATTGATGGTCGGATTGGTTTGGTCGATGCCGACAAATGACGATAAACTGGTGACCGCGGGATCTTTGAGGATTTGCGTGACCAGTTGTTGCTGCTTAAGCGCCATCTGCTGGAAGGAAATGCCGGGCGCCGCTTGCGAGATGCCTTGCAGCAAGCCGGTATCTTGTTCCGGGAAAAAGCCCTTGGGCATCAGGAACAGAATCAGGAAGGTCAGCGCCGTGGTCAGCGCCACCGAGATCAGGGTGATGCCACGATGCTCAAGCACCCACCCCAGCCCCTGCACATAACGCTGATTGATGCGGTCAAAAAAATCGACCCGGTGTTGTTCGCCATGTTCCTTGAGCATGCGGGAGCACATCATCGGCGTCAGGGTCAAACACACCATGGCGGAGATCACGATGGCGATGGCCAGGGTCAAGGCAAACTCGCGGAACAGGCGACCCACCACGTCGCCCATAAACAGCAGCGGGATCATCACCGCAATCAGCGACACCGACAAGGAAATAATGGTGAAACCGATTTGCTTGGCCCCTTTGAGCGCAGCTTCCATCGGTTTGTCGCCGGCCTCGATATAACGGGTGATGTTCTCGATCATCACGATCGCATCGTCGACGATAAAACCGGTGGCCACCGTCAGCGACATCAAGGTCAAGTTGTTCAGCGAAAAGCCCAGCATATAGGCCACCGCCAAGGTGCCGACCAGCGTCAGCGGTACCGTCACGGCCGGAATAATGGTCGCCGCCAGGTTGCGCAAAAACAGGAAAATCACCATCACCACCAAGCCGACCGCGGTGGCCAATTCATATTGCACATCGGTCACCGAGGCCCGGATGGTTTGGGTACGATCGGTCAGCACATCGACCTTCAGGGTCGCCGGCAACGCCGCACGCAACTGCGGCAGGAGAGACTGGATGCGATCGACCACCTGGATCACATTGGCGCCCGGCTGGCGCTGGATATTCAGCACGATAGATGGCGTGCTATTGGTCCAGGCCGCCTGTTGTATGTTTTCCGGCCCCTGAATCGACTTCGCGATCTGTGAAATACGCACCGGCGCGCCGTTTTTATAGGCAATGATGAGGTCGGTATAGTCTGCGGCAGACTGCAGTTGATCGTTGGCGCCGATCGAATACGACTGGTATTTTCCGTCGAGATTGCCCTTGGCTTGATTCACGTTGGCCGTGCCCAGCGCGGTGCGCACATCGTCCAGCGACATCCCCAGCGCATTCAAGGCGCCGGTGTCGGTTTCGATACGCACGGAGGGGCGCTGGCCGCCGCTGATGGTAACCAGGCCGACGCCCGAGATCTGCGAGATTTTCTGGGCCAGACGTGTATCGGCCAGATCCTCGATCTTCGGCAACGGCAGCACGTCGGAGGTCAGCGATAGCGTCAACACCGGCGCATCGGCGGGATTCACCTTGCTATATACCGGGGGATACGGCAAGTTGGCCGGCAAATAACTCGCCGAGGCATTGATGGCCGCCTGCACTTCCTGTTCGGCCACGTCGAGCGAAAGCGACAGATCGAACTGCAAGGTAATCACCGAAGCGCCATTCGAACTGGTCGAATTCATCGTCTTCAGGCCGGGCATTTCACCGAATTGCCGTTCCAGCGGCGAGGTAATCGACGAGCTGACCACATCCGGGCTGGCGCCCGGGTATTCGGTGTAGACCTGGATCGTCGGGTAATCGACCTCCGGCAGGGCCGAAACCGGCAGCAAGTGGTAAGCCAACATGCCGACCAGCAACAAAGCGATCATCAACAGCGTGGTCGCGATCGGCCGTTCAATAAAAGGACGTGAGATATTCATGGGCGCGCCGCCTCCGAGTAAGGCGTCATCAATGCGCCACGACTTTCACCAGCGAGCCGTTATCGAGTTTGTCCGCGCCATCCGTCACCACCTGCTCGCCCACTTTGACTCCATTGTCCAAAATGGCGGTGTTGTCCTGGTAGACCGGCCCCGCTTTCACATTACGCAGCGCGACTTTATTCGCCGCCCCGATGACAAATACAAAATCGCCGTTGGTGCCCTGCTGGATCGCCGCAGTCGGCACCACCGTGATCTGGCTCAAGGTGTCGGCCTGCATCCGCGCGTTGACAAACTGGTTAGGGAACAGCGTATCGCCGCTGGCGGGGAAGCTTGCCTTGAGCTTGACCGTGCCGGTGGCGGTATCGACCTGGTTGTCCAACGCCAGCACACTGCCCGTGGCCAAAATCGTCTTCTTATTCCGGTCGTAGGCATACACCGTCACCGCACCGCGCGTCATGGCCTTATGGATTTGGCCCAGATAATCTTCCGGCACGGCATACACCACGGTGGCCGGCTGCAACTGCGTAATCACCGCGACTCCGGTGGTCGCCGCGGTGGTCACGTAGTTGCCCGGGTCGACCAGGCGCAAGCCGACTACTCCGTCGACCGGGGAAGTAATAGTGCAGTAGCTGACCTGAACTTGCAGATTTTGCACGCTGCCGGCATCGGCCTTCACGGTTCCCTCATCCTCTTGAACCGAAGCGACCTGGGTATCCAGGGTCTGCTGCGTAATCGAACCGATCTTGATCAACTGCTGGTAGCGCGCCAAGTCGAGTCTGGCGTTGGCCAGCACGGCTTGGTCGTGCAACAGCGTGCCTTGCGCTTGGGTCAGTTGAGCCACCAAGGCCCGCGAATCGATGGTGGCAATCACCTGCCCCGCCTTGACCCGCTGACCTTCCTTAAAGTTAACGGTGTTCAGGATGCCGTTGATCTGGGTCATCACGGTCACCGTCCGGGTCGGCGTGACGGTGCCTAAAGCATCGATATAAACGGGAACATCGGCCAACTTGACAGCAACGGCGCTGACCGGGGTGGCAACGCGCGGCGCGACCGGCTTTTTGGCGCTATGCAGAAAAAACCAGGCAATGCCTGCGATTACCGCTATCACGAGAAGGGCGACAGCCCAGCGCCAGCCTTTCGGTCCTGCTTTCATGTATACCCTCTTTGAATTGTCCACCTCGCGGACAGCCGCGTTGCGGTCGGATTCTAAACAAACAACCTGACAGCAACGGGACAGGAAACTGACAGAAACATGACGGTGCGGACAAAACCACCATGGTTAATCTGTAAAATAAGACTAATTAACGCACGATTGGGTTTCATTTCTTTCAAATATGCTGGGTATATTTGATGACACGGGATTACAAATCGGACAGTTCAGCCCCAGATACAAGCATCGGCATACTATATTTAGGTTCACCGTCGCAGAAAAATTTTCCAATTTGAATTATTTTTCCACTGCAAACAAAGAATGGAAAAATTGGCGTGAGAAGCTAATTATCGGCATCATTGCCACGCCATGAAGAAAACGCGAGCTTGCTGGGGGGAACCCCAAGGCGTGAATCGAGCCGTGCGGGAATTCAGTTGATTCGCACTATCAGCGACCGTTATTCAGCAACACCGCGCGATGGCGCTGACGAATCGGTCGTGCATTTGCGTAGTTGCGTTCTTTCACGATCCCGTATCCGCGAATCGACGCGGGTACGGACAGCAGGTCGATCGCCGTTCCAAGCATCAGCGGCGTGAGCCTGCTCAGCGACAGATCGACGTCTTCCTCAAATTCGCCAATCAATGCGCGTTCGATCATGCGATCCGCTTGACGGCCGAACAGGTCGAGAGGCGTACCCCGTAAAACCTTGCCGTGCTTCAATAAGCGCAGCAGCGGATCGAGCCATGCGCCGCGCAGTGCAATCTTGTTTCTACGGCCAGTACGCTCATCGCGGCGGGTCAAAAAAGGTGGCGCCATGTAGAAGATCTTTTTGCCGCCGCCGTCAAAGGCATTCGACAGGTACGCGCCGAAACTTCCATCGGTGTGAAGCCGGGCCACTTCGTACTCGTCCTTGTATGCAAGCACCTTGAAGTAGTTACGTGCGGCAGCTTCCGCCAGCTCGCCGGCAGAGCCCTCGATGCGATGCTCGGCCTGCTGCACGCGATCCACGAGAGCCTTGTAGCGAAGGCCATAGGCGGCGTTCTGATAGAGCGTGAGGTCACGCACCCGGTCCGCGACAAAGCGTTCAAACTCGAATACGGCCGGCGGCGTAGGCAATGCAGCAGAAACACGTTCCACAATGCTGGCGTCATGTGCCAGCAAGCGCCCCCAGAAAAACGCGCGCTCGTTCATCTTCACGGCCGTGCCGTTCAATTCGATCGCCCGTCCAATTGCTTGCTCTGACAAAGGTATCAGCCCCAGTTGATATGCGTAACCAACCATCATCATGTTCGATGCAATGGCGTCGCCGAATAGCACCTCGGCCGCGCCCGAAGCATCCCAGAACACAGACGGTGCACGACCGACGGCGCCTTCGATCACGGCTTGATGCAGGGCTTTGCTCAGCGGCAGATCGCCGTTGCGGACGAAGTCGGATGTCGGTGTGATTTTTTCATTCACGATAGCTCGCGTGACACCGGAAGCCACTCGCGAAAGCGCTCCACTGGACGCAGCAACGACTGCGTCGCAACCGAGCAACACGTTCGCGGTATGCGCGCCAATCCGGGACGTCACGATGTGGTTACGGCTGTTCGCAATTTGAACGTGACTGATCACGGCGCCGTTCTTCTGGGCCAGGCCGGTAAAATCAAGCGTGGATGCACCCTTGCCTTCGAGGTGTGCCGCCATGGCGAGAATCGCGCCAATGGTGACGACGCCGGTACCGCCAATGCCCGTGACGACGATGCTCGCGTGCTTTTGCACGGCCGGTGATACGGCCGCCGGCGCCGGAAGCCTGGCGCGCCATTCATCTTCGATGCCGCCGATAAGCTTCTGGTCCGGCTTCTTCGGTTGCAGTCCTTCAAGCGTGACAAAGCTAGGGCAAAAACCCTTAAGACATGAAGTGTCCTTGTTGCAACTCGACTGGTTAACCACACGCTTGCGGCCGAGGTCCGTTTCAAGCGGCTCGATCGCAATGCAATTCGATTGCACGGAACAGTCGCCACAGCCTTCGCAGACCGCCGGGTTGATCACAATGCGCCTGGGCGGGTCGATCAGCTTGCCGCGTTTGCGACGACGACGTTTTTCGGCGGCGCATGTCTGGTCATAGACAATGACCGAGACGCCCTTGCTTTCCCGCAACCTTCGTTGCAACGCGTCAAGGTCGTCGCGATGCCGAACTTCCACCGCGACCGGCAGGGCGAACGCGCCAACATATTTCTCGAGTTCGTCTGTGACTACCACCACTTTCGCCACGCCTTCCGCGGCCACCTGGGAGACCACGCGCTGGACCGTCAGGCCACCTTCGGCTGGCTGACCACCGGTCATCGCCACCGCATCGTTAAACAGGATCTTGTAGGTGACGTTAGCCTTGGCCGCCACCGATTGGCGAATCGCCAGGCTGCCGGAATGCTGATACGTTCCGTCTCCGAGATTGACGAACATATGCGGGATATCCATAAAGGTGGACATCCCAAGCCACTGAACCCCTTCCCCGCCCATCTGGCAGAACGTCGCCGTATCGCCCGCTTCGCCGAGCGCCATGATGTGACAGCCGATACCCGCTGCCGCAAACGAGCCATCTGGAAGTTTGGTCGACGTGTTGTGCGGACAGCCCGCACAGAAGAAAGGCTTGCGGGTAAGCGGCTCGGCATCCTTACCCTTGTCCTTACCGTTAGCCAGAGGAATGACTCGCGCAGCGCCACGTTGGAGTTGCTCTCCGGTCAGCGCCGCAGCCGTCAACTCGACTTTTACGTGGGCAAAAAAACGCTTGAGTGCAGCGACGATCTGTTCGGGAGCAAATTCCATCGCGGCAGGCAACAGCGGTCCGGCTTCGCCCAGATCCTTGCCGAAGACTGCCGGGCGCTCGTCGGCACGCAGGTTAAACAGGGCATCCTTGATCTGGCGCTCGACGAACGACCGTTTTTCCTCGACCACAACAAGCGCCTGCATGCCCCGTGCAAATTGACGCAGACCTTCGGCCTCCAGCGGCCAGATCATGCCAATTTTGTAAACGCCAATGCCGAGGCGTTCAAGTTCCTTGGGGCCAAGTCCGAGCGCGGAGAATGCGGCGAGCACGTCGCCGTGTGCTTTGCCAGCAGTCACGATACCGACGCGTGCCTGTGAAGGCCGGACCAGCGTCCGGTCGAGCGGATTCGCACGCATAAAGCCGAGTGCCGCAGGCAAGCGTTCGTCAAGCACCCGTCGTTCAAGCTCACTGCGCTCCGCGGGCCAGCGCAGATTCGGGTCGTAATTGAAACCCCGCCTCTCGGGAATCGCGATGTCTGTGGGCAGAGCAAAGCGAGACACAGCATCACGAGCATGCCCTTGCACCATCATCGAACGTCCACTCTCGACGGTCTCCGTAATCGCCTTGAACGCTACCCACAGCCCGGAAAAGCGCGACATTGCGTAGCCCGTGAGGCCGAATTCGATGTATTCCTCAACCGATGCCGGAAAGAGGATCGGCATCATCGCACCTTCGAAAACGTGATCCGTCTGATGCGGAAACATCGACGATTGCGCGGCATGGTCGTCACCCGCTACAGCCAGTACGCCGCCTTGCCTCGAGGTCCCCAAAATATTGGCGTTTCTAAAAACATCGCCGGTACGGTCGACACCGGGACCCTTGCCGTACCACATCGAGAACACGCCATCCACGCGCTTGCCGGGAAACGCATCGATCTGCTGCGCGCCCCACAGCATGGTCGCGCCAAGATCCTCGTTCAAACCCGGTTCGAAACGGATGTCATGTTCCGCGAGTAGCGTCTTTTGACGCCAGAGCTCCTGGTCAAATCCACCCAGCGGCGAGCCGCGATAGCCGGACACGAGCCCACCCGAGGTAATGCCGGCCGCACGGTCACTGCGCGCTTGTTCGACCAGGATCCGCACCAGTGCCTGGGTGCCGGTCAGGAAAACCGATCCGTCTTCTCGGCGATAACGGTCTTCAAGACAGTACTCCATGTCGAGTTGGGGCGCGGTCTCGACTGCTCGCATATTCATTGTTGGTCTCCGCTGCGCAGAAATCCAGGCACCTCCGCCTCGGGGCCGCCTGCCATCGCAAATTCCATCAGCAGCTTGTCGCGCGCGGCCGACGCGGAAGCCGCCTGAGCCTCCTTCACGTGTCCATAACCGCGAATCGATTGCGGCAGCGCGGCCAGCTTGGCCGCGACAGGCAGCGTACGTAGGTCCAGCTCGCTCAGCAAACGCTCGATGTCGGTTTCGTATTGAATGACCAACCTACGTTCCAGCGCTCGTTCGGCGTTATTCCGGAACGGGTCGATGATGCTGCCACGCAGGCTGCGAAAGCGGGACATCCACTTGAAAGCCGTCATCAGCCAGGGACCCGCCTCTCCCTTTGTCACCTTGCCGCTATTGACATCCACCTTGGCGAAGGGCCAGGCGCCGAGATGAAAATGTAATTTGTAATCACCGTCGAACTCCCGCGCAAGCGCTGCCTTGAAGTCGGGGTGACTGTAGAGACGGGCCACCTCCCACTCGTCCTTGACGGCCAGCAGGCGATGGTAGTTGTGTGCTACCGCTCGCGTCAACGCGTCGCCTTTAACCACGGCAGTCTCGGCTTTTCGCACACGCTCGACCAGCATGCGATACCGCGAGGCAAGCGCCTCACCCGTATGGGCGACCAGATGCGCTGAGCGGTGAGTCACGATTTCGTCGACGCTGCGCCGCAGTCGTGGCACGAGGTTGATGACTTGCGCCGGATTGTTTGCCTTGATGAAACCTTCCACGGCCGGCAGATCGTGTGCTATCCGACGGCCCCAGGTAAACGCCTCCTTGTTCATGGCGATAGCAACGCCGTTCAGTTCGATAGCACGCTCGATCGCTTCCAGCTCCAACGGGATCTGTCCGAGTTGCCAAGCCGCTCCGAGCATCAGCATGTTGGCCGCGATCGGGTCGGCCATCAGGCCCAAGGCCAGTCGCTGCCCTTCGAACAGCAGCACCTTGTCGCCCAATACGCGGTGCAATCTGTCAGTCAAAGCCGCCGCATCGATTTGCCAGTCCGGATTGCGGGCGAAATCGGCCGTCGGAATCAGATCGGTACAGACAACGGCACGGCTCTTGCCGGACGAAAGGCGAGAGATCGACTCGTCCGTCGCAGCCACAATCAGGTCGCAACCGATCATCGTGTCGGCGTCGCCAGCCGCGATGCGGGTGGCGTGTAGCATTTCCGGCTGCGGGGCGATGCGCACATGCGAACTCACCGAACCGTACTTCTGCGCGAGACCGGTCACGTCGAGATTGGAACTGAAGTAGCCTTGGATGTGAGCGGCCATGGCCAGGGTCTGTCCGATGGTCACCACCCCGGTTCCGCCAATGCCGCTGATGAGCACGCCATGTGTTCGATCCAATGCCGGAATGTCCGGCATGGGCAGAGGCGCCGTCCACGCGAGTTTGATGGCCGTCTCGTGGACAGCCCCAGACTTGCGCAGCTTGCCGCCATGTACGGTGACGAAGCTCGGGCAAAAGCCCTCGACGCAGGAATAGTCTTTGTTGCAACTGGCCTGATTGATCCGACGCTTGCGACCCAATTCGGTTTCCAGCGGTTCGATCGACATGCAATTGGAGGCGACACCGCAATCGCCGCACCCTTCGCATACGGCGGGATTGATGAAGGTACGCTTAGCGGGGTCGACCCATTTGCCGCGTTTGCGCAGCCGACGGCGCTCGGTGGCGCAGGGCTGGTCGTAGAGAATCACGGAGACGTTCGGGTATTCGCGGAAGTCTCGCTGGACCGCTTCCAACTGAGTACGATGATGCAAGGTCACGCCGTCCGGCAACGCCACGCCGTGGTAGCGCTCGAGGTCATCCGTCACGACTGCCATCTTGCGCACACCTTCGCCGGCAAGGCTGGCAAGTATCTGTTGCGGCGTCTGGGCCCCTTCGACCGTCTGACCGCCCGTCATCGAAACAAAGCCGTTGAACAGCAGCTTGTAAGTGATTGGCACCCCGGCGGCGACGGCCTGCCGGATCGCGAGCGAGCCCGAGTGGGCGTAGGTGCCGTCACCGAGGTTCGCAAACACATGCTTCTCTGAGGTGAAGGGCTGTTGTCCAAGCCACATCACGCCTTCGGCGCCCATATGAGACACCGTGGTCGTCTGTTTCGGGTTGGCCAGCATTGCCATCGTGTGGCAGCCGATGCCGGCCAACGCCCGACTGCCGTCCGGCACCCGGGTCGATCGGTTGTGGGGACAGCCCGAGCAAAAACTGGGGGCACGCATGGGCGCGCCGGCGACAGGCGCTTTGGGGCTCAAAGACGCTGCAAGCTGCGAGCAGCCGGTCGGCAAGACGTCGCCCATCACGTCCGCTATCACCTTGGCCACTACATTGGGTGAAAATTCCGCGGAATTAGGAAAAGCGACCGCTCCGCGCTCGGGATCGAACACACCACCGTTGACATGCTTCCCGATAAGGCGGGGAGCAGTTGCACTGCCATACAAAATAGCGCGCAACTGATCCTCGAGGATAGGTCGCTTCTCTTCGACCACAATGATTGTCTCTAGACCCTGTGCGAACTCGCGTACGATTTCGGGGTCGAGTGGCCATACCATGCCGACTTTTAGCAGGCGCAATCCCAAACCAGTTGCCCGCTCCACGTCAATTTCGAGGTTTTCGAGCGCTTGCAGCAGGTCTTGCCAGGCTTTACCCGCCGCCATAATCCCGATGCGCGCGCCCTCTGGGTTGAGCGTGATTCGATTTAAATCGTTGACCCGCGCATAGGCCAGGACCGCCGCATGCTTGTGGTTATAGAGACGATCCTCTTGCGGCAGCGCCATGTCGAAAGCGCGGATGTGATAACCGGCGCCGAAGGCGTCTTTAGGTTCACTCGGTGTCTCGGGTAACTTGATCACAGGCGCGTCGGGGCCTACGTACACCGACCCGCCACCTTCCACGACATCGGTGACAACTTTCATCCCGACCCAGCAGCCGGAAAACCGGCTCAGCGCAATGCCATGCAGGCCGAAATCAAGCAGTTCCTGGGTGTTTGACGGATACAGCACGGGCATTCCTACCGCAATGAAGACCGGATCGGAGAAATTGGCAACCGTCGAACTCTTCGCGCCGTGATCGTCGCCTGCCAGGCAAAGCACGCCGCCCTTGGGCGAAGTTCCCGCCAAGTTGCCATGCCGCAGTACGTCACCTGAACGATCGACGCCGGGGCCCTTGCCGTACCAGATGCCGAACACGCCGTCGACCTTGGCGCCGGGAAACGATCCGACGTATTGAGCGCCCCAGATGGCGGTCGCGGCCAGGTCTTCATTCAACCCGGATCGAAACACAATATTCGCGGCCCGCAGCGACTTTTCCGCCGCCCAAAGCTCCATGTCATAGCGGCCCAACGGTGAGCCACGGTAGCCGGAAATGTACCCGCCGGTGTTCAGCCCTGCGGCCACATCGCGCAAGCGCTGCTGCAGTGGAAGGCGCACCAATGCCTGCATTCCAGTCAGGTAAACCCAGCCCTCTGCGGCGATGTATTTGTCTTCCAGCGCTGTGCCTGCGCGCTTTAACTTGGCGTTCATTCTCGTCTCCCGGCTATTTTTTTTGGTGCGGCGGCCGATCACCGCACGCTCGGGTCGTTTGCCCGCTGGACTCGCAGGGTGGGATTGGCTTGCGTCAATCGCCCACGCGCTCAAACAGCATGCGGCGGGTACGCCAGCTATCGACGCGCAGCGCCGTCACCTGGCCCTGCTTGCGCTCGACGGTAAGCGACACGCCGAACGGCGGAAAGGGCTCTATGCCTTGTGCGCCAAACACGTCGGCCGAGAACGCTTCCAGGACCAACAAGTTGACCCCCCATTTACCAAAGATATCCAACTTCAGAACGTCGCCGTCGAATGCGATGCGCGCATCGGCATCCAGGTCGGCTGCGCGGTAGCGACCCACCAATGCCTGCCCCACCTCCGACAAGGGCGATGCCAGCTCAGGCAACAACTCCATCCGATGCACGTTGCCGCCCTCGCGTACTTCCAGCTTAGTCGGCGCGGCGCCCTCGGTCGCCAGGGCGCTGGTGTCGATCACGAACGGGCCAACGGCGGTGTCCTCAAAACTCATCTGCAGCGACTCACCTTCGTCGCACAGCGGCCATGGTCCAAAGTTATTGAGCACCAAACCAAGCTTGCCGTCGGCGTCGGCAAAGCCAACCGTCAGGCCCGAGTCCGGTGCGTAGTAGCGGGTACCCATCATGGACTTGAATCGCACGCCGTCGGCCGTGATCGCTGCTGCGCCCAGAACGTCGTCGCCCAACAAAGTGTCGATCACCGTGTCCGCCAGTTTTTCCACGCTATCGGGGATACCGTTGGCGATGATGATGATGTCCAGACCGTGTGCGGGCACGGTGATCATCTGGCTTGAACCACCGAATACAGAGCCCCCGTGATGAATGACATCGACACCGCGATATGAATGCACATGCAAACCTAACGCATAAGTGGTCACCAAGCCGTTATTCAGACGCGCGGGCGTCACCAGCTGTTGCCAGCTATTCTCGCTACCTATCGTCTTGGGACCGCGCAGGTGAGCGAGCCAAAGGAGCATATCGTCGATGGTTGAAACTATTGCCCCCTCGCCGAGCATCTCTTCGGTCGGGAGAATGCCCCGCCGAAAGCTGCCGTCCGGCAACGGCCAGTGCAGGGCCGCGGCACCGCGCGTGATGATGAAGTCACTCGGCACCGACTCAGTGTCGATCATGCCCAGCGGAGTGAAGATGCGCTCCTTCAAAAAACTCTCGAACGGCATGCCGCCGATGCGCTCGATGACCAGCGACAGCAGGTGGTACCCCCCGTTGTTATAGATCATCATCTCGCCCGGCGCGAAGTTGACTTCGCGCTGCCGCAGCTGAGTCTGCAGCGCTACTCCCCGTGGCTTGATCGCCATGCCTTCGGCCATGAATCCGACATCAAGGTAGTCGCGGTAGCCACTGGTATGTGACATCAACTGACGCAGCGTCGGCTCACCCTTCAGCACAGACAACTCGGGTAAGTAGGTACGGACGCTCACGTCCAAATCCAGTTTGCCTTCTTCAGCCAGCAGCAAGGCCGCGAGGCAGGTGAAGTGCTTGGTGGTGGAACCGATCCGCATGCGCGTGTGCGGCGTGTTGGCGACGCCGAGCTCGACGCTGGCCAAGCCAAAAGCGCGCCGGTACAGCGTCTTGCCATGTTGGGCGATACCGACCACCAGTCCTGGCCTGTCGCTCACATTGAAGGGTTGAAAGATCTCATCCAACGCGACGGCATCGGACTTCTTCTCTACGGATGGGGTTTCGCTAACAGACGCTTCGCTCATGAAAAACTCCTGGAGAGTTGGGGTACGAGACAGCACGCCTCGTTTGTAAAGTTTGTGAACGGAAAACCGGTGAAATTTAGGTCGCTAAAGCGGAAGATGTCGCCGAGCCCCAAACGGCATCCGGGCAGTGAAGATGCCCATCTACGTAAGCCACGGATGGCTCGCGATCGCGTGCAAGAAAGATCGGGCCGTCCAGATCGACGAAATCGCAGAACTGGCCCAGCACGAAACCGACCGCGGTCGAAAGTGAAGTCACCGGCATGGTCCCCACCATCGCCTTGAAACCCAGAGAATGGGCCAGAGAAACCATCTCCAACGCTTCGGTGAGACCGCCGCATTTGTCGAGTTTGATATTGATCACATCGGCACGGCCAACAAAACGTTCGATATCGCGCTGGTCCAGAACGCTCTCGTCGACAGCCAACGCAATGGGTGAGCCGAGACCATCGAGGTCGGCGTCGCGCTCGATCGGGAACGGCTGCTCCACCAATTGCACCTTCGCCTCGACCAGCGTGGGCAAGAGCGCGTGGAAACTCGCCGGGGTAAAGCCTTGGTTCGCGTCGACACCGAGCCAAACGTCGGGCCGGACAGCGCGCACGGCGCGCACCCGCTCCGCATCGCCGCCATCTCCCAACAGCTTGAGTTTTAACGCACGCGCCTGCTTCATCAAGGTCGCGCAGCCGGCCATACGGCCGGGGGTATCCCCACCGATGGTCAGCGTAGTCAATAAGGGCCGCACGGAATTCAGTCCGGCCAGTTGCCAAACTGGCTGGCGTGCCTGCTTTGCTTCCAGATCCCACAACGCACAATCGAGCGCGTTACGTGCGCCGCCCGGCGCCATAACGCGCCGTAATTCCTCGCGCGACTCGATGCCGACATCCTGCGCGAGCCGGTCAATTTCAGCAGCCATACTGTCCGTGGTCTCGCCCCGGTAGTACACCCCCGCGGCTTCGCCATGCCCACAGAGGCCGCCCGCCGTAACGGTCGCCACGAGCACATCGACGCCATCGAAAGTGTGCCCCGCAATGTGAAACGGTCGAAGAAACGGCCAGTGCTCAATCGAGTTCGAAATTTTCATAGAAATACGCATTCGGTTCTGTCGTGACCAAGTTGATACATCGCTAGCCTGCGGCAGCACAGGTGATACACTACACCATCAATTTTCCAAAATGAATATAATTTTCACTTTTGGACAATTTATATCACGACGTGCAGATTAGAGACTTTTTTGGCATACTGGTGAGCTATGAGGAAAAATCTCGCTACCAACGATACGTCCGGGCCGAATAAGCCCGGCCAAGCCATTCGCGCCCTGCGCAACAAACTTGGGTTGACCTTGCAGGAGGTCAGTGAACGAACCGGGCTCGCCGTTTCGACGATTTCGAAGCTTGAGATGGGGCGGGCTTCCCTGTCCTACGAAAAACTTTCGCTCGTCAGTACCGGTTTGGGCATCAATCTGACGGAATTACTCAGCCTTCTCGCTGACGGTTCTGAAACCGAAGTTGCTCCATCGGTGCCGGGCAGGCGTGTGGTCCAGCGCTTGGGTGAGGGTCTAAGCGTCCAGACCAGCTCCTATTCGCAGGCGTTTCTCGCCGTGGAGCTTCTGAACAAGCGATTGCTACCCGTGGTGGGAGAAACTCATGCCCGTACGATTCAGGACTTCATCGCCGAATTTGGCAGCCTGATCAAGCATTCGGGCGAAGAGTTTGCTTATGTCCTGGAAGGAGAAATCGAATTCCACACCGAGTTCTACGCTCCTGTGCGACTCAAGACTGGCGAGTCGGTCTACTTCGATAGCAGCATGGGACACGCCTACCTTGCGGCGTCCGACAGTCCTTGCCGCGTTCTGTCCGTATGCACGGGGCAGGCGCAGAGTGTCATCGAGCAATTTCAGAAGTCAGAATAAAGCGGCGACCCTCCACGCCGCAGCAGAGGGGGCAACCGCACCCCTATTGCGTTACCCCAACACTTTTCTATAACGGATATTTTTTCCAAAAAAATAATGGTGTAATGTGCGAGCCGAGGTTTTCTGGCACGCTTTGAGGACATATGAGTAAAAATCTCTCTACCAATACGGCCTTTGGCCCGAGCCCGCCCGGTCTGGCAATTCGCACCCTGCGTAATAAGCTTGGCTTGACCTTGCAGGAGGTCAGCAAACGCACCGGGCTTGCCATCTCGACCATCTCGAAACTTGAAATGGGACGGGCTGCATTGTCTTACGAAAAACTTTCGATTGTCAGCAATGGCCTGGGCATCGACCTGTCGGAGTTGTTGGGCCTGGTTGCGGACCGAGCGGAAACAGGAAGCACGCCGGCAGTACCGGGCAGACGCATCGTTCAGCGACTGGGCGAGGGTCTGGTGGTAAAGACCGAGCCGTATGTGGAGACCTTTCTTGCGGTGGAACTGCTGAAAAAGCAAATGGTGCCGTTGATCGCGGAAGTCCGCGCCCGCACCATTGATGAGTTTGTCGCCGAATTTGGCAGCCTGATCAAGCATTCGGGCGAAGAGTTCACCTATATCCTGGAAGGAGAGGTCGAATTCCACACAGAGTTCTACGCTCCTGTGCGGCTCAAGACTGGCGAGTCGGTCTACTTCGATAGCAGCATGGGACATGCCTACCTTGCGGCGTCGGACGGTCCTTGCCGCCTTCTGTCCGTGTGCACGGGCAGAGAGGAACACTTGATCGAGCAGTTCCAGAAGCAGGGATAAGCCAATTCGTATCCGATGACCGCGCGACGAAACCACGCGATCGCATCGCTCCAGCCAATACACTGGACCACCAACGGCGCACCACAATCCCCATGCGCTATACGAACTTTGCTAAAGAGCAAACCCACGGAGCCAGGCTTGCTTTTGCCTGGTCACGTATTGGTTAGATCCGCAAAGGGATTCTCGACGCGCGGCCAATAGTTGAGATTGCGCACGCAGTAGGGGATGATGGCGAAATCGGGGGTCAAGGCACCCGGCGTCGATACATAGAGCACCTCTTGCGCGATCGGTGCAAATTCCGCGTGAAAATGTTGGGTGGACTTGACCACGGCGATGCGCTTGTCCGCAAGGTCGATCCCGAGACCGGTAAAAGCGTTGGGTGAAAAAGTTTGTTCGCGCACCGTCATCAACACGATATCGACGTTGTCATCCGTGGACACCCATGCCGCCGAACCCAGCGGGATTGGAGTGCTGCCTTCGATGATTTGATGATAGTCGTCCTTAAGCGCGCGTACTGTTACCATTAAATCCAGCGGCTCGCCGGAACTCACTCCTGACTTGCCGCCAATCCCGAGCATCAATCGCGTGCCGACCCCCGCGTCCTTGCAGGCCTGGACTGCGCCGATATCGTATACGCAACCCAGCGCCACATCGGCGATACCGCGTTCAATCAACCGCCGCAGAATGAACGTGCTATCGCATGGCGCCCCACCGCCCGGATTGTCCGCTACGTCGGCAAGTACGGCCAGACCGCTATCAGCCGCCAGCGCCCGATCCAGCGCCTGGTCGATCGACAAAACCTGCGGACGCGCCGCCTCACGCATTTGCCACAACTCCTGGCCCAGTTGTGCTGCGATACGTTGAGCTTTGGCCTGGTCATTGTCCGTGATCACCCAGATCCTGGCGCCCGCCTCGGCCACATCGCCGTATGGGAATCCATGCCCGAACGAGACCGACAGCACCCCGTCTTTACCTTCCAGTGACTGCATCCGTTTGACGAATCCAATCATGGGTTCGCGGGTGGTATGCCACATGCTCACCATGCGACAATCGTAGACCGCAGTCACCGGATGGATCCGTTTTTCCGCCGCGGCCACAGTCAACGCAAACACTTCTCGTAGACGGTCGACCGCGTCGGTATGCGGGTACTCCTTAAAAGCAATAATGATGTCGGCGTTGCGCCGCATCCGCTCCGTGAAGTGGCAATGCAAATCGAGCTCCACGCCAATTGGCACCTCATCGCCAACCAGAGCCCGCACCGCCGCGATGAGTTCTCCTTCGCAATCGTCGCAGTGCTCCGCAACCATGGCTCCATGAAGCAGCAGTACCACAGCATCTACCGGAAGCGCTGCGCGCAAGTCCGTCAGAATCTCCTCGCGAAAGCTCTCGTATACCTGCTGTACGGTGCGCCCGGATGGTTGTGCCATCGTCGTCAGACTTTCCACCACGGTATGGCCGTGCTCCGCGGCCAGCCGCCGTAATTCCACCGGACCTTCAGCAAGCAGGCAGTCCGGATCCGTTTTACTGACATCTCCGTGATAAATCCCGTAGGCGGCATAGTCGTCGAGTCCAGTCGGCGTCGGCCCAAAAGTATTCGTCTCTGTAATCAGAGTGGCGTTAAAAATCTTCACTGTCGGCTCTCCTGAGTTGCTTTGCTTCAATTCATGCCAAGTGCTCTACCCAACGCGAGAAGCGTCCCGGCAGGGATCTTGCGCCGGTCCACTTCCGCCCGCGTGTGTCGGTGCTGGAACGCCTATGGCGCCGGCGCACCGTCCTGCTCATCACACCCGTCGCTCTTTCTCACCGGCGTCGCTTCAGAACGGCACGTCGACTTGCATACCGACCGTCAGAGGCTGGATAAATGTAACTTCAGCCGGGCCGCCGAGCGATTGAAATGTATTGCTTTCGCTTTGCATGCCACCCCGATTGAACAGATTGTGTACAAAGAAAGAAACGTTGGCCACGCGCAGATCGATACCGGCCCTCAGATCCGTCGAAAAATATCCCGGCATGACGAAATTTGGCAAAGACGGGCTATTGTCAAAGCCCGCATTGCGCTGCCCGACATAGCTCTCGCTTGCGCCAACATAAGCACGATATGAGCCAACGCCGAAGAGATAGTCAAGGTTCGCCGTAGCCGAGAATGGGGCCACATTCGGCAGGTGCTCACCCGTCAACGCTCCGATGCCCGGCGCATCCTCGGTCAGCCGCGCATCGGTATAGGCCAGGGTGGTGCTCAAGCGCCACTGCGGAGTCGGGTTCAGCGAGCCAAAGAACTCAATGCCTTTCGACTGGGCGGTGCCGCCGTTGGCTATCAGGCTGATACCGTCGACCACATCCAGGAGTTGAATATCTTTCCATTGAACATCGAACGCGTCGATGGATACCGACGCGCGCTTGTCAAGAAAGTCCGCCTTGTAACCCACTTCATAGCTTGTCAGCGTATCGTGGTTGAAGCTTGGCGACGACATCTTTCCGGTAACCGGATCGAGCAGGCTCGCTTGTGGGCCGCCAGGGCGGTAGCCAGTTGCAACGCGGGCGTACACACTGGCGTTCTGATCCAGCAGATAATTGAGCGTGAAGAGATAGGTCTTGCTTGTATCGGAAGACTGGGACGATGCGCTGGATGGCGGTCCGATAAGCACACCCGACCCGTTTTGCTCAAAGGTCTGCTCATTATGGGCAACCCGCAACCCGACGGTTGCAGCCAAACGGCTGGTGACGTGATACGTCAGATCGCCGTAGGTTGAATATTCCTTATAGGTCGACGGAAGCTCCGCCGACTCCAGATTAAGCGGAGTTCCGAGTCCCTCGCCAATCAGCGCCTGAGTATTGTCGCTACGTTCATTCGTATAAAAAAGCCCGGCAATCCACTCCAGGTCTTGCTTGGCCGGAGAGGTCAAGCGCAACTCCTGGGTAAACTTATCGGTTGTAAGAGCGTCGTAAAAAGGGCTCTTCGTCACCACCGGCCCACCCAGTTCGGCATTCAGGATCGGATCATAGGTCGACGAATAGTCCATGACATATGAAGTCCGTATGGTCTGATAGGCCGAGATGGCATTCAGGCGAGCCCAGCCGAAATCGTATTCAATGTCCGCGGAATACAATCCGATCAACTGGTCGTACGGTTCGTTGACCTGCCGGCTCTGTGTCAGGTCGCCAAAAATGGGTTGCCGTGTGGTGGGATCGTAGTCGACCTGCGCCGGCCCATCGCTCTTGATCTGTTGCTGCGTTGCCGTCAGACGAATCGTCAGGTCTCTGGTCGGAGTGACGATCAACGACGCTCGGCCACCGCGCGTGTCGGTTTCATTCACGCCATTTTCCGGATCGCTACCGATTCGATTGATATACCCTCCATCCTGCTGATTGAAGGCGCTTACCCGAAAGGCCGCGACACCCTCCTTGATCGGCACGTTCACGACTGCGTCTTCCGTATGATTCAAGGTACCGTGCTCGGTACCCGAGAGCGCAGCGCCCGCATGCCCGCTGATACCATCCTCGCTGTCCGGCTCATTGGTCACATATTTCAGCAGGCCACCCATTGCGCCGGCGCCGTACAAGGTACCCTGCGGTCCCCGCAGTATCTCGATATGGTTCAGGTCCAGCAGTCCCATGTCCAGAGCGAGCTCCGCACCGCCGCCCCAGAACGAGCTGGAGCCGAAAGGCACATCGTCCACGTACACGCCAACCGTGGGCGAGATGTCGGCCCCGGTGGTCACCCCTCGGATGCTGATCTGCTGACTACCCGCGCCCTGGGCTGCCGAAACCATAGACACGCCCACCTGATCTTTCAGGTAGTCGCGCATCGACTGATCCCCCTTCTGTTGCAGTTCCTTCGCGCTAATCGCCGTCACCTGCATCGGCACTTCACGCGCCGGCTCTCGGCGCCGATTGGCGGTTACCTGGACCGTGCTCAAGGTGGCGGTGTCAGAGCCCGTCGCGCCGTTGGGACCCGATTTCGCTGTGGCGGCGGATGCACTCGCGGCGACTGGGGCCGCATTCGACGCGGCGTTGGAAGGCGCCACCGTCTGCGCTTGCGCATACATGACGGTCAACCCGACCGCAGGCCCGACAAGCATCGACGCATAGCGTCCGGTCATACGTCGCGCGGTATTGCCGGCGCAATGAGCGCTTCCCCGACGGGGTCTTTTACCATTGGTCTTGATACCCACGATGGGTCTCCTTCTCGCGTTTTGGGATCCAGAATTTACTGGTTGAAGTGGCTCGACGGGAAATCTCACCGCCCCTCGTACTCGCGCCACACAAACAAGCTTAGCAAACCATTATCCGTAAAAGAAAATATTTTTCCATTATTAGAATTTACTTTTCGTCTTTAGAGAAGAAAGCTTAGTTCGCTCCGCGTAGTGCAACGCCCCTCATCGCTTGCGAGATCGCGACAGACGGCGAGGACAAGACTGGAAGGAAACCTCTGCTCGCGGCAGAACCGGGTCCCGGCGGAGTGCGCGGAGCGTTCCAGGACGGGAGGGCAGTGAATAGGGAAGCGTGGAAAACCTAGACTTTTCGATTGCTGCGCAAGCACTTACTCGAAAGCAAGGTTTACCCGCGGACGAATGAATAATCGTCGTCAACAACCGCAGCACGTCGCGTTACCCGGAGGTTGGACAAGGTCCCGAATTCGTCTCCAGAATTGTTGCGGTCAACGGACAGCCTAATGAAACATTTTTTTCCAAATTGTAAAATTTTTTTCTTTTTGGCATAATTCAGCGAAGCTACTTTGCCACCATCGGCCCGGCTATCATCGGCGTCCCAAGATGCCTCACAGGAAAGCAGCATGCCATCCACTTCGAATACCAGCCGCGGTACCGGTCTTGTGCGCCTGTTCGGGTACGGCGCAGGAGGCCTCGCCAGCACGCTGGCCACCATCCCAGCATCCATGTTGCTGCTGTATTTCCTCACCGAGTTCGTTCATCTGGAGCCCTGGCTCGCAGGGCTTGTGCTCGCATTACCCAAGCTCTGGGACGTGGTTGTCGACATGCCGATCGGACGCTATGCGGACCAGTTCGCCCAGCGCGCGCATGGTCGGCTGCGCGTGGGTATGTGGAGTGCGCTGGCGCTTGTTGTGTTTCTTCCTCTGAGTTTCTATCATCCAGCGCTCGCCTCCACGCCGTTGCTGGCAACATACTATGTGGTGGTCCAGATCCTTCAGGCCACTGCCTATACCCTGTTCGGCGTCACTTATCTTGCGCTCGCGGGCGATCTGGCGGTCGATGCCGCCGAGCGCAACAGGCTGCTTACCGTCTACACCTTCGGCTCAAACCTCGCGGCGATTGCGCTGATCCTTTGCGTGCCGTTCATGATCCGGATTGGCGGCAGCGGCGAGCAGGGCTATTTCAGCATGAACGTGATGGTCGCGCTAATCATGGCGCTCATGTTCATCTGGTTTTACGGCGCCGTGCGCAACACTCCCGCACAGTCCACGGAATTATCGGAGGTCCGTGTAGAAATGCCGCTGCATAAAGGCATTGCCGCGATTCTGCACAATCGAGCCTTCCTTGCAATTATCGTTGTGACGATCGCTGTCGGCACCGGAACCGGCGCCCTGAATGCACTGCTTCCCTATGAAAACCAATATCTCCTTGGGCGCCCAGCCGAGGCCTTGTTCCTGCTCATCGGGCCGATCCTGGTCGGCACTTTCGCCGGCCTGCCGCTTGCCTCGCCCATGCTGCGCCGCTTCAACAGCACCAGGACCTTGCGCATCAGTCTTCTCGGCCTGACCATACTATCTATCCTTTATTGGTTCGGCCTCCTCTATGATTCGATTCCTTTGATCGTCGTTAGCGGCACGCTATGCGGCATATTCAATGCGATTCTCAATGTCAGCATGCCGGCGGCAGCGCTCGACACTGCGCAATCGGTTGAGGGACCTTCTCTCGGGCTCTACCTTGGCATGTTCATGTCGGCGCAAAAGCTCGGACTCTCGCTCGGCGGCGTGGTTTCGGGTGGCCTGCTTTCGCTCATCAACTACCACGCCGACGCGCCGGTTAGCCCAGCGTTGCGTCACGGTATCGCGTTCGCCGGCCTGGTCGGCCCGTTAGCGCCCTTTGTTATAGCCTGGCTCGCCTCGCTGATATACGGAGCCTACACTCCTGAGTCGGCGGCCAACCATCAGATCGCCCCCAGCGCCGATACCATCTAGGAAACGAGTCACAAGGAACGTCCGATGAAATTCGATACCATCGTACTCGGCGCCGGCATCATCGGCGTATCGATCGCGGCCCATCTACAAAAACGCGGCCGCTCGGTTGCGCTGGTCGATATTCGGCAGCCCGGTTGCGAGACATCGTTTGGCAATGCCGGCTTGATCCAACGCGAGGGCGTTTATCCGTATGCGTTGCCGCGTGGATTCCGGACGCTATTGCATTACGCGCGCAACCAGTCGCCGGAGATTCGATATCACCCGAACGTGATGCTCAAGCTCGCGCCTTTCTTGTGGAAGTACTGGTGCAATTCGCGCCCGAGTACTCATGCGGCCATTGCCCATGCCTACGCTCCGTTAATCGAACATTGCGTGACGGAACACCGGGCACTCGCAGACGCGGCAGGTGTAAGTGAGCTGCTGCGCTCCACAGGCTGGATGAAAGTTTTTAGAACGGCGGCACAACAGGACCAGGAAACGCTTCTCGCCGAGAGCTGGCTTGGTGAATTCGGCATTGAGTTCGACGCACTCGACGCCACACGTCTGCGTCAGACCGAACCGAATCTGGATCCCTCATTAGTGGGCGGCCTGCGCTATACCGCATCCGTTTCGGTAAGTGATCCGAACGCGCTGGTGACCGCCTATGCAAAGTATTTCGAACAACTGGGCGGTCGCTTCTTCGTCGGAGATGGAACCACGCTCAAGGACGAGTGGAAAGTGGACACCCATGATGGACAAATTCAAGCCTCATCGGTCGTCTTGGCCATGGGACCATGGGCGGACCTGGTGACCTCACGGCTGGGTTACCGTTTTCCATTGGCCGTCAAACGTGGCTATCACATGCACTACGAGACCGGGCCGGGCGCACGGCTGAACCATCCCATTCTCGACCTCGAGCGTGGTTATATGATCACCCCGATGGCTCGCGGCATCAGATTAACCACGGGAGCCGAACTCGCGAATCGCGATGCGCCCCCAACGCCAGTACAGCTTAGCGCCGTTGAACCGATTGCGCGCACGCTGTTTCCTCTTGGAGCGCGGATCGACAGCTCGCCCTGGATGGGTTCACGTCCCTGTACCCCCGACATGATGCCCATCATCGGTCCCGCACCACGCCATCAAGGACTTTGGTTTGCCTTTGGTCACGCTCATCACGGATTTACCCTGGGCGCCGTCACCGGGCGCCTGGTGGCCGAGATGATCACCAAAGAACCCTTGTTACTCGACCCGTATCCATTCCGCCCCAGTCGGTTTAATGCCTGAATCGAGACCACGGGGCCACGCCAACAGCGCTCTCGCGCATGCCGGCATGGACCCCTAGTGGTTGGATCTCCAGTTATCGCCTGCGTTCGAATGCGAGATTCCGGGTGCGTATGCTATTGATCCGGAAGCCCGTCATCTGTCCGTCCTGCTTCGAAAAACTCAAGGTACAGGGTGCGCCCGTATCCGTAAACGTGGCCAGTGCGACCACCTCCCCGAGACAGATCAGCTCGCTCTCGGATTGCCCGTACGGGTCGCTGAAGCGGATGACGATGTGCTCACCGTCCCGTACGATGATGGCCGTACAGCCTGCATCAGCACTGTAGTACTGGCCGATTGCCTCTGCCGCAAAGGCTTCAACGTCGGCAGCGTCCTTCGACAGCCTGCGGTAGTCAGCCGCTTGCCCGCCGAACTGGACCCTCAGCCCATTACCCTGTATCGCGGCGTCCAACCCGACTTCGAGCTCACCGATGGCCAAATCCATGCCCGACGCAATACTCCGCCCGTCGGAGCTACGCTCCAGCGAAAGCCCCGGCAGGCCACACACCGCCAGTTTCAGCTCGTCGTTCTCGTCCATCAAGCTGTAGACCATCCCGGTGTCCGCTGACCACCAATCGCCAAGCAAATCCCTGTAATCCGCCGTCGCAATCGTGGGCGTGCGCTCTGCCAAATATTCAGCCAGAACCAGATCCACCACCTGCTCGGCTAGTTTGGCCGGACGGCATCCCGGCGCACCGTTGACTATGATCACCACATCGAGTTCGTGCTCAGGCACCGTGAGCATCTGGCACGACCCGCCCATCACCGCACCGGCATGATGGACCAGGCGCACGCCCCGATAGGACTGGATCATCAGACCCAGCGAGTAATAACCGACGTGTCCATCCGGAAAGGTCGGCAGTTCAGTCAGCGCGGCCCAGGTCGTCGCCGAGCCGAACCGGTCCTTGGTGCGAAGATGTTTAGCCCAGCGCAGCATGTCATCGACCGTTGAAACGATAGCGCCCTCGCCGCGTACCTCTTCGGATGGAAACAGGCCGCGCCGCCAGCCTCCGGCCGGCGTCGGCATATGCATGGCCGCGATCCCCGGAGTGATCACGAGATCGCTCGGCACCGATGCGGTGTCGGCCATACCTAGGGGCTCAAACAAGCGCTGCTTCAATTGCTCCTCGAACGGCGCCCCACCCACCCGTTCGATGGCGATCGAGACCAGGTGGTAACCACCGTTGTTGTAGATCATCGTCTCGCCCGGAGCGAAGTTGCGACCCCTCTGGCGCACCTGCATGGCCAACGCAGCTCCGTTCGGCGAGTGTGCCAAACCATGGGTCAGGAAGCCCACATCGGTATAGCAGCGCGCGCCGCCACTGTGTTGCAAAAGCTGCCGCAGCGTGGGGTCGCCGCCTGGACCGGTGAGTTCGGGAATATAGCGGCGAATCGGTGCGTCGAGCTCAAGCTTTCCGTCCTCGGCCAGCAGCAGCGCCAGCAGCGCGGTGAAGTGCTTGCTGGTCGAACCGATCCGCATGCGCGTGTGCGGCGTATTGGCCACCGACAGTTCCATGCTCGCGAGCCCGAAGCCCCGCCGGTACAGCACCGTGCCCTGGTGGGCAACACCCACCACCAGGCCAGGCGCGTCGCTGCGGTTGAAGGGCAAAAACACTTCATCAAGTGCGCTGGACAACTCTGAATCCACCATTGTTCGTCTCCACGGGGGTTGGCGCCGAACCGGCGCACGGGAAAGCGCTATTTTGCCTAAAATTATATAAAAAAGATAATTTTTCTAAATAGGCAAATTTATACTTAAACGACACCTGCGCTTGTCACGCCGATCGCCTAACCGCCTCCGGCCAACCAAAATGCTCGAAAATTGTCACCGGCCGCAAAGCGATAAAGGAAATACCATGGATGGATTGCTTGAATTTCTGAAGGAAGACAAGACATGGGTCTTCATTAACATTGGTTGCCGATCGTACTGCTCGTCATTGGACTGTTTATTTCTACGGCATCTAAAACGAAATCGGTCGACCGGCTGTACGCAAAACCGAAAGCAAGAAAACACCGGTTTTTACACCAGTTGTCGTCTTGTTCAAAGACGGTCAACTCGGCCGGGTACGCTGTTAATGTGTTTAGCCGGCCTGTCCGATTTTTCTGATGGACTGCTAAAAAATCACAAAACAGCGCCAAGTAGTGCCGCAGGTGACACGCGATCATGTCACCCGTCCAAACCCTCCGAGAAATATGGCAATTCTGCCATCTAGCCCAACGTAATTCGATTTAGAGCGGCGCACTTTGCACCTGTCAGGTGTACTGACCTCCTTAGCCTGCGGCACATTCGCCTCCGCGCGTATCAATCCGGCGCGCATACCGCGGGTTGAAACGCCATTCTTCCAGTAAACACAACACTCTGTTGATGCTGCTACCATTTCACAAATGTTATTGCCGCCGTATTATCACGCGCCAGCGCATTGAGTTTGCCGGTCGGCGCTTTTGCTCCATTTGAACGCGGCCTGCACCGTTTTACTTTCCCCCTTTCTGGATATCGCATGCTCGGCCTAGTTCGCGTCGCATTAAAGCGGCCCTATACGTTTGTCGTTCTCGCGTTGCTGATATTGATCATCGGCCCGCTGACGGCCCTGCGTACACCCACCGATATTTTCCCGGACATCCGCATTCCGGTGATCAGCGTGGTGTGGCAGTACACCGGCTTGCCGCCCGACCAGATGGCCGGGCGCATCACCTCGCCGTTCGAGCGCACGCTCACCACCACGGTGAACGACGTCGAGCATACCGAGGCGGAGTCGATTGCCGGCTTCGGCATCATCAAGATTTTCTTCCAGCCCGGGGTCAATATCAGTACCGCGAACGCGCAGGTCACCGCCGTTTCGCAGACCTTGCTCAAGCAGTTTCCGGCCGGCACCACACCGCCGCTCATTCTCAATTACAACGCTTCGACCGTGCCTATCATCCAATTGGCGCTGTCGGGCAAGGGGCTATCGGAGCAGCAACTGGGCGACCTTGGCTTGAATGCGATCCGACCCATCTTGACCACCGTGGCAGGCGCCTCGATTCCCTACCCGTTCGGCGGCAAGTCGCGCCAGGTGCAGATCGATATCAATTCCGCCGCACTGCAGGCGCGGGGCCTGTCGGCGCAGGATATCAACAATGCATTGGCGCACCAGAACCTGATCACGCCGGTCGGCACCCAGAAAATCGGTTCCTACGAATACACCCTGCAATTGAACGATGCGCCGTCCGATATCAAGGCCTTGGGCGATCTGCCGATCAAGGCGGTCAACGGCACCACTGTATATATCCGCGATGTGGCCAGCGTGCGCGACGGCAGCCCGCCGCAGACCAATGTGGTCCACGTGGACGGCACTCGCTCGGTGTTGATGACGGTGCTAAAAAACGGCTCGGTCTCGACCCTGGGCATCATCGCCGGTATCAAACAGCAAGTGGCGCTGGCGACGGGATCCCTACCGCCCGAGCTTAGAATCAACCCGATCGGCGACCAATCGCTGTTTGTCCGCGCCGCTGTCAGCGGCGTGGCCCGCGAAGGGGTGATCGCGGCCGCCCTGACCAGCCTGATGATTTTGCTGTTCCTCGGCAGTTGGCGCTCCACCATTATTATCGCCACCTCGATTCCGCTGGCGATTCTCGGTTCGATTACCGCGCTCTCGGCGCTGGGCGAAACGCTCAACATCATGACCTTGGGCGGCTTGGCGCTCGCGGTGGGGATTTTGGTGGACGATGCCACGGTGACCATCGAGAACATCAACTGGCACTTGGAAAACGGCAAGGATGTGGAAAGCGCAATCCTCGATGGCGCGGCGCAAATTGTCACGCCGGCGTTTGTTTCGTTGCTGTGCATCTGTATCGTGTTTGTGCCGATGTTCTTCCTCAATGGCGTGGCACGCTTCCTGTTTGTGCCGATGGCCGAGGCGGTGATTTTTGCCATGATCTCCTCGTTTTTCCTGTCGCGCACGCTGGTGCCGACCATGGCCCAGTATCTGCTCAAGCCGCATGTTCATGTCGACCCGGCGACAGCGCCGCGCTCGCGCAATCCGCTGGTGCGTTTCCAGCGCCGCTTCGAAGCCCGCTTCGAAAAAGTGCGTAACGGTTACCGTGGCCTGCTGGCGCTGGCGCTGAGCACGCCGGTCCGTTTCGTCAACCTGTTCCTCGGTTTTGTGGTGATCTCGTTTGCCTTGGTGCCGTTCCTCGGGCGCAATTTTTTCCCGGCGGTGGACTCCGGACAAATCCTGCTGCATGTGCGCGCGCCCATCGGCCTGCGCGTCGAACAGACCACGCAGATCTTCGCCGCGGTCGAGCGTTCGATTCGCCAAGTGATCCCACCGGAAGAACTGGGCACCGTGGTGGACAATATCGGCCTGTCGATCAGCGGTATCAATACTGCATATAACAATACCGGCACCATGGGTTCGCAAGACGGCGATATCCAGTTGGCCCTCAATGAAGGCCACCGCCCGACCGCCGAATACGTGCGCCTGTTGCGCGAACGTCTGCCGCGCGAATTCCCCGGCGTCACCTTCTCGTTCCCGCCGGCCGACATCATCAGCCAGATCCTGAACTTCGGCTCACCGGCGCCGATCGACCTGCAGGTGCGCGGCAATAACCTGCCGGCCAATTTTGCCTACGCCTCCACCCTGCTGCGCGAGATTCGCGGTATTCCTGGGGTCGCCGATGCCCGCATCGCCCAATCGCAGGCCAACCCGGGCTTCGAGATCAATGTCGACCGGACCCGGGCGCAACTGCTTGGAGTCACCGAGGGCGACGTTACCAATAGCCTGGTGGTGAATCTCGCAGGTTCCAGTCAAGTGACGCCCACCTATTGGTTGAACCCGAAAAACGGCGTGTCTTATCCGATCGTGATCCAAACCCCGCAATACCAATTGGCTACGCTGGGTGACCTGAACAACTTGCCGATCACCGCCACCAACGGTAACACCGCCGACGCGCAAATTCTCGGCGGCCTGGCCAGTGTCAAACGTTTCGGCAGCAATGCGGTGGTCAGCCAATACAATATCCAACCCATGGTGGAGATTTTTGCCTCGACCCAGGACCGCGATCTCGGTGCCGTCGCAGCCGACATCCGCCAAGTGCTGGCGCGCCATGCCGGCGAGTTGCCGCGCGGCACCACCACTGCGCTGCTGGGCCAGGTGCAAACCATGAACAGTGCCTTCACCGGCATGTTGTTTGGGCTGCTCGGTGCGGTGGTGCTGATTTATCTGTTGATCGTGGTCAACTTCCAATCGTGGGCCGACCCCTTTGTGATTGTCACGGCCTTGCCGGCCGCCTTGGCGGGGATTGTGTGGATGTTGTTCGCCACCCATACCACCCTCTCGGTGCCGGCCCTGACCGGGGCCATCATGTGTATGGGCGTGGCCACAGCCAATGCGATTCTGGTGGTGAGCTTTTGCCGCGAGCGCCTGGCGGTCCACGGCGACGCCATGCAAGCCGCTCTGGAAGGTGGTTTCACCCGCTTTCGCCCGGTCCTGATGACGGCGCTGTCGATGATTATCGGCATGGCGCCCATGGCCCTCGCTTTAGGCGAAGGCGGCGAGCAGAATGCGCCGCTGGGGCGCGCCGTGATCGGCGGCCTGGTGTTTGCCACCGTCGCCACGCTATTTTTTGTCCCTGTTGTGTTTGCCCTAATTCATTCACGCTCCGGCTCGAAGTCCGCGCCGGCTGCTGTATCCGGAGAGCCTGTCCATGTCGTCTGAACCCCTGTTGCCCGTCGCCACGCCTCCTCGCCGACTGCGCACGGCCGGTATCGTCGGTGGCGTCATCGTCATCTTGATCGTCGCCGCGGGGCTCGCCACACGGGCCGCCGACAACCATCAATTACGTACCTGGACCGATGCGCAAGCGGTACTCACCGTGCAAGTCGCCCCGCCGCTGCGCGGCACCGACAGCGCCACGCTGGATCTGCCGAGCCGGCTCGAAGCTTATACCCGGGCGCCGCTGTTCGCCCGCGTCAGCGGTTACCTGAAAGCCTGGAATGCCGATATCGGCGCGCACGTCAAAGCGGGCCAATTGCTGGCTGTGATCGAAACCCCCGACGTCGACCAGCAATTGCTGCAGGCCCGGGCCGATCTCACCACGGCCCAGGCCAATGCGTCGCTGGCGGAAACCACCGCCAAACGCTGGCAGGCCATGCTGTCTTCCGATTCGGTGTCGCATCAGGATGTCGACCAGCGCACCGCCGACCTCGCCGCCAAACAAGCGATGGTGCAGGCGGCGCAAGCCAACGTCGAGCGCCTGGTGGCAACCAAGGGTTTTGCCCGTATCGTGGCGCCCTTCGACGGCGTGGTGACGGTGCGCAACACCGACGTTGGGGCCTTGATCAACGCCGGCAGCGGCAGCGGCAACGGGCCGGAACTATTCGAAGTAGCGGATGTGACCAAGCTGCGCGTGTATGTGCAGATCCCGCAGAACTATGCCCCCTTGATTCATGCCGGCAACACAGCGCAATTGAGTGTGCCGGAATATCCGGGCCGCAGTTTTACCGCCACCGTAGCCGCCGCAGCCGACTCGATCGATGCCGCCTCGGGTTCTACCTTGGTGCAATTGCTGGTGGATAACCGAGGCGGCCAGTTGCTGCCGGGCAGTTTTGCCACGGTGCACTTCAACCTGCCGGTCGACGCGCAGGCATTGCGCGTACCGGCCAATGCACTGGTGTTCGATCAACACGGTTTGCGCATCGCCACGCTCGATGCGGCAGGCCACGTCAAATTCAAAGTGGTCACCATCACCCACGATTTCGGCGAAAGCGTCGCGATCGGCTCGGGCCTGAACGCCGACGACCGGGTCATCTCCAACCCGCCGGACGGCTTGAATGACGGTGACCCGGTCAAGGTCGCGAGCACCGGAGCTACCTCACATGGCTAGCCGTTCGTTCCCCCTGCTGCTGGCAACCACGCTGGCGCTGGGCGCTTGTTCCCTGGCCCCCGACTACCATGTGCCGCAGGTGCCGGTGGCCCCCGCGTACCAGGGCAATGAGGGCAACGGCCCGTGGAATATGGCGCAGCCGGCCCAACCCTTGCCGCGCGACGGCTGGTGGAAAATTTATCAGGATGCCCAGCTCGATGATTTGCAGCAGCGTTTGCTGCTCAACAATGCCGACCTCAGTGCGGCATTGTCCCATTACCAGCAGGCCCAGGCTTTAGTCTCGTCGGCCGAGGCCGCTTTGTATCCGACCTTAAGCGCGCAGGGCAATCCGCAGCGCGATCGCCAGTCGGATAACCGGCCGCTGCGCGGCAACCCTTCACCCGACGAGTACAACTCGGTCACGCTGGGCGGCGAATTCGACTACGAGATCGACCTGTGGGGCCGCGTGCGCGACAGCGTCGCCGCCAGCCGCGACGAAGCCGCAGCCAGCCGCGCCGACTTGGCCGGGGTGCAGGTCAGCTTGCAAACGCAACTGGCCGACAACTACGTACAGCTACGCGGCTTCGACCAGGAAGATGCGCTGCTGGACCAAACCATTACCGCTTTCGCCCGTGCCTTGGAGTTGACGCAAAGTTTGCACAACGGCGGCATCGTGTCCCAGCTTGACGTGGCCCGGGCCCGCACCCAGTTGTCCTCGGCCCGCTCGCTGTTATCGCAAACCCACGCCCAACGCAGCCTGGTCGAACATGCGATTGCGGTGCTGGTCGGCGCGTCCGCGTCGCAGTTCCGCTTGGCGCCGCAAACCGATCCCTTCGCCTTGCCGCCGATCCCGCTCGGCGTGCCCTCTACCTTGCTGCAACGCCGCCCGGACATTGCCGCCGCGGAGCGCCGCACCGCCGAAGCCAATGCCAAAATCGGCGTCGCCCGCGCCGCCTATTTCCCCTCGCTGACCTTAAGCGTGCAAGGCGGCTACCAGAGCGACGCCTACAACAACCTGCTCAGCGCACCCAACCTGTTCTGGGCCGGCGGCCCCATGCTGGCCAGCTACATCTTCGACGGCGGCCGGCGCGCGGCCAACGTGGCCTCGGCCAAAGCGGCCGAGAACGAAAACGGCGCGCGTTATCGCAGCGTGGTGCTGGTCGCGTTCCGTGAAGTCGAAGATAGCCTGACCCTCCTCACCGACCTGGGCCACGCCCTGGTCGATCAGCAAGACGCGGCAGCCGCAGCCCAGCAAGCGGTCGACCTGGCGCTCAATCAGTATCGTAATGGCGCGGTGTCCTACCTTGATGTGGTACAGGCGCAAACCGCGTCGCTCGACGCGCAACGCAGCGTGCTGGATTTACAGACGCGGCAATTGCGCGCCAATGTGGCCTTGGTGCGGGCTTTGGGAGGTGGGTGGTCGACGGATAGTGCCGCCCATACAGTGAGCTAGTTGGAGTAGTCGCTAATTCAGCTGCGAGCGGGCTGAATTAGCGCTACGAGCGTTAAATCCGCGCCAGCGGCAATGTTGCCAGCCGTTGCAGCACAATCTCTTTCATTCGCACAGGCGTCGGCAGTTGGTCCAGCAAACTTGGCCAAGTTTCGTGCGCCACTTTGACGGTGGCCTTTACTGCGGCTGTCGCGATGCGTTCGGCAATACCCGCCGCGCGCGCCATGTGCCGATAATCATCCAGTGTTTGCGACCGTTGCATCTTGTCGATAGCAAGGTTGGTACCGTAACTGGCAAAGCCCGGCAATGCCGCAACACACACAATGTCATAAGCGGGCGTGAGCTGAGGCCGAATTCGGTCTGCATACAGCAACGAGAAATTCTTCAGGTGCGCATCGCTATTCGCAAGCAGCGTATTCACCGTCTGCCGAATAAAAAACTGCCGCACATCGTTGACACCTTTGGGACTCAGTTCATTCAGCAAGCGCACTAAAATCTGAAACTGTTCCACCTTGGCGTACTTCGCATTGGGCATCCGCCCCAATGCCTGGCAGGCATCCTCGACATGCAGGCGTTGATTGTCCCGGCGATCAAAGCGTTGCACCGCCAGAAAATATTGAGCAGTCCCGGCGATCTCCGCGAAGCCGGGAATATCGATAGCAGCAATAGGCAGCGCTTCGCATTCGGCCACCTCGACACCCGCAGCCTTAGCCAGCGCCATCGCAACCAACTCGTTGAAGACCTGCGTATCGTCATTGCGCGCCGGTAACTTGGCAATCATATCGGACAACTTGCCCTGTCCGGGCATAGTGTAACGTTTGCCTTTATGCACCGTCGACAAAGCGATTTTGTTCTGCACTCCGGACACCGACGCCGCCCCTTCGGTCGCGCCTTCGATAACAGCGATTTCCAGATTGTCCGCGCCGCCCGTCGCACCAAAGGTTCGGGCGTATTCAGGAAGCGCATGCGGATCCGCCACCGGCACCACCACCACAGCACCCGGGAGATCTTCACCCGCAGCGGCCAAGATACCAAAATCGTCCCGATCCTCCGGATTGTGGCGCGTTGCCTCAAGACGCCGACGCAAATCGCTCTCCGGCAGCAAACCGGCGAAGTACGCGGGCAAACGCCCTTCGACGTTGTAGATGGCCGGGTGAAAAGGATGGGCAAAGATCTCGGCCGCGATAGTTGGAACGCCCGGAATCGCCATCGACAGACTCAAAGTAGGTAATCCGTCAGCCGCCTTGAATTTCTCGGAAGGCACAAAACGGCAGGTCCCACCCAGCTCACATAGATAACCGCTTAACTCACCGTAAAGGCGCACTTCGAGATATCGCGGATGCGGCCCCTGACTCATTTGCTCATCCCGACAAATAATTCGACAGCGCTTTTGGCAGTGCGGTCGGGTCCGGTATCTTTTCCTTCCAGCACACGCTGAACCGCAAGCAGATGCTCCTTCGGCACCAGAACCCATTCGGCATCCAACGCGGCGGCGAGCGCATTCAGGGTAACGCCACGTGCGTCATGCTTACCGGCTAAGGTGGCGGAGAGATTGGGGCGTGCCATGCCGACCAGCTCTGCCAAGCGGGACATGGAGATGCCGCGCTGGGCGATGAGGTGTTTTAGTTGAGATAGGTATGACATTTCATACATTTTTTGTGTTTTGTATAAAACACTATACACGCTGTGATCTATGACGGGCTAACGAAAAGTATGAAATATCATCAATTATTGGCTATTTTTATTATATTTAATCAATTTTAGCTGCGATGGATAGGTTTGCCGGAGCTGATCGATCTAATCCAGGGTTGCGGCCGGATCGGGACACGCATTTGCATTAACGATACGGTTGGAGAACCGTAGATGACAATTTTGTGCATGCAGTCCGCGCCAGCGACTCGGTACCCAACTCAAGACCGCCGTCATATCGACCAGGTCAACGCGACGATCAGGCCGAACTTGAGCGCGTCCACGTCGAGAGGGGTCTTGGCCAGCGTCTTGAGCCGATTTTCACTCGCTACCAGTCCTTCAGTAGCCCCGCCTCGGAGACCTCCATCGAGCCGAATCGTGCCGCCATGTGTCCCCGAAATGATTTCCTCCGATCACAAAACGTGGCATCGCTGAAACTTCCCCTAGCGACACAACGATCCAACCGGCACGCCGGCCTCGGCCTACCTAAGTAACTCGATCTAAATATCGCTTTTCACAAGCGCTCTATCATATGCCTGACGGAAACGTCACGAGTATCGTCCGCCGAAAACAGCAAATCCAACCGAAATTGAGATCCTCATGACATTGTCAGACGTACGAAAAAAATTCCTCAAACATTGCGAATCAGCGATCAGTCTGTCTCACCATACAATAAAAGCATATCGCAGCGATATAGACGATTTTCAATTATATTTAGGTATCCGAAAGAAAATTGAATCTGTTGACAAAGACAACTTTCGTCAATACATACGACATCTTAGAGAGCATGAAGGGTTCAAGGAAAGCACAATTAAGCGCCGCCTGGCAAGCCTGAAGCTCATGTTCAAATGGGCCATTCAGGAGGAGATGCTTAAGATCAATCCCTTCGACTCACTCAACGAACGCATCAGACTACCAAAACGGCTACCAAGAGCGCTGGACCGTGGAGATCAAACCTCCCTGCGCAAAGCAATTGCAATTCATCCGCGGGTAGACGACTTCGATACAGTACGAGCCAAAACAGCGATCCATTTGCTCCTCGATACCGGGATCAGAGTTGGTGAACTGGTCACGATCAATCTAAAAGATCTTTCGATCACCGATTCGTGCCTTGTAATTCAAGGAAAGGGAAATCGGCAACGGCTCGTGTACTTGTTGCAGAAGCCCTTGTTTCGAAAGATCGAACAGTATTTGACTTGGCGAAATTCATTGTCAACAGATAGCGAAAAATTGTTCGTCACCTTCGACGGAAAAACCCTTTCGACTCAAAAAATAAGACAAATTTTAAGAGGTATTTCCAAAGAGGCCGGTATTTCCAAACGTGTCACGCCTCATATGTTGCGCCATACCTGCGCAACACAGTGGCTGGAGGCCGGGCTTGACATTCGATACGTTCAAAAATTGCTTGGTCATCAAAGTATCTCTACTACTGAGATATATACCCACGTCTCTGATCAAGGGCTTCGCGAAGCACTTTCCAGGGCTGCGGGGGTGGGAAGACGATAACTAGGAATTATCAACAGTGTTTAGCGTGCTTTCGCAGGACTTGCTTTCTACTGATATAGCCCGCCGCCTAGCGTCTACGAACTCAATCGTACTGGCGTTTGGCGGCAACATATCCAGCCGCGCGTGACACCATTTATTCTCGATGTGACTGTCACGACGGTGGTTACCCCTGAACGCCTTGACGTCCGGACTGCCGCCGAGCATATCGAAAACATTCGGAACGTTCTGAATCCAGCCGTTTCAGATCTCGCCCTTGTTTTTGATGTTTCCCGACAAGCGATCTACAAATGGGTGGCGGGTACGTCAACTCCGGAAGATGAAAAACTCGGGCGTATCCAAGCACTGAGCAAAATTGCGGACCTATTCCAGAATGCAGGGATCTCTCGTGCTGATTCCATGCTCAAAATGAAGACGTTCGATGGACGTTCCCTCATGGATCTCATCAAAGCGGGGGAGAATCGGCTAGAACATATCCAGGCATTGATTGCTGAAGCTCGGGTCATGGAGTCTTCATATAAGCGCTCAGGTTTGGCGATGACTAAATCCAAAGCGACTGACGATTGGAGTCATCCATTTCCATTCCAGGCTCCTCCGAGCTAGTCTGAAGGGAGTCCTGGATGCTCGGACGGGAAACCAAATGGCGACAGGGATACCTGCTTACTGACTCGGAGGCTCACGAGCTCGGTCAGATAGACATCGCTGATTCGGACAAGCGAGTTGTGTTGATATCCCACGACTGCGATTTGGCCAATGATGCGGAGCAATATGTCGAAGTACTCATTGGCTCGCGAATTGCGACTCCCAATGGGATGCTCACGAGTGCACGAAATCCGTGTCGCTTACACATGAGTTTTTCGATGTCGGAGGGTGGAAAATTCCACGTCGATCCTCCTCCGGCCGCTAACGTTCTGGTCGAGAAGCGGCACTCAGGCAACATGCAAAAAAACTCACCGCACGTATTCATTCCACACCGCATCGAATTTTGTCCGATCGCCAGGTCCGTCAATCAACCCCACCGACTCAGTCGCAACTCTCAAGCGCAAATCAACCGCAGCCGCATGCGTATCAATCGCCGCCTGCAACTTCTCAATCATCGCCGCATCGTTCAGTTTCCCGATCACCATCGTTTCATCCTCGTAGCCGACCACGAGGATTTTGGCAAAAATATGGTTGGGGTCGAGATAGATCGGCGTGGTGATGCGGGCAATATGCTCGATTAGCGCGGCATCGACTTGATCAACCACAATCGCCCCCCACACAGCCATCGCGCCGCTACCCAAACGGGTGGTGTCTGCAATTTTCCGCCCTACCATCAGCACCTCATGGCCAGGCCCCAGTACCTCGATCCAACCGCTGATATCCGGCAGCGCAGGCTTGGGTTTGCCGCGTTTGCTGAAAAACGCGCGTTGGGCAAAGTAGGCAATAATCGCCACAAGGATAATGATGAAAGTCGTATTCATTTTTTGGGGGCGATTAATTTTGTTGAGCGACCGGTGCCGCGCTATCGGATCAGGCTATTCGACCGCCATGACGGATTTGCCGGATTGACGTTCCAGCGTGTTCGGCAACTCGACCATCAACAGGTATAAGCGCACCAGCAAGCCGATAATCCATAGCGACATCGGCATGGCAAACACCGCGATGATGAATAACACGCCGTTGCCGCCGAAGGCGGGTGACAACACGCGGTTGAGAATCAGGGCGAGTGGAGAGACGCCCATGACCAGCCAATAAATTACCCTGGGAAACGGTGAGCGCTCTTTGTGCAATTTTTCAAAACGCGCCATCGATGCTTGCAGTTTGTAGACGAAATTCGATTCAGTCTCGCTGAACGAATTTTTGACAAAGTTGCCGGCCGACAAGGTGTGCCGCACCGCTCTCACCGAGATGCCCGCCCAATACACGCTGAGGGCAACGCCGCCGCCCAGGCCGGCGAGGCGCACCAGCGACGGCATGGGTGCAAAGCCGAAGTAAAAGAAATAACCGAAAACGCCGAAGAAGAAATAGGTTGCGGCCAGGCCTACCATCACGATCAAGCCATATGCCTTCAGCAAGTTGCTGCGGCGATAACGGCTGCTGATCGCAAAAGGCAAGCTGACACAGAGTACCGTGACGATTGTGCCGATCCACCAGGGCAGATTCGATTGTGCCACGTCGTTGGCGTAAGCGATATACGACAGTCCGGTTCCGAGTAGCGGCAGCAATAGACATAGGGGCGTTATTTTTCTGGTGATGCCCCAGAGCAGGTCACTGTTTCGCGTCGATGGTTTATTCAAAGGCGACACCTTGCGTCAAGTTGAATCAGGTGCATGTATATTTTCTTAAGGGTCATGGCCCAATATACATCATCGAATATCCATCGTAGTCATTCGGCATGGACGCTGCCAGGTATTCCGCCGCGCTTTTTAGCGATTCGCCGATGGATCTGAACCAGGAGCTGACGTGTTCTGTGGCGTGGGTATGTTTGTCGATATAGTCGAGCCCATAACCCACCGCGACGGCCACAATCAGCGTGCCGATGACGATAGCGGCTACCGGGAGTGCGACGGTGCCGGCCAGGCCGGCCACCACAGCACCGATCACAACCGTGGCAACCGCGGCGCTCAAACCCGCCTTCACCAGATCCATGCCGATTTTTCCGAGCAAGTCGGCAAAATCTTTTTTGCGCCGCCCGTCAGGCCCAATTTCTTCGTAGTCGTGCAACCATTCTGCCGTATCGAGCACGATTGTAAACACTAAAGCGATCAGTCCCGACTCCTTGAATGCCCCTTTGGAATTCTCCCAAACCGCGGCCGTCGCGGATTCGACACTGCCGGCGCCACCGCCGATGGTCAGGACTTTTGCATTTTTGACGCCATATTTTGAAGCGCTCAGTATTTCCCGCATTTTCTGGTTGCCGGAAAACACCACATACATTTTCTCGCCGACCGTCTTGTGGATGATTTTGACCAAACGAAAGCGCTCGCCCCACAATTCGTTGATCCATTCTTTATTGTCGTTGAGATAGGCCAGCGATCCGGCTATTTGCCCGATCAGCCAGTTCCGGGTGGCGATGTGATTGGTATCGATCGCGGTCTCGTCTTTGCCTCCGGACGCCAGCGCAGTCAGGACTTCCTCCGGGATGTTGGCGCGTTCCACTTGGACTACATGGGCGTCCTGGGTCGGGGTCAGTTTGGTGCCGGCCACCAGTTTGACCGGTAACGGAGATGGATGCGGCGGGCTCGCCACCGGCGCACTTTGCGCGGCGGGTAGCGTAGGCGACGCTGCGGTCACCCGGACAAATGAAGGTGGCGTCGCAGGTGCGGCAGCAGTCGCCGGGGCCTTGGCGGTGCTGGTCGCGGGTTTGTCGTTGGGGCGATGGCCCAGCGCAATGATAATGGGCGCGGGTTTGTATTTGGGATCCGAGGCGGCGCCGGTCAAGCCAAAGGATTTCATCGAAAAATGCTGCAGCTCCTTGCCATCCTGCTTCAGTGTCAGGACACCCTTGAAGTCGCGGCCGACCCAAATATGATAACGCTGCCCATCGCTGAATTGACCGCGCTGGACCCGCTTTTTCTTGGTCACATCGTAAAACCAATCGTATGCCGCTTCGACGGTGTAGGTGGCGCCAGGCTTCAGATGAATATCGAACAGCACATCCCGATGCTTGCGCAGCAAAATCGTTACATCGGTGCCCGCCCAGCATTGAACCGGCTCGCCAGGCAAATCGATACACATCGTATGCTGGATCAAAGGGCTATCGCTCATGCTTGTCCTTCACTGCGCTTGGTCTGATTGGCGATAAGTCTGCCAAAATCGATATTCTTGAGCACGCCCTTGCCGTCCGCATCGAGCGACAGGTTGTGTTCGGTGCCGTCATTGGCGCTCAACTTGATCGGCTCGCCCTCCGGCACCTTACCGTCGGCATCGACGTAACGAATTTTTAAATCGGCTTTTTTGCCCTGCAGGTTATTGGCTTCGGATAGATTGGTGGGACCGCTGAACGAATGTTGCGAACCTTTGATATCCACCGTGCCCGGCGCGTGGATTTCAATGTTGCCATCCGCGATACGAATATAGGCACCGCCGGCCGTCAGCAGAATTTCCTTGTTGGCGCTGGCGTCAATCGAGTCTGTGGTGGAAACCAGCTTCAGCGTCTTTTGCGCGGTCAATTCGATGTTGTCGTCGTAGGTTCGGATTTCCACCTTGCCTTTGGCCGCGAACAACTTCATCCCCGCATTCTGCACAAACAAGCTGATTTTCTCGGCCACGCTGGCGATGAGAGATTTACCCGTTGCAATATAAGTGTTCTGCCCACTGACGACATTGGTCTGCCCATCGGCATAGAGTTGCACCGACTTCTGCGTCGATAACGCAATTCCCGCGGGACTGGCGAACAGCATGATAGGTTCTTTGAAAGCATTGGCATTGCCGGTGCCGCCGCCGGCAGTGATACCGCCGGAAGCAGGGGCGGCAACGCTATTCTGTGTGGCGTCGGTAAACGCCCTGAGCGCGTCATAACCGTCTTGCATACTCTCGGCTTGATGTGCGGTGCTGGCTTCCGACATCGATTCAAGCAGGCTTTCCGAGTTCACCAATTGACCTGAAGCGGCGCGTGCGTCGAGTGGCTGGCTGCCCATGCCGGCGGGATAGGTCGAGACATACAAGCCTTGCCCGGCACGCAATGCGCCGTAGGATTCGGTCTTGAGATCGAAGCCGCTGCCGAGATAACTGCCGCGTGAATTCGCGTTCTGATCGATCAAATAGCCCAGGTGTAAATGTGAATTGCTGCTGGTGCTATAAAGCTGGGTGCGATTCTGTCCCGTCGCATCATCCATGACGAGTTGATTAAAACCGTCGCCCTGGTGTTCTTTGGACTTGTAGCCCGAGAGCAAACCATTGGAGTGCCAATTGGGTGTCTTCGACCCGTTATACATGCGGGACGTAACCAGGGGTCTATCGCAGTCGTTATCCAGGAAGGACACTACGACCTCTTCGCCGATGCGCGGCACATGCACACCGCCGCTACTATCGCCCGCGTTGGAGTAGGCTACCCGGACCCAGGATGAGGCGTTTTCATCGGCGGGGTTCAAACGATCCCAATGCATCTGGATCTTGATCCGATTCAGTTCGTCGGTGTAGACCTCTTGATTGGCCGGGCCGACCACGATTGCGGTCTGCAGCGACATCCTGGGTTTGGCATGCTCGAACGGGCTGTGATACGGAATCGCTTTGCGTTGGGTTTCGATCCGGGCCAGAAAAAAGCCGTCGCTGCCATCGGCATGCAACACCGCCAGGCCGCCTGCGGGGCTCGCCTGCTGCGCTTTCACCGCGGCGATTTGTGCCTTCAGACTTTGGGGGAAGTTCGCCGTATCCGATACCGGCAGATTGTTCTCGATAAACCACTTAATCTCGATGATGCCGAATTGCCGGTTTTGTTCGCTATCGCTGCTATGCCCCGGGCAGTCAGTCAGTTCAAACCAATGCCCCGCGTAGAGGTTACGCACGCCAGCCGAACCAAAGAATCGTTTGGAGCGCGATTCCCATTCTTCCATCCTGACCTGCGACAGCCTATCCCCGCGATCTTGCTGACCGAAGGTGTAGGCGCCGCTGTACTCATACACCTCGGTTTGCGACGGCAGGTTGCCTTGGTTCGGCAGCGTGGGCACCGAAGTGCCGTTGGTCGGGCTACTTGATCCGCCCGGCGCTTTGTAGTCGAAGGTACGTGTGGTGAGCGTCGTGCTCTGCAAAGTCCGCTCGCCGGACCATTGCACCAGCGCATTCGTTTCGCTGCCGGTGCCGGCCCGATAGAACGGCACCGTCGGCGGCGACAGCGCGGGAAACGCATCCAGCGTATCGGTGACCACCACGGTGTGCGATTTACCGTCGGTCTGCTCGATATAACAATACCAACCCTCTTCTTCCATCAAGCGCATGCAGAAATTCCAGTCGTCTTCGTATTGGACACAATACGAGCGCCGGTGCAAAGGCTGGCGTGAAGTCAGGCGTAAATCGAAGCGAAACGCACCCTGTGCTTGCGGATGCTGATTAAACACATCCGTCATGATCAAGTCGGCTGATTGATCTTGCCAGATACGTGCGTCGCTTCTAAAGCGCAAGAAATTGAGCCAGGAGGCAAAACCGATTTGATAATGGCTTAAATTTCCATCCGACCCTAAACGCATCGCAGTATGAACGTAACCGTGATGGGGTAAATACGATTGATCCGATTGCAAGATCCACAGCGTGACCGGCTGGGCAATCAGGGTCTTGAGTTCGATGGTATCGGAAGTTGACAGTGCATCGACGGTAAACAATCCATCGCGCCCGATGCGTGAATGACCGACAACCCGTTGCGGCAGCAGGACGTTATTACCGAGCGGCGTATCCAGTTTGACCAGTCGGTCGCCTTGCACCAACCCGCTTCCCAAGGCCATGAGGTTGTCCAGCGCTGCCATAACGTAAATCCTTTAATCCGCCGAGGCATTGATACTAGCTTATGCGCCTTGCAAAAGGATTACATCGGGGTCGGATCGCCGTGGCCGGCGCCATCAAGCCAACCGCTGCCGGTTGGAGGCACAACGTAGTCCGCCGGCCTGGCGCACAATGCGGGCCTCCTGATGAATGAGTGCGCTCAAGGCGGGTAAGCCAGCCGTTGGTTAATGCGATAGAGGCAGAGCGCCTGCCTTGTGGAAATGCATCCATGTATGAGTTGAAAAAGGGGCATCCGCAATGATGCCCCTTCCACCTCGATCAATCGCCTATTTAGAATAGGGTTTTGAGGCCGGCGCCGATCACCACTTGGTTGGTCGAACCGGAGGTGCCGCCTGAATAAGAACTGGCGTCTTCAAAGGTAATCGGGATACCGGCTGTGCCCGGGGCAAAACCGCCGCTCAAATGTTCATAAGTCGTCAGACCGTACACTGAAGTGCGTTTCGATAGTGCGTAGCTCGACAGCAGACTGACCTGATTCCATTTCGGCGATGCGGCACCGGCGGCGCTATTGTATTTGCCGTCAGTGTAGGTGTAGGCCGTGCCGAGAGTCCACGCCGGGGTCAGGTTGTAGTGACCGTAGACCTCGTAGTTGGTAAAGCTGACGTCCGCGCCTGGTACCGTCGTGCTGCCTGACGGACCCGCGCCGTTTTCCGCGGCGAAACCCGTCGCGTCTTCCAGTTTGGTATGCGTCACCACAAAACCGACATTGGCCGGGCCGAAGGCGTAGGTCATGCCGCCGCCGAAGGAGCGCATCAACTGCGCGCTGAAAGGCGAGTCGGTGGTGGAGCTGGTGTCTACCGCACCGCCTGCGGCATTGGCTACGCCACCGCCGTTATTGAACTGGGTATAAGCCAGACTGGCCTTGAGCGGTCCGTTGTTATAGTTGGCGCCGAAGCTATAGGCACGATTGTTGGCAAAACCATCGGCTTGATTCGAGAAACCGTACAAACCGCCGAAGGTCAGGCCGCTGTAGTTGGCACTGGTGTATTTAACCGAGTTGTCGACGCGGAAGTTGCCTTGAAAGTTGTTGTTGGACATCACGCTAGTGAACGCATTGCCGCCATCGCCGTTATAGTTTTCAAAGGACACATGGCCTAACCAGTCGTACATGAATTCGTTTTGCCGACCCAAGGTCACCGTCCCAGCGGTATCGCTGGTCAAGCCGACGTAGGCGTTGCGGCCAAATTCACGGCCGCCTTGACTCATCGAGCCGGTACCGATATTAAAACCATTTTCCAGGTTGAATACCGCCTTCAGACCGCCGCCCAGATCTTCAGAACCTTTGATGCCCCAACGGTCGCTTGACATCAATCCACTGGCGAAGCGAGCGTCGCCGCTGCCGCTCCCGACGCCGGTGTTGACATTGTTGCTATAACTGACGCCGGCATCCAGCAACCCGTATAGGGTAACGCTACTTTGTGCGTGAGCCGTTACTGCAAACGCGCCGGTAAGCGCGGCAAGCAGGGAAATCTTTTTCATGCGTAGTAACTCCGAAATGAAGAAGGCATGTGCTGAATCAGCTTAAATCCAGACGTGAGAAAAATGCAGTTGTGCACGCGAACACGTGGCACAGCACTGCACTGGTTGGTGACTCTGAAAAGAAGGATGTATCAAGCAGCCAAGGAATGATTGCGTTTATCCACATCAATCCCTGGAACAGGAAAATCCGAGCGGATTCAAACGCCGCCGTAACTCTGATCGAGGCGTGCCAACTCGCCGCTCTTTTCTGCCGCGACCAGTTCTTGATAAACCTCGGCGCGGGTTTTTTGATGGATGGTGGTATCGGTCTGAGCGACAGTTACGTTCACCGCGGCGGCTTGATTTGAGGAGGCAACGTTAGCGGCAAACGACGGTGCCGCCATAAAGGCTGCGCTCAATGTTGCTGCTACAGCGACGCCTTTAACGAGTTGCTGAACGGAGAAAAATTTGGACATGATGGTTTCCAGTTGATGGCACGATAGGTGTAGTAGTTAAATTTCAGGTGAAGCAAGCCGGTTTAATTCCAGGTTTAATGCTTCCAACTCCGAAGCAGTAAATCAGGCCTTACGCCGGCTCTTATTGGGCGCACAGGCGTGGTTCAGCCGCCGACATAGGTCTTGTTGATCTGGGCCAATTCGCCGCTTTTTTCTGCCGAGACCAGCTCTTGATAAACTTCTGCACGGGTTTTCTGCGGCGCGTTTGCGTCCGATTGAGCGATGGCGGCGCTCATCGTCACAGCTTGATTTGAGGGGGCAACATTGGCTGCAAACGAAGAGCTTGCCATGAGGGCGGCGCTCAATGCTGCGGCGGCGGAAGCGAGCTTGACGGCGGTGCGGAAAGAGGACGATTGATTCATTTTTAACTCCAGTGAATTGTGTGGTTTGTACATGGGCAAACATCGCGCCGAGGCGTTTATTCCCAAATTATTTTTTTTATCTGAAGCGATGTTCGAGCTGACGATGGAAATGAAAACGCAGTGCCGAAAATTGTCATGCCGGCAAGGTAGGCAAGCGCTTCAAATAAGCGGCGGCCGACCCGCAAACCGCTCCCGATACGCCTGCGCCCCCACCCCAGTCACCCGCAATAAACTCCGTCTCAAGGTTTCTTCACTGCTGAACCCGCACCGTATGGCAATGCGTTTAACCGGTAACGACGTGTCTTCCAGCAAGCGTCGCGCCGCTTCAATACGCACCTGCTCAATGGCGCGTGCCGGCGTTTTCCCCGTTTCCGCCCGATAGTGTCGAATAAAACTGCGCTCGCTCATTCCCGCCTGCGCAGCCAGCGCTGTGACCGAGAGGTCAGCGGCGAGGTTTTCCGCAATCCACGCATGTAATGCGCCAAATCGCGCGCCACCTTTTTGTAAAGACAAGGTGGCGCTGAATTGCCCCTGGCCGCCGGGCCGTTTTAGAAACACCACCAGATGTCGCGCCACGTCAAGAGCCAGGGCATGACCTAGATCGGCTTCGACCAAGGCCAAAGCCAAGTCGATTCCCGCGGTAACGCCGGCGGAAGTCCAGATCCCGTCATCGCAAATGAAGATGGGGTCAGGATCGACGCGCAAGGCCGGGTATTGTTGCGCGAGCTGTTCGCAACGGGTCCAGTGCGTCGCCACCCGGCGCCCATCAAGCAGCCCTGCTGCCGCCAGCAAGAATGCGCCGGTGCACACCGAGGCGACTTGGCGCGAGATTGCGGCATGCTTGCGCAACCAGCGGATCAGGGTGAGGTCCTGCGCCGCCGCATAGACGCCGGAACCGCCGGCCACGATAAGTGTGTCGGACGGTTTGCGCGCGGACGGCAGCGCTCGGGTGATGAGACCCAAACCGGCCGAGGAAATCACGCTTTCCGTGCGGGCCACGACGTGCGCCGCATAAGGCGCCGGCAAGCCGCGCTGGCGCGACAGGTCATTGGCGGTGGCAAAGACTTGCAACGGTCCGGTGACATCCAGCAGTTGCACATCAGGGAAGGCAAGCAGGTTGATCGAGCGCATGGCGATGGAACTCAAAATTGGCGTAATTAGTGGGTCTTGTGGCATTCAAGCCATACATTATCCAAGTAAAGTCGATCCGGCTATTCCATCGCGTCCGCCGGCAAAGAAAGGGGCGCGGAGGTTCGCGAATCCGATTCATCAGCCAAGTCGAGGTGTGTCATGCCGTTACAAGTCGGTTTACTTATGTTTCCCCAGGTACAACAGCTTGATTTGACTGGGCCGTACGACGTGTTTGCCGCACTCCCCGGAGTAGAAGTTCGCGCAATCTGGAAAACGTTGGGACCGGTAAAAGCCAGCAGCGGTTTGTTATTGACGCCGGACACCACCTTCGAGAGTTGTCCGCCGCTCGACGTGATCTGCATTCCGGGCGGTGCCGGCGTCGGGGATTTGATGACGGATGAGGAGACGCTTGAATTTATTCGGCGGCAGGCAAAGGAAGCCAAGTTCATCACGTCGGTATGCACAGGTGCATTGGTGCTGGGCGCCGCCGGTTTGCTGCAAGGACGCCGGGCCACCACGCATTGGGCGTTTCATGAATTGCTGGGTCCGCTCGGCGCAATTCCGGTACGGGAGCGGGTGGTGCGCGACGGCAATTTATTCACCGGCGGCGGCATTACCGCGGGGATCGATTTTGCTTTGACCTTGGCGGTCGAATTGGTCGGTCTGGAAGAAGCGCAAGCGGTTCAGTTGCAATTGGAATATGCACCGGCGCCGCCGTTTGACGCGGGCAGTCCGCAGACCGCCCCGCAAACGATTGTGGCTCTGGTACGGCAACGCTCGCAAGCTTCGCTCGAACGGCGCACGCGAATTGTCATGCAAGCGGCGGCAGCGCTTAAGGCTGACGGGAGATAAACCACCGCGGCTTAGTCCTCAACCTGTTGTGCCGCGTGCTCAATCGACGCGGCATCTTCTTGCCGTTGGCCACTTCTGTCTCGCCTGCATCCAGCGCATGCGCCTTGGCAAATAGCAGGTGCGTCCATGCCCAAATTTACCGACTCCGCGCTCTGTTGCCGCACTGGAGCGAGCCGGGCAGCCGGGAACGTTAAATGCTGACAGGTACGGCAAGACCCGAACCAAGCGTGTGCCAAGGCGACGTCAAGCCGCTCGGTGGCGCATGATCTTGCTGACCCTCTTCACTTACCTGGATTTTCCGCTGATGACGATCGATACCCGTATAGGCGAAGGCTCGCCTGTCCCTTTGGGCGCCACTTGGGATGGAACCGGCGTCAATTTTGCGCTGTTTTCCGCCCATGCGACCAAAGTAGAACTGTGCCTATTCGACGAGAAAGGCGAACGGGAACTCGAACGCATCGAGCTGCCCGAATATACCGACGAGGTCTGGCATGTCCATATGCGAGGACTGAAGCCCGGCACGGTTTACGGCTATCGTGTGTATGGGCCGTATGAACCCGAAGCGGGACATCGCTTCAACCCCAACAAGCTGGTGCTGGACCCTTATGCCAAAGCCCATGTCGGCGAGCTTAAATGGGACCCGGCAGTGTTCGGCTATACCTTGGACGCGGAAGGCGACGACCTGACTTTTGATGAACGCGACAGCGCGCCATTTATGCAAAAGTGCCAAGTGGTCGACCAGGATTTTTCGTGGATTCATCCGACGCGAATCCGGGTGCCGTGGGAACAAACCATCTTTTACGAAACCCATGTGCGCGGATATACCCGGCGCCACCCGGCAGTGCCTGAACATCTACGCGGCACGTTCGAGGGGCTGGGGCAGAAAGAGGTGATTAGTTACATCAAAAACCTGGGCGTGACCTCGGTCGAATTATTGCCGATCCATTCCTTCGTCAATGACAATCATCTGACGGACCAGGGCCTGACCAATTACTGGGGTTATAACACCATCGGTTTTTTTGCCGCCGATCCGCGTTTCTTCGCTCAAGGTCCCGGCGCCATCGCCGAACTCAAGCAAATGATCGACCGCTTCCACGAGGCGGGGCTCGAAGTGATTCTTGACGTGGTCTACAACCACACAGCGGAAGGCAACGAACGCGGCCCCACTCTGTCCTTCCGCGGCATCGACAACGCCTCGTACTACCGGCTGATGCCCGAACAGAACCGTTACTACATCAACGATACAGGCACCGGCAACACCCTCAATCTATCGCATCCGCGAGTGCTGCAGATGGTCACCGACAGCTTGCGTTATTGGGTGACGGAAATGAATGTGGATGGTTTCCGCTTCGATCTGGCGACGATTTTGGGGCGCGAAACCTACGGCTTCGACGAAGGGGGCGGTTTTCTCGATAGCTGTCGCCAGGATCCGATTCTGTCCAGCGTCAAGTTGATCGCCGAACCCTGGGATTGCGGCCCCGGCGGTTATCAGGTGGGCCGCTTCCCGCCCGGTTGGGCCGAATGGAACGACAAATATCGCGATACCGTGCGCGCCTATTGGCAAGGTGAAGAAGGCGTGGCCGCCGAATTGGCGACCCGCCTCACGGGGTCCGGCGACAAATTTAATCACCGTGGCCGCCGCCCCTGGGCCAGCGTCAACTTTATCACCGCTCATGACGGTTTCACGCTCAATGACTTGGTCTCGTACAACGAGAAACACAACGAGGCCAATGGTGAAAATAACCAGGACGGCAGTTCGGATAACCGTTCCTGGAATTGCGGCGTAGAAGGCCCGACCGACGATCTGGAGATTCGCGCCTTGCGCGAGCGTCAGAAGCGCAACCTGCTGGCCACGCTGCTGTTTTCGCAAGGCACGCCGATGATGGTTGCCGGTGACGAATTCGGCCGCACCCAGCAGGGCAATAACAATGCGTATTGCCAGGATAACGAGATCAGTTGGGTCGATTGGGAAGGCATCGACGATGACGGACACGCTTTGACCGAGTTTGTGCGCAAATTGACACTGTTGCGCCATACCTTGCCGGTACTGCGCCGCAGACGTTTTCTTACCGGTGAATTCCGTGAAGATTTACAGATATCCGACGTGAAATGGTTGAGTCCGTCGGGCGATGTATTGTCGCAGGAACAATGGGACGACCCGGCAATGCGCTGCTTCGGCCTGGTGATCGACGGTCGGGCGCAAGTCAGCGGCATCCGCCGACCGGCTTCGGATGCCACCTTGCTCCTGGTGGTGAATGCCTATCACGACGTGGTGGATTTCACCCTTCCGGAAATTCCCGGGCACGATCAGTGGAGTTGTCTGATCGACACCAATGCACCGATACGTGAGACGCTCGACGACTTCGGCTCGGGCGATGTCTATCAGGTCACCGGACGCTCGCTGCTGCTGTTCGCCTTGCATGCCCGCGGCGCGACACAGCGCGTATTTGACGCGCTGGAAGAGAAGTTGACGGATGAGGCACCGGCGACCTGATTCATGGCAAAGGCCAAGGGCCACGGTTCAAGATGCGACCGCTTTAATCAGCGGCCGCACCCCAGCCCTTGGCTGCCGCTACACGGCGCCGGAACCGGTACCGGTTCCGGCAGACAAGACCATGCGCAGTGCCGCCGCAATGCTCAAGCTATCGTAAGGCTTGCGCAGTAAAAGTGCGCCGGGTACGTCGAAGTTGTCGGAATAACCGGTGGCGAATACCACGGCCATTTGCGGCAGCAGTTCACGCGCTTTTTTGGCCAGGTCTTCGCCTGACATATCGGGTAAGCCGATGTCAGTAATCAAAACGTCGACGCTGCTCGCTTCAATCAGCGAAAGCGCGGTCTTCGCATCCTCGGCTTCAGCCACACGGTGACCTAAATCCTGAAGTATTTCCAAAGTGTTTTGCCGAATCAATTCGTCGTCTTCGACCAGCAAAATTTTAAGCTGCGCCGCGCTGGGCGCTTGCTCGGCTTGCTGCATCCGGCCAGGTTTGGCGCCGATCTGTTTTTTTTGTTTCTGGTTGGCAAACACGTGACGGATCTTCTGCGCCAGAGCTTCCCGGGTATAGGGCTTGCCCAGCAGGTCAACGCCCGCGTCAACCCGGCCGCCGTGAACAATCGCATTTTCGGTGTAGCCGGAGGTGAACAGCACCGCGATATCGGGCAAGCGCTCACGCGCCTTGCGCGCCAGCTCGGGACTGCGCAAAGGCCCCGGCATCACCACGTCGGTAAACAGTAAATCGATGGGGATGCCGCTATTGACGATAGTCAGCGCACTGGCCGCATCGCCCGCCGTGAGCGTGCGGTACCCGAGCCCCGTCAATATTTCCACCACGGTGCCGCGCACGTCTTCATCGTCTTCCGCGACCAGGATGGTTTCGCTGCCGCCGACGACCGGCAGGATATCTATCGGCGTCAGGATATCTTCGCTCTCCAGCGTGCGCGGCAGGTAAAGTTTGACGGTCGTGCCATGACCGATCTCACTGTAGATTTTTACATGGCCGCCGGATTGTTTGACAAAGCCGTAGACCATGGATAAACCCAGGCCGCTGCCCTTGCCTTCCGCCTTGGTGGAGAAGAACGGTTCGAAGGCCTGGGCCATCACCTCGGGGGTCATGCCGCTGCCGGTATCGGTGACGGCGATGATGACATATTGGCCTGGTATGACTTCGGCATGAAGGCGCGCGTAAGCCTCATCGAGGAACGCGTTGCCGACCTCGATCGTAAGCCGGCCGGTGCCGTTCATCGCGTCGCGCGCATTGATTGCCAGATTCAACACCGCATTCTCGACCTGTTGCGGATCAACACAGGTATTCCACAGCCCACCCGAAACGATTGCTTCAATCTCGATCGCTTCCCCCAGACTGCGGCGCAACATATCTTCCATGCCGGCCACAATACGCCCGACCTTCAGGTTTTTCGGCTCCAGCGCCTGACGCCGTCCAAAGGCCAGCAATTGGCTGGAGAGCTTGGCGCCCCGACTGACGCTGGCGAGCGCATTACGCACACAGCGTTCAGCGCGCTCGTTGCCGGCGACGTGGTAGGACAATAGCTGCAAGCTGCCGGAGATGATTTGCAGCAGATTATTAAAGTCGTGCGCCACACCGCCCGTCAGTTTGCCTATGGTCTCCATTTTTTGCGCTTGCTGCAGCGCCTTCTCGGAGCGTTTTAAGGCGGTGGCGGCCTCCCGGTCGGCCGTCATGTCGCGTCCCACGGCATGAATAAATTGCTCGTCCGGAACCCCGGTCCAGGACAGCACACGGTAGCTGCCGTCCACATGGCGATAGCGGTTTTCAAAGCGGAAGGTCTGCGCCCCCTGTTTTAAGCGGCCCGCTTCCTCCAGTGTCGCGGCGCGATCTTCAGGGTGCACCAGATCCATGAAAGAGGTGCCCACAATCTGCTCTTCCGGCCAACCCAGCAGTTGTTTCCAGGCAGGATTTACCGAGACGATACGCGTATCGAAACCGGCAACCAGCATAATATCGCTCGACAAACGCCACATCCGGTCTCGTTCCGCGGTGCGGTCGGTGACTTGCCGCTCCAGCGTGCTGTTCAAGTCCTCAAGCGCCCGCGCCGTCATCTTTTGGTCTTCGATATCGGTGTTGGTGCCGATCCAGCGGATAATCACCCCGTCATCGCCCCGAATCGGCTGGGCCCGCGACAAGTGCCAACGATAGACGCCATCGTGGCGGCGCAAGCGAAACTCGGTTTCATAGACATTCCCGGACTTGACCGAGGCCGACCAATTGTCCGCCGCATTAGCCAAATCTTCCGCATGCACCACGCTGGCCCAGCCTTGACCATCAAGCGTACCCACCGGGTCGCCGGTGTAGGCGTAGACTTGGTCGTTGAACCAATCGAGTTGTCCATTCCCCGGTGCGGTCCATACATGGTTCGGCATGGCCTGCGCCAGAACGCGAAATTTCTCTTCGTTGGTCCGCACAGCTTTTTCGGCCATCACGCGATCGGTGACATCGGTGCCTTGGGCGAAAATCCCCATGACCTCGCCCGCCTCATTTCTGAGCGGCTGGTAGACCAAATCGACGTAACGTTCTTCAGCCGGAGCTCCCGGTTCGCGTTGCAGCGAAAGCGCCATTGCCACACCGGAAAAGGCCTCTCCGGTGACAAACACGCTGTCGAGCAATTCGAAAAACCCTTGTCCTTCGACTTCCGGCAGCGCATCGCGCACCGCCAAGCCGACCACCTCACGGTGTCCGATCAACTGTAAGTATGCGGGATTGGTCAGCTCGAAGACATGCTTGGGGCCCGACAACATCGCCATAAAACCCGGCGCTTGCTCGAACATGCGGCGCAGACGTTCACGCTCGCCACTCAGCCAGCGTTCGGCGCGCACCTTGGCGGTAGTCTCGACCACGATGGCGATCACCCCGGCAGGCTGGCCGCTCTCGCTGAGAACCGGCGAGTAGTCCAGATTCATCCAGACCTGCTCGGGCAGGCCATTGCGGTGCAGCGTCAGCTCCTGATCCTGATATGCAAGGGTGCCGCCGGCCAGCACGGTCTTCATCACATGATCATTAAAATCGGCCACTTCCGGCCAACCCGTGCGTACATTCGAGCCGAGCAGCCGCGGATGCCGGCCACCGGCAAAACCGGCGTATGCCTCGTTATAGATCATCACACCGTCTTCACCCCACAGCGTCACGATCGGCACCGGCGACCTCAGAATCAGGCCGACACAAGTCTTCAAACTCTGCGGCCATTGCGACAGAGGGCCCAGCGACGTGGCCGACCAATCGAACCCAGCAATAATTTCGCCGATTTCGCCGCAGTCTAGGAGGAAGGTGGAAGGCATGTGTTTCGTCGATCCGTGGATGGATAAATAATTTTCCGTATTTTATGACAATTGACCGCTTTTTCCTTGTCGCCGTAATCCCCGGCCATAAATTGAACGGTTCAATGGAAGACGCATCAAACGATCCGATGACGCGCTGCACAAAATGCGCTTGGGCTCCCCTTGCTTGATCGAGCCCCTTTCAACGCCGTTCCTCTGGAATAGAGGTATATATGCCAAAGAGCCTGGGCAAGATCTGGTTAAAGGGCTTTACCCGCCTGTTAAAAATCCAGAAAGAGCACACCACCCGGTTGGCCGCGCAACGCAAGAAAGCCCGCGCGGCCGGAAAAAAAGCCCCTGCCGCTTTTGCCCAGACCGGTAACTCGCGCGCTCGGGCGGCCGCGCGTGATAAGGCGGCGGCCTTACAAGGCACAGCGACCGTCACGGCCGAACCAAGCTCGGCCGTGAATCAAGCGACTCCCCGATCACCCCGGCGACGTGGCGATGCGACTGCCGGCCGCGTAGGAAGGAGTGCAACGCGGCCGGCAGTCAAAGCGCATGCGCGGCCGCAAGGAAAGTGGCTCCGTTCATTTTTCTCCGCGCCGCCGGCCGCCGGCGAATTGGTCAACCATCTGGCGTACGGCTTGTATCTGCCGCCAGCTTCACCTGCTGCCCGGCTTCCGCTGGTGGTGATGTTGCATGGCTGCCAGCAGAACATCGAAGACTTCGCCCACGGCACACGCATGAACCTGCTGGCCGACCGTTATGGATTTGCGGTGTTGTATCCGGAGCAATCCAAGCACGCCCAAGCCCATCGTTGTTGGCATTGGTATGACGAATCGGCACGCGCCGGAGCCAAGGAGGTTGCCGCAGTGGCCGCCTTGGTCGAGGCGATGATCGAGCGACATGGTATTGATTCCACTCGGGTCTATGCCGCCGGCATGTCGGCCGGTGCCGGGATGACGGTCTTGCTGGCGCTACGGTATCCACGGTTATTTGCCGCCGTCGGGCTACACTCGGCACCGGCTTTGGGTGGCGCTCAGACTCCGGCAGGAGCTTTAGGCGTAATGCAGCGTGGCGTGCGCGGCGACCCGCTGCAACGCTTGAGCGCCGCGGTGAATCTAATCCGACATCCCGGCATGCCGGCTTTGATCGTGCAAGGTGAGGTGGATCCCGTCATTGCCGCCGTCAATGCGGACCAATTGGAGCTACAGTTTTTAGCGCTCAACGGTGCCGTGCAGATCGACGGTAAACCGCTGAGCACGCTACGCGTCGAGACCACCGTCATCGACACATCCGGCGCTGACGCCCGGACCACGACACCCGCCGGCGCAGCAGGTGCTGCCGTGGCGCTGCGCGACTACCGGCTCGACCATCGTCTCATTGTGCGGACCTGCCGAGTCAAAGCCTTGGCCCATGGCTGGAGCGGGGGCGATAGCGCATTCGCCTTTAATTCGTCACGCGGACCGGATGCCAGTAGCTTGATGTGGGATTTCTTCAGCAGGTGGCAACGCGTTTAGGTGCACGCTTAGATACGACCATCGTCCCAAGTCTGCGTTTGGCCCGACACAAATATCGCGCTGATCAACTGCACCGGCAACCTGGCTGGATTTGTCGGCCCGGCCGTCATCGGATGGCTCAAGAGCCAGACGCGTACCTTTATCTCCGGCTTGCTGTTTGTCGCCGGCACCATCGCGATCGCGGCGCTGGCCGTGGTATTTCCATTACTGATGCCCGCCAAGATAACTATAACCAATGGGTAAACTTATATTTATTGTGTCAATTCTCATTGAATATGATGTAACGTAGATGTATTGATATATATCAATATCGTTCTTATACATGGCAAACCTCAGGATATGTCTGATTTAATCCATTTAAATCGCTTTAAACTGTGTCTCGCCAGATGATGTTATTTGCCTGGAAGTAGTCGGTTGCGCCAATGGCTCAACTTCCAAGGTGAGTTATGCTAACGATCGGCGTCGCCATTTATCTGTCACACCCGAAGCTACGACTTACTCTTGGATTAATAGGGATGCCTGATATCTGAAGGGTCAGCTCTTCTACGGGAAAATGAGGCGGCGCAAAATCGATCGAATAGCGAAGAACGGCGTCTGGCATCAGGCGTCTACCTTGCAGCAATATTGCGGTCGCGCATAGCGCCGCTACATTGAGGAGCATCAAGTTATGAGTAATCCAGTCGTGACCGTAAAAAACCATTCCACCCGTGATATTTTCGTCGACGGCGATCCCAACTGGGACGATCAAGTGCTGAAGATCAACGGCAAACCCACCAAAAAAATCTACACTTTGACCCCGGGCTCGGAGATCACGGTAAGCGTGCATTGGGATGAAGCCGGTGCGGAGCTGATGATGGGCGTGATCTTCGCCGACGCGGCGAACTATGATTTCGGCAATGTCGGCTTTTATCAACTATCGATTGGCCAGGAAACCACCTCGGGGAATTTGGGTGTCACCGATGAAAATACCAACGGCCAGCCGCTGGTTCGGTATACCGTCTCAGATCAGGAGCCGTGGTCCATGACGATGGCTTTTGTCGACGCCTGAACGTTCTTTTAAGCTAAAAAGCTGACGGCTGAAAGCGGCGCGGTGTCACTCTCCGCGCCGCCTTGACCCTGGATATCGCTCAAACACCGTATCCGGATTAAATCCGGCACCACGGCCGCGCCGTTGCGCTAAACGCAAGACTTGGTAATGTCCATCTTTATTTATTTTCATAACGGTAATAGTGAGTCAAACGGCTTTTGTTATTAAATTGTAATCAGCAAACCGCTTATATTGATTGCCGGTCGATATTTTTGTTATCTGATTGAAAGCTATATATGATCATATGGCTTATCGATTGTCGCGACATCCTCATATACCCCCCTTGACAAGCGCACGGCACACACTATCCTCACCTTGGTGTCACATCAACGTTTTATATTTCCGATGGTTAAATGTAAGATTTATCGTCGATAAATATCGTACTGAGCGATACCGAGCAATACGGCGCGCACACTTGATCCATCAGCCGCGTTAACTAAAACAAAAAAAGATTCACTTTCACATTTGCAGATCAGCTTGATAAAAGTCACCGTATCAGGGAAAAACTCAATCCGGAAAGCGTCGCGGGAAACGAACTGCTGATGATTTTTTGTACAGACCTGCCTGTATTTATCGGAATCCCGTCCACTTAAGCCACTCTTTCATGCATGCGTGCAATTAAATTATTTCTGGTTTTCCTGCTGTTCTGCGAGGCAAGCAACTCACCGGCAAATGCCTCGGATAAGGCAACGTCGACACTCAACCAAGGGGACAAGGTGGCGACCGTACTGGCCCAAACACACGAAGCGGTGATGTTGCGCGATGGTGCTGTGCGCGTAGTCCTGGCGCCGCCCGCCGAGCGCGCGCCGCTTAGGACACGACTGGCGGCGGCGGCGAAGTCTCATGCCATTGAATTGCAGCTTTCGGGTTTATCGGCACACTCTCAGCCGGGCGTTACGTATCACGTCTATTTCGGCTTGGCGGCCACGGCTGAACCGGATGCGGCTCATTACGTCACCACCATCAACTTCTTCAATGACGTCAAGCTTGCCGAAGGCCGGGCCAAACCCGATCAAGTACTGGCGTTCGACATCACGACCCTGGCGCGCATCGCGGCGGACGCGGACGTCAAAGGCGACAACCTGGCCGTCACCTTGGTCCCGCAGGGCATACCGGACCCGGAAAGTGTCCCGCTCATCGGCAAAATACGCCTCTCCTGCGCCAAGAACAAATAGTCGGAAAAGGGTTACTGGTGATGTTGCATAGATGATCTCTGTTTTTCGGTAAGCAACTCTTGTAGGTGAAGTGGTATGGGTCGGCCCGCATTTCAACATCTCTATGAGGTTTACATGAGCAAGATATCTAGACGCACCGTCATTAAAGCCACCGCCGCCGGTCTCGCCTTGGGCGCCTCACCGCTGATCTGGCTCAGCAGCGAAGCACAGGAACGTCCGCGCATACGTTACGAAGCATCGACACCGCAAGGGCTGGCAATGCTCGATAAATATGCCCGTGCGGTCGCCCTGATGAAAACCAAGGGGGTAGGCGACCCATGTAGCTGGGTCTTTTCCTGGTTCACTCATTGGGTGCGATCCGACAGTTCGAAGTCTGCGCAAATCGCACTCCTGCCCGAGGGGCAACGCCCGCTGGCGAGCGACATGTGGAACACTTGTCAGAATCACGGGGGCCAAACGACTGAAGACATGTTCCTGCCCTGGCACCGCATGTACGTCTATTTCTTTGAACGTATCGTGCAAATGACGCTACGCGATCCCAGTTTCGCCTTGCCTTACTGGAATTACACCAACCCGGCTACCGCATCTTTGCCGCGGCCTTTTATCAGCCCTGCCAGCGGCAGCAATTCGCTCTGGGCGGATACTCGCAACCCTGGCCCCAACAACGGAGATCCGCTCAGAAACCTTAATCTCGACGCCTTGCGGCAGACTACTTATTCCGGTTTCTGTGCCACGCTGGATAACGGCTTGCATGGTAACGTGCACGTCGCAATCGGCAACAGTAGCCGCGGCATGGGCGCCGTGCCTTGGGCCGCGGGAGATCCCATTTTCTGGATGCATCATTCCAACATCGATCGCTTATGGGCGAGCTGGAATGCGGCCGGGCGCACCAACCCGACATCCTTTGCCTGGTTAAGCCAGAATTTTGTCTTTGCCAATGACGCCTGCCAAAAAGTGGTGGCCAAAGTCGGTGACTTTAGCTCGATCGCCACACTGGGCTACACCTACGACAGACTCGAACCCATACCTCGCACTCGCTTGAGTTCACCCTTGCCGTATTTGGGCGATAGCCATGCCGTGGTGGAGAAAACCTTGGGCCCGGTCGAGTTGGACGGGCAGGCCAAGCGAGTCGAATTGTCCCCGCCCGCGGCCAGTTCCAAAGCGCTGCTGGGAACACGGCTTAAAGGCTTGTCAGGCGAGCGCAAACTTTACCTTGCGGTGGATGACCTGATGTCCAATACCGCACCGGGCGTGCTCTACAATATTTACCTTAATCTGCCCGACGGCACAGCCCCCGCCGACCTGTCGCCATTCTATGCCGGCACCATCAATTTCTTCGGTGCGGTGATGCTCGATGGCGCCAGCAAAATGGAGGCACCGGCACTGGCCTTCGATGTGACGGATTTGGTCAGGCGCTTGAATGCGAACGGCGGCCTTAACGACACAGTGTCGGTCACGGTGATCCCGGACGGCGACGTCGCAGCCGACGCCAAACCGATGATAGGCACCATTGCGCTAGTGGAACATTAAGGCTGCGGTTGCGCCATAAAGCGGCTTGATGGGAGCCGTCAAAGGCCAAGGGGGAACGCGATATCGGCGTTCCCCCTTGGTGTTTCATCCGGCTTTGATCTGGTGTAACCGCGGTGTCGGCATAGCCGGCTCAGTGACTGATTTTCTCCAGCGTCAGCCCCTTGGTCGACGGCCCCAGCAAAATCATGACGATGCCGACCACCATCGACAGCGCGATAAAGATCGCCACCCCCGGCACCCCGTAGCGGCTCAGCAGCACACCGATGACCAGCCCGGTGAAGGCCGCGGCAAGCCGGCTCCAGGAATAAACAAAACCAATCGCACGAGCGCGCACCCGCGTTGGATAAACCTCGGCCTGATAACCGTGATAGGCATAGGACATGATATTGGCCGCCAAGGTAAACAACACGCCCAGGACAATCAGCACCCACGGCGCCGAGGCTTGCGAGAACAGCGCTATCACCACACCCATCGTCACCAGCCCACCCACCACCTGGGTTTTGCGCTCCAGTTTGTCGGCAAACAAGGTTCCCAAGAGCGGCCCAAACGGATTGGCGATGGCAATCACAAACGCGTACTGCAAACTCGCCGTGACGTGTATGCCCCGATGTATCAGCAAGGTGGGCACCCAGGCGGCAAAACCATAAAACCCGACTACCTGCGCCATATTAAAAATCGACAGGCTGACAGTACGACGCAAATAAAGCGGTCCGAAAATTTCCCACAATGAGCCGCGCCCTTCCTTCTCCGCTTCCACCGGCTGAGGCGCGGGCAGCGGGAGTGCGGTTTCGCCCCGCACTTTGCGCTCGATTTCGCTAACGATCGCCTCCGCTTCGTCAAACCGCCCCTGACGGGCCAGCCAGCGCGGGCTTTCCGGAATCCGGCGGCGGACGAACCATACCGCGACGGCGCCGACCGACCCGATCAGCACCACCACGCGCCAATAGTCCAACCCCAGCGGCTGGGTTCCTTTCAGCATAAAAGCAAGAAACGCAATCACCGGCACCACCGCGAAAGTGATGACCTGATTCACCGCGTAGGCTCTGCCGCGCACCCGGCTGGGTATCAATTCGGAAATATACGTGTCGATCGTCACCAGTTCGATGCCGATACCGATCCCGGAAATAAAACGCCAGATATCGAGCGCCGCACCGGAAGTCTGGAATGCCATGATGGCACTGCACACCATGTACCAGATCAGCGACCAGGTAAAAATAAAGCGCCGGCCGAATTTGTCCGCGACCGAACCGAACACCAGGGTGCCCAGCCATAAACCGGCAAAGGTGGCAAATACAAAAGTCCCGACACCCGCGACCGCCAGCGTTTGCAGCGAGGCCAGAAAGCCCAGCGACGCGGGTTTGAATAAACCGGCTTCGACCATGCCCGGCGCGATATAGCCGGTAAGGAATAGATCGTAGAATTCGAAGACCCCGCCCAGCGAGATCAAAATCACCATCATCCAGATGGTTCGGGTCGGCGGCAAGCGATCCAGCCGCGCCGCGATTTCAGCCGATTTCTGATTGGACATGCATCCCTCTTGAATTTTTTATGGGGTGACGAGAGAACGGCGTTTTAAGCAGGATAAGCCGAGGGCACCTCCAGCTCAGGACACTAGAGGGAGTTGATTGATTATGCAATTGAGACTATTTACCAATTGGCAAGCCAGGAAATATCTTGTGCCGACGCCCACAGACCTGCCTCGCCCGTCAAAATCCTGGACCAGCACCCGCCGGCCGGCCAGGAACATACCGGCCGCCCACGCCGCGCCGACTCATCTCAAAAAATATGAAACCAAGCCGGTACGGTTCCGTCTAACCTGCATGGCTTCGGTGTCCTGACCCCATATCTGTACCTCGCGCACCCTAGCCCCGGCAAGCGCACCATCTATTAACTCGCTTTGCTAGCGTCCCCCAACACTGTTCATTTAATAAGGGCGAATCAAAGATATGAGTCGACTAGTCGTTGTTTCCAATCGTGTCGCCATTCCCTCCGACGGCAAAGTTTCGTCGGGCGGGCTAGCGGTCGGCCTGCTGGGCGCGCTGGAGCAAACCGGAGGCATCTGGTTTGGCTGGAGCGGCGATATCGTCAGCGGCACCAGCGCCAACGCAGGCCCCAAGATCGAACGCAAGGGCGAGGTCACCTATGCGACCGTCGGTTTATCGCGCCGGGATTATGATCAGTACTACCGGGGATTTTCGAATGCGATGCTGTGGCCGGTATTTCATTATCGCAACGATCTTGCGCGTTATGACCGGCAGGAATATGTCGGTTATCGGCGCGTCAATAGCTGGCTGGCACAGCAACTGATCCCCCTGCTTGAACCGGATGACATCATCTGGGTCCATGACTATCACCTGCTGCCCTTCGCCGATGCATTGCGTGCGGCCGGAGTCAAAAACCGGATCGGCTTTTTCCTGCATATCCCCTTTCCGTCGCCGCAGATACTTTTGACCATTCCGCCGCACGAAGATTTGATGAAGTCTTTGTGCAGCTATGACTTGGTCGGCTTCCAAGTGCAATCCGATCTCGATGCGTTTTGCGATTATGTGGTGCGCATCGCTCACGGCACGGTATCCGAGGACAAGCACATCAGCGCATACGGCCGCACTTTGCAAGGCGGCGTGTATGGCATCGGCATCTTTCCCGACGACGTCGCCGAGCAGGCAAGGCGTCCGGAAAACCGCAAGCCTGTGCTGGAGTTGAAGCAAAGCCTGGCCGGCCGTAAATTGATCATGAGTGTCGACCGGCTCGATTATTCCAAAGGTTTGGTCGAACGATTTCGTGCCTTCGAACGTTTGCTGGAAACCACGCCTTCGTTGCAAGGCGACGTGGCGTTTGTGCAAATCGCGCCGCCGACCCGTTCCGATGTCCAGACTTATCAGCAAATTCGCGAACGCCTGGAATATGAGGCCGGGCGGATTAACGGACGCTTCTCCAGTCTTAATTACGCCCCCATCCGTTACCTGAATCGCGGCTTCGATCACCGCATGTTGATGTCGCTGTTCCGTGCCTCCGATGTCGGTTTTGTCACGCCGCTGCGCGATGGGATGAATCTGGTGGCCAAAGAGTATGTCGCGGCACAAGATCCTGACGATCCTGGGGTGCTGGTGTTGTCCTGCTTTGCCGGAGCGGCGGCGGAAATGACCGGTGCCTTGATTGTCAATCCGCATGACATCGCGGGCATGGCTGAAGCGCTCGAACGCGCGCTCAGTATGACGCTGCCGCATCGGCAGGCGCGCCATCAGGAAAACATCGAGGTGTTACGCAAAAATAATCTCGGCGTCTGGCGCGAATCTTTTCTGCGCGATCTCAGGGCTTGCCGTGTCGAAGAGGCACAGGACGATACGCTCGATACCCGTGCCTGCTTGACCGCTTGAATCAGCTTTAAATACTGCATCACCCTCTCTGCGAGCCTGCCCGGGCGGCTTGGATTTCAAGCCGCCCTGTCCCCGCAATTCAGTCACTAAGCGGGGCTCGATCACTGCGACATTTGCACGCACCGATCAGGGGAACCTGGTCGGACAAATCGCATCGAACTAAAAGCCTGCTCATTCCCGGACCGGATTCCACCTGCTGAACGTCTATTTGGCGGGAGGGCGGCACGAAGCCGATTTGGGTCGAACAGGTCTTAATTTACATCAAGGAGTCTCCATGAAAGTCCAGGTAAATAGCGACCATCACATTGCGGCACAAGCGGGTTTGACCACACATGTGGAAACGTCCGTCACGGCTGCACTCGAGCGTTTTCGTGAGAAAGTCACTCGCATCGAGGTCCACCTGGCCGACGAGAACGGCGAAAAATCGGGTCCGGCGGATAAACGCTGCACCATCGAAGCGCGCCTTACCGGACTGAACCCGATTGTCGTCACCGACCATGCCGATAATTTGCACCAAGCGATCCAGCATGCCAGCATCAAACTGGGAAAAGCTGTCGCCACCGCCGTCGAACGCCATCAAGCGCAACGGCATCGCGGTATCGTCTCGGCTCATGCCGACGATCCTTTGTTGAGCTCGGCTTTCGCCGCTGAACCTAAAAGTGAAGGCGACAATGAAATTGACGCCGAAATCGATCTGGACACCTTGGTCCAGTCGGCCCACCCCGCCGCCTGAGCGTCTCCGCTCCCAAGGTCTGAGTCTGCGCCGGGCGAAGGCCATACGGCCCCTCCCGGCGTTGCGGTCAAGCTGCCCGGCACCCGGCAATGATAGTTGCTGGATGCCGGCGCTGAATACGAGCGGCCGGCCGATGCTTCATTGGACGCGAAACCACACCTTTGCGCCAAGCCAAGCTTACGAATTGCCTTTGATTATTACATAAGCCAAACAGAGTGGCCATGGATTATGTATACATTACTCAAAATTAAATTCTGAAATTCATTAAAGCGTCATTTTTCACATAAAAATAATCAAATATTTCATTTTAAAAATTATTTGACCCCAAACTTTTATGCTGCAACAGCACAATTCGCAAAATCAAAAAAATGGGCTATGCCTGCACTTGGATCCGGTTCGCGGATAAAATGCTGAAACCCTTATACAATCGACGCTCTAGCCTGCTCCTCAGGCCGCTCTCCGGATAAAAATATCGTCACTATTAATTTGAGATATTTTTTGATAAAAAACGAATTAGTCAGCACTATGTCAGGCGATTGACAGCTTGGGGCCATCTTTCGCTTAAAGGCATTTCCTTTCGATTATTTTTTTGTTAATTTTATTTGAATTTTTCAACATCAACGACTAGACTACAAAACCCGGAAGAGTCTTATTCACGTAACCATCTGATCGCCTCGCGCGACCAACTTGTTCCCGTCGACTCCGTGTCCGGCCATTGTGTGGTTCTGTCGCCCGCGACGGGGCTAAGGGAGACTACGATGCTGAGCCCGCATGAATTCGCCACGCTGCTACTGGTCAAAGATGCACCGCAACAGGTCGAAATGAATCGAGATGAACTCGACGCCTTGCTTGAGCGGCAACTGGTGTTATTGGAACGACTTGCCTCGGGGGCACAACTGCTGAAGTTGACCGAAATCGGTCAGCGTGCGGTCAAGGCCATGCGACGCGCGTCGTAAGCCGCCACGTCATAGCTAACCTATGCCGGCCATTCCTTTGCAGGCCGGCGCTTGAACCATCGGCGGTCAGGCGCCGGGCCCCAACCCCGCGCCTACCTCGATCACTTCGCCGCAAAGCGTCCCATCGTAGCCCGCCAGGCGGCTCACCTTTGCCTTGAAGGTATCCGCCTGCAAGATCGCCAAGATTGTTTTCAGCGGCTCGCTACCGAGTTTTGCGCGCTCGCAAACAAAGTAGTAGTCCTCGTCAACGATGGGGATAAACTCCAGACCAAAATGACGGGCCGCGGGCTCAACGCCAAAACCCATATCGGCCATACCGCTGGCGACAAAAGCGGCAATCGCCGAATGGGTCAGTTCGGTGCTGGTTTGGCTATGCACCTGATCCGGGTCCACACCATTTTTACGCAACAGCAAATCGAGCAAAATCCGGGTGCCCGAACCGCGCTGCCGGTTCACAAAACGCATATCCTTGCGCGACATATCCGCCAGACCCCGCACGCCTTTGGGGTTGCCCTGGGCAATAAACAAGCCCTGGGTACGGCGCGTCAGATGAATCAACACATGCAGCGTGTCATCCAGCAAGGGGCGGAACACCGCGGCGCAGCTCTCGCGGAACTCACCGCGCGGCAAATGAAAACCTGCCAGATCGGATTCGCCGCGCGCCAGCGATGCGACCGCGTCGATACTGTCGCGATAGCGTAAATCGACGGCGGTATGGCGTAGCTGCAATGCCTCGACCAAGGCGTCGACCGCGTAGCCATGCGAGGCATGAATCCGCGCCGCATCGCCGCTGGGCAACAGCAATTTATCGAGTTCCTGCGACACCTCGCGGCATAAGCCGCCCAGCACATTTTGCAGACGCTCGCCACTCAGTTGATGAGCCCACAGCAGTTTCTCGCCCAGTTCCGACAAGACCGAGCCGCGTCCGCGCGACTTGCTGATCAGCGCCCCGCCCAACAGCGCTTCCATGGTCCGCATCCGGCCCCAGGCATGACGATACGAAAGCCCTACCTGCTCGGCGGCGGCGGCAATGCTGCCGAGCTGACTGATCTGTTCGAGTAGCGGGACGATTTCACTCAGGGTGATGCTGTCGCCGCTACCGTGAGTGAAGCGTAATTCTGCATAAGCACTGATTTTAATCATTATGCGGTGTAAATTCCTATTGAAACTGAGTTACGCAAGGTCTATCGTCAATACATAAATTAGATAAATCACGCATATATGTTAATTAAAGCATATTAGCGTAGATCAAGGGGACATGTTGTGCTAAAAATTGAGACGATCCAAGCGGAAGATCTGGTCGCGCGCCACATGCGCCCGGGCCTGCCTTTATTGTCGATATTGCATGGCATTCAGGCCGAAGCGGGCTACGTCCCGCCGGCGGTCATTGGCTCGCTGGCACAGGCGCTTAATCTGTCGCGCGCCGAGGTGTACGGCTTTATCACCTATTACCCGCATTTTCGCACCGCGCCCGCAGCCCCCGTGGTAATCCAGGTATGCCGCGCCGAGGCCTGCCAAAGCATGGGCGCCGAAGCGCTGGCGCAGCATATCGAGCGGCGCACCGGGTGCCGCTTTGCCGAACATGCGGCAGTGGAACACGGGTCGCCCTCAAGCGGCGCAACGCAGGCCCAGGTCAGCCTCGAACCGGTTTATTGCCTGGGCTTGTGTGCGCTGTCGCCTGCCATGACCATCAATCAGCGGGTGCATGCACGCGTCACGCCGAAAAAATTCGATGCTTTGCTGGCCGGGGTGTTATCCAGCCCAGCGCCTCTCAGTCCTTCGCTCAAGCCAAGCCATGCGGCGGAAAGTCTTTCCGCTGCCGGGGAAACAGCATGAACCGCGTTTTTGTTCCGCGTGATTCAGCCGCGCTGGCAATGGGCGCCGATGAAGTCGCCGCCGCCATCGCCGCGGAAGCCGCCCGCCGTGGCCTGACGCTGGAACTGATCCGCAACGGCACGCGCGGTCTGCTGTGGCTGGAGCCGCTGGTGGAAGTTGAGACGCCTGCCGGGCGGGTCGGTTATGGCAATGTAGCGGTCGAGCAAGTCGCCGGCTTGTTCGACGCCGGCGCATTTGCTTCCGGCTCCGGCACGGGTGGCGCGCATCCCGCTCACCTCGGTCTGGTCGAGCAGATTCCCTACCTGAAAAACCAGCAACGCCTGACCTTCGCCCGTCTCGGCATTACCGATCCGCTCTCAACCGAAGACTACCTGGCGCATGGCGGCCTGCAAGGTTTGCGTCAGGCGTTGGCAATGAGCGGCCAGGATGCCTGTCAAACCTTGATCGATTCGGGCTTGCGCGGGCGCGGCGGCGCGGCGTTCCCGGCCGGCATCAAATGGCGTACCGTGCTGGGCGCGGCGGCGCCACAAAAATATGTGGTGTGCAATGCCGACGAAGGCGACTCAGGAACCTTCTCCGATCGTTTGGCGATGGAAAACGATCCTTTTATGTTACTGGAAGGAATGACCATTGCCGGGATTTCGACGGGCGCCACCGAAGGCTGGATCTACGTGCGCAGCGAGTATCCGCATGCGGTTGCGGTGTTGGAGCAAGCGCTTGCCCTGGCGCGCGCCGCCGGCTGGCTGGGCCAGAACATCCTGGGTTCGGGGCGGGTCTTCGAGTTATATGTGGTGATGGGTGCGGGATCGTATGTCTGCGGCGAAGAAACCGCCTTGCTGGAAAGCCTGGAAGGCCGGCGCGGCATCGTCCGGGCCAAGCCGCCGATCCCGGCGCTCGCGGGCTTGCATGGTCAGCCCACGGTAATCAACAACGTGGTCACGCTGGCGACCGTGCCGATTATTTTTGCGCGCGGCGCCGAGTTCTACCGCGGTTTCGGTTTGGGCCGTTCGCGCGGCACCCTGCCGCTGCAGCTCGCCGGCAATATCCGTTACGGCGGTCTGGTCGAACTGGCGTTCGGCATCACGCTGCGCGAGCTGGTGTTCGACTATGGCGGCGGTACCCACAATGGGCGGCCGGTGCGCGCAATCCAGGTCGGCGGCCCGCTAGGCACTTATCTGCCGGAAAGCCAATGGGATCTGCCGCTCGACTATGAAGCTTATGCGGCGGTGGGCGCCGTGGTCGGGCACGGCGGAGTGGTGGTGCATGACGATCAGGTCGACCTCGCGGCCCTGGCGCAATATGCGATGCAATTCTGCGCCATCGAATCCTGCGGCAAATGCACCCCCTGCCGCATCGGTTCAACCCGAGGCGTTGAAGTAATTCAGCGCATACGCAATGGCGATACCTCGGAAAAACAAGTCACGCTGCTGCGCGATTTGTGCGACACCATGGTCAACGGTTCGCTCTGTGCGATGGGAGGCATGACGCCCTATCCCGTGCTCTCCGCCCTCAATCACTTCCCCGAAGCTTTCGGCCTGCCCGCAGCCCCTGATGCCGCGGCTGCCTGACGAGATGGAGATGCGCCCGATGGACCTTACCCCGACCCCCAATCAGACCTCAAGCACCGGCACTGGCTGCGGCACTTCCTGCGCTTGCGCTTCCAGCCGGCGCGTGCCCTTGAGCGATTCGATGCCGCTGCAAGATGCCGATTACGGCACCCCGCGCAGCACGGCGGAAACCACCGTCACGCTGGAAATCGACGGCGTCGCCATCACCGTGCCGAGCGGTACTTCGGTGATGCGTGCCGCGCTCGAATCCGGAGTCCAGGTGCCCAAGCTGTGCGCCACCGACTCGCTGGAGCCGTTCGGTTCCTGTCGCCTGTGCCTGGTTGAAATCGAAGGACGGCGTGGTTACCCGGCGTCCTGCACCACCCCGGCCGAAGCCGGGATGAAGGTGCATACGCAAAGCGACAAATTGCAGGACCTACGGCGCAATGTGATGGAGTTGTATATCTCCGACCACCCGCTCGATTGCCTGACCTGCAGCGCCAACGGCAACTGCGAACTGCAGGATATGGCGGGCGTCACCGGCTTGCGCGAAGTGCGTTACGGTTTTGACGGCGCCAACCATCTGGCGGACAAGAAGGATGAGTCGAATCCTTATTTCACTTATGACCCATCCAAATGCATTGTCTGCAATCGCTGCGTGCGCGCCTGTGAAGAAACCCAGGGCACGTTTGCCTTGACGATTTCCGGGCGTGGTTTCGGCTCGCGCGTCTCGGCCGGTGAAGGCCAGCCGTTTATGGAATCGGAATGCGTGTCGTGCGGCGCCTGCGTCGAAGCGTGCCCGACAGCCACGCTGCAGGAGAAATCCATTATTAAAATGGGCCAGCCGACCAAGGCGGTGGTCACCACTTGCGCCTATTGCGGCGTGGGTTGCGCGTTCAAGGCCGAGGTCAAAGGTAATCAAGTGATCCGCATGACGCCGTATAAGGACGGCCAGGCCAATGAAGGCCACTCCTGCGTCAAAGGCCGTTTTGCCTGGGGTTATGCAACCCACCCCGATCGCATCACCACCCCGATGATACGCAAGAGCATCCGCGACCCCTGGACCGAAGTCAGTTGGGAAGAAGCGCTGGCTTACGCCGCTTCCGAGTTCCGCCGGATTCAAAGCACGCATGGTCGCGACTCGATCGGCGGCATCACCTCGTCGCGTTGTACCAATGAAGAAACCTATCTGGTGCAAAAACTGGTGCGGGCGGCGTTCGGCAATAACAATGTCGATACCTGCGCCCGCGTCTGCCATTCGCCCACCGGTTATGGACTCAAACAAACCATCGGCGAATCGGCCGGGACCCAGACCTTCGCCTCGGTCGCCAAGTCGGACGTGATTATGGTGATCGGCGCCAACCCGACCGACGGCCATCCGGTGTTTGCTTCGCGCATGAAACGCCGGCTGCGTGAAGGGGCAAAACTGATCGTGGTCGACCCGCGCAAGATCGACATCGTCGATGGACCGCATATCAAGGCTTCGTACCACCTGCAACTGCGGCCCGGCACCAATGTCGCGATGGTCAATGCGCTGGCCCATGTAATCGTCACCGAAGGCCTGCTTGACCAAACTTTTATCGCCGAGCGCTGCGAAGAAAAAGCGTTTACCCAGTGGCAGGCATTTGTTTCCCAGGAAGAAAATTCACCTGAAGCGAGTGCTGCGATCACCGGCGTGCCGGCCGAAACCGTACGCGGCGCGGCACGCATGTTTGCCGCGGGAAACAACGCGGCAATTTATTACGGCCTGGGGGTCACGGAACACGCCCAGGGTTCGACCACGGTGATGGGGATTGCCAATCTGGCGATGGCCACCGGCAACGTCGGGCGCGAAGGGGTGGGGATTAATCCGCTGCGTGGGCAGAACAATGTGCAAGGCTCATGCGACATGGGTTCGTTCCCGCATGAACTGCCGGGCTATCGGCATATCTCCGACTCGATTACGCGCACCTTGTTCGAGGACGCGTGGCAAGTCGAATTGCAAGCCGAACCGGGTTTGCGCATTCCCAATATGTTCGATGCCGCGGCGCACGGCACCTTCCTCGGCTTGTATGTGCAAGGTGAGGATATCGTGCAGTCGGACCCGAACACGCATCACGTGGCGCATGCTTTGTCGTCGATGGAATGTATCGTGGTGCAGGATATTTTCCTCAATGAAACCGCCAAGTATGCGCATGTGTTTTTACCGGGCGCATCGTTCCTCGAAAAAGACGGCACCTTCACCAACGCCGAGCGCCGCATTTCGCGGGTACGCAAGGTGATGCCGCCGATGGCGAAATATGCGGACTGGGAAGTCACAGTGCTGCTGTCCAAGGCACTCGGCTACGAAATGAATTATGCCCACCCGTCCGAAATCATGGATGAAATCGCGCGCCTGACGCCGAGTTTCTCCGGCGTCTCGTTCGATCTGATCGACCGCCTGGGCAGCGTGCAATGGCCGTGTAATGCGCAAGCGCCGGATGGCACGCCGATCATGCACGTGGATAATTTTGTGCGCGGCCGCGGGCGTTTCATCATCACCAAGTTCTTTGCCTCGCCAGAAAAGGTGACGCGTAAATTCCCCTTGCTGCTGACCACCGGACGCATCTTGTCGCAATACAACGTCGGCGCGCAGACACGTCGCACCGAGAACGTGCAGTGGCATCAGGAAGATAAACTGGAGATTCATCCGCACGATGCCGAAGATCGCGGCATCCGGGACGGCGATTGGGTCGGCATCGAATCGCGGGCGGGCAATACGGTATTACGTGCCGTGGTCAGCGAAAGAATGCAGCCGGGAGTGGTCTACACCACCTTCCATTTCCCCGAATCGGGTGCGAACGTGATCACCACCGATAGTTCGGACTGGGCCACCAATTGCCCCGAATACAAGGTAACCGCGGTACAGGTGATGCCGGTACAGCAACCGTCGGATTGGCAAAAGGCCTACTCGCAATTTAATCAAGCGCAGCTCGACCATCTGCACAACCGCCAAGCGGCGGTGACGGATAGCGCAGTGGCGAAATAAGGCGAGGGATAGATGGATCTAGATAACCTGATTGTGATGGCCAACCAGATCGGCGATTTTTTCGGCTCGTTGCCGGATCACGAAGAGGCGTTGAACAGCATCGCCGACCACATCCGTAAATTTTGGGCGCCGCGGATGCGTGCCGGCCTGCTGCGCGCGCTGGATACGCCGGAGTCGGCTGCGCTTTCGCCTATCGTGCTGGAGGCCCTGACTTTATATCGGGAGCGGCTGGAGCCGGCCAACGCTTGAATCTCCGCGCCCGATGGCAGGCATTACCCCAGCGTTTTTGCATCACCGAGCCGCCCAGGCCACCCACCCCGGGCGGTTTTTTTTATGCGTCAAGACCGGCCGCGCAACCTCCGCTGGTGCGATGTTAGAATCGGCAGGCTGAAAAACCTTGCGTCAAACGGCTTGTGTTGCCCGTGCCTATTGCATGATCATGCAGCAACCGTTGGTCATGCTACCCGCGTTATCGTTCGCCACCTCTCTTGCTATTTGCCACGGAGTTTTTGATGTTTCTTCCTTTCGCTGCGGTCGCCATTGGCGGCGCCCTCGGGTCTTTGTTGCGCTGGGTGCTGGGGATGCAATTTAATGCGCTGTTCCCGACTTTGCCGCTGGGAACCTTGGCCGCCAATCTTTTTGCCGCCTACGTGATCGGTGTCGCCATCGCGTTTTTTGCGCGTTACCCCGGGATTGCGATCGAATGGCGGTTATTTGTAATTACCGGTGTGCTGGGTGGGCTCTCGACTTTTTCCACCTTCTCGGCCGAGGCCGTCACCTTGATCCAGCAAGGCCGCATCGGCTGGGCAGTCGCCCATATTTCAGCCCATCTGTTCGGCTCGCTGGCGATGACCATGCTGGGCATCGCCACCATCACCTGGCTCAAAGGCTGAAGCGCCGAAACCGCCGGAAGCTCCAGCTTGAATGCCTAGCTCGGCCGCGCGTCCAGCGCGCAATGGTGATCGCTGGTGCCGAGATCGATCTGGATCGTCGTATGGTGTACCGAATAATCGCTGGCCAGTTTTGCCACGATCTGGTCAATAAACGTGTCGCCTGGGTGACCGCCGGGCATCACCAGATGCACGGTCATGGAATTTTCGGTGGTCGACAAGGCCCACACATGCAGATCGTGGAGGTTCGTCACACCCGGCAAACGCGCCAGATAACGCGCAATCTTTTGCGTGTCGACTTGGCCCGGCACCGCGCCCAAGGCCAGCTTGACGGACTCGGTCAACAAACCCCAGGTACCGTACAACACCACCGCGACCACCACCATGCTCATCACCGGGTCGACCCAGTACCAGCCGGTAAACAAGATGATCAGGCCGCTCACCGCGACTCCAGCCGAGACCCCGGCATCGCCCAGCATATGCAGGAAAGCGCCGCGCACATTCAGGTCGTCCTTGCTGCCGGACATAAACAGCCAGGCCGAGAAGCCGTTGATCACCAGACCAGCGGCCGCCACCGCGAATACTTCGACACCGCCGACCACGGGCGGATCCGTCAGGCGCAAGATCGCCTCCCAGGCAATCGCCCCCGACGCCACGCATAACAATGCGGCATTCGCCAGCGATGCCAGAATCGAGGAACCGCGCAAACCGTAGGTAAAGCGCGCGGAGGTTTTGCGCCGCGCCAGAAAAATCGCGCCCCAGGCCAGTACCAGGCCCAGCACATCGGACAAGTTATGCCCCGCATCGGCCAGGAGCGCCGTCGAATGGGCGATAAAACCGTACACCACCTGCAGTACGACAATACCGATATTCAGTGCGACCGCAATCGCAAAAGCCCGGCTTTTGCCGTCGGGCGGCACGCCATGGTGATGATGTCCGGCATGACTATGGCCATGCCCGTGAGCGTGGTGATGACCCGCATGCGCGTCGGCCGCATCGTCATGGTCATGGTCGCCGTGGTCGTGCGCTGCGTCATCGAGTGCTGCGTGAGCATGCGCTATGGGGTCGTGCGATTCGTGGGCATGTGCTGCGTGGCCGTGCGCCGCGTCATGATCATGGGCCGTGTCGGCCGCGTGCTCATGCTGACACTCATGCTCATGCTCGTCATTGACGCCCGGTATGGCTTTGCCATGTTGATCTTGGCTCATGGTCGAGAATTCCGTTATAGCTCGTGATGGGGTTCGGCAACATGCTCGAGCAAGTCATTCAGCATATCGCTGATATGGTCGTCGGCCGCCAGATAAAACACCTGTTTACCCTGGCGATCGGCACGCACCACTCGCGCGGCACGCAACAAACGCAGGTGATGACTGACCAGAGATGCGCTCAGGCCCAGCACTTCGGCAATCGCACCCACCGCGACCGGCTGCTCCACGCAGGCAAGCACGATGCGCAAGCGCGTCGGGTCGCCCAGCAGGCGGAACAAATCGGCCAGTTGCACGATGCGATCGTCGAATTCAGGTTTCATTGGATTTAACATGTGAATATGTGTTCACATGTTAATGAGATTTGAATGCGGGCGCAAGCCCCAATCGATCCCGCTTCGGCGCGGTTACGCCAGGAGCAGGGTCACGCCCGCGGCGGCCAACGGCTCAAGCAAGGCCGGGTCGGTGGCGCGATCCACGATAATCGTGCCCGCCAGCGTCAGATCGCCAATCTTGTAGCGCGACGCGGCGTTGATTTTATCCGCCGATGCGAGCACCACGGTTTCGGCGGCATGCGCGGCCAGCGCACGTTTCATATAGGCTTCTTCGTGATCGCCGGTACTTAAACCCGCCGTGGCGTGCACCCCGGTTACCCCCATGAAATAGATATCGGCACGAATCGGCGCCAGTGCCTCCAGCGCCGCCGCGCCGACTGTCACAATGGAGTGTTTGAACAAACGCCCGCCGATCAGAATTACCTCAAGCAGGGGGAATTCAACCAATTCCACTGCGATATTCGGACTATGCGTCACCACCGTGGCCGACACATCCCGTCGTATCTGCCGCACCAGTTCGATGGCCGTGGTGCCGCCGTCGATGATCACCACTTGCCCATCGCCGATCATGGCTGCGGCCGCACCCGCCACCGCCCGCTTGGTCGACGGTTCAAGCGGGCGGCGCTGGGCAAAATCGGCGCTCGCCGGCGACGCGGGCAAGGCGCCGCCGTGCACTCTTTGCAACAAACCGTCGCCGGCCAATTCACGCAAATCACGGCGCACCGTATCTTCCGACACCCCGAACGATTCGCTCAACTGCTTGGCAAGCACCTGCCCATCACGCTTGAGCGCGGCAAGGATGGCGTTCTTTCTTTGGCTGGTCAGCATTCTGTTTACACGAAATTTCTTGATATTGCACGAATTTGCACGATATCATGGAATCTCGTTTTTGTGTGGGAGCCTTGAGTTATGACCGCAACAGCAGATCGAATTCGCATCATCGACACCCAGGTATTATCGGACGACTGGTTTATTTTAAAAAAAACCACCTTCGACTTTCTGCGCCGCGACAATAGCTGGCAAAGGCTTAGCCGAGAGACGTATGATCGCGGCAACGGCGCTACCGTCCTGCTTTACGATCGCCGGCGCGAAACCGTGGTGCTGACCCGGCAATTTCGCTTTCCCGCTTTCGTCAACGGGCACGACGGCATGTTGCTGGAAGTCCCGGCCGGGCTGCTCGACGACGCTACGCCGGAACATCGCATCCGAGCGGAAATGGAAGAGGAAGCGGGTTACCGCGTGCAGCGGGTCGAAAAGCTGTTCGAAGCCTTTATGAGCCCCGGTTCGGTGACGGAAAAATTGCATTTCTTTCTCGCCGAATACGATGCCGGCTCGAAGGTCTGCCTCGGCGGCGGCGTCGCCGCCGAAGGGGAAGATATCGAGGTAATCGAACTCCCCTTGGCCGACGCCTTGCAGCGCATTCAGAGCGGCGAAATTGTCGACGGCAAAACCATCATGCTGTTGCAATACGCAGCCTTGCATCTTTCTTCCCGGCGCGGCACCGCATGAAAACACCCCCAATCTTGCCGGCCGGTCCGGCGCAAGGCTGAGCCGATCCGGCAGACGGTTCGATACTGTGTGGCAGAATGCCTGTCTGCCTTCTTTTGTATGCGACGATGTCCAACACCTTTCAGCAGGCTTATGCGGCACACCAGAACGGCCAGTGGCCGGTGGCCGAACGCGCCTATGCAGCTCTGCTGAAAGGCGAGCCGCGCCACGCCGACGGTCTGCATTTGTTCGGCTTGCTCAGACATCAGCAAGGACGGCACACAGAAGCCGCCGCTTTGATCCGGCAAGCCCTGGAGCAACAACCCGAACTGGCCGGTGCCTGGTTGAATCTGGGCAATGCGTTGAAAGCGCTGGGGCAATTGGACGAAGCCGTCGGCTGTTATCAACGCGCGGCCGAATTGCAGCCGGGTTTTACCGCGGCCCATGCCAACCTGGGCAATGCCTTGGCCGCCGCCGGGCGCGACGGCGAAGCCGCGCTACATTATCGCCGGGCGCTGGAGCTTGAACCGGACAATCCCGGGGTGCTCAACAATCTCGGCAATGCACTGGTCAATCTCGGGCAGGCTGACGCGGCCATCGCCGCGTTTGAAGCAGCGCTGCGCCACGCGCCGCGGCATGCGGGCGCACTGAATAATTTGGGCAATGCCCGCAAAGCAGCCGGTGAGCTGGAGCGTGCCACGGAACATTTCCGCGCGGCGCTGGCGATCCAACCCGATTTTGCGCTGGCCTGGTTTAACCTCGGCCACGCCTTGGATGCGATGGATCGTTGCCAGGAAGCCGTGCCCGCTTATCAACGCGCGCTGGCACTGCAACCCGATTGGCTGGTGGCGCGTTATGGGCTGGCCCATGCCTTGACCGCATTGGAGCGCTGCGCCGAAGCCCGGGCCCATTTCGAACAGATCCTGAAAGCCGATCCGGGCTTTGCTTTGGCTTGGCATGATATGGGCACGGCACTCTACGATATGGGCGAATTCGAGGCTGCGGCCGGCGCCTTCGAACGTGCTTTGCAATTGCGCCCGGAACTGGCGATCGCCGCCTACAACCGCTCGCTGGTCCAGCTCCTGCACGGTGATCTGCGTGCGGGATGGTCGGCTTACGAAGCGCGCTGGCGCGTATTTGCCGCAGCCGACATCGCGGCGCCGCGATGGCATGGCGCCACACCATTGGCCGGCCGCACCATCCTGCTCCATGCCGAGCAGGGTTTGGGCGATACCGTGCAACTGGTGCGTTATGTACCGCTGGTGGCGCGCCGTGCGGCTCATGTCATCCTGGAAGTGCAAGCCGAGTTGCTGACGCTGCTGCAACCTGCGGCGCGAGCCTGGGGCGTAAGCTTGATTGCGGGCGGCGCGGCCCGCCCCGCGTTCGATTGTCATTGCCCCTTGCTCAGCCTGCCGCTGGCATTTAACACGACGCTGGCTACGATCCCGGCCCCAAGCGCTTACCTGAACCCGCCCGCCGAGCCGCTCTCCGTTATTCCCGTGGCCGGTGCCGCAATGGCGCCACGCCGCATCGGGCTGGTCTGGTCCGGGCGGATCAAGGCACGCCGCGAAAACCGGGCGATCCCCTTGACCTTGCTGGAACCCTTGCTGCGGCAGCCGGGCGTGCAATGGGTCTTATTGCAAAAAGATCCCCCCGAGCACGATCAGGCAGCCCTGCGGCGCGTACTGGAACAACCCCAGGTGCAGGCTCCGGCCTACCCCCTGGACGACTTCGCCGATACCGCCGCGCTGATTGCCACCCTGGATTGTGTGATTACCATAGACACCTCGGTGGCCCATGTCGCCGCGGCGTTAGGCAAAGCCACCTGGGTCCTGCTGCCTTTCGCCCCCGACTGGCGCTGGCTGCTGGAGCGCGACGACAGTCCCTGGTATCCGACCGCGCGCCTGTTCCGGCAAACCGCGCCGGGCGATTGGCCGGGGGTGATCGCCGCCGTTGAGGCGGCCTTGAAGTTGGCCGGCGTTTAACTCACGCTGACCGTTTTGACTTTATATAACTCGCGCGATTCGCGGCTGCGGAACAGGATCAAGGTAGCGATCAGGCCACACACCGCGGCCACCGACAGCCAGATGCCGGGCGCCGCCTTGTTACCCGAGTAATGAATCAGGCCGGTTGCAATCGCCGGGGTAAAACCGCCGATCGTGGTGGCCAGACTATAGGCCAGCGAAAAGCCGGCGGTCCGCACGGCAACCGGCATCACTTCGGTCAGCGCCACCACCATTGCGCCGTTATAGCTGCCGTAGATAAACGACAGCCACAACTCGACTGCCAGCAAGCGGCCAAAAGAGGGATCCGAGACCAGCCATTGCATGGCTGGATAAGCGGTGAGAATGGCCAGTATGGTAAAGAACAGCAGCACCGGACGGCGGCCGATACGGTCCGATAACGCACCCATTACCGGCAGCCAGAACAAATTCGACACGCCGATGCACACCGTAATCACCAGTACATCGACATCGGAGAAGTGCAGCACCTGTTTGCCGAAGGTCGGCGTGTAAGCGGTAATCAGGTAAAACGACACGGTGGTCATCATCACCAGCAGCATGCCGGACACTACGATGCCCCAATTTTCCAGCATCGAGGCGAAAATTTCGCTGATGTTCGGACGATGTTTACGCGCCAAAAATTCTTCGGTTTCTTGCAGCGAACGGCGGATCAGGAACAAGAACGGCACAATCAAACAGCCGATAAGGAACGGCACACGCCAGCCCCACGACGACATCACGTCAACCGGCAAGAATTTGTGCAACAGCACCCCGATCAAGGCGGCGAAGATCACCGCAACCTGCTGGCTGCCCGATTGCCAGGCACAATAAAAACCCTTGTTACCCGGGGTTGCCATTTCGGACAAATACACCGAAACACCGCCCAGCTCCACCCCGGCTGAAAACCCTTGCAGCAAACGCCCGGCCAATACCAGCAACGGCGCCAACATGCCGATGGTTTCGTAGCGCGGGACCGCGGCGACCATCAGGGTGCCGATCGCCATCATGGCGAGGGTCAGGATCAGCCCTTTGCGCCGGCCGTGATGGTCGATGTAAGCGCCGAGGAAGATGGCACCGAGCGGCCGCACCAGAAAGCCGGCGCCGAAAGTTGCCAGCGACAGCATCAGCGAAGCGAAATGGTCTTTGCTCGGGAAATAGGCGTCGGCAATCGCGGAGGCGAAATAGCCGTACACCATGAAATCGTACATCTCAAGAAAATTACCGCTGGTGACGCGGAATACCGTCTTGACCTTGGATTCGCGATGGGAAACTGTCGACATGGCTTTTAGTGGCACGCCAGACTCCGCCGTCGGGCTCAGGAAAGGGATGCATCAGGGTAGATCGGCATTCAGCGGCTATATAAGCGGCTAAAAAATGGTCGCCCGAGCGGACGGACGGACCACAAGTACAGCCCCGATAAGGCTATTTAGCCTGATCAGGCTCGAAAATATGATAAACGAGTTGTCCGCTTTAAGCGGCCCTTTTTATTGATTTTTTTATATGGGCGGCCACAGGCATTCAATTAGGTAGTATCCCTAATGTACCTCTCGGAACACCCCTCAGAAACGGGTATCGCGCGCGGCACGCAGGAAGTTGTCGAGCACCGGCGTGCAGTCGAGCAACTCGGGGCCGCCCGCGCGGTGAAACTCGGGATGCCATTGCAGGCCCACCACAAAGGGGGCTTTCTTATACCGCACCGCTTCGATAATACCGTCCTCGGCCGACACGGCTTCGATATTGGTGTCGCGTCCCACGGTTTTAACCGCCTGATGATGAATCGAATTGACCAGCCCTTCGCGCCGCCCGGCAAACATGCCGGCCAGCGTCGAGCCTTGCGGGAACTGGATCACGTGACGATGTTCGTCGTACAGCTCGTTGACATGCGGGATCGCGGTGGCGACATCGGTCGCGATGTCCTGATACAAGGTCCCGCCGAACGCAACATTGATCAACTGGCAGCCGCGGCAAATGCCCAGCACCGGTTTGCCCGACTCGATAAATTCATGGAGCAATTCCAGCTCGTACATGTCGCGCACGCGATCGCCATGCCATTCGGGGCGGGTCGCGACCTCGGCGTACGATTGCGGCGAAACATCGGCGCCGCCTTGCAGCAACAAGCCGTCAAGATGTTTGGCGTAATCGCGCAGACGGATATTGCTGGGGTGCAACATGCCTTGCTGGCCGACCGTCGGAATCATAAAAACCAGCACATCGCGCGACATGACCCAATGCGCCACCGACTCCTCCAAATATTGCAAGGTTTTGCCGCGCAATCCTTTGCCGTCGGGCTCGGGATGAAAAATGCGCGCCGACACGCCGATCCGCAGCGTGCGCTGTGTCATGCGTTGTCCGGCGCGATCGAACATGGCACGGGCGCGCGTCACCAGCGTGCGGCCGAACGCGCTCCATGCCGAGTCGCCTTGACTCAGATAAGAAGCGCGCGGGTCGGGCGAGCCGTTGGCATAAGCGCTGTCGGCACCACTTGTACTGGTATTACCCAGCCCGGGTTCGGGTGCTGTTTCCGGCTTCGCCGCGCGGGCTTGCGCCGGGGTATAGACCCCGCCGGGCAAAGCGCTGCGATAGCCGGACGCGGCCGCCGTGGCCGACGCAGGGACAGCTGCGCCACTGCTGCCGCCGGTTGCCGCGGCGTCGGAGTGAGGATGCTGAGGTAAGGCAGTCTGCGGCGGAGGGGTTATCGATTCGTTGTCGGAGTCGATCGGGGACGGCGGTTTTTCGCTCATGGCTTCGTGAAGGGCGCGGACCGCGCGCAACGTAGGGACAAGGCCGATTATGCGTCAGGCGCCGCCCTACCGCAAACCGGCAAATGGGGGTCACCTGAAAAGTCGCCGAGATCGGTCGAGATTGACCCGCTTGATCCTGGCGCTCGCCAGGCCGCGGGCCGCAACGCAAGCGCCCTGCTGCGGCAAGCCAGGCGCGGCGAAAAATGAGGCCTTCGACTACGCTGGACCTGCCCATCGGTTATGGCTGTCCGACCTGTAGTCCTGTGACCACAAGCCTTTTACAATCAGATCTCAGGCTATGATGCGAGGAGCGAAAGTCATTGCCGAGAGGTTACCCTAGGCGATAGACATAAACGCCGGCATAGGCCGCACACATGGACTGCACACCTGGGCCGCGGCCATAGACCATAGGCATCGGCACCGCATAGCGCTTCTGCCCCACCCCAAACTAAAACACCTTCATGACCTCCACTCCCGCACCCGACGTGTTTGCGCCGCTAGCGCGACTGACTGACCTGGCCCAGGCTTTGGCGAGCGGGGCGGCAAGCAGCCGCCTGCTCACGGAAATTGCCCTGGATCGTATCGCCGAACCGGGCGGTCAAGGCGCCGCCACCTTCCTCCAAGTCGATGCGTCAGCCGCTTTGGCCGCCGCCGACGCCTGCGATGCCATGCGCCGTGCCGGTACCGTACTGTCGCCGCTAATGGGCGTGCCGGTGTCGGTCAAGGATTTGTTCGATGTGGCGGGCCAAGTCACACGTGCCGGCTCAATCGCGCTGGGCGACAGGCCGCCGGCCGCCGCCGATGCTGCGGCGGTGGCCCGCTTGAGACGTGCCGGCGCGGTGCTGATCGGCCGCACCAATATGTCCGAATTCGCCTTTTCGGGCCTGGGTCTGAATCCGCATTTCGGCACCCCGCTGTCGCCGTTCCGACGCGCCGAAGCGTTGGTCGCGGGCGGTTCCTCATCGGGCGCCGCGGTGTCGGTCGCCGACGGCATGGCGGCTATTGCGCTGGGCACCGATACCGGCGGTTCGGTGCGCATCCCGGCGGCGCTATGCGGGCTGGCCGGCTTCAAGCCCACCGCGCGGCGTATTCCAAGCACCGGTGCGGTGCCGTTATCCACCACGCTGGACTCGATCGGCCCGCTGGCGCCGTCCGTCGCGTGCTGCGCCTTGACCGATCGCGTACTGGCCGGGTTGAACCCGGTGTTACCGGTCGCGCGCCCGGTGCGTGGCGCCCGCATTGGGGTCCTGACCAATGTGGTGCTCGACGGACTCGAACCGGCGGTGGCCGACGCCTACGCATGGGCCTTGCAACAACTTGCCGCGGCAGGTGCGCAACTCACCGAATTTAGTTTCGCGCCGCTGGATCGGCTCGGTGAGATCAACCGCTACGGTTTTTCAGCCATCGAAGCCCTGGCTTGGCACCGCGAGCTGATCGCCAGCCGCGGCGCACAATACGATCAACGCGTCCTGAAACGTATTCTGCGCGCCGAAACGGCCACCGCACTCGATTACCTCGACTTGCTGGCCGCACGGCGCGCGGTCATCGCCGCAGCCGAGACGGCATGGCGAGAATTCGAGGTGGTGGTACTGCCCACAGTGGCGCTTACGCCGCCCAAATTGGCCGAACTGGAAAGCGACGAAACCCGCTTTATGGCGGTGAACGGCTTGATCCTGCGCAACCCGAGCATCATCAATTTTATCGACGGTTGCGCTCTCACCGTGCCCTGTCATCGTCCCGGCGATGCGCCGGTCGGGATCAGCTTTGCGGGCTTGGCCGGTGACGACGAAGGCGTGCTCGGCTTGGGTTTAAGCGTGCAAAAGTTATTCGACAGCCTGCGTTGACATGCTTGAAAGGCAGCTTAGTATTGCTGCCCGATTATTTCGCCGGAACGTAACGAAAAGTGTGGAGCGCGCTACAATGGGCCCCCTATTTCAAGGACTTTCGGGAAAGCATATGGATGACGCATTTTTTATGCAGCGTGAACGGCGGCGCCTGATTGCGCTGGCCGTGGTCTGCATCGCACTGGTCGGCGGCGCCTTATACCTGCAATTTGCCGCTCACGAAGACCCCTGCCCGCTGTGCATTTTGCAGCGCTATGCCTTTTTGGCTATCGCACTCTTCGCCCTGGTCGGTTCGGGCTTGCGCAACTGGGGCGGCATTCGTGCCACGGAAACCCTGATTCTGCTTGCCGCGGTGTGTGGTGTGGCCTCGGCCGGCAAACATGTCTGGACTTTGGCGCACCCCGCCTCCAGTTGCGGCTTCGATGCGCTGGAACCCATCGTGGATGCGCTGCCGCTGGCAAAGATATGGCCCTCGGTGTTTCAGGTTTCCGGCTTGTGCGAAACGCCGTACCCGCCGATTCTCGGTTTGTCGTTACCGCAGTGGGCCTTGGTTGCTTTTGTGCTGACCTTTGTTCTGGTAGCCCGCAGCATGCAGCGCGGCCGCCCGTCGCATGCGGCTTAAGGTCGCACCTAAAGCCGCGCCCGCCGTACCTACCGCTGCCGACACCCAGCACGCTTAACGCTAACGCAATCGTTACCAAGGTCTCTTGCCATGTCGCTCAACTCGTCCAACGCGGCTTCCGCCCACGCCTCGCCCACGCAGTCCGGAAAATTCGCGGCAGCACCCAAAGCCGAGCTGCACGTGCATATCGAGGGTACTTTGGAACCCGAGCTGATATTTATGCTGGCTCAGCGCAATGGCGTCAGCTTGCCGTATGCCTCGGTCGAGGCGTTGCGTGATGCTTATGCCTTCACCGACTTGCAATCCTTCCTCGACATTTATTATGCCGGGGCCAGCGTGCTGCAAACGGCCGAGGATTTTCACGACATGACGGCGGCCTATGTCGAACGGGCACGAGCCGACGGCGTAGTCCATGCGGAAATTTTCTTCGATCCGCAAACCCATACGGTACGGGGTATCACGCTCGATACCATGCTGACCGGCATCGAGAGCGCCTTGGCTGAAGCACAGCAGGTCGACGGCTTTTCCAGCCGGCTGATCCTGTGTTTTCTGCGGCATTTGCCGGAAGACGATGCGCTGGAGATCTATCAAGCCGCATTGCCGTTTTTCGAGCGTTATGCGCATCGCCTGATCGGTATCGGCCTGGATTCATCCGAATTGGGGCACCCGCCCGCCAAATTCGCCCGGGTTTTTGCCCTGGCACGCGAACGCGGCTTGCAGTTGGTCGCCCACGCCGGCGAAGAAGGTCCCCCGGCTTATATTCACGAAGCACTGGATGTGCTGCAAGTTCATCGCATCGATCATGGGGTGCGCAGCGTCGAAGACCCCTTCCTGATTGCACGTCTGGCGCGCGACCAAATTGCGCTGACCGTATGTCCGCTATCGAATACCAAGCTCAAGGTGTTCGGCGAGATGAGCGAACACACGCTCAAACACATGCTGACTGCGGGCGTGGCCGTCACGGTCAATTCGGATGACCCGGCTTATTTCGGCGGTTATGTGAATGCCAACTACGCAGCGGTAGCGCAGGCATTGGAACTGGACGATGACGATCTTTATCGCATCATCCGTAATGGTTTTGCGGCTTCTTTTATCGATGAAGCGCAGCGCGCGGCGCTCATCGGGCGGCTCGATGCCTATTGGCATGAGGGGCACACCAAGCACGGCAAGCCGGCCAGCTAAAACCCGTCGCACCTCGATCGGCGGCAGGCTTTATCGGCAGACGATGGGGCATGATCCATAAAAAATGGCTGAACGCACGATGTGCGTTCAGCCATTAATTTTATATCGGCAACCTACCGGCAACCAATCCCACCGCCGCCAAGGCAGCGGCTCAGCGGATTTATCTCACGCCGGTCCAACTCGCCTCATTTAGCCGCGGTAGCGCTCGCGGCCGATGCGGGCATGGCCGCCGCAGATGCGCCCGACACGACCCCCCGTTCATTGGACGCGCCGGTATCGGTCTCCGGCAGATTCACCTGGGTCGCCGTCCCATTCGCCATGGGGAAATTGAACAAGGCGCTGCGCACCAGATATGGCATGGCGGTCACCAGCGATCCATCCGGCCCCGAATTACTGGCGAGGACGCTATAGACCTCAAGGCCGTTGCGGCTCAGGTCCGAGATACGAATCGACAAGGTTTTGACAAAAATCGCATAGGGCTCCGTATCGTAAATCACCGAGGTCGGGCCATAGGGCGGCATGCCATTCCAACCGCCGTACCAGCCGCCGCGCCAAGCCGGCCCGAAGACCGCTACGGGCTGTGAAACCATGGTCGAGTGGTTGCGTATGTCATACCGCAAAGACACGGCGTAATGCGCCTGCTGCGGGTCGACCTGCTTAAAACCATAGACTGACAGCTCGTTGTTGACCATATTTTCGTAGGTCGACTGCTCAAGATTGTTTTGCTGCTCGGCGCTATGCTTGAAGGTATAGGTACGGTCGGTGTCGCGACCGCTCCAATTTTGGAATGCCGTGACGTTAGTCGTCACATAACTGGCGCAGCCCGTCAGCAGTACGGTAGCAGCCAGACCGCAACTCGCAATTAAACGCATTATTTTCATGGTTCGATCCTTACGTTTTCCAATTGGCCGCGACCTCAGCCAACGCTTCACTTCCGCCAGTATCAATGATACGCGACACCGGGCCAGACCGGGCGTGATACCCCGCCTGAGATTGCGCTGGATAGCCCGAACGATTCCTATTAAACAATATTCGCATGCGCTCTTCATCAGCCTCCGCGGACGGGAGATTACGGTCAATTACGCGGATCAGGTTCAACTTTTGTACAATGGAGGGATAGTGCTGTTCAGTACCTCGCTTTGCGGTGCGGTTTTATTCCGTTTTTATTTCGGTTATAGCTGCAGGCGGTACGACATTCGGGCCCTGTACCTTGTACTCGACACTCCCCATTCTTGCATCCGACGGCTCAATTAAATGACGAACCCTGCTGCTTCTGTTGTGATTCATCGTACCGACTACACGCCACCCGCCTTCTTGATCGACTCCGTCGCACTGGAATTCGACTTGTCGCCCACAGCGACCACGGTGACCAATCGCATGCAAGTGCGCCGCAATCCGGCCGCGCAACCCACCACGACCCTGAGCCTGGTCGGCGACGAGATTGAGCTCGTCAGCGTGGCGCTCAACGGCAAGCCCCATACCCGCATTGAAGCCAGCCCCGAAAAACTGGCGGTACTGGATCTGCCGGAAAGTTTCGAACTGACGGTAACTACCGTCTGCAGTCCTGCCACCAATACCTCATTGAGCGGTCTGTATGTATCGGGCGGTAATTTTTTCACCCAATGTGAAGCCGAAGGTTTTCGCAAAATCACTTATTTCCTCGATCGTCCCGATGTCATGGCGATCTATCAAGTCACGCTGCGCGCCGATAAAACCGGCTACCCGGTGTTGCTGTCGAACGGCAACCTGGTCGAGCAAGGTGATTTGCCCGACGGCCGTCATTACGCCAAATGGGAAGACCCGTTCAGCAAACCGAGCTATCTGTTCGCCCTGGTGGCGGGCAAGCTGGTGTGCCTCGAAGAAACCTACACCACGGGTTCCGGCAAAAACAAATTGTTGCAAGTTTGGGTCGAAGCGCACGATCTCGATAAAACGCGCCACGCCATGGATTCGCTGGTCAACTCGCTGAAGTGGGACGAGAACCGCTACGGCCTTGAGCTCGATCTGGAACGCTTCATGATTGTCGCCGTCAGCGATTTCAACATGGGCGCGATGGAAAACAAAGGCCTGAATATTTTTAACACGGCCTATGTATTGGCCAACCCTGAAACCGCATCCGATGGCGATTACGCCAATATCGAGGCGGTGGTCGGTCACGAATATTTCCACAACTGGACCGGCAATCGCGTGACCTGCCGCGACTGGTTCCAATTGAGCCTGAAAGAAGGCCTGACGGTGTTTCGCGATCAGGAATTTTCGGCGGATATGGCCAGCGAGTCCGACGACGACCTCAGCAGCCGCGCCACCAAACGCATCGAAGATGTGCGCTTGTTGCGCCAGGCACAATTCGCCGAAGATGCAGGCCCAATGGCACACCCGGTGCGCCCCGAAAGTTTTGTCGAAATCAATAACTTTTACACCGTCACCGTCTACGAAAAAGGCGCTGAAGTGGTACGCATGTACCAGACCCTGTTCGGTCGCGAAGGCTTTCGCCGCGGTATGGATTTGTACTTCAAACGCCATGACGGTCAAGCCGTCACTTGCGACGATTTCCGTGCCGCGATGGCGGACGCCAATCAGCGCGATCTGACGCAATTCGAACGCTGGTACAGCCAGGCCGGCACGCCTCAAGTGCAGGTAAAAACCCATTACGATGCGGCGGCGAAGACGCTGACCCTCGATCTGGCCCAACATGTCGGCCCGGCCGGCACCGTCGCTGAACCGCTGTTGATTCCCTTTGCGCTCGGCTTGGTCGCCGCCGACGGTCGCGATATGGCCTTGCAATTGGCAGGGGAAAGCGCGGCTCAAGGGACCACGCGCGTGCTTGAATTCACCGAGCGTACGCAAAGCTTCACTTTTATCAATGTGACCGAAGCGCCGTTGCCCTCCTTGCTGCGCAATTTCTCGGCCCCGGTTATCGTCGATTACGACTACACGCCCGATCAGCTCACTTTCCTGTTTGCCAATGACAGCGACCCGTTCAATCGCTGGGAGGCCGGTCAGCGTCTGGCTACACGCGAATTGCATGCATTGACCGCCAAGGCGGCCGCGGGCCAGCCTTTGCATCTGGCGGACAGCGTGGTCGAGGCCTTCGGCCGCGTACTGCGTGATGAGAGTCTGTCGCCGGCGTTCCGCGATTTGGCGCTGACGCTGCCGACGGAAAGTTATCTCACGGAACAAATGGACGTATCCGACCCGGCCTCGGTGCATATCGCGCGCGAATTCTTCCGCGAGCGTATCGCCACCGTATTACGCGACGATTTGCTGGCGGTTTATCACCAACACCAGACACCCGGCCCGTTCCAGGCCAGCGCAGTGGATGCCGGCAAACGCGCGCTGAAGAATCTGGCCCTGACTTACCTGAGCAAACTCGACGACGCGCAGGCAGCGCAACTGGCCGGTGCCCAGTACGACAGCGCCAACAATATGACCGACCGTGCCTGTGCGCTGGCCGCGCTGCTACATTTGGGCGGCGAGCCAGCACAACGCGCCCTGGCACATTTTTTCGGCAAGTTCGAAAAAGAAGCGCTGGTCGTCGACAAGTGGTTTGCCCTGCAAGCCACACGCAGCGGCAAGCCGGGCGAGCGTGTCATCGACAGCGTCAATGCGCTGATGCAGCATCCCGCGTTTACCTTGCGCAACCCCAACCGCGCCCGCTCCCTGATTTTCAGGTTCTGCATGGGCAATCCGGCGCAATTCCACGCCGCTGACGGTTCGGGTTATCAATTCTGGGCGGATCAAGTGCTGGCGCTCGACGCACTGAACCCGCAAGTCGCCGCCCGCTTGTCGCGCTCGCTCGATCGCTGGAATAAATTCACCCCGGCCTTGCGCGCATCGATGCGCGCCGCGCTGGAACGGGTACGCGCCGGGGCAAAATCGCGAGACGTATTGGAAATCGTCGAAAAAGCCTTGGCTTGACCCGATCCTCGACCCGGTTTCGACGGGCGAGGATAGATCGACCGAACGGATGCATCCGCCATCCGTTCGGTTTTAAACGCCAAATCGACACGGTCCAACCCGATGCCACAGCGGGCAGGTCCCCACCGGGCATGTCATGTCGCGCTGCTGATGAGCGCGAAATAGTGTTCTAATCACGCTCCGTGTCTCGTTAAAGGCTTTATCACCCTGTTGGACGCGAGTTTCCCGCAACCGACTTGAATTTGACGCATCCGCCGCAAAGCCTGCGCGCGCAAGATGTAAAATCGAAGCATTGTCATTATTCGGAGCGCTTCATGCAGATGCACCGCCGTACCACCCTCACCCAGTACTTGATCGAGCAGCAACGGGAAACGAATAACATCCCCGCAGATTTACGGCTGTTGATCGAAGTCGTCGCGCGCGCCTGCAAAATGATCAGTTTTTACGTCAGCAAAGGTGCACTCGGGGGCGTACTCGGCACCGCCGGCAGCGAAAACATTCAGGGCGAAATCCAGAAAAAGCTGGACGTGATCTCCAACGAGATCATCCTGGAAGCCAACGAATGGGGCGGCAACCTGGCGGCAATGGCCTCTGAAGAACTGGAAAAGATCCACCAAATTCCGAATCGCTATCCGAAAGGACAGTATCTGCTGATGTTCGATCCGCTCGACGGTTCGTCGAACATCGATGTCAATGTCTCGATCGGCACCATTTTTTCAGTTTTGCGCTGCCCGGACGGCAACGAACCGACCGAACAATCGTTTATGCAGCCGGGCACCAGCCAGGTCGCCGCAGGGTATGCCGTGTACGGTCCGCAAACCGTGCTGGTGCTGACCACCGGCCATGGCGTCAATTGTTTTACGCTGGATCGCGAAATGGGCTCGTGGGTGCTGACCCAAAGCGATATCCGGATTCCGGTCGAAACCCGCGAATACGCCATCAATGCCTCAAACGCGCGCCATTGGCACCCGCCCATCACGCGTTATGTCGATGAGCTGCAAGCCGGCAGCGACGGTCCGCGCCAGCAAGATTTTAATATGCGCTGGATTGCCTCGATGGTGGCCGACGTGCATCGCATCTTGAATCGCGGCGGAATCTTCATGTACCCGGCCGACAAGCGTGAACCGGACAAGCCAGGCAAACTGCGTTTGATGTATGAAGCCAACCCCATGGCCTTTATCGTCGAGCAAGCAGGCGGCGCTGCCACCAACGGCACCAAACGCATACTCGATATCATGCCGACCAAGCTGCACGAACGGGTGGCGGTTTTACTCGGTTCGAAAAACGAAGTCGACCGCGTCACGCGCTACCATCTTGAGCAGCAGGCTCAAGACTCGGCGGAATAAAACTGCGCATTAGGACTTGCGAAACCGAGTGAAAATTGGCTATAATCGCGCTTCTTAGCCGAAGTAGCTCAGACGGTAGAGCAGCGCATTCGTAATGCGAAGGTCGGGGGTTCGATTCCTCTCTTCGGCACCAAAGCCTTTAAGCAGTACCCAAGATTAACCTAAAACCCTGGCGCCGCATGGTCTCCAGGGTTTTTTGTTGTCTGCGGTTCCGCTACCACCCGTGAGCCGCCAACCGTCACGGGGATACGTCCGTTCGGGGCGGCAAGCTAATTCTTGTTTCGTGCAGCGTGCAATTGCTGCTCACGTATACGTTCATTACGCACCTGCTGGTCACGCACCTGCTGGTCGCGTACACGTTGATCGCGCACGCTGTCATTTCTGAGGCGTTCGGCTCGAATGTCGTCGTCGCGGGTGCTGACTTGCAACATATGTCCGTCGGTAGAGAGGGACGTCGGCGCTTCAGGCACCGCCACCGATTGAGGCAGAACGTCAGTGGAGGTGAAACAGAGCGCGCAGGTAAGGGCTCCCGCCATGATTAACAGGGGCACTGATGAGGGCGATGACGAGGGTAATGACGAAGGCAGTGGCAACATGCTGAGCTCCCGGTATCGAAAAAAATACTATCGCATTCTCAGTGCATGGATGCCGGCAAAATAGCGAAGCCAACGGCTGCATGGCGAATTTCAGCGGCAGTTCTGCTTCAACCGTCCCGGTTCAGGCGCGATTTCCCTCCGATATCGACCGGAAGCCGCATAAAATCAAGTTACCGGCTCACACAGTCCGCGCTTCCGGCAGCGGTGGTGTTACGATCCCGACTTTACAAGAAAGCCGGAAGTCACCATGTACACCTGCCAAAACCAACCTTGCCGCGAACGCTGGGACACCTCGGACCTGGAATTCGTCAATGAAGGACAGGGTTATTTCTTTCGCTGCCCTTTGTGCGGCGCGCGCAATAAAGTCGTCGAAAAGACCGTACCGGGCGGTCCTCGCGTGTTCGAACAGGAACGCCGTTGAGCAGCCGGTTTCCGGCCTTTGGCTTGAAACCGTTCGCCTCACCTTGCCGCCCGCCGCCAAGCTTACAGCTTGGCGACAAGTTGAAACGATTTGCAACAACGCTTTGTAGCCGGGGCTGCGCGCCTTACGCTTGGGTCATCAGCAACCTAACCTTAGCCCCGGATACCCTACTCCACGTGAATAAAGTCATTCAGTACACAGCGCTCGTTGCCTGCAGCACTTTGTTGGCAGCTTGTGTGGTCGCGCCGCCTCCTCCTCCCGCCCCAGATCCTCATATCGCCGCCATGCGTCGCGCCGAGCAAATCGAAGTGCGCATCGACCACGAATCGCATAGCATCGATGGCCATGTTGCCCAAGGCTTCTACCCGCCGCCCCAAGGTGCTCGTCTGCACCAACGGCTGGCCGGAATTCAGCAGGAAGAACACGATATGGCCGCGCAGCGCGGCGGTGGCCTGAGCGGTGAAGAACAGCGCGCACTGAATCAGCAACTCGACGCTACCGCGCAGGTTATCGGCCAGTAATCGCCAGCCCGCACTCAATCGCTGCCGCCCCATGCCATCGCTATCACAACCCAGATCAAGCCAGCCGCAAGCCGCTTAGTCGGCGGCTTGCCTGGGTGTGGTACCCCGGCTCGGGCGCGGCTCGGTTTATAAGCAGCCCTGTGCGGCATATTTATGTCAGAACACAAGTTTGGCGGCTCACGCGTCATGCGTCAGCCAGGAAATAACCGGTAGCAAACCGCTTGATTAAGCACCGGCCGGGCAGGTCGGGGTCGATCCGGCAAACCGATACCGGCAGGGCTCACGGCCCCATTGTCATTTTTTAGCAACAATCGAATAAAAGTCGCGTCAGGCACTGGCACAAGCCATATACGCAGACGGATAATTAAATCCAGATTTGGAGAAATAGCATGGACACGAAACCTGCCCGCATCCCAGCCCCCGATAAAGTGGTGAGCGCCGATCCGGAACCGGTTGCCGTGGAATTTCTTGCGACCGAGTTGCCTGAGCATGTCCGTGCTTTTTTTGACGAACTGCACAAAGAAACCTCGACGCAAAAATAAGCTTGGCGACCACCTGACACGACCTGCCGCAAACTGCGGAAGCGACTGATTTCGTGTCTTGCTTCATCATGACAGCGCCGCACGTATTATCTTGCGGCCTGCTCCGGGCAATACGCGGCCGTTAGCGCACCCCGCCCCCTCAGATCCGTTTCCCCCTCCCAGTCCCATGCGTTCAACTCGTACACTCCGTGCTCCCGGCATCCTGGCCAAGACTTCGATCGTGCTCGTAGCGGCAGCCGCGACCCTCGCCCTTGCCTCCTTACCCACCCGCGCCGCCACCGCCACCGCCACCGCCGACGCGGGCGAAGCGGCATTGATGAACGTGATTGCGCTGGTGTCGCAACGGTTGACGCTGGCCGATACAGTGGCGCGCTACAAATGGAGCAAGTCGCAGGACATCACCGATACCCCGCGGGAAAACGCCTTGCTTAAGGATGTGGCGCAACGCGCGACCGGTTACGGTGTCGAGCCGCAATTTGCGCGGACGTTTTTCCGCGACCAGATCGACGCCAATAAATCGGTCCAACAAGGACTGATCGCCGCTTGGCAACAGATTCCGCCGTCGCCGCAAGCGGTGCCGGACCTGGCTCAAAGTATCCGCCCGGAATTGGACCGGCTGACGGTCAGCATGCTGACCGCGCTGGGCCGCATCGAACCGCTGCGCCAAGCCGACGACTGCCCCATCGAACTGGCGCACGGTCTAGCCGAATGGCACCGGCTCAACCCCAGCGACACCTTGCATGAGCAAGCGCTTAAACAGGCGCTGGCCCATCTGTGCCTCAGCGGCGGCGTCGGCGCAACCGCTTGAACGAAGCGGCGACCGGGGCGATCCAATTACACCCGCGCCGAGCTGCCGCACTCAAACGCAAACGGTTTCGATTGAGGTAGCAGCGGCCAAGGGTGTGATATTTACGCGGCGCTCCTGCAGATACTGGCGCAGCAGCAGGTAAGTGTCATGTTCAAATGCGGGCGGCCGGGTACGGGCCGCCAATTGGGCCGCCAGATAAGCGTCGAGATCCTCGCCCGCCGCCACGCTGCCCAGATAATTCCAATCTTGCACCAAATGCCGTACCGCCGTGCCGCCGTCCTCGGTCAGCAGCACCGGTCCCGCGTACGGCCAGGACTGCACCCGCCACCCTTCCAGCGCCAAACGTGCGCGACTGGTCTGAGCGGCTCCCGACTCGGCGCCGACGCAGGCACCGCCGCAGCGTTTTTGCAGATAGGCCGAGCACGGGGCGCCGGGCTTGAGGCTTTTTTCCAGGCCCAAACCGGCCCGGCACAATTGATGTTGATCGGCCAAGCTGCCCAGCGCCGTTTCAGCTTCGCGCCGCGACATAAATAGGCCGAACAAGTCCGCCTCATGGGCAAAATCGTAATCGCGCGCATGGACTAAACGCGGCGCCTCCGCGGTGAGCGGAAAACGCCAGGCACACAGGGACGCACCGCGCCGCAGTTTCTTATTGTTTTGCGGCGCCAGCAGGCTGACCAATTGCGCATGCCGCAGCAAAGTACCTAGCTCCCCGCCCGTTTCCACGCACTCGACCCGACGCACCTGCAGGGCCAGCTTCAAGTCGCGTGCGGGACGTTTCTCGCGGACAAAGTGTGCGCTCACTCGACGCTTCAGATTGCGGCTCTTGCCGACATAGAGCGGAACATCTTTCTCGCCATAAAAAATATAAATTCCGGCCGCGGCGGGCAAATTATCGAGCAAGGCTTGGTCCAGAGCCGTCGGCAAACTGAAAGCGCTGACCAATTGCGTCACCGCGGCTTGAATCGCGGCGGCCGGACGCAAGGCATACAGTTTCTGCCAGAACTGCCACAACAGATCCGCATCCGAAAGCGCCCGATGCCGCCCCGACGGCTGCAAGGCATGACGTTCGATCAGCGCATCGAGGCCGTGCCGCTTCTCGGCGGGAAATAAAGCCCGCGATAACCTGACCGTGCACAATACGTCGGCACTGAACGGCACACCCGCCCGCTGGAACTCATTTTTCAGAAAGCCGTAGTCGAAACGGGCATTGTGGGCGGCAAAAAGCCGGCCCTTGAGACGCTGCGCCAGTTCGACCGCAATCATGTCGAATCTCGGCGCACCCTGCACCATCGTATTGTCGATTCCGGTCAGGCGTTCGATAAATTCAGGGATCGGTTGCTGGGGGTCGACCAAGGTGGTCCAGGTCGACACACCCTCGCGGCTGATTTCGACCACCCCAACCTCGGTAATGCGATCGGTGGCGGCATTGCCGCCCGTGGTTTCGAGGTCGACAAAAACCAGGGGGCGCTCCAATGCGGCACAAATTGATTCGATCTCAGCGCTGAACTGATGCGGTGTGACACTGGACATTCGACGGTTCCGGACGGGCGGTAAGGGTAAGCTGCCATTCTAAGCGCTACGCCCGTCATGCGCGCAAGGACCGGCCATGGCTCCCAATATCGGGTTGCGGCATATGCTGCGAGCGGGCATAAAAAAACCCCTGCAGGACAGGGGCTGGATTCTGCGAGGCGGCAGAACAGGCGGAAGGCGTATCTCCGGCCAACCTGCCTGCAGCGGGTCCCGCGAAACCCGCATCGGCATGGCGCCGGGCAGGTCTCGTGGGCACGCCCATTGATGCGCTTAAACCGGCTTGATATTCGCGGCTTGCTTGCCCTTCGGGCCCATCTTGACTTCAAACGAGACGCGCTGCGTTTCCTTCAGCGTCTTGAAGCCTTCGACACGAATTTCCGAGAAATGCGCAAACAGATCTTCGCCACCAGCGTCCGGGGTGATGAAGCCAAAGCCTTTAGCATCGTTAAACCATTTGACGATACCGGTTTCCATAAAGTCTCATTCCTAAAAGTTAAATAAAGGGGCCATGCCCCAAGGCAAGTCCATAGTGCCAAAGCGGAATACCACGCGGACCCAACCTCCAGCCAGCCGTGGCGCCGCTTTTAAACAAAGAACTTACCCGACTTCGTTTATAAGGACAGCGAGAAACCTCGTCAAGTCATTTTTTAATCATTCTGATTTAATCGGGGCATTAACAAACCTTGTTTTATAACAATACCTTAGGAAAATCACGGGCTTATTTGACGATGTAATAAAAGCGTTAAAACCGCGTTTTCAGTGTTTACCCGGTTGCAGATCCGCGACGACGCGGTAACATCTAGTTACAAGCTCATTTTATTTCGAGTAGCCACGCGAGGATCCATGATGCTTCCGGAAATCAAGCGCTTTGCCGATCGTCTGCTCCACGGCCTGCGGGTTTCAGCCGCCGCCGGTGCAACCCCAAGCAGACCTTCGTTGCTGGATGATGCCCACTATCATATGGGCGATCACTGGCAAAACCTGCTCGCGTCGCCGATGGACGCGCGCCATTATGTATTTGAAGACTGGAACACGGCAGTACCCGCCTTTGAGCTCGCCGACGTCCACTACGATAACGAACCGTATACACGTGGCGAAGCACGCAACATGCGTCGACGCCAAGCCTAAATTCGGATTTCCCGGCATTTTTTACTTGCCGGGAACTTTCCGTGAGAATAATTGTCGTTTTTCGCAAGCAATGGTTTTCGCTGCTTGACAAGCAGATTATGGTGTAGCAATCACACAACGAAGAGTGGTTGACTACCCTGTTCGCCCCCCATCACTCCCCGCCCCAAGCCTTTACCACCAAGCCTTCCAGCCTGACGCTCCGACTATTGCGTTTTTCAAAATAGACTATTGCGTTTTTCGACATACCTCTCCAGCGGCATCTCTTTAAACTCTGGCTTCGTCAGGAAACGAATCTGCCTGCACTGCAAAAACAACGCACTGCACCGCAGATCGCTCGCTTGCCAGGCTAAATTTTTAACAAGTTTTTTGCAGCCTGAGCGCGACAGCATTTTTCTTAAGCCCGGGTTTAATCGACTCGTTCATGTTTTTGGAGCTAAAACGAATGAAAAAGACACTTCTGGTTGCAGCGCTGACCGGCGTATTCGCAACGGTTGCCCACGCACAAAGCAGCGTGACCCTGTATGGCCTGATCGACGCCGGCGTGAGCTACACCAGCAACGTTCGCACCTCGAGCGGTAACGGCAGCAGCGACGTGCGCTTCTCCAGCGGCATGATGCAGGGTAATCGTTGGGGCCTGAAAGGCGCCGAAGATCTGGGCGGCGGTCTGAAAGCAGTATTCGACTTGGAAAACGGCTTCAACATCGGCACCGGTACCAATAGCCAAGGTGGCCGCGAATTCGGTCGTCAAGCGTATGTCGGCCTGTCGAGCGACGTCGCAGGTACCGTGACCCTGGGTCGTCAAAACGAATTCATGTACGACTATGTCGGCCACATGTCGTTGACCGACTTCAACGGTCAAGGCGGTTCGACCTTCTTCCACCCGCTGGATAACGACAACTTGAACGGTACGTTCCGTGTCGACAATGCGATTAAATACACCAGCACCAACTACTCGGGCCTGACCTTCGGTGGCTTGTATGGTTTCTCGAACCAAGCCGGCGGCTTCGCCAACAACCGTGCATATAGCTTCGGCGCTATGTACAACAACGGCCCGATCAAGGCTGCCTTGGGTTACACGCAGGTCAACAACAACCCGGGCGCAGTGGCTAACGCCGCCGGCGGCGCGGTTGACAGCAGCGCGGCCAGCGGCGACACGAACTTCATCGCTCAGCGTCAACGCAACTTCGGCGGCGGCGCGAACTACACGTTCGGCCCGGCTAACGTTGGTTTTGTCGTGACCAACACCCAGTTGACCAACGCAACGGCCTTCGCAGGCGGTGCTGGCTCGGCCGTGCCCTCGGCATCGGCTCGCTTCACCAACTATGAAGTCAACGCTCATTACAGCTTGACCCCGGCATTGACCCTGGGTGCTGCTTACACCTTCACCGATGGCAAGTTCAACAACGTCGATAGCGACATCTCGCCGAAGTGGAACCAGTTCAGCCTGTTGTCGGACTACGCACTGTCGAAACGCACCGATGTGTACGCATTGGCTACATATCAGCGCGTGCATGGTCAGGCAGTTCAAGGTGCGGTAGGTGTTCCGACCTCTTTGACGGGCGCATCCACCGATATCGGCACCACGTCGGCTACCAACAACCAAACGGTTGTCGGCATCGGCCTGCGTACCCGCTTCTAAGCTTTAGTTGTTGGCAGTCTTGAAGTAAAGAAAGGCACCGTTCGCGGTGCCTTTCTTGTTTTAGCGCGACGCTTGGTGTCTGCCGCGCCTGGCCGGCCGCGCCTAGCCGGTCGCTGTACCGGCTGATGGTTTAGGCGCCCCCCGCTACTCTCGCCCACTACGTCGCGCCAGCATCGCCGCAAACGCCAGCCGCATGGCCTCGACCTGAGTGTTTTTATACGCCAGCACCGAATCCGCAGGTTCCGGGTGCACCAGCATTGTGGCGTTGGCCTCAAACACCACAATCCGCCCGTCCGCCAGTTGCGAAAAGTCGATCCCCGCATAGTCCAGCCCCAGCCGCACACCCACCGCCGTCAACGCCGCCATCGCGCGCGCGCCCAGCACCGCATGCGGGTCGTTCAAGAAACGCGCCTCTTCCGCCTGCTTCCAGGCATGCGCCAGCATCTCGGCAGAAAAATAATGCACCAGCCACGTGCTGGAGATGGCCAGATGATAGGGGTACGGGCGGCCATCGATAAAAATCATCCGGTACTTGCGAAAGAAACCGTCTGCCGAACGAAAATCGCAAAAGCGTGTGAGATAAAATGCGCCGGCCGTCTCGCGTTCGAGATGTGTCAGCACGGCAGCGGCGCCGTCGAGCTTGACCAGGCCTTCCCCGCCGTGCGTGGCGACCGGCCTGACCAGCCAGGCGGCACCTGCCGCCGCATCAAGCGGGAGGCACCGCGCTTCGAATCGAGCACGATCGACACGTTGCACTTCAGGCAGCAATAAATCCGGGATATCAGCCAGCAAAACCGGCAGCTTATCGCGTGCGGTAAGCGCCACCGCCTGCGGCGAATTCAGTATCGGCCGGGCCGCACGCGCCGCAAAGTCGTTCAGCCTGGGTAGGATGTCCGCGGCGACATCAGGGTCGCCAATCGCATTAAAAATAAGGGTCGAATCTGGCAATGCCGCGAGCGTCGCGATGTCGGCCGCGGCCGGCGCATATTCCAGCATATATTCGACACGCCGTATGGCGGGCGCGGCAAACCAGAGCTCTATCGGTACGTTGCCCCGCCCCGCGGCGCAAATCAGCAAAACGGTCGGTACCGCAGGACTCAGCCCATCCGGCGCCTGGTCAAATACATACTGCCGCCGGTAGGCGGCATCCGTGTGCCGCTGCGCCTCGTCATGACGGCCGGTGTCGCGCAACAAGACCGCCAAATTGCGATGCGCCGGCACCAATTCGGGGTCGACGCGCAAGGCGAGCCGGTACCAGAACTCCGCCGACGGTTTACGGCCCGTCATCAGATACGCGGTGCCGATATTGTAGATATCGAGCGCGGTGCCCACAGTATCCGCAGCGTCGTTACGCAGCGCCAGACACGCCATACGGCAGGCCAGCGCATCGCTGGCCTGCCCAAGCAGCTCGAGCGCCAGGGCCAGCCCCTGGTAAGCCTCGGGAGCAGGTGGAGTGCAGGCGCAGGCCGCCAGGTAGGCACACCGCGCGCCCTCGGCATCGGCCGCTTGCAGCGCTACGGCACCGGCGGCCAGATGCTCGGCGAGCATGTCAGGACCCGATACAGGATGGCTGGCTCCCGGATGGCCGGCCCCCGGATGGCCGGCCCCCTCGCCCGCACCTGGCACGCCGTGGTCGGCCGAAAAAGCAGCGAAAGGGACGGGGGAAGATGTCGACATGATGCCCGGCGGTTAGATAGGAGGCCCATAAGGGCTCGGCGCTTAACCAGGCGCTTAAGTCGCCTTAAGGTCAAGTCGCCGTAAGGCAGGCAAACCGCACCTGCGGAGCGGAGTTAACATGCTCGCCGTCAAGACCGAGGTTACGGCGCGCGGAAACGAAAAAGCCTCCACCAAAGGCCCAGGTGGAAGCTTTTTATTCTGCCCAATACGATGAAACTTACTGTCGCTTCTTTTCTTCTTTTTTAACTTTTTTGATGGCCTTTTTTTCTTTCATGGTCTTGGCGGGCTCTTTCTTGAGCGTTTTTTTGGCGTCTTGGCTTTTACTCATGATTGACTCTCCAGATTGGATAAATACGAATGATGTCGCATAACGTCAGTATGCCGGAATCCGTGGCAAAACCTCACTCCGTTTCGCGGCAAGGAGATAATTTTATCGAATTTCAGAACCCGCTGCCGACAGCATCCGGTGACAGGCTCAGCACCGGCCGGTACGCCGCCACCCGGTTTCTTCCATAAAATTTGGCTTGATATAAAGCATCGTCGGCAGCCTTCAACAAAGCCGAAACATCGGCAAAATCACCGGGCATCCCGCTCGCCACGCCAATACTGACCGTCACCCATCCATGCTGGCTCGCCGAGTGCGGCAACGCCATGGCCCGCACCGCCTCCCGGATACTTTCGGCAAGACGCAGGGCATGCTCGGCCGATGTCTCCGGCAACACCGCGACAAACTCCTCACCGCCATAACGGGCCGCAAGATCGCCTGGGCGATGAATATTTTCACTGATGCGGCTGCCGACCTCGATCAATGTCTCGTCGCCGGTTTGGTGACCGCAGGTATCGTTATAAGCCTTGAAGTGATCGATATCGATAAACAATACCGACATGGCCTGCGACGAGCGCTGCGCCCGCAGCCATTCCAGTTCAAGGATCTCATCGAGCGTGCGCCGGTTGACCAACCCGGTCAGCCCATCGGTGCGGGCCAGGCGTCGCAATTCGCTTTCGGCGCGTGCACGCTGCTTGAACTGCGACGCGAACATCATCGACAGGCCGATAAACGCCAGGCCGAAGATCAGCATTAACGAGCCGATCACCACGGTTCGCCGCATCCAGCCGCCGTAAAAATCGCCGGCGACAACGCCAATATTCAGGATCATCGGCAAGCCGTCCAGCTTGTCGAATACATATAAGCGCCGCACCCCATCAATCGCCGCAGTACCGATAAAAGATCCATGCTCAGCCGCCGAGAACCTGGCGAAGTTGGGCGTATGTTTCATATTCGCGCCGATACTCGACGCCGCATAAGGTTGACGCATCAGCAGCGTGCCGTCGGTCAGCGTCAACGCGATCGCACCGCCCTTGCCCAGCGACAAACCCGCAAATAACTCGCGAAAATACTGCAGCTTCAAACCCAGTATCACCACCCCGGCAAATGAGCCATCGGGGTTGGAAATCCGTCGACTCAAGGCGATGGTCGGTTCGCCGTCATGCAGGCGCGACAAGAAAGGGTGACTGATGTAAAGGCCGGCATGCGGATTGTCCCGCTGCACGATAAAGTATTCCCGGTCCGCAAAATTCGCCTGGCGCGGTACCGTCTCTTGCAATTGATCGACCACGATATTGCCCGAGGCATCGAGCACCAGCATGGTCCCGGGATATTTCGCGGAAACCGCACGGTCGAACAACAAGGAGTACTGTAAATGCCGCGGCAAAGCGCGGATTTCCGCTTGTTGCTGACCATCGACCACCGCTTGCAACGACAGCGCGTAGATTTCGAAATTGCGGGTAATGTCGCGCTCGGCTATCAGCGCCACGTTCCGGGACGTTTCGCGGCTGTGCTCAAGCGCATCCTCGCGGCTTTGGTACAACACCAAGCTGCACAAACAAAACATCACCGATGCCAGCACGATGCCGCAGTAAATAATGGTGCTGGGGAATAGCGAAACCATCCGTATCCCAGCGACACTGAACGCGCCCAGCTTGTCGTTGCGTCGGCTCATATTTACCCTGTCACGATCTTTGCGCGCGATGGCGCGTCGGGCTGCAACACAGCTTGACGCATGATGGCGGATCGGGATGCCCCCCCGCCGAGTATCGACATAGGCTCGATTTATCATGGCGCGCCGATCCCTCGACTAGCGGTTTCTCACACCACGACTGGCATTCCGAGTTTAGTATGCGGCGAAAATAAAATGAGAGGTATCGCCGTTTGCGCCACTATCCTGCCGCCGCCGTTTGATATAGCCCTTCGGGTCTGCCGCAGAATGACCGCTAGGATCAGTGACTCAAAGACAGGCCTGCCGACGCTTGCATCTCAAGCGGTGACGTGAATGGACGAAGAGGCCGACCGCGCCGTGGAGGGGCTTACAACCCCCGTTGGCGAATAGGTGTCGGCATAAGAAGCTGGGCCGCGAGCCTGTGCGTTGGTGCTGCTAGTGTCATTGCCGGTCGCCGCGCCCGCGGTATTTTGGCTGCCGGAAGCGGATTGCGAGCTACGCGACGCAGTTTGGGAGGCCTGGGATGAGGGCTGCGTGGACGAAGCCGAGGACAAATGGGTAGAGGTACTCGACGCCGGCGAGCGGGCGTTATCGAATTTTGTCAGTGCCGCGGACGAATTGCGCAATAACGTCGATACCTGATTCGAATAGATCGACGCCAAACGGGCACTGTACAACGGTGAGACATCTGAAATGGCCATTTTGACCTCCCGGGACAGCCGGTCTAGCTCAACGACCCAAGACCCTGCTGCCAGCCCGATAGACCGGATTCCACGGTTTTAGTATAGGACGTCCTTCCTGAAAAAATTAGGGGCTGGGAGACGACAGAAATGGGGCAGACTAAAAAATTTGCCGAACTGGAACACAAAATGTCGCCGGAGTCGCGCGCACGTTCCGATGCAATTTATCGCCAGCTTCTGACTGAAATCCCTCTAGGCCGAATTGCGTCGAGCGCACGGTCTATCGCAAAAGGCTCTTGCGGATGTATTGCATGTCGATCAAGCCAGTATTTCAAAACTGGAGCGTCGTGCCGACATGTACATCTCTACGCTGCGCAGCCACATTGAGGCGATGGGCGGGGAACTTGAAATTGTGGCGCGCTTTCCCGATGGCGCGGTGAAGATCGCCAACTTCACCGGTATTGAATCGGCAGAAAACGTGGCCGTCTAGCGGACAGGAGGCTTTTCGGAATAAAACACGAGGCGTCTCTTGGATATCCCACTCCTGGTGGGACCAGACTCTCTTTAGAGCATCTGGCGGCACTTGGCATTTTTCACCCCGCTAGCTACCAAGCCTTTACGATGACCGAAGTCACTCGTTTTCGACAGGTCGTTGGCTTTCACCGAGACGGTCGATAGGTATATCTTTAATTGTTATTTGCGCCTTTCGTTTGGACTCGGCGCGGGCAATGTTCGTGGCCTGACTCAAGTCAAGCGTGCGCGGCTAGATCCAGCACTTCATCCGCCCATTGATTGATGCTCTTGCCAGCCGCTTGGGCAGCGATGCTGACGGCAGCATGCACTTCCGGACGGATGCGCAGCATAAGCTTGCCGGACGCCGGTTTTTCCGGCGTCACACCACGCTCGGCGCAGTCAGCGAGAAAATCTTCAATGGCGATCTCAAATTCCTTGCGCAACTCGATCACGGCCTCGCCATGGAAACTGATGATCGAATTCACGCCCAGTACGCGCCCGACGAAAATGTTATCGCGCTCGTCGAATTCGACACGGGCCGTATAGCCCTTATGTTGCATGATATTCATAGCTTCACTCCTGCGCGCTCGAACAATTCGCGCGCTTCCTCGATCTGATATTTGCGAGCTTCCTTGCCCGGATGCGGGCGATGGCAACGCCATTCTTGACCACTTAGAACGATCTTGACGCGTGAGCCTTCCCGTTCGAACACATCACCGCCCAGCGACTTGACCAGCGATTCGATGTCGGCGAATACGACGCCGCCAGATGTGGGTTTTTTGAAGATCGCGTCGAACGTTTTGCGGTGCTTTGAATTCATCAACCGATGATAGTTAATTCTACCATCAACTGCAATCACAATTTGCTATCAAAATGACGCTTTTGGGCCGGTTTTTCGCTTATAGACTCATAGGCAAAAGCCTCGGCTTCGGCATGCTTTCGTCTGCACGACTAGGGCGGTATTGACGATGCTGGTCGCGGACGTGCACGTCCGGAACAAGCGATTGCGGGAACGCCTGCGCGAAAAACGCGGCAAGCGGCGTCGAAGAATAAAAAAGGGCTACAGGCCGAAGCGTGTAACCCTTGATTCACAATTGCCACAGATTTTTTCTTACCAAACTTCTTACCAAATCGCTGCGCAATTGAAAAAGGGTTACAGACCGAAATCTGTAACCCCTTCAAATAACTGGTGCGGCTGGCAGGATTCGAACCCACGACCCCTTGGTTCGTAGGTCTGCGTTCGACGTACCTTTCCTTTAAAATCAATGCCTTGCGCGACTCGCAAACTCGATTTCCAAGGTGAAACAAGGCTGTTCGAGGTGATTTTAGGTGTGTCCAAGCTGCAATTTAGCTGCAGTTGGTTTTGGGGCAGACTGGCGGGCAATCTTCGCTTTCGCCACACCATTGAGTCGGTTCAAGCTCCATGAACCTTGCTACGGCGGGCCACCTTCGACAGTTCTGGATCTGGCTGGGAGCCGCCATAAAACGTCGTTCGTCTGCACCACCAATCGGCATTTGGCCGTCAGCAGACAGCTATTAAACGACCGATCGACTCGCGACGATGCAGATAGCATTCTCCCCGCACAGAGTATTCTGCGACTTCCAGTCGTTATCACGATGCCAATTAGGGCAAAACTCGGGAATTGGGACCATAACCGACTGATTCCCTCCGGCGGTTGGGGAAAAGCGCTATTGTAAGTTATCGATTTTAAAACGGTGGCAGACTTTTATATAAAATATGGATCTCAGGAAGCGTATGAATGCTAAAACCGAGGGTTCTATCGACCCAGCTACGATATTGAATTGAGTTTGTTGACAAAATCTTCAATGTGCACGGCGACCTGCTTTACTAATTTCTGCACACTCACCGGATCAGGTAGATCTTTGATCGCGCTGATTAAATAACCTGCTCCGGTGTGAGCAAATTCCGATCTTTTCGTCGTTAGGATGTCGAGATCATTCCGAAGATCAATAAATCGGTCTTCAGTCTCGAACCCGAGCCTATCGAAGAGCTTCGTCAAATCCCTCTGATTCAAACCGTTATTTTGTCTAACCTCGTTACGTTTATCGGTAAGCCGAGATATTATCAAGGCAAACGCCTGATTTGCGACCTTTGCATCCTTTACGGGTTTTAATGAACATATAGCCACAATTTCCTCCTTTTTTTTCTTGTCACCACCCACCAAAAGCGGAGTACACTTCTTTATAACATCTGCAGCCTTAAAGTTTGAGACAGGTTTACCTTTTACTATCTCCGATTTTAGTTCCTCGACAAACCCCTCTATTTTACCAATTAGATGCAATGAGCATGCTTCGACGAATTCTTCTGTTTCAGCGTAAGCAAGAACCACGAAAGCTTTAGTTTTATCCAATTCCCTATCCGGTAGGGCCGTACTTTTCTTCGAACTTGCAATCCCATTTTCAATAAGATGTTCCAATGACTTTAAGCGATTGTGATATCTGGCAAGTTCTCCCATTAAAATTTGCGACATTACTGTTCCAATGAAAATGGCACATCACACCCGGTGACCCGCTTCACGGCCAATAAAAATAGGCTGAAACGCGTTGATGTGGCGGTGAGACTTTTTGTAGTGGTTTCAATGGAATTCCGAAATTTACTATTGATTGAAATTTTTTCGAATTCCTGCTTCATCTTCGCCGCCTTGCCTGGTTGCGCAAGCACTTTCCGAACTGCAGGGTCAGCGAAGGCATATGCAACCACGTCAAAAACAGCCCGATTCAATCTCGTTTCGTAGCCGTTTTTTAGATATTTTCTAAAGACTTCATTTTCACCAAAGACAACAACCGCCGTTTTTATGGCCGCCTCCATTTGCTTGCATTCTTTTTTTACATCAGGTTGTAAATCACTCCATTCTTGGTTGAAATGGTCACAAGTTTCATCTAAAAACAACTTAAGATTTCCCTTGTACTCGTTAGCCCGAAATCGGAACGAAAGATATCGTATCAACAACTCAACGTCACGCATACGAAAGTCAGGTGCAACAAGAACAAGAATTTTTTTCAACCCAACACTACTTGCCGAATAGGTGTCAGCAAATGAAGTAAACTCACCATGCTTAAGAGCTTGGCGGAGTTCTTGTGGGGAAAGCGGTAAACTTCCTTGGTTCAGTCGGACGAAAATACTATAGAGAAATTCTTCTGATTTCCATTTCGAAACTACGACCGACCGTATGGTTACATTCTCGAGAATGCCTAGATCCATTTTCCATTTTGGATTTTTTTTGATAGTCGCTAGCGTTTGGTTATTCCAGGTCTTTTTTATCTTTAATCCGCTAAGTTTTAGCGGACTAAGATTTGAATCGATCGGACCAATTTTTTTGAGGCCAAAAAACTGCGCCAACGTCATAAGTCTCTGTTTTCCGTCTAAAACAATCAGTTTGTTTGGTTGTTTAGGATCGCGCGCCAAAACAATTTGAGGAACCGGATAACGAAGAGCCAGAGATTCTATAAATTGACTTCGCCGGAGGATAGTCCAAGCGAAGCGCCGTTGGAACTGGGGACTCAGTTCGATATTTCCTTTTTGAATCTGACTTACGATAGTCTCGACGGTCCAATCCGTGGTCGTAATCGCGCTCTCTGAAACGGACTCGACGTCGGGCTCCTCCTGCTCGTCCGCTATTTCGTCGTATTCTTCTGTTGGCTCGTACTCGAGTTCGGCTTGTTGGCTTGCATTTGTTGTCTTTATTTTCATGCTTTGATAATCCTTTACACAAAGGTGGCTGGGCACGAAGGTAGTCCTTAATGGTTGCGAAGCAGTGTAACAATGTTTTCAGGCGCAGCCTTTTGCGCGAACATGAATTGCTCATCCGCAGCACGTAATGCTGCAGCCTCTTTCGAATACGCATCGCACACGCCGTTCCATGATGTTCCGAAACATCGACGCCGGCCACAAATGTTGCGGTATCGGTCCTCCATCACCGAACGAAAAGCGCAATCAAAAACCGACCAGGTATCTCTGCATCCTGGCCCCAACTACAGTAACTGTGTCAGTCCGCACGCCGCATCGATCGCCGACAGTAATAACACTGGAACGGCCTTGCGCCCTGGAAGCAACCGCAGGTTGGTGCCGGTCGGATGACCGCTCCGTGCCGATAGCGGAAATCATGCTACAACAACACGCCAGCTACTTGTAACAACATCTGAAAATGCGCGAGCAGGCTGAAAAAACTGGCTTGCGGAAAAAGGTTACATTGGATACAGCCAACGAAATCCAGGAAAATATATAGCAAAATCAATTTGGTAGGTCGATTTAAAAAGGTAACAAAAAGGTTACTAAAGAGTTATCTGTAACTTTTTATTGAGGTAACGAACTCGAAATTTTAATCTCCATGAAATCAAGCGGTTAGCTCTTGGCAACTCTATACGTAACCTCGTGTTACCTTTTTTTGTTACATTTATCTCATTTAGAATCATAGAGTTAAAAACTTTTTCACGGCGCGTAACCGCTGTAACCTCTTTCCGGCGACGCTCTTGAAAATGGGTCCGATGGAGGTGCAAGCGAGTCTGCGAGCCCTCGCGCTACTGACCGCGCGAAAACGCACCGCCTCGCGCCAAAACGCATTGGTTTTTTTCAAAATAAAATCCGTTCAGCGGCCTGCAGCAAGGCCAAAAGCAGGACTTTCCCGATGCGTCCAAACCATGCAGTTAAGCGGAGCCCCCAGGCGGGGAGGGGACCGCGTAGCGGTTGCCGTGGTGCGTCGTCCCCCAGCTTCGATCAAACGATCGCCTCGACGTGCCGGCCGAGACGCTTTGTTCGCCTCGCCCCTTCCCCATAACTGGCGCACCTGGAGCTGCTATCCTAGACACGCAAGACCGCCCTTAAAAAACGTTAGTCAAGGATAAGAAATGAGAATTCGCCTTTATGCGCTCTCGAGCATCACAGTACTCGTGCTCATGAATAGCGCATATGCGCAAGACGCGAAAATCCTTCAACCCGAAGAACCCGTAGTCCTGAAAGCTCACAAACTCCAGCCCTACGAGGTGGCGCCTGGAACAATCATCGAGATTGGACTGGAGACAGGAGACCCTGGTCTCAACGGAATGGTGGACGGTGTAGTAAGCCATAATGTCTATGATTACTATGACAATGTCGCCATCCCAGCCGGTAGCAAGCTAATCGGGAAGGCAATCAGACAGGTCAACGATCGGCGCGAGGTTCAGTGGGTCGAATTGCAAATCCCGACTGTAGCGGCAACATTGCGGTTGGACCCACCAATCGAAGCCACGATGCCTGACGGATCGACGGGTATTGTGAAATTCACTCCGGGGCAGCAAGTCGGCGCGTTCGTTGGTGACTCATTCATCGTTCCGCATTGATAGCACAGCCCTTTCGCAGTCAGCCGCGATTCTTAAAAAGGGCTGCGCTCCAGTTGCTCCGAGCGCAGCCCTGTCGCATGGCAATAGCAGACGCACACCACTTATTACTCAACCGGCCATAGTTTGCGAGCATGCCGCACTCAGAGGATTTGAACCTGGGCGCCAATACAGATAAACGTGCATGAAGTAACTCAGACAGTCAGCATACAAGACCGTTTCGGCATTCCGTGATCGGTTGGGTAAGCGGAGTTGGAGCAGCATTATTTGCTGGTCCTCTAGACCTCTCAGTTCAACGTTTGCAGGGGAACATTTAGAGCACGCCAAGTTGCTTCGATTTTTCAAAGAATGGCCCAAGAGGGCCGACCGTGCGGTGTAGTTGGCAATCCCAGATGATTCCTACAGGAAGCCGCCGGTGCCGGCAAATGGATCGCAGACTTGAAGCAACTCTCAAGCACAGTGCATCTTGGGGAAGAAGATTTCGCTCGCACAGCGTTACGAATGGTTCGCTGGGTCAGCCCCTTGTGCATAAAGATGCTCTTCAGAAAACTGAGGAGAAATAAGCTACCAGATTAAAAAAATAATTGTTTTTCGTACCGTGCGGGCCTATTCTTCGTTAGCGGGTTTGCATTTAATGCAATGTTTTCCCCGTATAGCCAATTTTTGGTTCGACGAACCAAAAAAACCCGGCCAAAGCCGGGCCTCCCCTTCGGGAGCGGGGTTATCTCACGCTGAGAAGAAGTGCTAGTGGGTCAAACAGATGATGCGCAAACAGCAAAAATCCGTTCGACTGCACCAGCATCAAGAGCAGTTGGCCTACAACTGCTTTAAAAAGCTCCATAACCATCAGAGCCTCCTGGATTGGATAAAGGGGCTAGACTAAAAACAGCCCCCGGTTTGGTCGCCAAACCTTACCGGGGGTGATGGTTAGCCCCTACTCCCATCACTAACAATTCTATGCCACGTTCGATGGTATAAAAACTGAATTATTTTGTTATCCATACTTGACGTCATGGAATAGCGCCTCTAGCCGAGTTCCTGCCTAATTAATCGCATCCGTTAATGACGGATATCGCTGAATTGGTATGTCAAAAAATCAAAAAACCACACTTGATGGCACTTCGCCCCCCATCCAATATCAAACATTGTGTCGCCGCCATTGCCCATAGGGTATGGGGAAATAGAGCCAAACACAACTGTGTTAAATGCTTTTATCCTTAGAATTTGAGGAAAACGAAGTAAATATCGATGTCCTTGCTGGCAAACAATCGAAATACCCATTCGTGGCGGCAATGCACAGCCTAAAGTACCTCATCGATCGCTCAATTTCACATAGCAGCTAAGTATAGGTCGAGATGTACTCGTAAATCGGTTGCGCATGGGCACAACGGAATTCTCGCTTACTGGGGAGCCAATATTTCCGCCATCGCCTTTCTTTTGGACATCTGCAAATGGCGGAGCGCCGGGTCTGAAATTTGCCACAAATTGTAGCCACACATAAAAACCATAAACACGGTGGATTACTGGCATAAGTTTTTACATCGGAAAAATTTACGAATATTGGCAACCGGCCGACAACCATTACCAGCGTCGACTATCTTCACTATGCGGGTTCTGATCTTTTCTGTGTAATCGCACAGACCGAGCTTTCGTATACCTCAACCCGACGTGGACCACCACCTCACGAACCAAAGCCTGGAAGCATAGGAGCGCCATCTTCGAGCAAGACGCCTGAGAGGAAGACGTGGCGCGCAATGATCTTCTAAATTGTGTGTTGCATCACTCGCACAGTACAAAGCCTGTAAGCTGCGAGTTGTTCTTGCATAAATTCTTGCACAATCAGTCCCTATATCGAGCCTTGTGTGATCACATAGGGCTTGAAGCCCACCACATCATCGCCCAACCAATCATTCAACTCCATAAAACGCGCCTGCAGCGGCTCAATCTCATTCCGCCCAAACACCTGAGCCGCCGTATCTGCCGCCCCAAATCCCCCCGTATTGCTCGGCACAATCCCCAGCAACTGCGGCGGCACCCTGACCTTTTCGAAAACTGGTCGCAGCGATTTCCACTCGTCGAGACCAATCCGCGCCAACGATCCTCACAATCGGGCACTGCCTGAAATCGTCAAATGTTGGGTGTTCCAGCGTGGGTAATTTAATCAACGACCCAAAAGAGAGCCTTGCCTCGCCACCGCTCTGGATTCTCTTGTTATCCGCCGCTACCTGGTTGCTGTGCCGATCAGCCAACTATGAGGGTGACGATGCCGGCGATTGACCTCCACACCATCGACCTTCCCGCAGCCGCCCACGTCCTGCAAGCGCACCCAGAGACGGTGCGCCTCAAAGCCAAACGCGGCGAAATCCCGGCCCGGAAAGTCGGAAAGCGCTGGATTTTCTCGTCAGTTGCCCTGCAACGCTATCTTGCGGGAGAATGGATCCCGCGAGTTGTGCAGGGCGACACACATGAGGTAGCTGACACATGTCGCTCTTTAAACGTAACACCAGTTCGAGTTGGTATTACAGGCTCTACCCCCCTGGCGGCGGCCGACCGTTACAAGGCAGTACTGGCACCACGGACAAAGCCAAAGCCCAGGAATTCCACGACCGCCTGAAGGCGGATCTGTGGGACCAGGCCAAGCTCGGTCACAAGCCGCGCTACACCTGGAATGACGCCGTAACTCAGTTTGTAGAGGATCGCGCCGACCTTGCTAGTATCGAAACGATCAAGACGCACCTGCGCTGGCTAGACACACACTTGGCTGATATCGAGCTGGGGGCCATCGATAAAGCCTGCATTGACCGCATTACTAGGTTGAAACGGGCCGAACACCTGACCGTACGGACCAAAGCCGGCGTAAAGAAACTTGCCCGCAAAGTCAAAGCATCAACGGTCAACCGCGTTCTAGAAGTGATGGGGTCCGTTCTGGTAGCGGCCGTCGAGTGGGAATGGTTGGATCGCGCGCCAAAAGTCGCCATGCTGCGCGAACCGACCAAGCGCATTCGGTGGATTACTCAAGAGCAGGCTGCCGAGCTGCTCGCGAATCTGCCGACACATTTGTCGGATATGGCGCAGTTTGCTCTGGAAACAGGGCTGCGTCGTGCAAACGTCACCGGTTTGCAGTGGTCCCAAGTCGACCTGACGCGACGCATGGCGTGGATACACCCAGACGAAGCGAAGGCAGGTAAGGCAATCCCTGTGCCGCTGTCGGACGCGGCGATTGCGGTACTACGGCGCCAGGTCAGCAAGAAGCGGGACGTGACCAGCATCGAGAGCGTGTTTGTTTACCGATGCAAGTCGGTGCATCAGACAAGCACGAATGCGTGGCGCACCGGCCTGAAAAAAGCCGGCATCGCCGATTTTCGCTGGCACGACCTGCGGCATACCTGGGCGAGTTGGCATGTACAGCGGGGTACGCCGCTGCATGTGCTCAAAGAACTCGGGGGCTGGGAAACGATGGAAATGGTGCAGCGGTACGCCCACCAGTCGGCAACTCATCTGGCTGCATGGGTGACATCGCACACCGGTTCGGCAGCTAATAACTGCAATTTGACTGCAGTACCGCAGCAGAACGAAAAAATGGCCTAAGTGCGCGAACACTTAAGCCATTGAATCTAAAACAGAATAACTGGTGCGGCTGGCAGGATTCGAACCCACGACCCCTTGGTTCGTAGCCAAGTACTCTATCCATCTGAGCTACAGCCGCACACCGAGAACGAGATTATAGCAACGTTTCTGAAAAATGGAAGGGGGTAGGCGAAATTTATGCTGCGAGGGTATTCTGCACGGCTGGCGCATGAAGGGTGTACCCTGTAGAACTCATCCCCAGCAGACGCCTAGAACGTGAAACCCGCCCCATGAACAAAGCCTTCGTCAAAGAATCCGACGATCAGGACGATGACCCAGAAGCCGGTTACCCTGAAATTCCGCCTGGCACCAAAAATTATATAACGCCGGTCGGTTATCAACGCCTTAAAGACGAAATGCTGCATCTGATCGATGTCGCACGTCCCGAAGTGGTGCGTACCGTATCCTGGGCCGCGTCCAATGGCGACCGCTCGGAAAATGGCGACTATATTTACGGCAAGCGACGTTTGCGTGAAATCGATAAACGGATCTATTTCCTGACCAAACGACTGGATCTGGTTGAGGTCGTCGATAGCCGCCGCTCCGATGCCGAAGACCAGGTATTTTTCGGCTCGACCGTGACCTATGCAGGACCCGACGGCATTGAGCATCAAGTCACCATCGTCGGCATCGATGAGGTCAACCTCGATCTCGGTCATGTGAGCTGGATTTCGCCGATTGCACGGGCACTGGTCAAAGCGCGAGTGGGCGACACCGTGGCCTTGCATACACCGGCCGGCACGGTGCAGACCGACATCATCGACGTCACCTACCCGCCGATGGACGGCCCGGCCGTCTGAGACGGCGCGGGTGGCTACGGAATACGGCAGGCCCCATTGGGCTGCCGAACCAACAGCCAGGCTTTCAGCAGGGGAATACGGGACGAATCGGAGATCAAGCGCGGCAACCAAGGCCCCGATCAGATGGCGCAATCCAACGCAACGCTCAAATATCGTCGCGCTCGCGCGTCAGGCGCATGCCGGACGGACCGGTTTCCTGCCGCGTGGCGTTGTCGTCACTGGGTTTGTCGCGGGCGATCCGCAGTACATCGGGATTGGTCCGAACCCGGCGCATCACATTGGCCAGGTGGATACGGTCTTTGACCTGCAAGATGAAGCGCAGTTGAGTCGATTCCTGAGGCAGGTTCTCGTCCATCGAGATGTGCGCGATATTGGCATCGGCCGAAGTAATATCGGCGGCCACCCGCGCAAACACGCCGCGATGATTGCACACGATAACCCGGACTACCACGTCGAACAGGCGGCCCGGTTGCGGTGCCCAGGCTACGTCGATCCAGCGGCCCGGATCGCGTTTGTGGATTTTTTGCGCGACACGGCAATCCGCGGTGTGGATCGCCATACCCAAGCCAATGCCGATATAACCCATGATGTTGTCGCCCGGGATCGGGTGGCAACAGGCTGAGAGTTGGACCGACATGCCTTCGGTGCCGGTAATCACCACCGGCATCCCCGCGCCGCCGCTGGTCAGCATGCCTTCGTGAATACGCGGCAGGTCGTCGGAATCGGCGTCACGGCCGCTGATCAGCACTTCGATACGCTTGGCCATGACCGCCGCGACCCGGCGGCCCAGGCCGATATCGGCGAAAATTTCCTGCTTGCTCTTGTTGCCGGTCCACTGCACCAGCTTGTCCCATACTTCCGGCGTGACATCGAGCACCGCAATGCCATAGGCTTTGAGCGATTGCTCGACCAGTCTTTCGCCCAACTGGACCGACTCGGTCAAACGCATGGTCTTGAGGTAATGGCGGATCGCCGAACGGGCCTTGCCGGTGCGCACAAAACCCAGCCAGGCTGGGTTGGGCTTCGAATACGGCGCGGTGATCACTTCCACGATATCGCCGCTCTTCAATTCGGTGCGCAGGGGCAATAATTCGTTGTTGATTTTGACCGCAACGCATTGATTGCCGAGATCGCTGTGTACCGCATAAGCAAAATCGAGCGCTGTCGCGCCGCGCGACAGCGGCATGATTTTCGACTTCGGCGTAAAGACGTAGACCGCATCCGGAAACAGGTCGATCTTGACGTGTTCGAGGAATTCGGAAGAATCGCCAGCTTCCAACTGGATATCGAGCAGCGACTTCAACCATTGATGGGCGCGCTTCTGGACATCGTTGAGGTCGGCACTGCCGTTCTTGTATAACCAATGCGCCGCGACGCCGGATTCGGCGATCTCATGCATTTTGTCGGTGCGGATCTGAAATTCGATCGGGGTACCGAAGGGGCCGACCAGCGTCGTATGCAGCGACTGATAGCCATTCACCTTGGGGATGGCGATGTAATCCTTGAATTTGCCCGGTACCGGCTTGTACAAAGCATGCAACACACCGATGCAGGTATAACATTCCAGCGCCGAACCCACCACCACCCGAAAACCATAGACATCGAGCACTTGCGAAAACGACAACTGCTTGTCGCGCATCTTGCGGTAGATACTGAAGATGGTTTTTTCGCGGCCGGTAACATCGGCCTTGACCTTGGAATCGAGCAAGGCCTTTTGCACCGCGTCGAGAATCTTGCCGACCACTTCACGGCGATTGCCGCGGGCCGCCTTGACGGCTTTTTCGAGGGTCGCGTAGCGACGCGGGTTGAAGTTGGCGAAACTCAGTTCCTGCAGTTCGCGATAGGTATTGTTCAGGCCCAGGCGGTGCGCAATCGGGGCGTAGATATCGATGGTTTCGCGCGCTACGCGGCGGCGTTTTTCCATCGGCACGGCACCCAGCGTGCGCATATTGTGCAGACGGTCTGCGAGCTTGACGAGGATCACTCGCACGTCGCGCGCCATCGCCAACAGCATCTTGCGGAAATTCTCCGCCTGCGCTTCCTCGCGGCTACGGAACTCCATTTTGTCGAGCTTGGACAAACCATCGACCAATTCCGCGACCTTGGCGCCAAAGCGCTCGGCCAATTCGGTTTTGGTCACGCCCTGGTCTTCCATTACATCATGCAGCAAAGCCGCCATGATGGACTGGGCGTCAAGCTTCCAGTCGGCGCAGATTTCCGCGACGGCAACCGGATGGGTGATGTAGGGTTCGCCGCTCTGGCGATATTGCCCGAGATGGGATTCGTCGCTGAAATGGAACGCCGCCTTGATCTCTTTCAGTTCCGCCTTGGTCAGGTAGCCTGAAAGAACCTGGGTCAGGTTCGCAATCGAAACGACTTCCGCCTTGCGCGGCTGTTCCGGCGTCGCAGTCGGTCCAAACAGATGCCGGAACGACTGTTCGAGCACGGCATCGATGTATCTGCGCGCCGACGCGCCTTTGCTGACGGTCAAGGGGAGCGTCTCCGTGGCGGAGGCGGGGGTGGAATTCATGTTCGCCTCCTTACGGTAAAAACCTGGCGTGGTTAAGCCGCTCGCCCGGCACAGTAGCGTGACCTTCGACCTTGGCTTCGAGCTTGGGCTCCGGCCTCAGTCACGCGGCACATTTACACCGGCACTTTTTTCAGCATCTCGATCCCGACCTTGCCTTCTGCGATCTCGCGCAGGGCCACCACGGTGGGTTTGTCGCGGCTTTCGACCTTGGGCGTATGACCCTGGGCCAACTGGCGGGCGCGATAGGTTGCGGCGAGCGCGAGTTCAAAACGGTTAGGGATCTGCTTGAGGCAATCTTCAACGGTAATGCGGGCCATAGTCGTGTCCTTCGTAATATGTCTCTTATTCTACCTTACTGTGGCCTCACTCCGCCTGCGGCGAGTGGATCCCCAGCTGGACGAACAATTCGTGATGCCTTGCGCGCTGCGACGCAAAACGCAGACGGGTTGCTGCGACAACGGTTTGCAGCTCAGCCAAGGCGCGATTGAACTCTTCATTGATCACCACATAATCGCATTCCGGCGCATGGGCGATCTCGCTGCCGGCAGCAAGCAAACGTCGGACGATGACGTTTTGCTCGTCCTGGCCGCGTTTTTTCAGGCGTTCTTCGAGCGCCGCCAGCGAAGGCGGCAAAATAAAGATACCGACCACGTTCTGGAATTGACGGCGCACTTGCTGCGCGCCCTGCCAATCGATCTCCAGCAACACGTCGGTGCCTTTCTTCATCTGGTCTTCGATCCAGACCCGCGACGTCGCATAGTAATTGCCATGCACTTCGGCGCTTTCGATAAATTCACCTTCGGCCCGGCGTGCCAGAAAATCCTCGACGCTGACGAAATGATACTGCAGACCGTTGGTTTCCTTGGGGCGCGGGGCACGCGTCGTATAGGAAATCGACAAGCGGATCGCATCGTCCTGGGCCAGCAGGGCATTGACCAAGGTCGATTTGCCCGCGCCCGACGGGGCAATCACCATAAACAGATTGCCCGGATACTCGCCCATATAGGGGTCGCGGCCGGTGACTGCACTGTGGTTTTTGTAGTCATTCATGGCTTACTCCAGATTTTGCACCTGTTCGCGCATCTGTTCGATCAATAGTTTCAGGGTCATCGACGCATCCGCCAGTTCCTTGGCTGCCGCCTTCGAGCCCAGGGTATTCGCTTCGCGATTCAATTCCTGCATCATAAAGTCCAGGCGCTTGCCTACCTTGCCGCCCTTCTTGATCACATGGCGGGTTTCGCTCAAATGCGCGGTCAGGCGCGTCAACTCTTCGGCGATATCGATACGAATGCCGTAGATAGTGACTTCCTGGCGAATCCGCTCGGAGATTTCGTCACGGCTCAAGGTGTTGGTCACCGCATTGTCGGCACTCGCGCCGCCCCCTGCCGGTAACACAACCCCCAAAGCGTCTTGCAAACGCTCGACGATTTTCTGTTGGTGCCGCACGATCAATTCGGGCACCAACGGCGTAATGCGCGCCACGATAGCTTCCATCTCGGTGACGTTGGCGAGCAACATATTCGCCAATTGCTCACCTTCGCGAGCGCGCACCTCGACCAATTCCTGGATCGCTTCCTTGCCGCAAGCCAGCACCGCTTCGCGCAACACCTCAGCCGACACCGAGCTTTCGGCAAGCAAGCCGGGCCAGCGCAGGATTTCGCCCACGCGCAAACGTTCGGCATCGTGAAACACCTCGATCACCGCGCTTTGCAAAGCCGCCAACTGGGCCAGGGCTTCGTGATTCAGCGCGCTGGCCGAGCTGGTGGTTTCGCCGCGCTGGATATTGATGCGGATATCGATCTTGCCGCGCGACAACTTGTTCATCAACATTTCGCGCAAGGTCGACTCGCAACTGCGGACATCTTCCGGCATGCGGAAATTCAAATCCAGAAAGCGCGAGTTCACCGTGCGTAATTCGACCGAGACACTGGCGCCGCCCGCGGCCGCCGGATTCGGATTGGTGTCGGCGGCCAGTTCCCGCGTTATGCTGGCATACCCTGTCATGCTGTAAATCATCTGCTTCTCGCGGTTAGAGAGCCTGACGGCCCAGATTCAATCCCCCTGCGCACAGGCTTTGGCCCGGCATGCAGGTAATTGCCGAATTATCGCATTTTAAAAAGCTCTACCGCATCCCATTACATGCAAACCCATGACCTCGGCCGCGCCGGCCCCTCTTGCGAGGCAGGCTCCGGCCCAGCCGCTGCCTGCAACAATCGATTGGATTACCGCGCGGATTGCAGCCACGTCTGGATGGGCGGGCACGATCCGCGCTAAGATTCGGGTATTCCGGGCATTCCGGGTCTCCCCTTTCCTTCTTTCGAAAACCACCCGATGAGCTCCACTATTCAGCGCCCAAGCGGCCGCCAGGCCGACGATCTGCGCAATATCAAGATTACCCGCCATTACACCAAACACGCGGAAGGCTCGGTTTTAATCGAATTCGGCGACACCCGGGTGATTTGTACCGCCAGCATCTCCGAGCGAGTGCCCGATTTCCTGCGCGATAAAGGCCAGGGCTGGTTGACCGCGGAATATGGCATGTTGCCGCGCGCCACCAATACCCGCAACGACCGCGAAGCCGCTCGCGGCAAGCAGACCGGCCGCACTCAGGAAATCCAGCGTTTGATCGGACGCGCCCTGCGCGCCGTGCTGGATCTGGAAAAACTCGGCGCCCGCACCTTGCATATCGATTGCGACGTGATTCAGGCCGACGGCGGCACACGCACCGCCAGCATCACGGGTGCTTTTGTCGCCGCCCACGACGCTATCTCCAAGCTGCTGGCGCAGGGTCGTATCGCGACCTCGCCGATCAACGATTTTGTGGCGGCGATCTCGGTCGGCATGCACAACGGGCACGCGGTGCTCGATCTCGACTACGCCGAAGACTCGAAATGCGACACCGACATGAACGTGGTCATGACGGGTGCCGGCGGTTTTGTTGAGGTTCAGGGCACGGCCGAAGGCGTACCGTTCTCGCGCAGCGAAATGAACGGCTTGCTCGACCTCGCCCAAAAAGGCATCGCCGAATTGATCGCTCACCAAAAAACCGCACTGGGGATCCCGGGTGCCTGATCACGCTCAAGCCATGCGCGCCAACCGCAAGTTGGTGCTGGCGTCGAATAATCCCGGCAAACTGCGGGAATTTTCCGCCCTGCTCGCGCCGCTGTCGTTCAGCCTGGTGGCGCAAGGGGAATTGGGCGTACCGGAGGCCGAAGAGCCGTATCCGACCTTCGTCGAGAACGCGCTCACCAAAGCGCGCCATGCCGCTCAGTTGACCGGTTTGCCGGCTTTGGCCGACGATTCGGGTTTATGCGTGCAAGCCTTGCGCGGCGCCCCCGGTGTGTACTCGGCGCGCTATGCACAACTCGCCGGCGGCGAAAAATCCGATGCGGCCAACAATGCACGCCTGCTCGCCGAACTGGCAGCGCTACCGGCGTCCGCCGGCCGGCGCGCCTACTTCTATTGCGTGCTGGCTTACGTACGCTCGGCCGACGATCCGCAACCCCTCATCGCCGAAGGCCGCTGGGACGGCGAGATTCTTGACGCACCGCGCGGCGCGGCGGGCTTCGGTTACGACCCCTTGTTTTATGTCCCCAGCCTGGCCCTCACCGCGGCGGAGATGGAGAGCCGCGTCAAAAGCGAGCACAGTCACCGGGCCCTCGCCCTGCGCCAGCTATTGATCAAGCTGGAACTCGAATCATGAGCGGCGGCGACAAGCGCCCCGGCAAAGGGGTCGGCACCGTGATTCCAATCCGCATTGCCGGCGGCGAACCGGCGGCGGCCGATGGCGCAAAAATCGTTGCGCCGAATTTCGCCACCACACCGCGCGTGGTCACGACGCCTATCCCCGGTGTGATCGGCGCCTTTCTGGCGCCCGGCAAAATCCGTCTGCCGGCCTTGCCGCCGCTGGCCCTGTACGTTCACTTTCCCTGGTGCGTACGCAAATGCCCGTATTGCGACTTCAATTCGCACGAACACAAAGGCGGCGATTTTCCCGAAGCCGCCTATCTCGACGCGGTACGGCGCGATATCGAACTTTCGCTGCCTTTGATCTGGGGCCGCAAGATCCATTCGATCTTTATCGGCGGCGGTACGCCCAGCCTGATGTCGGCCCAGGGACTCGACACCCTGATGGCTCACATCCGTGCGCTGCTGCCGATGGATGCCGATGCCGAAGTGACGCTGGAGGCCAACCCGGGCACGTTTGAAGCGGCCAAATTCAAACAATTCCGCCTCAGCGGGATCAACCGCCTTTCGATAGGAATCCAAAGCTTTAACCCGGACCACCTGAAAGCGCTCGGCCGGATCCACGATGGCGCAGAAGCACGGCGCGCTGTCGAAATCGCGCAGGACAACTTCGACAATTTCAACCTCGACTTGATGTACGCGCTGCCGGGTCAGACCTTGGCGCAATGCCAGGCCGACCTGGAAACCGCGCTGTCGTTCGCCCCGCCGCATTTGTCGCTGTATCACCTGACACTGGAACCGAACACGCTGTTCCATAAATACCCGCCCGCATTGCCCGATGACGATGCCTCGGCCGATATGCAGGAGTGGTTGTACGAACGCACGGCGCAAGCAGGTTATGGCCGCTACGAAATCTCGGCCTATGCGCAAGCGCATCGGGCCAGCCGCCACAACCTGAACTACTGGCGCTTCGGCGACTACCTCGGGGTGGGTGCCGGCGCGCACAGCAAGCTGTCATTTCCGGAACGCATCATCCGGCAAGTGCGCTACAAGCACCCGGAAAATTATATGTCGCATGCCCTTAGCGATACGCCGGTCCAAGAAGAGCATGAAGTCGAGACCGCCGATCTGCCGTTCGAATTTATGCTCAATGCCTTACGGCTGGCGGAAGGGTTTCCGGTGTACCGCTTCAGCGAGCGCACCGGCATGACCCTGAGTTCGATCGACCCCGCTTTGCGCGAAGCCCAGGCACGCGGACTGCTTACCATGGACCACGAAAAAATTGCCCCGACACCTTTAGGTCAACGTTTTCTCAATGACTTGCAGGAGTTGTTTCTGAAAGACTAAAACACCCGACCCTCGCTCCACGCGGAGGCTTTCCCGCACCGCACCGATTAACCAGCACGCCCCAAAATCGCCCAGACCGCCCGTGAGCCCTACCGACCCCGATCCCAGCCTGGAACCCCAGCCCGAACCTTCCGTCGACGCGCGTATTTTCCGGCAACGCGCATTTATCCAATTTTGGTCCGCACGGGTGTTATCGAGCCTGTCGTTCCAGATGGTGGCCGTGGCCCTGGGCTGGCAAATTTATGCCTTGACCCATAGCGCTTATGCCCTCGGTTTGGTCGGCCTGGCCCAGTTCCTGCCGATGTTCGCGCTCACGCTGGTGGTGGGGCATGTGGCCGACCGCTACGACCGGCGCCTGGTGGTCAGCATCGGCACCGCCGTCAACGCCGCCGCGGTGGCGGTATTGGCGCTCGGCTCCTGGCACGGCTGGCTCGGCCCCGCTGCCATCTATCTGCTGGCGGCCATCTCCGGCGGCGCGCGAGCCTTCGTCACCCCCACCCTGCCGGCCATGCTGGCAGGGCTGGTCCCGCGCCCGCTATTACAACGCGCCACCGCCTTATCCACCTCAGCCGGTCAGACAGCGCAAGTCGTCGGCCCCGCACTCGGCGGTCTGCTCTACGCCTGCGGCGCCTCGGTCGCCTACGGTGTAGCGGCCCTCGCCTTGATCCTCAGCAGCGGCTTGCTGGCAACCATCGCCATGGTGCCGGTCGTGCGGGCGCGCGAACCCTTAAGCGTGGCGTCGCTGCTCTCGGGGATCGCCTTTATCCGCAGCCAGCCGATCATACTCGGCGCTATCTCACTGGATTTGTTCGCGGTTTTGCTGGGAGGTGCCACGGCGCTGTTGCCGATCTACGCCAGCGACATCTTGCATACCGGGCCAGTCGGACTCGGCGTACTGCGCTCGGCGCCCGCCATCGGCTCGCTGGGCGCGGCGCTCCTGCTGGCGCGACGACCGATGCATACCGACTTCGGCCGCCTGATGTTCACCGCGGTCATCATGTTCGGCGTGGCGACCATGGTGTTCGGCATTTCACGCAACTTTTACCTATCGTTAGCAGCACTGTTTGCCACCGGCGCGGCCGATTCGATCAGCGTGGTCATCCGCCAGACCTTGGTGCAACTGCGCACCCCCGACGTCATGCGAGGCCGGGTCGGCGCCGTCAACGCCTTGTTTATCGGCACCTCCAACCAGCTTGGCGAATTCGAATCGGGCATCCTGGCCGGCCTGATGGGCGCGGTGCCGTCTGTATTGCTGGGCGGCCTGGGCACTGTGGCGGTGGCCCTGCTGTGGATCAAGCTGTTTCCGCAATTACGCCAGGCACGCTCCCTGGAAGCCTGAGCCTCGGGAATTTTTCGGGCGGTTGAAAATCGGGCGTAAAAATACAGTACAATACCGGCCTTGTGACGTAAGGGCGCACTCCGCCCGTGCAACAGCGTCGCGATTCAAAAATGGTAAATTGGCAGCACAACGGAAGCGTGGCAGAGTGGTCGATTGCACCGGTCTTGAAAACCGGCAAAGGGAAACCTTTCGTGAGTTCGAATCTCACCGCTTCCGCCAGAAATACAAAAAAATACAATAAATATCAAATATTTAGTTATTTTCTTTCTTCTCAACTCACAATTCAACTATCAAATTGAAGTGTGGCTGATATAGATCTCAGCAAGCATTGTTGATGCGGCGAGGCTAAGTCTTCGCCCGGCTATTAAGCAGCCCCCCAAAAAAACCTGGGCGCGGCCAGCATCTCTCACTGGCGCCCGAACGACGGTACCCCTCGCCTCGCCATGTTTATTACGACGTAATCGCAGGGATAACGAGGGCTGAAGTCTGCCCGTTGCCCAGATGGCGAAATTCCGTAGTCGACCCGGAAGCGACGTTCGACTAGCATCTAGTGAGCGTCTGCTTTGTAGTCGAGTACTAACTATTGATCGCCATTGCACGCGGTTCGACCGTCGAGCAGGAATTCTGGCAAGGCTCCCCAACGCAGGTTTCCGAAAGATAGGCAGCGGCTCGTAATACGACGTAACCGTTTGGGCCGATATTCGGTCAACGCTTCTAGGACTCGCGTCGTTCTGAGCAGAGAGGAGATCAAGCGTGGAACACGTCGGGCGCTTGATGGCGGTAGAAGATGATGCGATGGAGTTCGTTGTACAGCATTCATCATGTCGATCATCCAGTCCCTGCTTTGGAGAATTCCATCTTGTTCAGTCGCCGCGCGATGCTGAGTTTACCGGCCGCCTATTGGTTAGCACGCAACTCACCTCTATTTGCCGCCCCACTGCCTGACAGCCAAACTTGGCCAGGAATTGAATGGAGTCAAACGACTCCTGAGCAGGCGGGTTGGAATCCAGCACTGATGTCGGAAGCGAGGAGCTATTCTGAAAGCATTGGCACCGCGAGTTTTATGGTTATTCAGAATGGTGTAGTGGTCGATAGCTGGGGCGATATCAGCCGTAGGCTGGAGTTGCACTCGATGCGCAAAAGTCTTCTTAGCGCGCTGATCGGCATTGCTGTCGCGGAAGGAAAGATCACGCTCGATGCGACGCTCGCTTCCCTTGGGATTGACGACAATCCTCCGGAATTAACGAGCGCCGAAAAACAAGCGACTGTTCGGCAACTGCTTCAGGCACGGTCCGGTGTGTATCACCTCGCTCTCTATGAGACCGAAGGCGAAAAGCGAAGGCGGCCAGCCAGAGCAAGTCATGCGCCGGGCACTTTCTGGTATTACAACAATTGGGATTTCAACGCGCTCGGCACGATTTACGAACATGCCACTGGCACCTCGATCTTCGATAGCTTCCAGCAGCGTATTGCTACGCCCCTTGGCATGCAGGATTACCGGCCTGGCGATGGGCGATATGTCCGGGGCGCCGATTCGACACATCCAGCCTACCCGTTTCACATGACGGCGCGCGACCTAGCTCGGTTCGGGCTACTTTTTTTGCGGTCTGGACGGTGGCGTGATACGCAGGTAATACCTGCGTCATGGGTCCAGGAGAGCACTACCGCCTGGTCGGAAACATATTTCCACTCCGGGTATGGCTACATGTGGTGGACCGGCTTCCCGAATCGGCGTGTCGGCGTAATGGACTTACCGCTAGGCGGTTTCTGGGCAGATGGTCACAACGGACAGTATGTGGTGGTCGACCCGGCGAATGATGTGGTCGTGGTCCATCAAACTGCGAAAGGCAACAACGTAATCGAAAGACAAATGGGTCACTTGATGTGGCTGCTTCTTCGCGCTGCGCATGCTGTAGACCCTGGGGCCGACCCCCTGGCGGGGTCTATCCCACCAGGGGGCAACCTGACACCCTAGGGGATGAGGGTCATCCGCTTTAGCTGGAAATTATTCCGTTATCCTTGCGGAACGGACATTCGGCACGTCGCCGCGAGTGACCGGTGCTGGCCGCATGCGGCTCATCGGCTATCCGACAAAGAATTCTCTCAAATCCTGGCATCTGGAATACGAACGGTGTCATGATTTACGAACTGGCTATGTTCGTTCCAGGCCGAGGTATTCTGCCGAACAGAAGCGGGCGGCTGTCGATCATTACCTGAGCCATGACCGTTGTGCTTCTGCAACCTTGAGGGCTTTGGGCTATCCGAGTCGCGGGGCGTTTGCAGCCTGGATCGAAGAACTGTGCCCTGAAATCGGAAAACGTATTGTCGGCAGAGTAGCTGGCAGCGTTCCGAAATCGCAGGAGGCGAAGCGGCGGCAGGAATTGAATTGATCAGCCAAAACCTTTTAAAATATAGGCCCGAGCCGTTCTACCATTTCTATGTGCCCCCAAATATGCCCCCTACTTCCCCGGACACTGCGGTTCGATTGCTAATTCAAGTTTAACGTCCAAACCAGCATCATCGAAACGCTCAGGAGCGGGGTATATTGCCGCCGAGTCGGCGCCAGGAATCATAATCCGCAGGTCCGGGGTTCGAATCCCTGATTCGCCACCAGTAAAATCAAGGGGTTACCAGCGCAAGCTCGTAACCCCTTGTTCATTTCTGAGTTTGATGTAGGCACTGTGTAGGCATTTTCGGTCAATATCAATGCATGTCGATCCATCTTAAAACTGACCCGCATGTCGGTACAGGAACGACCTGAGCACCACGGCGGCCTTGTTTGAATATGGGTCAGAATTCACAGTGCAAAACAACAACGCAATGCCCTTTAACGTCGGCGTCAACTTTCTGGCCCCGCGTTTCCACGCCGCTGCAGGAGCACTAGGTCGGCCGCTTCCTCCGCGTCTTTGACGAGCCTCTCGCGCGGCGTGCCCATCTGTGCACGCATCGTCAGACCGCGGCCAAGGTCGAGGACCTGGCTCGCCCGCACGGCAATGGGAAAGTCAGATGGGATTTCTCCCGCGCTGATCCCGTCGCAGAAACGGCGTTCCACTAGAGCCACGGTGGCATCTACCGCGTTCTGCAGGAACTGCCGGACCTCAGCGTCGTCGACGAGCGGCGCGATGCACACGAGAAGACATCCCGGGGCGCATCCTTCCTCGGTCGCAGTTTCTACGACGTGCCTCAGGAAGGCGGCGAGCGAGTCGCGAAGAGTGCGCGGCGAGAAGAGCGCCTTCGCAGCGAGAGCGCCTTTCGTCTCTGCGTACGCCTTAAGGACGCGCAAGAACAACGTCCGCTTGTCTCCGAAGATCGAATACAGGCTCGGCCGTCCCACGCCCATCCCGGCGACGAGATCGTCGATCGTCACTCCATCGTAGCCCTTCGACCAAAATACCTGAGTCGCCTTTTCCAACGCGTCCCTCTCGTCGAAGCTGCGTGGCCGTCCGCGCGGCCTGGCTGTATTTTGAAACATTTAGTTCAAAACTCCTTGACAATTTCCATTGCACAATTATATAACCGAATAGTTCGAAATTAGCAAGCCGGCCCTGGCCTCGCGGGGCCTCACGACTCGATCTTCCCCCCCCTTCACCAAGGAGACGCCCATGGAACATTCGATCGCGCTCGTCACCGGCACCACCTCCGGGCTCGGTTATGCGGCAGCCCGCGCTCTTGCCGGAGAGGGCTGGCGCGAGATCATCGTCACCGGGCGCAGCCTGGCCCGGGCCCAGGAAACCGGCGCTCAGCTCGCCGCTGAAACCAAAACACAGATCTTCACCCCGCTGGAGCTGGAGCTGGACGCGCCGGTCAGCGTTCAGTCCGCCCTCGCCGCGCTGGTCAAGCGAGGTCAGCCGGTCGATTTCCTACTGCTCAATGCAGGGTGGATCGGAGGTAAGGAGCGCGTACTCACTGCGGCGGGCATCGAGGCGACTCAGGCCCCCTTAATCGGCCACCATCAACTGACTGTCGGGTTGCTCCGCGCCAACCTGCTGAGCCCCAACGCGCGGATTGTTATCGCCGGCTCGGAATCTGCCCGAGGGGACGTACCCCTGTTCAGCTACACCGACGTGGCGGCCCTTGCGGCCAGGCAACACCAGGGCGACCGAAGCGCCGCGGTGAAAGCCTTGCTGCGCAGCGGGCCGAATGTGAAGTACGAGCCCAACCGGGCGCACTCCGACGCGAAACTCATCGTCGCTTGGTGGGCGGCGGCGCTGGCGCGCCGGCTACCCTCCGGCATGGCCGTATACGCCGTCTCGCCTGGTAGCACGCCCGACACCAAGGGGCTGCGAAACGCTGGCCCGGCCTTGAAGTGGCTGATGGTTCCGCTGATGAAGCTTATCCCCGGCATGTCTCACAGTCCTGAGACAGCAGCCCATCGATACCTCCAGGCATCGGAGTTCGGAACCGACGTCTCGGGGCAATTCTTCGCCTCGGCGCCCAAGAAGTTCACCGGCCCAATTGAGGCGATGCGCCACCCACACTTGCACGATCGCACCAACCAGGACGCCGCGTGGCAGGCCGTCGTCGAGGTCTCCGGCGTCGACTTGTGTTACCCAGCATCCTTGAGTGCGGTGTCCTGAAGGAGCGCCGGTCGCGGCGAAATGGTCGCGGTGACCAGAGTCAGCAGGCGATTGCGGAGCTACCTAGTCGTCCACGAGACCCTATGGAATTTTGAAATGAATAGTTCAAAATACATTGACCGCAGCCCGGAGCCTTATTATCATACAAAACAGTTCAAAATTACCAAGGCGGCCCTGAGGTCGTAAGGAGAATACGTATGGAACGGTACGAAGGTAAAAAAGTGGTGATCATCGGCGGCACGAGCGGTATAGGCCTCGCAACGGCGAAGATGCTCCTCGATGGGGGCGCGCGCGTTCTGGTGACCGGTCGCTCGCAAGCCGGCCTGGAATCAGCGCAGAAAGAACTTGAGAACGGCGGCATCGTGGTTTCGAGCGACGCGCGCTCATTGACGGACATCGACGCCCTCGCCACCCGAGTGAAGGCCGAGTTCGACACCTTCGACCTGCTCTTCGTCAACGCCGGGCTCGGCCTCTTCGCCCCTCTCGCGAACACGACCGAGACGACCTTCGACGAGATGTTCAACCTGAACGCTAAGGGACCGTTCTTCGCGGTCCAGAAGCTCTCGCCGCTGATGAACCCGGGGGGCGCTGTCGTCCTCACGACCTCGACCGCAAACATTAAGGGGATGCCCTCGATCGCCGCATATGGAGGTGCCAAAGCTGCGCTGCGATCCTTCGCTCGGACGTTCGCCGCTGAGCTGCTTCCTCGGGGGATCCGCGTCAACGCGGTGTCACCCGGCCCCACCGAGACGCCGATCATCGGCAAAGCGTTTCCCGATAAAGACGTGGCCGCCCAGCTCATGGGGCAGATGACCGAAGCCATTCCGATGAAACGCTTCGGGACGGCGGAGGAACAAGCGAAGGCCGTCCTCTTCCTCGCGTTCGACGCGACCTTCACGACCGGCGCCGAGCTTCCGGTCGATGGCGGTTGGTCGCAGCTCTAAACGCGGTACAGGCCACACGCTTCACGAAATGGGGGGTTCACGATGAATCGGTTGGAAGCCATCCGCTGCACGACCGGATGAGCGCCCGCTTCTGGGCGTTCGGTCCGGCCAGGCCGATGGCAGCTTCGGGTCGAGTACTGCCCTCGACATCCGGCAGCAACCGCCCAGAATGCGACGTTCGTTCACAGCAACGCCATGCATTCCGGAGGAAGTTTCACTTCGTAAACGGTTGTTTGCACGCAATAAGGCTTTTCCGTGTCAACAGAGACCGTTGCGGCGGGCGGATATAGTTTTTCCAATATAATTCGTACTACGAAATAATGTTTCACAAAAAAAGGCGCCGCCTAAGAGGGTAGTCGGCGGCGCCGAAATACAACTTAAGTAACGACAGGCGCTTAAATCGAACTCGCCACGAGACCGGAAGTGGGCTTGTGAGCTCGTCAAAATACTCTTTTTTTATTCAAAACATCAACGCCAAACTACAGAGTGGGCGGCGTTGATCTGCGACGTTCCATTGGCTCCGAAAGACTCCTCGAAACGTCGCAGTGTTACCAAGATATACCCTTCGCTTATCCAAAATAAGTCCAGAACTCTGTAGTAATCGCCTTTTTTAATGCCAGGCCTCGTTGGATTTTGTTGTTCTGAGTTGCGGATATCTTGAAGGGCTGGACGGACGGTATGGATGGTGGATATGGAGTGACGCCATATGCTAACAACCTGACCTCCCTACGAGTCTCTGTGTGACTATCGTGAGTGAATGGACCCTTGGGGAGTATTTCGTGTAAATCGACATGGGCGTCCAAATACCGGCGCTCGCCTATCCTGCCTTACCTAAAAAAACCTTCCTCGATATATTGTCTCAGCGGTTAAGACGAAGGCCTCATCAATCAATATAGCTTGCGCCAGCACAACGGCTTACCCCCCGGTTTATTCCGCATGTCCCTTACGGTCAGCAAAGACCAAAGCATTCCATAAAGAAATTGGGATACATAGAACAACCATCTCGTATTGATCACGCGCCTATTTTTTGGGATGCAATGTTCCGCTAGGATCCTTTCCTTGATACCCATTCCATAAAAATCGGCCGTACGGCAAGCTTAGGAGATCAATCAAAATGATGCGTTTGTATCTTTGCATAGAAGACCAACCCGCACCCGGCGGTTACATCATTCACAGCCCAGACCCCAGCGGGGTGACATACATGATGTATGAGCATCACGTTGCCTATATTGGCAGTGAGGCTCATTGCAATGCCTGTAACAGCAAAGGCTTGATCGCCAAAGCGGGGGGCCGCGCCGCCCTATTCACATGGAGCGGGAGATCGCGCTGAATCACGATATTCTGCATTGTCTGTGCGCAAAGCCGCCGCTAATGATTGCCACCGCTCAAAGCTGCGGGTGGTTTGACGATATGGCCGAAACCTATGGGACGCTTCCGTTAACAAGCGTCGAGGGGAAGGCGTCAACTGCACCCGAGGAAGCTCGCAGCGGTATGACGAGAGTGTTCGATGAGCAAATAGTCGTCGACGCAAATGACGTACGTTATGTGGCTCGACTGCCTTATCTCATCGAGACTACCGATGGCCGGTGCGGCAATGCTGTGTTGCAGGATGGGCAATTACCACGCGTATCTACCGATTTAGCCGCTGCTTACACGGTGTACTGGGGCGACGATGCGCTTGAAAGGGGCCAACCATGACAGTCAAGACACATCGCGTTCCAGCCAGCGGCAAACACACGGTCATAACCAATATAACGCCCGGCTCGCAAGTGTGTTTGCATATTGAAGCCATCACGTTCAAGCAACTATGGGACAATTATGTCACGGGCGACCCCTACGACGATCCTGACGGCGAATATAAAAACCAGTGCGCCATTCGTATGAGCGCAACGTTCCACCGGGTCGGCATTGCGATGAAATCGTTCTCGAAGAAAGTTGTCAAACCGATGCCGGGTAAAAAAACCATTGGGCGTATTTTACTTGATGGAAAACCCACGGCAACACGTGCGTCCGAACTTGCCGAGTGGCTAAAATTGGTGCCGTTTTGCGGCTTACCGGGACAACCTGAAGACATTACCGGACCAGATTGGGAACGCAAGATCAAGGGGCGCACCGGGATCATTTTCTTTGGTGAGTATTGGACCCGGCCGGGCGAAGTCGCAGGGAATGCTTCCGGTGGACATATAGATCTCTGGTCAGGCTCTCGCTTGACGATCTCTGGCTTCTTCGATAGCTTTGCCGCCATAGGCCGCTTCTTTGGAGCGCAGTCGCTCATTCCTGGGACTGACTTCGGTTGGTCGGATTTGCGTAAGTCGAAGCAAATCTTATTTTGGGAAGTTAAATGATTCGGCGAATAGTTACGTCCATAATATTTGCGATAATTGGGTTCATCAGCCTGGTAGCATGGTCCTCTATTGACGGGCATCTGTGTGCCGTATATGCAAAGCTCTGCACCCCGCGTCCCGGGATATGCGCGGGAATTGATATTTGCCCGGCAACCGCTCATATGGTCTTTGGTTTGATCCTGTTTGTACTTGGGCCGCCCCTTCTATTTGGTGTGCTCGGGTACACACTCAGCAAACGAAATTTGCGTTTCCCCGTTCAAGCGAAGTACTTACTCGGGGCAATCGTTGTGCATTGGATGCTCACGTTTTTGGGAACGAGAGTTATTGCACTTTGATTTGATATTCAGCACCCTTGGTGCCTGGTATATCCAGACCTGCGGAACTCCAAGACAATCCTATTTTTTGAAATCCAATGATACGAAAATTATTCGCTTTCATTGCCGGACTTATCTTTGGTTTTTTGATCGACTTGGTGCCAAACGCCGTCGAGAGTGCCATGCACGTCAACCGCCCCAGCAGGAACGACCCGAAGCGGAACATGGCAATTCCTACCCCAATCGGAGATCCCACAACACATCGAGTACGTGTTGCGTGGAACGTTCGACGTACCCCGCACGATGCGCAATGCCAAGGCGACGCCACAGCGCAGGGCGCAAAGGACGCATGACGATGCGCTGGTCGGGCAATGGCGTAGTGGCCTCATGGGGCAACAGCGCTGCGCCGTAACCTGCCGCGACCAGGCTTTTGATGGCATCGTTGTAGTTGAGCTGAATGCGCGGCACAGGATGATGACCGCCGGTGGCGAACCACTCCGCAGTCAGACGCGAGAGACGCGTGGTGGCGTAATTAAGAATCAGAGGGTGAGCCGCGAGCCACTTAGGCGTGAGGCGAGCCGGACACCGCCAATGCGCCGGCACGAATGCCATGACGGGATCGCGGCGCCAGGGTTTTATCACGAGCCCAGCCAGCGGGAGCTGAGGCAGTGCGACCAACCCAACATCCAGCGTTCCATCCGCCAGCCGGGTTAGCGTCTCATGCGAGGTGAGTACCGCAACCTGAATGTCGATCGCGGGATGGTGCTGGCGCAGCACATCGAGCGCTTGCGGCAACAGATGCGCGATCGCGCCGGTCGACGCACCGATGCGCACGCGTCCGGCGAGCCCCTCCACCTGGCGCTGAATATCGTCCAATGCCCGCTCCGCATCGGCCAGCAACCGACGCGCGCGCTCCACCAACACTTCGCCTATCGCCGACGGCCGTACATGTCCGCGCTTGCGCGATAGGAGCCGCGCCCCAATGCGGTCTTCCAGTTCAGCGATATGGAGGCTGACTGTTGGCGGCGCCAAGTGCAGCGCACGCGCCGCATCGGCGAATGAGCCACGGTCGGTAATGGCGACCAGGGTGCGCAAGCGGTCCAGGCTGATTTCTCGCATGTCGGCGTCCAAATTCAGAAAAACTGAATGTTCACGTTATGAAATTCAACTTTCTCTATTCTACCGGTACATGGAAGATGGGGGCTCGCTCTAATTTTTACGACCTAGCCACCGGAGTATTCCACTCATGAGCTCTCCCGTTGTTTTCATCGACGGCGACCAAGGCACCACCGGGTTGCAAATCCACGAACGTCTGCGCAACCGGACCGACCTTAAGCTGTCTACGCTCCCCGCCGAGGAACGCAAGGATCCGCAGCGTCGCGCCGAAGCCATCAACGCCTGCGACATCGCCATCCTCTGCCTGCCCGACGCTGCCGCGCGCGAGGCGGTAGACACCATCGTCAATCCCGCCGTCAGAGTCATCGATGCAAGTTCCGCCCACCGCACGCAGCCGGACTGGACATACGGTTTTCCGGAGATGGCTCCGGGACAGGCGGAGCGCATCGCGAAGGCGCGTCGGGTCTCCAATCCCGGTTGCTATCCGACCGGTGCGATTGGCCTGCTGCGTCCCCTGCTGCAAGCCGGGCTCATACCCGGCAGTTATCCGCTCAGCATTCACGCGGTGTCCGGCTACTCCGGACGCGGGCGTGCCGGGGTGGAGGAACATGAGAGACAGGGCGCTGTCAGCGCGCCCTCCTACCTGGTATATGGATTGGAACTCGCGCACAAGCACGCCCCGGAGATCCAGCAGCATGCCGGGCTCGCGCAACGTCCCATCTTCGTTCCCGCCTATGGCGCGTTCCGCCAGGGTATCGTCTTGACGGTGCCCCTGGATTTGCGGTTGCTGGCGCCCGGCGTGGATGGCGCCGCGTTGCACGCATGCCTCGCGCGGCACTATGCCGAGGCGGACCACGTGCATGTCTTGCCGCTGCAGGAATCGTGCGCCTTAAAGCACCTCGATCCGCAAATGCTGAACGGTACCAACGACATGCGCCTGAGCGTATTTTCAAATATGGAACACGGGCACGTGCTGCTATCCGCCGTTTTAGATAACCTCGGCAAAGGCGCATCCGGCGCTGCGGTTCAGAACCTGAACCTGATGCTCACGCAGCAATAGTGGCCAACGAAGCGAAGTTGCGTTTCCCCGTTCAAGCGAAGTACTTGCTCGGGGCATTTGTCAATCGCGCGCCAGGAGCTTGGCACGCAATGGCTTCAGGACCAAGATAGCGAGTACCGCCGTGGCAATATCAAGCCCGATGGCGGTCTGGAACACCGGGATCCAACTGCCGGTGTGCTGGTGCAACAAAGCCGCCAGCGGGCCGCCGAAGATCGCGCCGATGCCGAAGGCAATATATAGCCAGCCGTAATTGGCGGTGGCGTATTGACTGCCGAAGGTATCCGTCAAAGTCGCCGGGAACAGCGAGAAAATTTCGCCCCAGCCAAAAAACACCACGCCTGACAGCAAGACAAACCATACCGGGTCGGCCCGCGTGATCAGCCAAAGCGCCATCGCAACCCCTTCCAGGGCAAAGGCAAAACACATGGTCTGCTCACGTCCCATATGATCGGAAATCAGACCGAAAAATGGCCGTGTCAAACCGTTGGTGAAACGATCGATGGTCAAGGCCAACGGAATGGCCGCCAAGCCAAACACCGTTGCGCCGCTGACGCCAAAATCGCGGGCGAAGGTGGCAAGCTGCGAAGTCACCATCAGCCCCGAGCTGCACATCATGGTCATCATCAGGAACATCAGCCAGAACACTGGTGTGCGCAGCATTTGCGCGGGACGCCAGGCCATTTTGCGCGGGGTGCCCGGATCGGATTGCTGCGCGGCCGGCGGCGTACGCAGGCCTTGTGCGGCGAGCAAGCCGACTACGGCAAAAATGATACCGAACAACCAGAGCGTCGATTCCAGTCCTCGCTGCTGCAGCGAGCTTGCGATCGGAAACGTCGTCACAATCGCGCCCATTCCATAACCTGCCGCCACAGCCCCTGCCGCCATTCCGCGTCGCTGTGGAAACCAACGTACCATCAGACCCACCACGCCGACATAGACAATCCCCGTGCCCAGGCCGCCGAAGCCGCCGTAAGTCAGGTACAGCATTGCCGTGCTATGCACTTGCGAAGCCAGCACCCAGCTTAGCCCCGACAATACAGTACCGATCGAGATCAACAGACGCGGGCCGAAGCGGTCGATCAGCGCGCCTTGAAAGGGCGAGAATAGGGTTTGCAACACAATCAGGATCGAAAAGGTGACTTGCAGTTCCGGTAACGCAATGCCAAATTTTGCTGCCAGTGGCTTGGTGAAAAGCGTCCAGACATATTGAGGACTGGCAATCGCCATCATGCAGATCAGTCCCAACAACAACTGCGTCCATCGGGTACTGGCACTCAAACTGCCTTGTCCGCTCGTACTCGAAGCCAGGCTCTGGGAGGGTGTGTTCATATCGGTTCCGGCTAAAGCGAGCCGAACGCAGGCGATGGTAATCGACAAGGCCGGCACGCATATGGACAGCAGGTCGCTGATTGCACTGAACCAGCGACGCCACGGCGGATAGCCGCACGTGAACTGTAAGCATGGAGCATGCCAATTTGTGATTGGCATGTCGCGGCGGCCGCGTAGCGCTGCCTGCCGAGCCGACAGGAAGGCGGCCAGCAGAGCCGCTCTCACCGTTTTGGGGCCGTTTTGGGGCCGATTATCCCATCCGGATGAATCGGCTTGCCCTGACCCGGTGCACCTACATTTCGGTGTACCAAAGGATGGTGAAAAGATGGCGCGAACAACTCGTCATCACTCTCGATACCTAATGCGGCTTTGGCTTTACGGCTGTCAATGCGGCCGAGCGAGAAGTCGAGCTGCGTCATACGGCCACCATGGGCCGTATTCACCGCACTGCAACATCCCCACTTTTCGGCGCGAGTAATATACCTCCCCGCCCAAACACAATCCATCCGCGTCAACCCGCCGTCCCACGGTATTTATTTTGCCGTTTACATGTCCCGGGGATTCAGCATAGAGTCAGACTCTAAGCACCCTGTCCCTTGTATATCCGCTTCATCATTGAAGGAGGATTACCGCATGTCTTTACGGCTTCTTGCTGTGCTGCCCTTTCTCGGCATTCTTGTCGGGGTGGCGTTTATGAACCGGGTCGAGCCGCTGATCCTCGGCATGCCGCTGGTGCTGGCCTGGCTGGTATTGTGGATTGTGCTTAGCGCGGTGGTGATGGGCATCATCTATTTCTTCGATCCGGCCAATCGCACGGCGGAAGATACGCCTGAGGTACACCCATGAATATCGCCCTGGTCATTATTTTCGTGGTGGCGGCGTTTGCGCTGCTGCTCGGTGTGCGGGCTCGCCATGGACGGGATATGAACCTGGAGCAGTGGACCGTGGGCGGACGCAGTTTCGGTACCGCCATCGTGTTCCTGCTGATGGCGGGCGAGATCTATACCACCTTCACCTTCCTCGGCGGCAGCGGTTTCGCTTATGGCAAAGGCGCGCCGGTTTATTACATTCTGGCCTACGGTACGCTGGCCTATATCATCTCGTACTGGATGCTGCCCCCCATCTGGCGCTATGCCAAGAAGGAACGGCTGATCTCGCAACCGCATTATTTCTCGCGCAAGTACGATAGCCGGGCGTTGGGTTTCCTGGTCGCGGTGGTGGGTGTGATCGCGCTGATACCGTATCTGGTGCTGCAGATGAAAGGCTTGGGCATCATTGTTTCGATTGCTTCGTACGGCACCATTTCACCGACCCTGGCGATCTGGATCGGCGCTGCGGTGGTGACGGCTTACGTGATGGTGTCCGGCGTGCGCGGTTCGGCGTGGAATTCGGTGGCCAAGGATGTGCTGATTCTGGCGGTCGCGGTATTCCTCGGGATCTACCTGCCGTTTCATTATTACGGCGGCTTGGGTGCGATGTTCCATGCCATCGATGTGGCCAAGCCCGGCTTCCTGGCATTTCCGGCAAAAGGCGCCAGCGTGATCTGGTTCCAATCGACCGTGGTGTTGACGGCCCTGGGCTTCTTTATGTGGCCGCATACCTTCGGTTCGCTCTACACGGCCAAAGACGAACGAATCTTTCGCCGCAATGCGGTGATCTTGCCGATTTATCAGTTGATCTTGCTGTTTGTGTTTTTTGTCGGCTTTGCCGCCAGCTTGAAGATCCCCGGCCTGCAAGGTCCCGATATCGATTTATCCTTGCTCAAACTGTCGATCCAGACCTTCGATCCGTGGTTTGTCGGCGTGATCGGCGCGGCCGGCGTGCTCACCGCACTGGTACCGGGTTCGATGATCCTGACTTCGGCCGCGACACTGCTGGCTAACGATATCTACCGCGGCTGCGCCCAACAGGGCGCGTCGGATGCAGCGGTGGCCCGGCTCGCGCGTTTGCTGGTGCCGGTTATTGCATTGGTGGCGATCGGTTTTACCTTGCATGGCGGCGCCACCATCGTGGCGATGTTGCTGATGGGTTATAACTTCGTGACGCAGTTATTCCCCGCCTTGATCTGCAGTTTGATACGGCGCAACCCGGTCACCAAGCAAGGCGCTTTCGGCGGCATCCTGGTAGGTGTCTGCAGCGTGGCAGCAATCACCTTGACCCACAGCACCATAGGGGGCTTGATGCCGTTCTTGCCGGAGCCGCTGAAAGATCTCAATGTCGGGCTGGTCGCCTTGCTGCTGAACGTAGCGGTCACGGCGCTGGTCAGTATCGCAACCCGGCCCGGTATCGTCGAGCGGCCTTCGGCGGCCTGATACCTATGATTATGCGCTAGCCACCGACGGCCCGAGCGCGGCAATTTCGCTCGGGCCATTTCAAGAATTTAAATTACGGGAAAGCGCGGCTAGGCAAAGCCGATTTTTTCAGCGGTGAGTTCAATTGCCCGCGTGGCTTTATCCACCAACTCGTCGATTTCAACATGTGTGATAACCAGCGGCGGCGAAAGCAACATCCGGTCGCCGGTCGCGCGCATGATCAAGTTGCCGCCGAAACAGAAATCACGGCAAATCGTGCCGACCTCGCCGCCATTGGCGAAACGCTTGCGTGTCGCTTTATCTTCGGCAAGCTGAATGCCGGCCACCAAACCGGCGCCGGCAATCTCGCCGACGATGGGGTTGGCGTCCAGCGCCTCGCGTAACGCTTGCTGGAAATAAGGACCGGTGTCGCTACGCACCCGCTCGACGACCCTCTCGTCACGCAGCACCTTCAAGTTGGCAATCGCCACGGCGGCTGCAACCGGGTGCCCGGAATAAGTCAGGCCGTGGTTGAAGTCGCCGCTTTCGCTGATCACCCGTGCGACGCGGTCGTGCATCCCCACCGCGCCCATCGGGATGTACCCCGAGGTCAAGCCCTTGGCCAGGGTGATCAGATCCGGTTCGAAGCCAAAATACTGGTGAGAAAACCAACGGCCGGTGCGGCCGAAACCGCCGATCACTTCATCGGCGCAGAGCAATACATCGTACTTACGGCAGATGCGCTGGATTTCCGGCCAGTAGGTGTCGGGCGGGAAAATCACCCCGCCGGCGCCTTGGAACGGCTCGCCGATAAATGCGGCGACGTTGTCGGCACCGACTTCCTTGATCTTGGTTTCAAGTTCCTGGGCACAACGCAAGCCGAACTCGGCGGGAGAGAGATCGCCTCCGTCGCCGAACCAGTATGGCTGATTGATATGCACAATATTTTCGACTTTGGACGGCATCTGCTCATGCATATAACTCATGCCGCCCAGCGTAGCGCCGGCAATGGTCGAACCGTGATAAGCGTTGTGGCGCGAGATGACAATTTTCTTCGTCGGCCGATCTTGCGCAAGCCAGAACTGATGCACGATGCGCAGCACCGTGTCGTTGCCTTCCGAGCCCGAATTGCAATAGAAGAAATGGTTGAACGGTGCCGGAGCGAGTTCCGCCAGCAAAGCCGACAATTCGATAATGGGCGGGTGAGTGGTCTTGAAGAACGTGTTATAGAACGGTAATTCCTGCAGTTGCCGGTAAGCCGCATCCGCCAGTTCCTTGCGTCCATAACCGACGTTGACGCACCACAGGCCCGCCATGCCGTCGATGATCTTGTTGCCCTCGGAATCCCATACGTAGACGCCCGCCGCTTTGGTGATCACCCGGCTGCCGGCCCCCTTGAGCGCGCTGGTGTCGGAAAAAGGATGAATATGATGTGCCGCGTCAAGCGCGCGCCACTCTTGCGTCGAGCGGGCTGCCGTGCTCCCGGCTTGCCCGGCTGGTCGCACGATAGCGGTTTTTTCGTCGTACCTGAAGTTACTCATGTTGATCTCCATCTTCATCTTTCGGTAAATGGCGGCACTCCGTGAATAGACCCACGCCAGGTGCAAACTCGGCTCATGCCCGTTACCAACCGGGGCCTGCTTGATCTTCCCGGTTTGCCCCTTACAGCAGTGGCTGCATTCCAACCATGATCGCGGCTGACTTATACATTCAGCAGCAAATGCTTACGCTCCCAGGAACTGATCACGCGGAAAAACGCCTGATATTCGGTCTCTTTCAAGGCGAGAAAAGCGCGCACAAACTTGGCGCCGAGAATCTCCGACACCGGTTCGCATTTGGCCATGCGAGCGATGCCCTCTTCCAGATTGCGCGGCAGTTCGTAGGGCAAATCGTAAGCATCGCTGGCGAGCGGTTCGGTCGGTTTCATCTGGCGTGTCATGCCGATATACCCTGCCGCCAGCGTTGCCGCCATTGCCAGGTAGGGATTGCAATCCACCCCCGGAATACGGTTCTCGATGCGGCGCGCCGCCGGCCCCGAGTTCGGCACGCGAAAACCCACGGTGCGATTGTCGTAACCCCACTGCACATTGATCGGTGCGGCCATAAAACGCGACAAGCGGCGGTAGGAATTGATATACGGCGCGAAAATCGGCATCAGGCACGGCACGTAAGCTTGCAAGCCGGCGATATAACCGTAGAAAAGTTCTGAAGGACCATCGGTCGCGGCGTCGGTAAAAATATTGCGCCCGGTGTTGGCGTCGACAACGCTTTGATGAATGTGCATCGCCGAGCCCGGCTCGTTTTCCATCGGCTTGGCCATAAACGTCGCATACATGTTGTGACGCAGTGCGGCTTCACGCACCGTACGTTTGAACAGGAACACCCGATCGGCCAAGTCGAGCGGGTCGCCGTGCAGGAAGTTGATTTCCATTTGCGCGGCACCGACTTCGTGGATCAGCGTGTCGACTTCCAGTTCCTGTTTTTCGCAGTAGTCGTAGATGTCCTCGAACAGCGGGTCGAATTCGTTGACCGCCTCTATCGAATAAGAACGGCCACCCGTTTCCGCGCGGCCGGTACGGCCGACCGGCGGCTGCAACGGCAGGTCCGGGTCCTTGTTCATATCGACCAGATAGAATTCCTGTTCGGGCGCGACAATCGGCTTCCAGCCTTTTGCCTGATACAGCGCAAGCACCTTGCGCAGCACATGACGCGGCGAGATTTCCACGGGTGAACCGTCGAAATGCACACAATCGTGTATCACCTGGGCGGTCGGATCGGGCGCCCAGGGGATCAGCCGTATCGTCGATGAATCGGGAACGCAAATCATATCGGGGTCGGTGACCCCCGAAAGCGATGAATCTTCCGGGTATTCGCCGGTGACGGTTTGCACAAATACCGCTTGGGGCAAACGCATGTCCTCACCGGCCTCGAACTTGCTGCGCGGAATAATTTTTCCGCGCGCGGTGCCGGCCATATCGGGAACCACGGCTTCCACCTCGGTAATACGGTGTTTTTTCAAAAAATCGTTGATATGTTCCATGGTCTTGACTCTTTGTTTTTGCAGCAGGCCGGCCGAGGGGTACGCCCCAGCCTCGCCATGTCAGTTGCGCTGCAGTTGGCGTTCGCGGCAGGCCGCTCCGAAGCTCCGAAAGAGCTCCGTGGCGAGCGGATTCTCAGCGTGTTTCCACTCTGGATGCCACTGCACAGCAAATGCGTAGGTTTTGGCGTTTTTTACGCTGAAGGCTTCGACCAAGCCATCCGGCGCAACGGCTTCGACCTGTAACCCCTGACCCAGGCGATCGATGCCTTGACTATGAAGAGAATTCACTTCTACTACCGTCTCGCTCGCGGTCTCACCCAACATGCGCTGCAAGCGGCCACCCGCAACCAGATGCAGCAGATGAGCCGGACCGTATTGCACAGCCAGATCGTCGTGTTTGTTTTCACGATGATCGGATAATCCTTGAATTTCGTGAATTTTTTGATGCAGTGTGCCGCCGAAGACCACATTCATTTCCTGAAAACCGCGGCAGATTCCCAAAACCGGCACCCCGGCTTCAAGCGCCGCACGCATCAGCGGCAAAGTGGTGGCGTCACGGGCCGGGTCATGCAGCGTGCCCGCTTCGCTCGGCGTGCCCTGGTAATGATGCGGCTCGACATTCGAATAGCTGCCGGTAAATAACAAGCCATCGACCAGCGCCAGGGTTTGTGCAATATCCTGCTCCGCTCCAAGCGCGGGCAACACTATGGCAAAGGCATCGGCACCCTCGGTGACGGCACGAATGTATTTTTCCCCCGCGCCGTGAACAAAATGCGAGTCGAGGCGGGTACGATCGGCGCAGATTCCAACAACAGGTTTTATTGGCATAACTAAATTGAAGTTCTGGTTTGTAGCGCACCTGCCGCGGACACGGCTGCCCCAGCTGGCCAAAAATCCAGCGATGCCTGGGCAAAAAAAGCTATGAATGCGCCACGGAAATGGCAGAAGAACAGAGAGAGAACGTCAGGGAAGCAGAGAGGTGACTTCGTCGGTGTATACCGCAATAAATGCACGAGCCGAAATGGAGTTGTGACGGCGGACAGAACCACGGGAAATGACAGCAAAAATGGATTCGTACCGACATAACCCTCGATGCGTCGAGCCTGCCGGTTGCGAAACCGGCCAAGTTTTATCCCGCTCCCATCTAAATAAAGTGCCTCTGACTCTCACAATTGCCTTTGGATCATCGTTGGTGCGTCTATTTTATTCAACGCTTTTATCCCTGGGTCGCCGGAGCCTACTCGTTTTAGCCAACGGGCTCAGGAGGGAATTGCACACGCCCTGTTTTCCGGCGCATTGACCTCTATCGCGCTGACCAGATTCAATATATTCTCGTCAAAGGACTAAGTCAAAGGCAATCAGGCGAAGCTCGCGCGCGAAGAGATCTTCGGGCTGGTGCTGTCGGTGATGATTACCTTCGATACACTTGATCAAGCCATCCGGATCGCCAATCAAAGCGAATATGGTTTGGCCGCGGCGATCTGGACCTCCAACCTGACGACCGCTCACGATACAGCGCGCCGCCTGCGCGCAGGCACAGTCTGGGTCAATTGCCACGAAGCAGGCGGCGATATGAATGTCCCCTATTTCCGCGAACGCCGGTTTGGATTCAGTCATGCTTGCCGAAATTTACCGGGGAACACCCGCGACCGACGCGGGTCTGACGGGTATAGCAGCGCAGGCAGCCGGTAACAACGGTCAATGGCGGCGGTCGACACCGGCAAGCGGCGCACATTTCCCCAGGACTCCCCACTCAAGGCTCCTATCCCATCATGCAAAACCACCCTCTCAGACTCAAGCTGAACGATCCCGAACTATTACGCAGCCAGGCTTATCTCGAAGGCAATTGGCTCAACGCCGACGGCGGCGGCAAGATTGAAGTGACAAATCCGGCGACCGGTGAATTACTCGCTACCGTGCCCAAGATGGGCGCCGATGAAACACGCCGTGCCATCGCCGCCGCTAATCGCGCCTGGCCCGCCTGGCGTGCCAAAACCGGCGGTGAACGCGCGACGATCCTGCGCCGCTGGTTCGACTTGATGGTGCAACATGCCGATGACCTGGCGTTGATCATGACCAGCGAGCAAGGCAAACCCCTGGCTGAAGCGAAAGGGGAAGTGTTGTATGCCGCTTCGTTTATCGAGTGGTTTGCCGAAGAAGCCAAGCGTGTTTATGGCGACACCATTCCGAGCCCCGCCAACGACCGCCGACTGGTGGTGGTTAAAGAGCCGATCGGTGTCTGCGCCGCCATCACGCCATGGAATTTCCCAGCCGCCATGATCACGCGCAAGGTCGGTCCGGCGCTGGCCGCCGGCTGTACCATAGTGGTCAAACCCGCCGAGGCCACCCCGTTGTCGGCCCTTGCGCTGGCCGTGCTGGCCGAACGCGCCGGCGTTCCGGCCGGGGTCTTTAGCGTGATCACCGGCAGTGCCCGGGCCATCGGCGGCGAAATGACCTCCAATCCCACGGTACGCAAGCTGTCGTTTACCGGCTCGACCGAAATTGGGCGGCTGCTGATGGAACAATGCGCTCCGACCATCAAAAAACTCTCCTTGGAACTGGGCGGCAACGCACCTTTCATCGTGTTCGACGATGCCGATCTCGATGCCGCGGTCGAAGGCGCGCTGGCATCGAAATTCCGCAATGCCGGGCAAACCTGTGTCTGCGCCAATCGCCTCTATGTCCATGACAAAGTGTATGACGCCTTTGCCGAAAAACTGGTGCGGGCAGTGGCCGCGCTCAAGGTCGGTCCCGGCACCGAACCTGGGGTGATGCAAGGTCCGTTGATCGACGCAGCCGCGGTGGAAAAAGTCGAAGCGCATATCGCGGATGCCGTGGCACATGGCGGCCGGGTCTTGCTGGGCGGTCACCGTCACGCGCTGGGCCAGACCTTTTTCGAACCCACCGTCATCGCCGACGCCACCCCCGCCATGCGGGTCGCCAAGGAAGAAACGTTCGGCCCGATGGCGCCGCTCTTCCGCTTTCATTCAGATGAAGAAGCAGTGGCATTGGCCAACGATACCGAATTCGGGCTGGCCTCGTATTTTTATAGCCGCGACATCGGGCGCATTTGGCGCATGGCCGAAGCGCTCGAATATGGCATGGTCGGGATCAATACCGGCCTGATCTCCAACGAGGTCGCACCGTTTGGCGGCGTCAAACAGTCAGGGCTGGGCCGCGAAGGATCGCACTACGGCATCGACGACTATTTGGTCATCAAATATCTATGCATGGGGGGTATCGACAAGTGAAACCCAACCCACGGTGAAATCAAGCGAAGCCGAAAAATACCGCCAAGGCGCGGTTGACGGCCAGCATGTCGGCTTTACTCAGGCGGCCGAAAGGGCCGCCTACTTTACTCCGGGCCACGCTTTGCGTTTTATCGACCATGACTTGAGACCGCGTTTCCAGGCCATTTTCAGCGTCGGGGTCGAGCATGATCCGAAATATCGGGGTGGCCCTAAGCTGGGACGTTATCGGTAGCACCGTCACGGACGGATGCCGGTCAAACAAATCGGCTTGAATCACCAGCGCGGGCCGCGGCTTGCCATAGTCGCCCTGTAATGCGACGGTGACCAAATCACCCCGCCGAAGGCTCATGCCCATTCATCCGTATCGGCGGCGGCGGCCAACCAAACCACGGTTTCATCTTCCTGCGGATCATTCAGCAACAACTGCGATTGGCGGCGGCACTCTTCCGCAAAGCCCGGCCGGTGAATATCCGGCACCCAGATTTGTACCGGACGCAAACCGGATGCGCGCAGCCCCGTTCGATACTTTTGTACCCGTTCCGATACATGCGACTTCATGATTTGCTCCTGGTAGAAGTGCGTTACATGCAACGTCAGAATAGGTCTGAATTTTGTTACATGCAACATGAGTCTGGATCACTCTGATAACAACATCTTCTACCCCCAAAGCTATCTCGCATAGCTGACCGTTCAGCCGGCCACCCAACCGGCAAAGCAGCGTAAACCCTGATCACATTTGCCTTGCCACCCGCCCAGGGGCGTTATACCGTTAACGTTGCAAAATTCAGTGGTCTTACCTTTAAACTCATGTCATCGCCCCAGGTTCTCACCTTTCCTCCCATCGTGCAGCGTTCGGTCTCCGAGCAGGTCGCGCAAAGCTTGCTCAGCATGATCCGCACCGGCTTGCTGAAACCCGGGCAACAACTGCCGCCCGAGCGCGAACTGGCGCTGATGCTGGGGGTCGGCCGGCCGGCCGTGCGCGAGGCCATACGCGGTTTGGCGGTAATCGGCTTGTTACGGGTGCGCCATGGCGAAGGCACTTTTGTCGGCTCGCTGGTTTTGCGCGAATTGCTTGAGCCGCTGGAACTGCTGATCGAGCTGAACCATGGCGCGCTCGATGCGCTGTTCGACGCCCGCCTGATTATCGAAAGCGGCGTCGCAGCCCTTGCGGCAACGCTGATCAGCGACGAGCAGCTCGCACGCCTGGAAGCCTGCGTCGCCGATGAAAGCAGTATGTTGAATAGTCCCGAAGTGTTCGCCGCCGCCGATATGACGTTCCACGAAACCATCATCGAGGCCTGTGGCAACGCTTTGCTCGAAAGCATTACGGGCAGCCTGTATGTGCTGGGCAAAAAAAGCCGGCAGATCACCTCCCAAGTCCCCAATCTGCTTGAACGCAGCCTGGAAGATCATCGGCAGATCCTGGCCGCGCTTCAAGCGCGCGACCCGGTGTTGGCGGGTCAAGCCATGCGCCAGCACCTGATCCGGGTGCGCGACGCTTACCGCAGCTCCAGCCAAGCCATCGAACTGCACCCACCCGGCGCCTGATCGCGGCGCCGCATTTCACTCAAATCAGGAGAAATCATGCAAGGTCGTCTGAATGGCAAAATCGCGTTGATTACAGCCGCCGCTCAAGGGATCGGCCGCGCCAGCGTGGAAGCCTTTGTGCGCGAAGGCGCGACGGTGATTGCCACCGATATCAACGCCGATTTACTAGCCGACTCATTTGCCCAATTATCCGGCTGTACCACACGCCGCCTGGATGTCACGGATAGCGCCGCGGTTAAAGCTCTGGCCCAGGAAATCGGCACTATCGATGTCTTGTTCAATTGCGCCGGTTATGTCCATAGCGGCTCGATTCTCGACTGCGATGAAGCCGCGTGGGATTTTTCCTTCGATCTCAACGTCACGTCGATGTATCGCACCATCCGGGCCTTCTTGCCCGGCATGCTGGAACGCAACGGCGGCTCGATTATCAATATGGCGTCTGCCGCTTCCAGCGTCAAAGGCGTGCCCAATCGCTTTGCCTACGGCGCCAGCAAGGCCGCCGTCATCGGCCTGACCAAAGCACTCGCAGCCGATTATGTGGCACAGGGAATCCGCTGCAATGCAATTTGCCCCGGCACCGTCGAATCGCCTTCGTTACGCGAACGTATCGCCAACCAGGCAAAACAAAATCACGCCAGTGAAGAGGATGTCAGGCGCGCCTTCGTCGCCCGCCAGCCGCTGGGACGCGTCGGCAAACCCGAGGAAATCGCCGCACTTGCGGTGTATCTGGCTTCGGACGAATCGGCATTTACCACCGGGACCTCGCAGCTAATCGACGGCGGCTGGTCCAACTAAACATACAGCATATCCAGGAGAGCTATTTTGAAATTATTGCGCTACGGCCCCAAGGGCTCAGAAAAACCTGCCTGTCTCGACAAAAGCGGCGCCATCCGCAGTCTGGCGGGTGTTATCGATGACATCACACCCGCCGTGCTGAGTCCGGAAAGTTTGGCAAAACTCGCGCAACTCGACCCGACTTCTTTACCCTTGGTCAGCGAACCCGGTCGTATCGGCACGCCCTACACGGGCCTGGGCAAATTCGTTTGCATCGGCTTGAACTATAGCGACCATGCCGCCGAGTCGGGTTTGGCGGTGCCCAGCGAACCGGTGATTTTCAATAAGTGGAGCAGTGCTTTCACCGGCCCCAACGACGTGGTGGTGATCCCCAAGGGTTCGCAAAAGACAGATTGGGAAGTCGAACTCGGCGTGGTAATCGGCAGCAAAGCCCGTTACGTCAGTGAAGCAGATGCGCTCAAGCATGTGGCCGGATATTGCGTGGTCAATGATGTATCCGAGCGCGAATATCAAATCGAGCGCGGCGGCACCTGGGATAAAGGCAAAGGCTGCGATACCTTCGGTCCGGTAGGCCCGTGGCTGGTCACGCCCGACGAGGCCGGCGACCCGCAGCAGTTGCAGATGTGGCTGGAAGTTAACGGTAAGCGTTTCCAAAACGGCAATACCCGCACCATGGTATTTAACGTCGCTTACCTGATTCATTACTTGAGCCAGTTTATGACCTTATACCCGGGAGACATCGTCTCGACCGGTACGCCACCCGGAGTTGGCATGGGCCAGAAACCGCCCGTTTATCTGAAACCCGGCGATACCATCCGGCTCGGAATAGACGGCTTGGGCGAACAGCAGCAACAGGTTTACGCCTGGGATGAAGCACTGCTGGATTAAACCCAGCCGACGGATGCATCGGCCGAGGTTAAAGCCCGATGCATCCGGTACTTTCGCGGTGCGGTTCAACGCTGCGCTCTACCGCCAGGAGAGCGTTTTTTTCGACCCGCTTGCGTAGCCCCCTGCCGCGGTTCCTCGTTCGAGGTGAACCACAGATGAAACCATTCCGCAGTTGCAAAGTCTGACCCTTTGTAACACCAAGCCTTCTTGTGCAATGTTACCGCCCGACGCCGAGTGCTGATTGGCGGCCGGGAACAAGAATTGCTGAGAAGGATTGTGCAGACCTCAACTCGCTCATGCGATAACGAAGGCGCATTTTCAATGCTACGTTAATTAATCTGTGGAGATACTTATGAATCAAAGACGCAATTTCCTGCTCAAAACCTCGTCATCCGCTTTAGTTGCGGGATTTGCGCTGGCGGGCTGCACCACCACCGGAAGCGCCAGTTCAGGCAGCAACCCGGCAGCACGGCGCCATGATATCGACGCAGGGGTCGATTCGACGCTGGAAAAACTGTACAGCACCGTACATGGTTCACGCGAATTAGTTGCAAAATCGCGCGGCATTCTGGTATTTCCTTCCGTTCTTGCGGCCGGATTTTGGGTCGGCGGCCAATATGGCGAAGGTGCTTTACGCGCGAACGGCGCGACGGCCGGCTACTACAGCACGGTTTCCGGGTCGGTCGGGTTGCAAATCGGCGCCCAATCCAAAGCGATTATTTTCCTCTTCATGAACGAACATTCGCTCGCCGATTTCCGCAATAGCCAAGGCTGGTCGGCCGGTGGCGACGCTTCGGTGGCCGTGCTCAAGGTCGGCGCGAACGGCGATGTCGATACCACCACGGCAACCGCGCCGGTGCTGGCATTCGTCATGACCAATGGCGGTCTGATGGCAAACCTGTCGCTGGAAGGCACCAAAGTCTCGCGTCTGGATATTTGATCGCCCGGCCAGGGCAAACCCCGCCGTCGATGGCGGGGCACAAATCAGGCTGGGTGCCTACGCACCCTGTTTGAAAGCCATACGCCGCAGTACCGGACTGATCGATCGCCGGTATTGCGGCATCTCGCTTTTACCTTCGCCGTTACCTTATTTGCCGGTACAGGCCGGACCCAAACCCGCCTTTTCGCAGGCCGCTGCGGCAATTCCTGAGGTGTCTCCCGTGCTCGGTACCAATGCATCGGATGCAGCAGACGGATAACCGTCGTTATTCATCAATTGCCGGCCCACCGGATTGATCGCCGTGCCGTCCTGGCTATCGGCCGCCTGGCGCTGTGCGTCCATAGCGGCTTGCTGCGCTCGTTGCGCTATAGCTGAACGGGTGTCGAACATCTTCTGCGCGCTGGCCGAGGCTTGCCCCGCAAACTGATCGTAGCTTTCCTGACGTCCCCGGTTGAATTCGCCATAAGATAATGCGCCGGCATAAAGCTGCGCCACCAAGGCGATCAACGCATGTTGCTGCGCGTCGAGAATGGCCTTTGATTCCGGCGTGACGGTATGCTCGCGAAAAGCCTGCCCCAAGGCGTAACAGGCTTTAAGCTGCGCATTCCATTGCTCCAGCAGCAGCTTGTCCGCCGCATCCGGTTTGCTGGTGTCGGCAAGCATGGGCAAGGTCACCGTCTTGATCGCTGCCAGCGGGGTTTTTTGTGCCAGCGCATGCAGCGAGGCATCGCCGGCCAGCCGCGCCATGCAAGCCGAAGTCGGGTCCTGGGCCCAGGCCTGAGGCAACACCAGCATCAGAAGCACCGCCAATCGCCCCAATTTCATCGCATCTCTCTTGGCATCTCTCATTTGCCGGGCAACCGTTTCCGCGCCCCGACGACCCCGCATGCATGCGGACATTTTCTCGCACCGGTTAAAATCAGCTTCCGCCATCATACTTGGCGGCCATGCGCGTCATTCCACCCCGGCTCATGCAGCATGCCGACGCACTCATGCCAGGCAGTATGACGCGGCCGTCATGATTTGTCGCCACCGCGAATTCAAGTCGCAACGCCGGGTTAAAATGGCAAAAATGCAAAATCTACCGGATCCCAGTGCCATGACGAAAAGCCAGTCCCTGCGGCACACCCTGACCCTCACCGCGGCCTGCGCGATAGGGCTCGTTGCGCGCCCGGCGCAAGCAGAGAATTGGTCCAGTCTCGCATTTATTCCAAGCACTCAAATCACGGTATCGTACGATAAGACTTCCACCGAAAAAGACCACGGCCTGACCCGGGTCTGGTATTTATTCACCTATGCCATCCCCGTCACCACCGCCGAAGGCTACGTTTTCAGATCTTATAAAGAACAGGAAATCGTCGACTGCAAGCTGCGCGCCTCATTCACCGCCTCGTTCGTGGCTTATTCCGAGGTCGACGGCGGCGGGCGCATCATCTACAGATGGACCGGCCCGACCGCGGTAATGCCGCCGCTGCAGCCTTACATTCCAGGTACCGTGCGCGCAATCATGATAGACGCCGCCTGTGAACCGCCGCCGCCCAAGTTGCCACCGCTACCGCCGGTACCTCCGGTGCCGGCATCCGGGGCTACCGCGGCATCGGGAAGCATGGCGGCACCGCCGGTCACGATGGGCGTGGCACCGGCGATTCCCACTCCGGCAACCGACAGCGCCAAACCGCTGCCTTAGACGGTAAGGCAATAGCCGGGATAACTGATCGCCGCAGCCCTGGCGCCCTGAGCGGCACTAGGGAAATTCCTGAGTCTCAAGCGCGGTCCGACACGCAAAAAACGTTTGGACAAAAATTTGTCCGCTCTATACTCGAAGCGTCCCTTGGCGAGAGAGAGAACACCATGTCCATCCATTTAGGTAATGGCGATATCGTCTTGATGATCGCCCTGGCGCTGTTTGGAACCCTGGTCGTCGCGATCAGATTTCGCCCGCGTAACGTCTTCATCCTCTTCCTCGAAGCACTGTTGGTCGACGCCCTCGCGGTGTTGGCTGTGGTAGCTTTGGAAATCGTGCCGGTCCTGCTGGCCTGAACTCGACTCAGATCAAACGCAAAAAATTCTGGAAAAAACCGGGAACTCCCGGCGCCACCCGCGGTCTATTCTTGTACCGCGTACGTGTGTGCGTCGCGGTATTTCCTCTCGCCCGCGCCTCCCCGACGTGGGCGTTTTTTTTGGATAACCGGCATTTCTTTTGGGATAGCAGCCTCCGCAAATATCTCACAACATGAGGTTTTTGTTATAATTTGAGCTGACCCGCCGGACACCCCCGCCCTATGATCGCCGCACTGCACAAGATACCCGATCGCACGTTGCGTCATATCCGGCGTATCTGGCACGAATATGGCGTGTTCTGGCTGGGCGCTATTCTGGTCGGCTTGATCGCGGTGCTCTATGCACGGCTGATCGATTATGGCTTCTCCTACTTCCAGACCATCCGTCACGCGCACGCCTGGGCTCCCCTCGTCATCACGCCTGCGCTCAGCGCCTTATGCGTCTGGCTGACGCGCACCTATTTCAGGGGCGCGGAAGGCAGCGGCATTCCACAGGTCATCGCCACCCTGCACGACAATCCGACCGACCTCGGCAACAAGCTGCTGACCTTGAAACTCGCGGCAGGCAAAATCCTGATTTCCTTCCTGGCCATTTTGGGAGGATTTACCATCGGCCGCGAAGGTCCGACGGTACAGGTCGGGGCCGCGATCATGTTCTCCATGCGCCGTTTTTATAAACGTTCGCATATCATGATCGAACGCCAGTTGGTACTGGCGGGCGCCGCGGCCGGCCTGTCGGCCGCGTTCAACACACCGTTGGCCGGTATTGTATTTGCCATCGAAGAGCTGACCCGCAGCTTCGAAAGCCGCACCAGCGGCGTACTGATTACCGCCATTATTTTCGCCGGGGTGGTCGCCCTGGGCTTGAACGGCAACTACACTTATTTCGGCACGATCCTGATTGCGCCTGCCGATTTCGATCGCTCCCTGATCATCGCGGTAATCTCGACCGGTCTGATCACCGGCTTGGCCGGCGGCGGTTTCTGCTGGCTTTTGCTCAACACCCAACGCTGGATCCCCGAGCCGCTCCAGACCTTGCGCCAACAACAGCCGGTCGCCTTCGGCGCCCTGTGCGGGCTGGCCATTGCGGTGGTGGGGGTGGCCTCCGGCGGACATACTTTCGGTAGCGGTTATGCCGAAGCGCGCGGCCTGCTCGACGGCAGCGAGCATCTCACGGTGCTTTACCCGTTTGTAAAAATGTTCTCGATGGTGGGCTCTTACCTGCCGGGCATTCCGGGCGGTATCTTTGCACCTTCGTTAGCCATCGGCGCCGGCTTCGGCAACATCTTGCACATGGTCTTCGACCACATGTCGCTGCCCTTGCTGATCGCCTTGGCCATGGTCGGTTATCTCGCCGCCGTGACGCAATCGCCGATTACCGCGTTCGTGATTGTGATGGAAATGATCAACGGACACGCTTTGGTCATCTCGCTGATGGCGACCGCCCTGATTTCCAGCCGTGTTTCGCGCCTGCTCGCGCCGCCGCTTTATGACGCCTTGGCGCAGCGTTACATGCCGGCCAAGGCATTGGCCGCGCCCGAGGTGCCCGGCACCGAAACGCCGCCTTCCACATAGCACAACGCGCCAGGCGGTTAAGCCTGACGCGTTGGTTCAATCATGCTCCGGTGCTTGACCGGGGCGGCGTATCAACTACGCTCAACGTGCCCAATGGCCGTCGACATAACGCCAATTCGGACCGTGCTGCGCCCAATGTGCCGGCACCCAATGCCAACCGAGACGCTCGGCCTGCCAATGTCCCTCAACCCAGACATACTGGCCATGGTCCCAACGCCAGTGGCCCTTGTCCCACACATAACCGTGCGCGACGGGCGGCGGCGGCATCACTTCGACGCGCAGCGGCGGCGGTGCGCTCGGGGCTTCGATAAACACTTGGGCGTAAGCAGCCCCGATGCTGGCAGCGCTCAATGCCGCCAACAACGCTGCGCGCAGAAAAGTTGCAGATTTCATAGTTTTCCCCCGATTGTTAAATAATCGCAAAAGCATCATGCAAAAGTGCGGTGCAACAGCCGTTCCAACCCGCCCTTGCAATGAGTGGTATTGAATCGCGTTCGATCGCTTACGTCGAGTAGCAATCTGTTAAAACCCACATCAAGTTGTGACGGCATATTTTTTGCACAGACAATACCGGCAGCGGCGCTTTGCTTGCACGCCGCTTTCCGCTTGATCGTCCGAAGCCATCCGACTTGATAAAAAGAGCGTGCCGCTGCCGCATCGCACGCGATGCAGGTGCAGCTAAGACTGCGGAATTTCGATTTTGACTTCGAGCACTTCGAGGTTGTCCTGACGCTCAAGACTGACCTTGATATCCTCATTCGAAATTTTCACGTACTTTGAAATCACCGCGACCAATTCACGTTGCAAGGCCGGCAAATAATCGGCCGGCGCGGCCGTAGTGCGTTCATGCGCGATAATCAGTTGCAGACGCTCCTTCGCAACCGAAGCAGACTTCTTCTTTTCACCCAGTAAAAACGAAAGAATAGACATGCCGGCCTCTTACTTGTTGCCGAACAGGCGCTGCAGCAGACCCGGCTTTTGGTATTCGGTGAAACGCATCGGCTTTTCTTCGCCGAGGAAGCGGGACACCACGTCTTTATAGGCTTCCGATACGTCGCTGCTATCGATATGAATCGCTGGAATACCCTGGTTCGATGCATGCAGCACCGATTCCGATTCAGGCACCACGCCAATCAACTCGATGCGCAGGATTTCCTGGATGTCTTCCAGCGACAGCATTTCGCCGTCGTTGACCCGCTTGGGGTTGTAGCGCGTAATCAGCAAATGCTCACGGATCGGTTCGCGACCGTCGATCGCACGTTTGGTCTTCGACGAGAGAATCCCGAGAATACGGTCCGAATCGCGCACCGACGATACTTCCGGGTTGGTCACAATCAATGCTTCATCGGCAAAATGCATCGCCAGCAAAGCACCGGACTCGATCCCGGCGGGCGAATCGCAGACGATATATTCGAAACCCATGGCGATCAGATCGTTGATGACCTTTTCCACGCCGTCCTGGGTCAATGCATCTTTATCGCGGGTCTGCGAGGCCGGCACAATGTAAAGATTTTCGCACTTCTTATCTTTGATCAAGGCCTGGTTCAGATTCGCTTCGCCCTGAATCACATTGATCAGGTCATACACCACACGACGCTCGCAACCCATGATCAAGTCGAGGTTACGCAAGCCCACGTCAAAATCGATTACCGCTGTCTTATGCCCGCGCAATGCCAGCCCGGATGAAAAGCTCGCGCTGGTTGTCGTCTTGCCGACGCCGCCTTTGCCCGAGGTCACCACTATGATTTTTGCCATGCCTATTTACCTTGCGTGTTTGTCTTGAGATTGCGGTCAATTAAATCGGAGACCTGCCTGGGTGAACTGCGGCGCAGCGCGCTCAGGTCAGTCTCAGCGTTTCGATAATCAATTTCTCGTGTTCCAGCCTGATCTGCACCGATTTACCGAGTACATCTTTGGTCAGCGGATTTTCGGTGGTACGGTAAATTCCCGCAATGGAAATCAACTCGGGTTCCAGGCAGGTACAGAAAATTCGTGCGTCGTGGTTGCCGCGCACCCCGGCCAGGGCACGCCCCCGCAACGGGGCATAAATATGGATATTACCTTCCGCGATCACTTCGGCGCCATTGCTGACCAAACCGAGCACCACCAGATCGCCCTTCGAATAAATTTGCTGACCCGAGCGCAAGGGGCGATCGATCACCATGGTCGGGGTCGCCACCTGCACCACCCGCTCGGTGACGCGTTCAACCACGCGCTCGACCGCTTCAGGCGCCGGGACGGCTAAATCGGCCGCTACATTTTTAGGCAAAAGCGCCGTCTCACCGTCGCTCGCGGCATCCGCCCCCGCTTTGGTCGCACGGCGATCGCGCCCCTCCAGCACGGGCAAACCACAGGCTTCGACCCACGCCAACTGCGCCGGGTTCGCCATCACGCCAATCGGGCGCAAGCGCGCCTGATCGAGCAAGGCAGCCAAGTCAGCCAGGGGAATGCGATCGTCGGGTTCAAGGCGGCGTACATCGATTGCCACCACGTCATGAGCGAAAAATTCGGGGGTGGCTTCGAAACGGCGTGTCAACTCTACCCGTAAAGCATCGAGATCGGTTGTTTTGACGACAAAAACCAGCGTATCAACAGAGCCACTGCGAATTTCGAAGAATGGCGATTTTTTGAGCGACATAGGCTTTAGTTGAAATTTTCGCCTATTTTACAGTGCCGCACGCCCAATCAGTATCCCCTGTGACGCTTGCCGGCCTTTTTTTGCTGTTATCGCGCCCGGTTGCGTCAACTAAGCCGTCCGGTAAGCGGTTTCGACGCCATTGCCGCGATAGGGTGGGATCTCGTCCGGGTAACCGTGCTTCAGCTTGAAGCTGGCGGCGACCTGTTCCATGCGCGCCGCTTGCTCCTGCAGGGAAGAAGCGGCGGCGGCGGCTTGCTCGACCAAAGCCGCGTTTTGCTGGGTCACGCCGTCCATTTGGGCCACTGCGCGATTCACTTGTTCGATACCGCGGCTTTGTTCCGTCGACGCGGAGGCGATTTCCTCCATCACGTCGGCGACCCGCCGCACCGCCTGCGAAATTTCCTGCATGGTTTCGCCCGCGGTACCCGCCAGCCCCGCGCCGTCGTTAATCGACGCCACCGACGCCCCAATCAGGTTTTTGATCTCCTTGGCGGACGCGGCCGAACGTTGGGCCAGGCTGCGTACCTCGCTGGCCACCACCGCAAAACCACGGCCTTGCTCGCCGGCGCGCGCCGCCTCGACCGCGGCATTCAACGCCAGAATATTGGTCTGGAAGGCAATGCTGTCGATCACCGCCGTGATCTCCTCGATTTTGGTCGAGCTGGCTTTGATCCGATCCATGGTCGACACCACGTTCATCACAATCTCAGTACCTTTGCCCGCAATCGACGCCGCATTGTCGGTCAGGCCCCGGGCATTCTGCACATGACCGGCGTTCTGCTTGACCGCGGCAGTCAAGGTATCCATGCTGATCGCCGTACGTTCCAGCGATGAAGCCTGCGCCTCGGTACGCTCGGATAAGTCCTGGTTGCCGGCGGCAATCTGGCGCGCCGCCGTGGCGATCGACTCGCTGCTGGTGCGTACCGTATTGACCGTATTCGCCAAATTCTTCTGCATCTCCGCCAGACCGCCCAGCAAGGCACCCATTTCATCTTGCGATTCGATATGTATGGTGCCGGATAGATCGCCGGCGGCAATTGCCTGGAAATGTTTGAGTGCTTGCCCGATAGGACGCGAAATCGCGCGCTGCAGAAACACGCCGCATAGGATGGCGCACAACACGCCCGCGAAAATACCCGCAACAGCCACTTCGGTAATCAAGTGATAGCGGCTTTGCGCCGCGTCGAACTGCTCTTGTGCGTATTGCTGCTTGAAAGCGATCAGCGCATCGCTGGCTTTCACATACTGATCCTGCAGTCCCGCCATTTTATTCAGGGCAATCTCATTCATCAGAGTATGGTCGCCCGCGGCGATGGCCGCGTCCAAAGCCTCGAAACCCACCTGAACAAATTGATCGCGGCGGCTGACCACCGCATCGCCCAGAACCTTTTCCTCGGGGGAGCTGGGCAAGGCCTGATAGTCTTTCCAGCTCTTCTCGGCCGCTTGTAGGAAAAACTTGCTGCGGCCCACCGCGGCTGCGATGCCCTTGTCCGCGCCTTGCGAATCGGCCAGCACCAGCGCCTTGTCGAGCACGGCGCGGGCATGCTCCATATGAATCACGCCGGTGTCGATGGCGTTCAACGCCACCATTTGCGTGGTGTAAGCGTCCTGTAGCGACAAATTGGCATTACGCAAACCAACGATGCCCAGCACACCGCCCGCAACCAGCAATACGCTCAAGATGGCCATCGTCAGCCAAAGCTTGGCGCGTATCGAGATGTTTCGAAACATGGCGAGCCTCGCGAGATTTCTTCCTATCATGCATGACCGATGCATAGACGGTGCATCTTGATGCTGATCTCTTGGCCGACCCAGGTGAATCCACGTAAACCTGCATGCACCGGCGTCAAGCGCGGCGCAACGCGTCAAATATCAACTTCAAACCCAAAGCGCCGATCACGCCCGCAGCGGTCCGGTCCACGCTGCTTTTGAGTTTCAGGTAAAACGCTTGCGGCCGGCGCGCGGAGAAACTGAAGGCCACCACACTATACCAACCGGCTTCGACCGCAAACACCAGCGGCGGCAATACAACACAGGCCCAAGCCGGTACGTGACGCGGCAGCAGCGCGGCAAAGATACTGACGTAGACCAACGCCGTTTTCGGATTGCTCAATTGCGTCGTCAAGCCCAATCCCAGCGAGGTGCGCAAGCGAACCGGCGCGAGCGCCAAGCCCTCGACCACCAGAACGCCGGCGGCGCCGCGCCAGATTCGCGTGGCCAAATAAACCAAATAAGCGCCCCCGGCGACTTTCAAGCCTAAATAGAGCCAGGTGACTTTCATCAGAAACGCGTACAGGCCGCCCACGGCCAGCGCGGCAAAGATGGCGCCGCCCAGCCCCATGCCCAGCGCCGCGGCAAAACCGGCGCGCCGCGATAGCGCAATCGAGGTGCGGGCGACCATCACAAAACTAGGTCCCGGACTGATTGCGCCGATCAGCACAGCACCCAGGATGGCAAATAGTGAAGCGAGCATGGTCATGAACAATCTCCAATAGCAGGCACTGCATCGATACGCCGATACGCCAAGCACCAACATGCAACGGCGGGCGGCCCCAATAGCTGAACCAGATAATAACGAGATCCAGGGTGCAAGCCCATCCCCATATGCGGGTTCCGGGCATCGCGTGGACTTTTACCCGCATTGAAAAAATCCGCTATACTCGAATTATTGAACGATTAGTCATTAAAAAGCCAAAAATACCATGAGAAGCAATACCTCCTCACCTTCCCCGCGCGCACCAGCCGAACGCGGCCGCCCACGCGAGTTCGACCCGGCGGCGGTACTTGCGGCCGCCGGCAAAACCTTCCGCGAGCAGGGTTATCACGCTACCTCGATCGACGACCTGTGCCGCTCGACCGGCTTATTGCGCGGCAGCCTGTACAGCGCCTTCGGCGACAAGCGCGGTATCTTGCTGGCCACGCTCGATCACTACGGCGAAGGCGTGGTGGCACGGCTCGGCACCGCCCTGAATGCCGCCCCGCCCGGCCGCGACAATTTGCGCGAAGCCCTGCTGGAATATATCCGCATTGCCGCTTCTCTGGCTGGATTACACGGTTGCCTGGTCACCAACAGCGCCATCGAAATGCTGCCCCAGGATCCAGAAGTCAGCGCCAAAGTGCAATGCATCTTGCGCCGCATGGCAGGCTTACTCTCAGCTACCGTGATTCGCGGCCAGGCCTGCGGCGTATTTAATGCCGAACTGGACGAGCGCGCGGTCGGCACTTTTCTGATGTGCATGCTGCAGGGGCTGCGGGTGCTCAGCAAAATATCCGAAGATGAACACGAGCGACGTGCCATCGTGGATCTCGCTCTGCGCGCTTTGATCTAGTTTTTTTAATATTTATTGAACACTCAGTCATTAAGTAGAGCACCAAGATGAAATCCATTTCCGCTACTTCGCCCACAGCGAGCGCCATCGATTCCGCGACCGACCGGTGTCCGCCGCCGCAACCGCTGGAGGCGCAGCGCCACCCATTGATCCTGCTGGTGTTGCTGGTCGGGGCTTTCCTGCCGCCGCTGGACTACTTTATTGTTAACCTCGCCCTGCCGGCCATCCGCAGCGGGCTGCATACCAGCGGCGCCGAATTGCAATTGATTATTTCGTCCTATGCCTCGGCCTATGCCGTGTTCCTCATAACCGGCGGCCGCCTGGGCGATCTATTCGGGCGCAAACGCATGTTCTTGACCGGCATGGCCGGCTTTGTCCTGGCCTCGGCCTTATGTGGACTCTCGCAAAGCGGCAGCGCCTTGATTATCGGCCGGGTGTTGCAAGGCCTGGCGGCCTCGGTGATGGCGCCGCAGGTTCTGGCCACCCTGCGCACGGTGTTTTCGAGTGCGGAACAGCCCAAGGTAATGAGTCTCTACGGCTCGGTGTTCGGCTTGGCCGCTGTCGTCGGTCAGTTGGGCGGCGGCGCCCTGATCACCTGGCATCCGCTGGGCCTGGGTTGGCAAAGTATTTTTTGGGTCAATGTACCGATCGGGATCGCCGCATTCGTGGGCGCCGTCAAACTGATCCCCGAAAGCCAACCCAAACGCGACACCCGCATCGACCTGCTCGGCGTAGCCTTGCTGTCGGTATTCCTCGGCTTGCTGATCTATCCGCTCACCCGCGGCCGCGAAGACGGCTGGCCGGCATGGACTATTATCTCGCTGCTGGCCAGCGGCCCCGCGCTGGCGTTATTCGTCTGGGTCGAAAAACGCATCGCACGCCGCGGTGGCGACCCCTTGGTCCATATGGAGTTATTCGACAATCGGGCCTTTGTCATCGGCCTGGCGATGACCTTCCTGTTCTACTTCCTCAGCGCGTTTTTCCTCACCTACGGCATTTTCCTGCAAAACGGCATGGGCATGTCGCCCTTGGCTTCGGGCCTCGCGGTGATGCCTTACGCGATTGGTTTTCTGATTGGGCCGCTGGGTACGCCCGCAGTCGCCCGGCGCATCGGCAACCATATCCTGATCCTCGGTTTCAGCCTGATCGCCATCGGCTTTACCGTGGTAATCGCCACGCTGTATTGGGGCCAACCCCTGAGCCTGATCTTTTATGCCGGCCTGTTGTGCGCCGGCATAGGCCAGGGTTTTATCTTGCCGTCACTGGTGCGGATAGTCTTGTCCGAAGTCCGCCCGGAGCGGGTCGGCATTGCATCCGGGCTGGTGACATCGCTGCTGCAAATCGGCTCGGCGGTCGGCGTGGCGCTGGTGGCCGGGGTGTTTTATACGGTGCTGGGCAATCATGGCGACATCAGTGCCTACAGCCACGCTTTTGCAGCTACCCTGCAAATCGTGGTCGGATTGATGCTGGTTTGCCTGGTGCTGGGCAGCATTCTGACCAGCCGCCACGGAACCTCACCCGGCACGCGCCGGTAAACGTGGCACCGCATGTGGCACCGCATGTGGCACTGCCGACTGATCCGCCATGTTGGGGGTTGGGCCGCGAAAGTTGAGCGGCCCGACAGCTTTAAGCCCCAGGTAACGCAGGCACGTTACCCGCAAAAACGAAGCAAAATTGGTCGCTTCGCCCAGGTAGGCCGACACCTCGCCATGCAATTTGGCGATTAATTGATTGGTGGTCATTTCATTGTCGCCGGCGAGTTCCGACAAGGTCTGCCAGAACATATTTTCCAGCCGGATGGTAGTAATCACCCCAGCGATACGCACCGAACGTGCCCGGCATTCATACAGAATCGGGTCGGCGTGAGAATAAATACTGCACATACCACTCTCCTTCCAGGGCACAGCGCCCGCTGATACGGGCGCGCCCCATTCAAGCTACACGTTACAAGACGATCTGTGTGCCCAGCGCCGCCAGGAACAACGCCAGCCAAGCGGGGTGCGCGGGCCACGCAGGCGCGCTGACCAGATTACCGTCACGATGCGCTTGCGTCACCTCCAATTCGATAAATTCACCGCCGGCCAACCGCACCTCGGGCGCGCAGGCCGGATAAGCCGAGCATTGACGTCCCTTCAACACGTCCGCCGCGGCCAATAATTGCGCTCCATGGCAGATTGCGGCGATCGGCTTTTGCGTGCTGGCGAAGTGACGCACGATCTCGATCACCTTGGGGTTGAGACGCAAATACTCCGGCGCGCGACCGCCCGGCACCACCAGGGCGTCGTATTTACCGGCTTCAATTTGACTGAAGGTGGCGTTCAGGGCGAAGTTATGTCCGGGCTTCTCCGAATAGGTCTGGTCGCCCTCGAAGTCGTGGATGGCGGTGCGTATTGATTCTCCCGCCTTCTTGTCCGGGCACACCACATCGACCTGATGTCCCACCATCAACAGCGCCTGATACGGCACCATTAATTCATAATCTTCGACGTAATCACCTGCGAGTATCAAGATTTTCTTCTGGCTCATGACGGTCTCCGTGCCGGCCTCGGGCTGGCGGCTGTAGTAGTGGGTTTGCGGCGCAATGCGGCCGGCTGCTGCAATTTGGGCCAGGGACGTTGCATGCCGGGTTCATCCAGCAAATGCGTAGGCGGCCCAAATTTCGCGGCGCGGGGTCAGATCTGACCGAGCCGGGCCGCATTCAGAGTATGCGAGCTTAAGTCGAAAATAGGTAATAGCCCGCTATTACCTAGCCACCCGACCATCGGCGTGAAACCGGTGCCCACCCTACCAGCGGTAGCGCCGGCCCTTTGTACAGCGGCCCCAAGCGCTTGATTGGAAAGCCATCTTTCGCTTCCCAACGTCAAACATTCTACTTAGCAAAGCAGATTTTGGTATTTTCCTTTTCCCTGACCCGGTGTTTGAATAAGCACCAGCAGATCCGGCATTCCTTATTCTCTCCACGAGGTCGAACATGACACACGCCGCAAGCGCATTACACGATTCGCTCCAAGAGCCGGCCATCGCTTTGGACATCCGCCGCGTGGCCGGCCGCATCGGAGCCGAGATCCGCGGTGTACGGCTGACAGCCGATCTGGATGAAACCAATATTTCTGCAATTAAATTAGCACTACTAAAATATAAAGTACTGTTCTTTCGCGGGCAACAGCACCTGGATGACACAACGCAAGAGGGCTTGGCACAACGCTTCGGGGAACTGGTCGCTCACCCGACCGTACCTAAAATCGCCGGCACCGGTCATCTGCTGGAACTGGATTCCAACCACGGTGCTCGCGCGAATTCATGGCATACCGATGTCACTTTTGTCGAAGCCTACCCCAAGATCTCGATCCTGCGCGCCGTGCTGATTCCGCCCTATGGCGGCGATACCGTATGGGCCAATACGGCCGCGGCTTATGAGCACTTACCGCAAGCCTTGAAAGATCTGGCGGATGGTTTGCGAGCACTGCATACCAATGCCTACGATTACGCCGCCACCCATGTCGATGCCTCGACGGAATCGCTTAAGCGTTATCGCGAAGTATTTACCTCCACCTTGTACGAAACCGAGCATCCGGTAGTGCATATCCATCCGGAGACCGGTGAGCGCAGCTTGATCCTGGGCCATTTTGTCCAGCGTTTGCAAGGCTTGTCGAGCTCGGATTCCAATCATTTGCTGGCGCTGTTCCATGACCACATTACGCGCCAGGAAAATACCGTGCGCTGGAATTGGACCCAGGGCGACGTAGCGTTATGGGACAACCGCGCGACTCAGCATTATGCGATCAACGACTATGGCGACGCACATCGCATAGTACGTCGCGCCACGGTACAGGGCGACGTGCCGATAGGCGTTGACGGCCGACGCAGCGTGGCACTGAAACCATCGGGCCCGGCCAAGGATCGGCCGCGCCACGATGCCGTGCCTCCCGCTACGGTTTAAGCGGATTCGCCTTACTCCTTTACACGGTCATTCAGGATTCCGATGAGCCCATTTTCCACCCTGTGCGGACTGCTGCCTTTGCTGCTGATCCTGCTGCTGGCCTCGACCGTATCCGCTGAGGCACTGGCAGAAAAACCCGCGGTCATCCGTATCGGCGTGGCCACCCAAGGCGCGGGCGACCCGCCGACTTTCGGCGGCTCACCCGCAGCCACGGTACAACAACAAGGCTTGCTCGAAAAAGAATTCCAGCCCGACGGGATCAAAGTCGAATGGGTTTTCTTCAAAGGTGCGGGACCCGCGGTCAACGAAGCGCTGGCCAATCATCAACTCGACTTTGCCTTTGAGGGCGATCTGCCGGCAGTGCTGGCGCGCGCCAACGGCATCAAGACCCGCTTGTTACTTGCCAGCGGCGTGCGCAGTGACGTCAAGCTGGGGGTGCCCGCCGGCTCCGAGATTCATTCGATCAAAGATCTCAAAGGTCATAAAGTCGGCATTTTTCGCGGCACCAATATGCAACTGGTGGTCGATGGTGTGCTGGCGGCCAACGGATTGTCTGAACGCGATCTGCAAGTGATCAATCTGGATACCTCCAGTGCGCTTGCCGCCCTCGCCGCCAAAGGTATCGATGCTTCGTTCAGCGACTTTAGCCTGTACAAACTGCAGGATCTGGGCCTGATCAAGGTGATCGACGAATCCAGCAGCGCGGGGCCGCAGTTCACCCGGCAAGGACACTTGCTGGTACTCGACGATTTCGATAAAGCGCATCCCGACCTGGTCCAGCGCGTCGTCACTCAATTCGTTCAAGGCTCGCACTGGTCCTCCGAGGAAAGCAATCGCGCGGCGCAGTTCAAACTATGGGCGCAAAGCGGCATTCCTGAAGCCGTATGGGCCACCGAATACAAAAACGATCAGTTGAAGGTGCGCAACTCGCCCTTGATCGACCCCTTCCTGATCGCCCGTTATACCGCAGTGGCCAACCAGGCTTTACAACTCAAACTGATACGCCAGCCGGTCGAGATCGACACCTGGTTTGAACCGGTCTATCTCGACCACGCCTTACACGAACTCAAGCTGGAACATTACTGGACGCGTTACGACGCGAGCGGTAAGGCGCTGAGCTAGGTCTGGACCATGAGCGATACCGCCCTCCACCGCATAGCGACTGCGCCGCGCGCGATCAACGCCGAAGCCGGCAACCGAAGTCTGCTTGGCACGCTGGGCTGGCATGCGTTGCCCTGGCTGTTGCCGGTACTGTTATTTGGCTTATGGCAGACCGGATCGTCACGCGGCTGGATCGCGCCGCAAATCTTGCCGCCGCCGGAGCAGGTCTATGCCACGCTCGCCGACCTGGTGAGAAGCGGCGACCTATGGCATAACGTCGCCGCCAGCCTGAGACGGGTATTGGTCGGCTTTGCCGGCGGCACCGTCCTGGGTCTGGTGTTGGGTAGCGCGCTGGGTTTGTCGCGCACCCTGGAAATCTATTTGCTGCCCAGTTTTAACGCCCTGGCGCAAATTCCGCTATTGGGCTGGTTGCCGTTCCTGCTGTTGCTGGTCGGGATCGGCGAACCGCTGCAATACCTGCTGATCGGGCAAGCCGCACTAGTGCCCGTTACCTTAAGCGCCTTGCAGGGCTTCAGGCAAACCCCGCAGGCCTACTACGAAGTCGCCGATTTATTCCAATACCGGCGCTGGCAATTGATCACCCGGGTGATCTTCCCCTCGGCCCTGCCGACCCTGGCTACCGGCATCCGCCTGGCCTTCACCAAAGCCTGGTTGGCTTTGGTGGTGGTCGAACTGGTCGCCTCCTCGGAAGGACTCGGTTATTTGATTGTGTATGGCCGGCAATTGTTTCAGCTAGACCTGGTGATGGCGGCGGTGATGGTGATCGGCGCGCTCGGTTACACCATGGATCGACTGTTGAATTGGCTTGAACTGCGCCTGACGCGCGGCCGGCCTCAGGCATCTTGATGCGAGAATATTCATGGCACAGTTGATGGCACTCGAAGGCGGCGCCGCGCCGGCGCGGCAACCGACGGCACGACGCTCGACGGGACGCTGGCGCGGCTGGGTCCTGCCGGGCTCGGCACTGGCCTTATGGTGGCTGGCCTCGCATCTGGGCTGGTCGCATTCGGGTTTGCTGGTGTCGCCGCAACAAGTCTGGCACACGGGCGTCGAGCAGATTGTCACGGGCGCCCTGTGGCGTGCCCTGTCCGCCAGCCTGGCGCGCGAACTGACAGGTTTCATTCTCGGCACCGTGGGCGGCTTGCTGCTGGGCGGTCTGCTCGGACTCTCGCCGTGGGCGCAGCGCGCCATCGGCCCCAGCTTCAATACCTTCAAACAAATTTCCTTGTTTGCCTGGATCCCGTTGATCTCAGTCTGGTTCGGCCTGGGCGATCTTGCCAAAATCGTTTTCCTCTCGCTGGCCGCGCTCATCCCCGTGGTCGCGCATGTGAGCGACGGAATCCGCAATGTCCCGGTATCGCTGCTTGAAGTAGCACGCGTGTTCCGCTACAACCGCCGGCAAACGATTCTTCATGTAATTGTCCCGGCGGCCTTGCCGTCGATTTTCACCGGTGTCTATCTGGCTTTGATTTATTCGTGGCTGGCGACCTTGGGCGCCGAATATCTGCTGGTGGCCGGGCGCGGCATCGGTAACCTGCTGGTCGACGGCAGCGATCAGTTCCGCATGGATCTGGTGCTGTTCGGGGTAATCGTCATCGGGCTGGTCGGCTGGGCCTTGAACGCTGTGGCGCGCGCACTTGAGCGGCATATTTTCGCGGCCTCGCGTAATTAACTGTCCTATTTCGGGAGTAAAACCATGTCAACCGCCCCGCATCCATCGGCATGTGGACTGGCCATACAACAGGTCAGCAAAGACTATCGGCAGACCGGCGGCGGCATCTTGCCGGTGCTCGACTCGATCGGATTGGAAGTCGAATCCGGTCAATTTGTCAGTATCGTCGGTGCCAGCGGCTGCGGCAAATCGACCTTGCTGCGCCTGATCGCCGGGCTCGACGCGGAATTCAGCGGCGCGATCAGTTTCGACGGCGCCCATATCGCCGGCACGGGTCTCGAACGCGGCCTGGTGTTCCAGGAACCGCGCCTGTTCCCCTGGTTGAATGTGGCGCAAAACATTGCGGTTGCGTTGCGCAATTCAAAACTCAACGCGCGGCAAAAACACACGGCAATTGCCGAGCATATCGAACTGGTCGGCCTGGGTGGATTCGAACACGCCTTCCCGCATCAACTCTCGGGCGGCATGGCGCAGCGGGTGGCTATCGCCCGCGGCCTGGTCAACCGTCCACGCGTGCTATTGCTCGACGAACCCTTCGGCGCACTGGATGCATTGACGCGTAGCCGTTTGCAAACCGAATTGCAGCACATTTGGACACATGAAAAAATCACCATGATACTGGTCACGCATGACGTCGAGGAAGCCGTTTTCCTTAGCGACCGGGTAGTCGTGATGCAACCGCATCCCGGCCGTATCCGGCGCGTGGTCGAGGTGCCGCTGGCCCACCCGCGCAATCGCAGCGACGCCGCCTTTGTCCGCATCCGCGATGACGTGCTGCGCGAATTTGCCGAACCGGAAACGCCGACCGAAGCGCCGCCGCTACCCGCGGCGAGCGACCTCGCCACGCCGATTACCCCTTGGCGTATGGCTTGGTAAGTCGCGGCGCGCGACCGACCATACTATCTGCCCCACTTACGGAGCTCCCCATGAACGCAGCCGTCCAATACCAGACCGATGCCATCGCCATCCACCCGCTATCGGCCCACACCGGTGCCGAAATCACCGGCGTCGACCTGAGCCTGCCCTTGCACCCGACCCAGATCGAAAGCATCCGCGCCGCCCTGTTGCAATGGAAAGTGGTTTTCTTCCGCGAACAATTCTTATCGCATGAGCAACACATAGCTTTCGCCCGTCAATTTGGCGACCCGACCGTCGGCCACCCGGTATTCGGCAGCGAGGCCGGACACCCGGAGATCTACTCCATCAGTAAACATCGCAAAGCCACCCGCTTCGACGGCCCAGGCTTGGTCCGACCGTGGACCGGCTGGCACACCGACGTCACGGCCGCCGTCAACCCGCCCTTCGCCTCGATCCTGCGCGGCGTCACCATTCCACCCTACGGCGGCGATACCCAATGGACCAACCTGGTCACCGCTTATCAAAAACTATCGGAACCGTTGCGCCGCTTCGTCGACACCTTGCGCGGCGTGCATGAATTTGCCGCACCCGCCGGAGTGCAAGCCTCCGCCGAATTCGAGCAAGCCGTGCGTCAAACCACCTTGGTGTCTGAACACCCGCTGGTGCGGGTTCATCCGGAAACCGGCGAAGCCGCGCTCTATGTGAGCCCAGGTTTTCTCAAACGCATCGTCGGCTTCACCCCACGCGAAAGCCAGGCCCTGCTCGAACTGCTATGGGAGCACGTCACACGCCCCGAATTTACCGTGCGCTTCAAATGGGAAGCCGGCAGCGTGGCATTCTGGGACAACCGCGCCACGGCCCATCTCGCCCCCACCGATATCTTCGACCTCGACTTCGACCGGCAGTTGTATCGCGTCACGCTGGTCGGCGATATCCCCGTGGGTCCGGATGGTGTGGCGTCGCGGTCGATAGCAGGTAACCCGGTGGGTGCGGCGCACGCGTTGGCGGTCAATTAAGAGAATCCGGCTATGGACGAGAATTCGTCGTGGCGAGGGAGGTGGTGCAGACGTGCTTTACGGCAGGGCGATGTGACCGGCCTGAACCGGCGCGGGTAAGCTGTTTGGCGAGAATAATGCTCCGAGCGATATAATAGGCCCCGATTTCCCCGCTGCTGCATTCTGTGCGGGGAAGCAGGCCACACCAGTGCGGTTTATGCCGCAGCCGGGCAGTTTCTTGCATAAATGGGTTTTCATGAATACGCCGCTTTGGATCAAAACAGCATCAAAATTATCAGGTGATTTTTTGCTGCGCTCGGGTAAGCGCAGCAATACCTATTTCGATAAATATCGCTTTGAGGCGGACCCCGCCTTGCTGCGCAAAATCGCCGAAGAAATGGCCGCCCTGGTGCCGCCCGGCACCGAAGTCCTGGCCGGCCTGGAAATGGGCGGCATCCCGATTGTGACCATGCTCAGCCAGGTCACCGGCCTGCCCGCCGCCTTTATCCGCAAAGCCCCCAAGGAATACGGCACCTGCCGCTACGCCGAAGGCGCCGACCTGACGGGCAAAAACTTTATCCTGATCGAAGACGTGGTCTCCAGCGGCGGCGCCATCATCGACGGCGTACGCATGCTGCGTGCCGACGGCCTGGACGCCAAACTCGCCTTATGCGTGATCGACCGCGAAACCGGCGGCAAAGAAGCGCTGCAGGAAATCGGCATCGAGCTGCGCGGCCTTTATAATTTCCGGGAAATCGACGGAGCGGTTTGAACGCTTGAGTTCGGTTTGTTTGCGCTTGATTAGCTTGTTCCGCTCGCGGGCTGTGAATGAATGGCCTGCGGCGGAGCACCGTGATGCCCCTTGCTTGCTCGCTGAGAACGCCGTGATGCGGGGGAACATCATGACTAAGCAGTCAACGCCATGACCGTCACGATAATTGTTCAGACTGAACCATGCCGATTGAACTCGGCGGGGCATTCAAGCGTTGGAAAATAGCTCGACGAGCATGGATTCCTGTTCAGCAAATTTTTTGGGGTTCGTTGCTTTCAGCTTTTCCAGGTTCCGGCATTTCCACACGATAGCCGGCAACTCACGCAGGTGTTCGTAGGGCATCAGCGTCCAATCGGGCTGCGCTCTCACCGAAGTGCGACGTTGAGAACACGTCGGGGGCAATGGAAAGGAGCAAGCGGACGGTGTCCAGGTAATGTTCGTTCATTAGGGTTTTAGCGTAAGGCGTATGCCGCTCCGAGTTTTGTTCGACCAACGCTTGCCTGCCCCTCCCAATCTGGCAACGTGCTGGTGGGCCACGGCGGCCCATTTGAGTTGTTCTGCATCGCCTAAATCACGGACCAGTTTCACAACTTTGACGCGTGTGCAATGTTTCAGCAAGTCGTCCAAAACGTGCGCCCGGATGTTGCGCATCGATCCCATCAGATTTCGCGCCTCTTCGAGCGATGGTGTTTTACCAATGTCGCTGGCCATCTCTAGTAGAGCGCGCTCAGGTATGGATACGGGCGAGTCTTCACCATGGAACGGTTTTACCTTCACGGTCGACGTATTGCAGGCCCGGCTTACCTTGATGCGAGAGTAGTGTATCTACGATTTTCGGGACAGTTTCGTCGAGACTGAACGGTGCCTTCGGCCCACCCAGCGCTGTGCGTATCCAACCCGGAGCCATCAACACCAAGGCGCGCGGATCTTTGGCATGTCGAGCGGCATAGCTTCGCATATACATATTGAGCGCGGCCTTCGTCCCGCGATAAACCTCATGGCCGCCCTTCTCATTGTTACTGATGCTGCCCTGCCCCGACGACATGACGCCAATCAGACCGTCTGCAGGCACAAGGCCTTGCAGTCCTTCAATAACGCGCATCGGACTCAGTGCGTTGGTTATCATCACTCGAACAAACTCTTCTGTTGATACCTGCGCGATGGTCTCCTCCTGGTTGTCATTGGCAGTACCCGAGTTCACAAAAAGCATGTCGACTCTTCGACCAGAGAGGCGGGCGCGCAGTGCTTCGATCTCATCCGGTTGAGTGATGTCGAGCGACTCGATCTCGACATGCCCTTTGTGTTCGTCTTCAAGATCATGCAATTCGGTCCTCGCAGTGCCACGGACCGTGCCAATGATGTTCCATCCCCTTTTCAGGAATTCAGCGGCCATTGCGTGACCAAGACCGCGTGAAGCTCCCACAAGCAGGATTGTGTTGGCGTGATTGTTTGAAACAGTGGAGTGCATGGCGATTCCTTTGATTTAGCTGACAGCAACAAATATAGTTCAGCCACCCGACCGGCGCCAGACGCATAGGATGCATAATATAGTTGCGTTGAACGCCAGACCATCGAGGCAAAACGGGAGCGACCATGGAAAACCTGGATTTCAATCTTCTTCTGGCGCTCGATGTTCTGCTTTCAGAAGAGAGCGTTACCAGCGCGGCACGCCGCCTCGGCTTGAGTCCTTCGGCGATGAGCCGGACGCTTTCGCGGCTGAGGTCTGCAATAGGTGATCCACTGCTGGTGCGCGCTGGGCGCGGACTCGTGCCGACCCCCCGGGCTACTGAACTTCGCGACCAGGTTCATGAGCTCACGCATGACGTACGGACAGTGCTCAGCCCACAAAGCCGCCATCTGGACGTCGACTCGCTCGATAGGACCTTCGCTATTTGCGCCAACGAGGGGTTCATAGAATTATTCTCCGCAAAGCTGATAGCTGCTGTCATCAACGAAGCTCCTCAAGCCCGCCTGCGTTTCGCACCAAAGCCTGAAAAAGATGCCGGACCGCTCCGCGCAGGACTGATCGATATTGAGATTGGGGTACTCGGGGTGTCCGCGCCGGAAGTTCGCACCCAACTGCTTTTTCGAGATCAATTCGTCGGTGTAGCCAGGAGCGCACATCCATTATTAAGAGGTCCAGTAACGGCTGAGGCATATGCCGCATGCAAACATGTTGTGGCATCGCGTAAGGGAGAGTTCAACGGACCGGTCGACGATGCGCTAACAGAACTCGGGCTTAGACGCGCGGTAGTGGCTGTTGTGCCGAGCTTTCGAGATGCGATGCGGATTGCACAACAATCGAACCTGGTTGCCCTCGTGCCACGTCTGAGTCTCAGCAGTGCGTTGACAGTCGGTGAGCCAAGCGCAGCAGGCCTTGTCAGCTTCGAGCTTCCCGTCCGCACGCCGGAGATCGCCATATCAGCGATGTGGCATCCTCGTATGCAAGCCGATCCAGCTCATCGGTGGTTACGTAACATCGTCTTGGCGGTGTGCCGAGAGGCGGCACCCCACTGAACCATTTCGGGATGTTTGTCGCGGTAATAAACCGGATGATTAATTACCAACGCGGCGCAGCTAGCAAATACGGGTGTACGGTTGATGTAAATCATTAAAATTTCGCTGCTACTGCATAATGGGCTGCAATGGGCCGCAACATGCCTTTCGCATTGCGAGGCTCTGTCAACGGCCGGTGTAAGCGCGCTGATTTGGCAGAGCGCAGCCATGAGCCGTCATTGAGTCGCTGTTCCTCGGTCGAGGATAATCCGACAGCAAACTGTATGCAGTGTCCGCGAAATATGACCGGAGAACGATCCGCTGTTATGCTCGCCCATTGAACTCCTCACATCCCCTGGAGCTCCTTCGGATGAGCATTGGCCAGCGTAACGGACGGATCGATCTGATCCGTGGCGTTTCCATATCTCTCGTTCTGCTTCATCACTTCAATATCGCCTATCTCTATGCTTATTTCGCATGCTTCGACGGGATTGCGATCGGCTGCTGTGCGGCACTGATTGCGAAACGGGTCGCGGTACATGGTCGTGCAGCGGCACTTGCGCAGATCGCTGTCGTGGTGGCGATGAGTTGGCTTTATCTGTTTAGGTCAATTGGACACACGAATGTACTTGGCGTGACAGCTATGGCACTAGGAACAGCGTGGCTGTTAATTTGCGCGTCCGGCTTTCAGCCCACCCTGTCCAAAGGACATTACGGAATTAGACCAATGCTGCGATGGCTCGGTCGACGTAGCTATCCCCTCCGGCACGATCATCGCCACGTTTGACGAAAACGGGCACTACGGTAATCATACAAACGGTACCAGCCACACAGCGATCTATCTGCGTGAAACACCGAATGGCATTGTTGTGCTGGATCAGTGGAAAGGTCAAACGGCACTCCGCGACCACCCTCCGCAGCAACGGATCATTTATTTTCGGAATGGTTATGGCAAAAAGGTTGACGATGCGACTCAATACTATGTCGTTCAGTAAGTGCCTGTTGGCAGTGCTAGGGTGTTGTGCGTGCATGGTAAGTCATGCTGCGGAACGGCATCGTTATGAATGTCCATCACCTCTGCTGCTCGGCAATATCAAGCACGTGCTCAAGCACGTCGAGGTCTATGACGGTCCGCCCAAAAACATGGCGTCGCTCGAAGCGTGGGGTTTGTTAAAAGACGTCGATGTTTATCTGGTCCCTATTTAAATGCTCATTGGTTATGCAAGGGTGTCCACGCAGGAGCAAGAAACCCGCGCCCAGCTCGATGCCCTCACGAAAGCCGGCGTTGATCAACTACATGAAGAAAAAAGGTCAGACGCTACGATGCGCCGACCGGTCTTAGATCAAATCCTCAGAAACATCAAACGCGGCGACACGCTGGTTGTGTACAAGCTCGACCGCATCGCACGTTCCCTCAAGCACCTCCTGAGCATCATCGAACGCTTACAGGACCATGGGGCGGATTTTGAAAGTCTGACCGAGCATATCGACACCAATACACCGGCAGGCCGTCTGATGCTACAAATGCTAGGGGCATTTGCAGAATTCGAGCGAGAAATGATTCGGGAGCGGACCAAGAGCGGAATGCAGGCGGCCAAAATACGCGGGATACGCCTAGGGCGGCCCCGAAGCCTCCAGCCTGATGAAGAGGTCCAGGCGGTCAAGCAATGGCATACAGGCCGATATACGCTAACCGCAATAGCGCATCAGTACGGTGTGCATCTATCCAGCATAAAGCGAGCCGTGTACCACGTTCAAGAAACCGCACAGCCTAGCTTGCTTTAAATCGCTGTGACTCAGCCGGCGTGACTGAGCCAGGATCAGTCACGCCTGGTCAGTCACGGTGACTTAGTTCGTGCCAACGGCGATCGAACAGTCACAGGCGCGCAGTTCGGCATGGGTTAGGGGCAGGTGAGGCCAGCCCCTAACCCAAAGCCAAGCGTATTTTTATCGGTGGCCGTCAAGTCCAAGCCCTTCTGGGCCGCTTTGCGGCGACTTGACGGGTTACTATGCAACAAAATATTCACGGCCCAATAAATGTAAACACATACGCAATGTTGCCTTTAGGCGGTTTTTTTCTGCACAATTTATGGACCAAGTGCAAACTTCGTGTTGCTTAGGCATGTTATCGATGAAACACTTGTACCATTTTAAAAATCTCTAGCTTATTTAGACTTCCATGGACACATGCAAAGTAGTGTTGGACAGAATAAGTAACATCAAACGCCGAAATACACGGATTGGTGAATACACCATTTTCGACGCAATGGTTGCCAACACATCTTATCCTGCGATACGCATGCGAGGCTCGCCAAGACTTGAATCAGGAATGACTGTTATCGCGGCGTTGCGCAAGCCACTTGACTTTGGAACGGTCGACGCGTGGCTCGATCTCACGACAGATCGAGTGGAAGGACTTGATCGCATCACGAAAAAAATCATGGACCTCTTTTTTACGCTCGGAATTGCGTCAGCGCTTCTTATTGCTACACTTTATTTAATGCATATTAGATCGTGGCAAATATTGGTTATATTGCCTTTCGTATTTTTTTCTGCGGCCGGCAGTAGCCACATCAAAATATCACGTAAAGAGAGAATTCTACGAGCATTGGGGAAGTCAACGGCAATCAGCCAGCCTTTAATGTCGCATCAACTAGTTCCTGAAAAAAAATTACCATTTCTGAACGTTAAGATAACTCCTGGCGGGATATTCATGGCCTTCTTATTTTTTATGTTCTTAATTTTTTGCTACACCCAACGAGGTGTACGCTACGACGCCCAAGAGAAGTTACCAATAATTCGAAGCGATATGTATGCCCTTAAAGAACAAGGCGGCGAAATACTCGGTTCGGAGGAAAATTTACAACGTGGCAGAATCCTTGAAGACACCGCATTCTCAGACAATAGCTGGAGCGATGCATTGGTACACCGATACGATGCGGTGCTTGTTGCCAGAGGATGGCAAAAAGCAAAACGAGATGCCAACGTATATTGCAAAGCTGGAATGGCCGTTGAAATTGGAGCAAAGGGTGGGATTTATTCTGGAGTAGTGTCTCGATTAGTTGTTTTTACGTATAACCCTCATGGCGATGATCGATGTAACGATCACCAATAAATGTGGCTCACCGGCCGCGACTCAACCACGATCAGTCACGCCAGGTCACTCAAGATCATTGTCTAAATCCGTAACCCACCAATAGCCCTTAAACAAATCGCAATAGTCAGCGGGGGGGAGGCCGCCCTCCTCAGCGACTATCAGCCAATGTGCACCCGCTTCCGCCTAGACCAACGTCGGAATCACAAGAGCCTCAGAAATGTCGTCACAAAATACTGGTTTTGAACCGACACCACTCTTCAAATAAAGGTTGCCTTCTCCTGCGGAGAAATCAGATTCAATCGTAAGCTCACCAATAATTCAGACAGGACAAAAGTAGAACTTTCAGGCAGGATTTTGTCGGGAGGTTCGAATGAAGACATCGCGATTTACGGAAAGCCAGATCGTTGGAATTCTCAAAGAGGCGGA
>Ga0302178_10000015_pt1 | contig 160292 bp, 140 predicted proteins | sample I_Palsa_E1_3_FD_198790 | JGI IMG/M metagenome (GOLD analysis project Ga0302178, IMG submission 198790) | Peat permafrost microbial communities from Stordalen Mire near Abisko, Sweden - I_Palsa_E1_3 | ecosystem: Environmental > Terrestrial > Soil > Palsa > Peat permafrost | place: Sweden...
CACTGCGCAGTTCAGCGCTCTTGAAAAAACTGGAAGATATTCTCGATTGTCGAGGGGATAGGAACGGCAAGATTACGGCCGTAGAATTGAGAGGCGCATTGCGCGAACCTTGGCTGGCGGACATCATCCAACGCTTGACCGTGCGTTACGAAAGCGAATGGGGTGGGGAGATGAGCAAATGGGACGCGCTCACCTCACTGATGAACGATGGTGCGCCGGTGTGGAACGCCGAAATGACGCGGATCAATGCCTTGAGGTTTTGGCCTGGGGTTGCGGCGGTGAAGGAGTTTCCGGTTTCAGCCAAGGTTTATCATTGGCATCCGGTGGGGTTGGTGGGGAATTTTATTTCAACATCGTCGTGTATTCCTTTGCCCAAAGCACAGTTAATGGCGCTCACAATTTCTTCGGGTTTTGAAGGTAATCACCCGATGGATTACGCTGCGGTAGCGAATAATTTCGACGGCATGGGTATGTCTTACGGATTAATTCAATGGAACGCCGGCTCTGGAACCTTGGGCCCTGTTCTGGTAGCAATGCGTAATGCAGACCAAGTTGCCTTCAAATCAGCGTTCCCTTCTACCTCAAACTATGAAGCATTAGATAGTGCACTGACGAGCGGGGACAGCGGAAGCCTATACAACTGGGCAGTTCAACAGCAATCAGGAAACTCGGCCAACTGGAAGACACCATTCCAAAATCTTGCACAGATCCAAACGTTTAAGGATATTCAAGTCGCGACAGCCGTAGGCGAGAGACATCAGCATGTGTTGAGTATGATTGAGTTTCTTCGCTCAATGTCGCCAGACCTCATGGAGAGCGTGGAACTTGTATCTTATTGCGATTTATTTGACGTTGCTGTCCAGCAAACGTCCCTTGCCGTCGCCTCTACGGAGATTAAAGCCCGGGTATCCAGCGAGAATCCGGCGAGTCAGCTTGCTCTAATTCGAATAGCAGTTGAGGAACGTGCGAAAGCAGCAAAGCACCCCTACGTCGCGGATTGCATGAGTCGCCGTATCGGAATACTTCAGCAATCCGCATTTTCCTATACCGCTTTCGGGAATACGAGCCAAAGAACAAACCTTAATTTCAACACTATTTCGCAGGACGCTAATAAATATGTTTGCAAAATCTAGCTTCATCGCATGTGTCACTATCTTCGCCTCGATAAGTGCCGCAGCGTCGGCAGTCCCCTCACCGCTTTTCGGTAGCTGTGACAACAACGGCGAATGCTCGGCAGTGTTCAATCGATCGGTGTCAGAAACTCAATTACTTTGTGGGACGAAAACCGCCTCGATTGCTTGGCGAAAAAATTCAGCAGCGCTTTTACTTCAATGCACGGGTTCGGACACGGCGGAGGAAAACAGGAATTATGTTGTCGATGGCCGCAATGTGATTGGTTTGAACTATGGCCGTTACGTAAAAACTCACTTCCTGCAACAAAATCCGGAGGGAGCTGTACCCGATAAATTCGGTTCAACACCAGTTTGTACGGCAGCTAACAAAGAAAAATTGCTTACAAGCACGTTTGTTTTACTCGACAAACGGCCAGGCGAATCGGGTGTTCCATATTGCTATGACATTACATACCTATCGCCCATAAGCGGCGCTTTCCAACTCAATACGAACGCCGGCCCTGTAAGCGCAAACGACCAAGATCATTTTTTGGCTAACATCTCAGGTCAGAAGAAGCAATATATACAGCGCCTGATAGAGGTATTCAGTAAATGGCGGATAGAACAGGCGAACTGATACTCTCAGGAATCATGTCCTCGATCTACGAAGTGTGATTAGACAGGGTCACAAAGACAGTTGGACAGGCATGAGCACGTTAATCGTTCTAACAACGTCGCGAAGGACGTAGGTGAGATAGCCCCCTGAATCACCGGACACGGTTTATGCGCCACCTTAAGGATCGTCGGATGGGAAATGCCATATTCTTTGGCTAACCCCGGGCTGACGCGCCCTCTACTAATTTCGCGCGAATCGCCACCTTCTGCTCCGGGGTCAACGCGTCTTTACGCCCCAACTGCTTTCCCTCGGCCTTCGCCCGGGCGAGTCCGGCGTGTGTCCGCTCGATAAGCAAATCCCGCTCGAACTGAGCAACCGCCGCTAACACCGTCATGTGCAACCGCTTCATGCCCTCATCAACTCCCCATCAGTTAAACTAACCCCCATTCCCAGCCCCCGGTCCTCACCCCATGCCCATACGCGTTCAATTCCGGCTGCGCTTTATGCTTGACGAGTCCATCGCGCTGGGACCCGGAAAAATTGCGTTGATTGAATCCATTGCCCGTACCGGTTCCATTTCCGCCGCGGCCCGGGAGCATGAGATGTCTTACCGGCGAGCCTGGTTGTTGATCGAGCAGGTTAATGCCTGTTTTGAGGAAGCGCTGGTGAGCACCGCGACGGGCGGCAAAGGCGGGGGCGGGGCGAGTTTGACTGAGTTTGGCCAGGAAATTGTCCGGCTTTATCGTGAAGCCGAAACGGCGGCTCAAGTGGCGGCGAAGAAACCGCTCGCGGCGATCACCAAGCGTTTAAGACGCGAAGTTGCTGCGCCCTGATTTCCCGGGGGCTCAAGCGTGCTTGAGGTCAAGCTCAAGCGGTGGCAGTAAGCAACAGGCAACCTACAGCAAGCAGCAAGCGAAACCCACCCGCTAAACCAACTCAAGCATCACGCCGATCTTCCCCAATTGCCGCGTTTCGCTATATCCTACGGTATACAACGATAAGCCTAAATGAACGGCATGAAATAGTGCGAGGTTAATGTGGAAACGAATACGAAGTCACCGAACGTCGAGTTCGGGGATATTTATCAGCGGCTGACGCAACGGTTTATGCCCGATAGCGCGCCCAAGCAAATCGACCCGAAGGCGTTGGCTATCGGTCACGCTGTGCTGGCGTTTCAGCAATTGCAGGACACCTTGCAGCGTCTGGTTGCTTTGTTCGACGGTCAGGCGGCGGGTTCAGGTTCGGGCTCGATTTCAGCCAAGCGGACGCGCGGCTCGCTTGAGCATTTGCTGGATCGCTTAAGGCTGCTGGCAACCATGCCCAAAACGCTGTGGCAGCATGATCTGCATAGTTTGATTGCGCGCGCCGATACCTTGGTTGAGGTGCTGGATTTTATTTTGTTGTCGCGGGCGGTGTCGCGCAAGTCGTTAAGCCTGCTGAATTTGCCGGAGGCTAATTTGTCGGCGCAGGAGGTCGATCAGTTTGCCGATGAGGTTACGCGTCTGGATAGCGCATTTTTTGCGCTTGGGGCGCAACATGTGCTTGATTGTCACGAAAAAGGGATCGGGCTGGATGGGCGGCCGCGGGAAAAATTGATCAATGTGCAGCCGCGTTTGCGCGGAAAACGCAGTGGGCAGAACTAGTCCGGTTGCGGCCTATTGCATTGCTCGCTTGAGCATCGGCATGACGCCGCGCGGATAAAACCAGGCAAGCTGATGTCGGGTGCCTACACAAGCTCGTAATCCGGTTTTGCGAAGCAGTCCTCGATGCCTCTAATCACCCATGCCGCAAACAAAAGTGCGAGATCGGCGCACTCGGCTGCGGCACGGGTGTGCCGGCCGACAGGCGTTTGATCAGGTCGATGAAGCTGGCGACGCTGGCGGTTCTGAGGGGATGGTAATCAACCCCATGCCGGGCGCAGACGCGTTTTAGTGTAGCCATTGCGTCATGGCCGATACAGTCCACCGGAAACACCACCATATGAGCGCGCGGCAGGACGGCGGCGAGTAAACCTCGGCGATCTTCGATGCCGCCGTCGTGCAGGGTCAATTCGCCGCCTGAGGCGAGCACCAGACGGCTCAGTACCGCGTTCGAGTTCGGCCGGCCGCCGACATAGACGATATGTTTGTCTTTGAGACCTGCCAGGGTGCCTGAGGTATCGGTATCGTCCGATGCAAATGAGTTGGACAAGGTTTCTTCGAGCGCGTGCAATTCCGCGGCGGTGGTTTCGGCAATGGTTCTGGTCTGTTCCAGGGTGGCTTCCAATTGCTGACTTTTTTGCTGGCTTTGCAGCGCTTGGCGTTCGGCTTCTTGCCGGCGCGCGGTAAATAAGGCGAGCCGTTGGTCGCGTTCGTCGAGCGCTTGGCGCAATCGTGTTACCTCGGCTGCCAGCTCTGTGTCGGGCAGGGTGGTTTGGCGAGCCAGGCGTGCATTCAGTTGCGTGATTTGTGCGCCGAGTTGCTTTTGCGTGGTTTCGCGCTGCAGGCTCATTTCCTGCAACCGCGCCTGCTGCCGCTCGACTTTGTCTTTGAGTGCCGCGGCTTCGGCTTCGAATGCGACCAAACGGCGAATATCGGCCCGGTTCGCCGCACCGACCAAGTGCGACAGCATATGTACTTCGCCGAACGCCGCTTGACGGAGTTCGATGCTGGCGCCGGGGTGAGTCATCAGCGCCCAGTAGGCACCGGGCACTTCACCGCTATCCAGCGCCGCATGCCATAGGGTGTTTAAGGCCGCATCGCTGGCGGCCGGCTTAAAACGCTTAAGGGTGATGTCATAACGAAGATCCATGGCTTTTTGCAAGGCTTTGGCGGCTTCGCCGCCTTGTTTGGCCAATTGCACTGCTGTGTGGTGGATCTCGAGATCGGTCGCCTGGTCGCGATCCAATGCCGCGTAGCGCGGCACCAGCTTGCGCAGTTCAGCGGTGGTCAAGCAGGTGCCGATGATCGAGCAGAGGAAATTGACATCCAGTTCGACCAAACGCAGCCGTTGCGCTTGCGTTTGCCGCGAGACGACAGCAAGCGGTTTGTCCGGTTTGCAACAGGGGTCTGCCAAACGCGGATAACTCTCTTGACGCTCGCCGCGGCCGGCACTTTGGACCTGCGCCAGCTTGAAAGGGGGACGTTCCATCACCTACCTCCGGGTGGATCAAAGGCTGGCCAAGGCTCGGTATGCGAGCGATATATTCGGCATTGATACACCCTGGCGCAAGCACGGGGCGGTATCGAAGCAAACCTTGACCAAATTTAATGCGTAATATACCGCAGAATATAGCGACTGGTGTAGCGACATGCCGGGGCGGGTGCGCACCTGCGCCTTGAGGCCTACTTCCTGTGCCGCAGAACTGTAGCCGTCAAATGATAGGCTCCGCGATGAGCTGAACGACTATTAGGTCTCTAGAAGGTTCGCGTCGGATTGTCTTTCTACACATCGATAGACATCAGTCATTTGAACGAACCCTAATTAAAATATACGGCCTTGCCGCCCACTCCAGGAGATTACTAATTTAAGACAACTAACTTACAAAGTTGTATTAATCATTGCCTAAAATGAATTTCACCAGAGGGGCCATGTTCGTCGCAGGCTTAGTGGGGACCAATCAATCAGGAGATAACCATGACCGACGTGATGCAAGCGCAATCTTTATCGAAGGTACCGCCGCGATGGGAGCGGGGCGATTTCCTGAAACTCAGGCTGTCCCATCGTGCCGGCCGGCAGGCGACACGATGCCTTGATGCTGACCCCTTTAAATCGAGATCCAAACCGACATCTTCGATGTCGGTTTTTTTATGTGACCCATCCCATCTGCGCCGTGTCACCCTGGCCGTGCTGGTACCGTTGGCGGTGGGTCTATGGTGCGGTTCGCAAGCCTCTGCGCAAGCATTGCCGGGCGGCGGTCATTTTGTGGCCGGCAGCGGCACGATCGGCGGTAATGGGACCACTCTGACCATCAATCAAAGCTCGCCGTCGGGGCGCGGCATTATCGACTGGAATAGTTTTTCGATCGGTAATGGGCACAATGTCGTCTTTAACAACGGCAGCGGGGCGACGCTGAACCGCGTTACGGGCGGCAATACCTCGGTGATTATCGGTGCGCTGTCGGCGACCGGCAGTCTCTACTTGATTAATCCGCAAGGCATTGTGGTTGGACCGACGGGGCTGGTCAGCACCGGCGGCCGATTTGTGGCCTCGACCCTCGATACCGGCAACGATGCATTTATGCAAGGCGGCCCGCTGACATTGACGGGTAACTCGACCGCCAGTGTAGTCAATCTGGGTACCATCAGTTCGACCGGCGGCGATGTGTTTTTGATTGCGCGCAACGAAGTAGTCAACCAAGGCGCGATCATTGTGCCGAACGGCAGCGCCGAATTGGCGGTGGGCCAGGAAGTGTTATTGCAGGATTCGTCGAGCAGCCCGCAAGTGTCGGTGCTGGCCGGCAGCGCCGGCAATGTATTAAATCTTGGCACCATCAGTGCGGCCCAGGTGAGCCTGCAAGCGGCGGACGGCAATGTCTACGCGCTGGCGGGCAATGATGGGGCAATCCGCGCGACCGGTACCGCGACGCGCGACGGCCATATCTGGCTGGTGGCCGATCAAGGCCGAGTGACGGCGAGCGGCACCCTGAAAGCGGTCAATGCCGACGGCACGGGCGGCACCGTCGAAACCGATGCCAATACTTTGTCGGTCGACGGTGCCACCGTATCGGCCGGCACCTGGAAGCTGGCTACACCGTTGTTTACGCTCGATAGCAGCACCACGCCGAGTTTTACGCGCAGCTTGAATGCGGGAACTTCGATTGATTTGACCGCCACCGGAACCGGCTCGCAAGGCAACATAACCGTCGCTTCGAACCTGCAATGGAACGGTGCCGCATCGCTGAGCTTGGACGCGAATCACGACGTGATCGTCGATCCGCATCAAGTGCTGCAAAATACCGGCAGCGGAAATCTGACGCTGCGCGCCGATAATTCGGCGCAGGACAATGGCGGCAGCGTAGCCAACTTTGGCACCGTGGATTGGTCGGGCAGCAGCGGTATTGTCAGCATGTTGTACGACATGAACGGCAGCGACACGCCCGGTACCCTGCGCTCCAACCCGGCATGGACCGCCGCGCCGTATAGTGGCCTGTTGAGCCAGATCACCACTTACAAGCTGGTCAATTCGATGGCGGATTTGCAGAACGTGGCGCTTGACCTCGGCGGGGTGTATGCGCTTGGGGTCAATCTCGACGATAGGCTCAACCCGCAAGGTTTTAATGCCTTTACCTTTAATCCGCTCGGCAGCGTTGCAACGCCGTTTACCGGGCAATTCGACGGCATGGGGCACACCATCGATGAGCTTTCGGCGTCGGTGACGGCGCAACTGCCGCAAACGTACGGCGAGTTGTTCGGCGTGATCGGTGCCGCCGGTGTGGTGCGCAACGTCGGTGTGACCAACGTCCAAATCTATTCCAATGACAACCCCACCGTGGTCGGCATGCTGGCCGGTCAGAACCTGGGCACCATCGTCAATACCTACACCACCGGTTATTTGGGTTTTAACGATCAGAACACGACCATCGGCGGTTTGGTTGGGGTCAACCGTGGCCTGATCGAGCGCTCCTGGAGCAGTGCGACCAATTTTGGCAATCGCGCGACTACCATACAAGGCCGGCTGGTCGGCAGCAACTACGGCACGATTGCCCAGTCCTATGTGGTGGTGGCGGACGAGGTGTCGTCGGGCGGATTGGTCGGCGACAATTACGGCACCATAACGCAATCCTATGCCGTAGACCGTACCTTCAACGCGGTGGGTGTCGGCGGACTGGTTTCCAACAATGAAAGCAGCGGGGTGATCAACCAGTCGTTCGTGACCGGCACGCTTGAAGGTGTTACCCAGAACAACGGCGCCATCGCCGGCATCAATAGCGGCACCATTGACAACGACGTCTACTGGGACGCACAGACGACGGGGTTGACGCAAAGCTCCGGCAGCGGCACCCAACTGCCCGCGGCCAACGGCCTGACCACGGCGCAGATGAGTGTGCCCTCAAGCTTCGCTTCGTGGGACTTCAGTCCGACCGGCGTATGGACCATCCCGGCGGGCGGTACCTATCCGATCTTGCGTTGGCAGTTGGCTCAGTGAGCGGGAGGCAACTATCCGACACGTGCGGCGCTATGTCGCATTCAACGCCGGGCCGGCAGTTTGACTAGTCGGCAGGGAATGCGGCGCGCGGTTCGCGCAGCCTCGGCGCGGGCGGCTCTGCTCGCCGGCATGGCTGCGTGCATGACCCTGGGCGCACTTGCCCCGGCTGTTTATGCACAATCATATCGCGACGTGGCACCGGTGCCGCCGCCCAGGGACAATCGGCCCGCAGCGCCGCCAGCGCCAGTCCAACCATCGGGCAAGCCGGCGCAAATTGCCGTCGCGTCGCTACGCGCCCTGGCTTTCGTCCCGGCCGCCGAAGCAAACGCGCAGGCGCCGTCTGCGACCGCTCAGGCAGCCGTCACGGCTGACCATTTGCCGCTGCTCGATGCTGCGTTTCTGCACAGCTTCGATGCCGACCTCGGCCGGCCGCTGACTTTTGCGCGGCTGGCGCAGATCCGGCGCGCGGTGATCCAGCGCTACCGCACCGCTGGCGAGCCGCTGGTTGACGTGTACCTGCCGGAACAGGACGTGACGGACGGCAGAGTGCGTATTGCTGTCGCGATCTATCACTTGGGCCAGGTGCGCGTCAGCGGCAACCGCTATTTTTCCAGTGCCTTGCTGGTTGGCGAGATGCCGCTTGCGGCGGGTGCGCCGATCCGCGAAAACGATGTGGCATCCGGCCTGGTGCTGCTCAATGACAATCCCTATCGACAGGTTGAGGTGGTCTACGCGCCGGGCGCGACGCCAAATACCACCGACGTGATACTGCAAGCCGAGGATCGTTTGCCGCTGCGGGTGAATGCCGCTTATGACAACGCCGGGGTGCCGCAACTCGGGCGCGAACGTTATTCCGCCGGCATCGACTATGGCAACCTGTTTGGCCTGGACCAGCAGATCGCTTATCAATTTACCGCCAGCAACGACATTTTCGGCAATCATCCTTCAACCGATGGCGGCACCGGCAAGCCGAGGTTTGTGGCCGATTCAATCAACTACGTGGCACCGTTGCCCTGGCATGATCGACTCGAACTGTTCGGGGTTTTTGCACAAAGTACCCCAAGCTTGCCCAACAGCTTGGCTCAGACCGGCGTATCCGCCCAAGTCAGCGCGCGTTACGACTGGCTGCTGCCGATGGCCGCCGGCTGGCGGCAGCAGACCCAGTTCGGCTACGACTTCAAGCGGTCCAACAACAATCTGGAGTTCGGCGGTTTCCAGGTATTTAATTCGAATACGCATATTCACCAGTTTCTCGTGGCCTACGATGCGACCCGTCCCGATGCGCTTGGGCAAAACCATGCGAATCTGATGCTGGTGATGAGTCCGGGTGGGCTGGACGGCGACAATAACGACAGTGCTTTTAATGCGGCGCGCTTCGGCGCGAAGTCGCGTTATGTTTATTCGCAACTTTCCGGCCAGCGCGATGTGACGCTGGGCGCAGGCGTGTCGTTGACACTGCGCGGCTTGTTTCAATGGACGCCCGACACCTTGCTGCCGAGCGAGGAGCTTGGGCTGGGCGGCGACAGCAGCGTACGCGGCTATGATCCCTATGTGGTACTGGGCGACCGCGGCTGGAATCTGCAAACCGAATTGCGCAGCCCGAGTTTGCCGTTCGGCGCAAGCAGTGCGGCCGTGCAGCCTTTTATCTTTGTCGACGCGGGACATGTCTGGACCAGCATCGACCAGCCGGCCGAGGTCGGCAACAGTTCATTGTTGAGCACGGGCGCGGGGCTGCGCTTTCAGGTAGGGCGTTATGTCAGCGCGCAGGGCACATTGGGCAAGCCCATGCGTAGCGCGGTGCCGAACGGCTCAAAGGCGCCGCTGGTGGAATTTTCTGTGACGCTCGGGAGCTAAAGCGGATAAGCCGGCGAGCCGCGGCGGATTACCCGCCGCGGCTCGCGGTGAAGACTTGGATCGATTTAGAAATTGAAGTTGTCGATATTGCCGGCATCAAAGGTGGTCGGCGGTCCGAGTACAACCTCGCCGTCTTTGCCGATGGTGCGCGAGCCGAGCTTGCCTGCGGCGAAGGTTTCGCCTTCTTTACCGGTAATCTTGCCCGAAGCCAGGTTGGCGGCTGCATACGCTGCAAGATAACCCAGGTCGCTCGGATTCCACAACTGGAACGCCTGCACCGTGCCGTTCTTGACGAAGGCGCGCATTTGGTTAGGCGTACCCAGTCCGGTAATGGCTACCTGACCTTTTTTCGGCGAAGTCGACAGATACCGTGCCGCGGCCGAGATGCCGACGGTGGTGGGCGAAACAATGCCTTTCAGATTCGGGTAAGCCTGCAGCAATCCTTGGGTTTCAGTAAACGATTTTTGGTCGTCATCGTCGCCATAGGCGATTTTGACCAGTTTGATCTTGGCGTACTCGGGTTTTTTCAACTCGTCCTGCATGTACTTGATCCAGGTATTCTGGTTGGTCGCGTTGGGCGTCGCCGACAAAATCGCGAATTCGCCGCTGCCGCCGATCAGTTTCGACAGCAACTGGATCTGGCCGCGTCCGATCGATTCAGCATTGGCCTGATTGATAAAGACTTGCCGCCCATCCGGTGCGGTGTCCGAGTCGAAGGTCACGACCTTGATGCCCTGCGCCATGGCTTTTTTCAGGTAAGGCACCACGGCGTTCGGGTCATTGGCGGCAATCACGATGGCATTTTGCCGTTGCGTAATCAGCGTGTTGATGTATTGAACCTGCGACGATGCACCGGCATCCGAGGGGCCGACAACTTTGCCCGCACCGCTGAGTTCCTTGATTGCGGCCATGCCGCCGTCATCGGCAATCACTTCGTAGGGGTTGTTGATCTGCTTGGGAATAAAAGCGATCTTCAAGTCTTTTTTGAGCCCGTCGCTGGTCTGTGCCATCACCTGGCAACTGACGGCGGCGAAGGTCAGGCACAAAGCGCCACTTAATGCACCGCGTACCACCGGCCGCGTCAGCGCTGCGAAATTTTTCATCATCTTAGGTCTCCTGGGATTGATGCATGCCCCTGCGTGGGAGTCATGCTTGGTGTTTACCGACGTTTAAAACATGCGCCGTTTAAAACATGTGCCGCTTACAACCTTCAACTCAACCACTGCGATCATGCCTGCTGCTCCGTTGCCCGGGTGCTGCCTATTTCCGGGCCAGTTCTGCCGCGATCTGCCGTCGATCCCGCCCGCTGCGCCAACGTTGCGCCAGATTGGGTATGAGTACCGATGACAGCAGCAGAATGCCGGTGACGATGGTCAGCACTTCGCTGGAGACGTCGTATAAGGTCAAAGCGTTTTTCAGCACGCCGATGATCAGGAGCGAGAACAACACGCCAAACAGGGAACCGCTGCCGCCGAAGATGCTGACGCCGCCGAATAGGACGGCCGCGACCACCGTGAGTTCGAAACCTTCGCCGTTGTCGCCCCGCGCGCTGGAAAACCGCAGCGTATAGATAATGCCCGCCAGCGCACTCATGGCGCCGGACATGACGAATAACTTGAGTTTGGTGCGATCGACATCGAGCCCGGAAAACCGCGCCGCGACCGGGTTGGCACCCATTGCATAGAGGCTGCGGCCGAATGGCGTGGCCTGTAGCAATACGGTGAACGCCGCCGCTGCCACAATGACCAGAATAAACGGCAGCGGCAGGAAATTCGCCAGCGTGCCGATGCCGAAATCGGTATATCGCGCCGGAAAATCGGCAATTGCCTGATCGCCGAGCAAGACATAAGCCAAGCCGCGATAACCGGCCAGGGTGCCGATGGTGACGGCGAGCGAGGGCAGGCCCAGCTTGACGATCAGCAGGCCGTTGATCAGCCCGGCCAGCACACCCGCGGACAACACCAGCAGCAATACCAGCGGCATCGGCAGACCCAGATGCCACAACACACCCATCAGGGCGCTGGCCATGCCCAGCACCGAAGCCACCGACAGATCGATTTCCGCGGCCACGATAATCAGGGTCAACGGCAATGCCATCAAGGCGATTTCAGTAAAATCGGCGAGCAAGTTGCCGAGGTTGGTCGGGGCAAAAAAATCCGGTGACAGGCTGCGGCCCAAACCCAGCGAAAGCAACAGCACAATCACCAGCATGCCTTCCCAGCGCAGATCGAAATGACGTGCGGCACGAAGCTGCAGCGCCGGGCGTGCCGCCGCGGTTGCGCTCGCAGCGGCGGTGCCTGCCGCCGGGGTACCCGAATCAGCCAGAACGATTTTATCCATCACGGTGTTTCCTCATCATGCGGCTCAGGACCGAGCGGGCCAGCAGCGTATCGGCGGCAATGGCCGCGACAATCAAAGCCCCTTGAATCGCTTGTTCCCAGAACGGCGATACCCGCAGTACCACCAATGCCATATTGATCACACCCAGCAGCAAAGCACCCAGGGCGGCGCCGCCGATGCTGCCGACGCCGCCGGTAATCGCCACGCTGCCGACCAGGGCTGAAGCCACCACCCCCAGCTCAATGCCTTTGGCCGTGCTGGCGTCCACCGTGCCGAAGCGGGCCAGCCACAGCACGCCCGCCAGGCCTGCGATGGCGCCGGACAAAACAAAACCTGCTGTAACCCGGCGGCTGACCGGGATGCCGGCGAGAATGGCCGCTTCCGGGTTCGAGCCGATGGCGTAGAATTCGCGCCCGGTGCGGAAGTATTTCAGGTAGACCGCAAACGCGATAAGCACCACGGCTGCAATCAACACCAGGATCGGGATGCCGGCCACGGTGCCGGTGGCAATCCGCGAAAATGCATCGGGCAGGCTGGTGGCGTTGATCTGGCCGCCATGCACCAGCGCATAGTCGATGCCGCGGAAAATATAGAGTGTCGACAGCGTCGCAACCAGCGAGGGCACACCGCCAAAGGTCACCAGCAAACCGTTGATCAAGCCGCAACACATGCCGAAGGCAATCCCGGCCGCGATGGCCACAGGGATCGGAATGCCCGGCAGGGCAATAAACAACATGCCGATCAGGTAGGCGGTGAGTCCGACCGTCGAGCCCACCGATAAATCGATGTGACGCATCAGCATCACGATCGTCATCCCGGCGGTGAGCAAAGCGGTGATGGCGACATTCAGCAGCAGGTCGCGCAAGTTTTGCAGATTGAGGAAATAAGGTGTGGCCAGCGAGGTGCCGGTCACCAGCAGGACCAGCACCACCAGCAGGGTGGTTTCGCGGTTGCGCACGATCAGATCGATCACACTTAAACGCTCGCGACCAGCGTCGCCATTCAGCGTGCTGAGATTGGCATCGTGGCTCATGCGACTTTCCCCAGTGCCGGTGCCGCCTGACCCAAGGCGGCATTCATAATACTTTCTTCGGTGGCCGCGGCGCGCGGCAGGTCGGCTGCAATCCGTCCTTCATGCATCACCAGCACGCGGTCCGCCATGCCTAGAACCTCCGGCAATTCGCTGGAAATCATCAGTACCGCCAGACCTTGTTGCACCAATTCGCTCATGGTCCGATAGACTTCAGCTTTGGCACCGACGTCGATGCCTCGCGTCGGTTCATCGATAATCAATACCGCCGGGTCGGTGGCCAGCCATTTACCCAGCACGACTTTCTGTTGATTGCCGCCCGACAGATTACCCACCGGAGCGCTCAGTTCGTGCGCTTTCAATTGCAGACGCCGGCCCCAGAGAGCGGCCAGCGCTTCTTCGCGGCGGCCGCTGATCAAGCCGTAGCGCGATAAACGGTTGAGCACCGTCAGCGATGCGTTGCGGGCAATCGGCAGGCTCAATGCCAAGCCCTGTGCACGACGGTCTTCGGGTACCAGGGCCAGGCCCGCGCGCACCGCCAGCCAGGGGCGGCCGAGTTGCAAGGGACGTCCCTTGACGCTGACACTGCCCGCGTCAACCGGGTCGATGCCGAACACCGCCCGCACCACTTCACTGCGTCCCGCGCCGACCAGGCCCGCCAAGGCGACGATCTCGCCGCGCCGCACCTCGAAACTGATATCGCTGAACACGCCGTGGCGGGTCAGGCCGCGTACCGACAGGGCGATTTCGCCGGGCGCCAGATCGGTTTTGGGGTAATAACTATCGAGATCGCGACCGACCATCTTGGCCACGATCGAATCGATGCTGAGCGTGGCGGTGTCGCCGTGATGTACCACGGCGCCGTCGCGCATGATGGTGACGCGTTGCGACAAAGTGAAGACTTCGGCCAGCCGGTGCGTGATAAAAAGCAGAGCCACGCCGTTGGCGCGCAAGCGCTCGACAATCGCAAACAGCCGTTCGACTTCGGGCCGCGACAGGGCCGCGGTCGGCTCATCCATAATCAGCACGTTGGCTTTGAGGGAGAGTGCCTTGGCGATTTCAATGACCTGCTGGTCGGCAATCGACAGGCCGCGCACCAATTGTTCGGGTTGCAGATTAACCCCGAGCGACTTGAGTAAATCGCGCACCTCGGCATGCATGGCATCGTAGCGAATCCGCCCAAAGCGGTCGCAGGGATGGCGAGCCATAAAAATGTTTTCCGCGATCGAAAGGTCGGCAAACAGCGTTGGTTCCTGATAGATCACGGCAATCCCGGCGTCGCGTGCATCCGCCGGTGAATTAAAACTGCGGGGTTGGGCATCGACGGTTAACTCGCCGCTATCCGGGCTATGCACCCCGGCAAGGATTTTCACCAGCGTCGATTTGCCGGCGCCGTTTTCCCCCAGCAAGGCGTGTACCTCGCCTGGCCACAAGGCCAGGGTGCCGTCGAGCAAGGCACGCACTTTGCCGAAGCTTTTCGATGCGCCGCGCAATTCCAGGCGCGGCCCGGTTGTTTGATCTGCCACTGTGTCTCCTTCTATGCGTAGGTCGGTGCCCGTCTAGGCGGAACCACCGGAACACGGCGCTGCTGTACAGTCTTGTCGTGTCACACCCTGATGCTGATTGATCCTGAATCCCACGCTTTGAGTAAAAATATACCGGGATTATCAATTCCTGACTAATAGCAATTAGCGAGAAAGCAATAGCCAAATGGCATTGCTCATGACTTCATCCCAAGGCTTGGTTTTTACCCTCCATCGCGAGTTTCAAATACGATAAAAGTGTTCGGCGTTATGTCTGAACAAGCGGTCTTTCTCGTCCTGATCGAGATCGGCAACGATGGCCGCATAGGCCTGCCACAACGTTTGATAGGACGAAAACAGGCTGTCGACCGGAAAATTCGAAGCGAACATGCAGCGCTCGATGCCAAACGCGTCCAAGGTTTCCAGAGCGTAAGGGCGCAGGCTTTCGATGGTCCAGGCATGATCGAGCATCGCCATGCCGCTGATTTTTACCGCTACATTGCCGCATTGCGCCAGAGCGCGCATGCCGTCGCGCCAGCGGCGGTAACCGGCGACACTGCCGCGATCGACAAACATGCCGGTGTGGTTGACGATCAACTGGACGCCGGGGTTGTCGCGCGCCAATTCGACCGCTGCCGGCATTTGCGACGGGTAGATTTGCAGGTCGAACGACAAACCGTATTTTTCCAGCAGCTTGAAGTTTTCACGCCAGCGCGGCTCCTGCATAAAATGGCGGCCGACATAATCGTAGGCCGGGTCGCTGTGCACATTCAGAATTTGCCGGATGCCGCGCACATTGCGATATTCGACCTGCGCCGCCAACTGCGCCTCGCAGCCCGCCAGCGACAGGTCGGCGCCCGCCACCAGGGCATTGGGCAAACCGTGGCGGAGCGGGTCGTCGGCCAGCGCCTGCAGCCAGCGCGATTCTTCCAGCGGGTCGGGCGGGTTGCCGTGGTTGGCTTCGATATGCACCACTTTGTCGACTTCAATCTCACCGGCTTCGGCCAGCAGTTGCGCCACCTCGTAATTGCGCAGCATGGCGCTGGCGTCGCCGACCAAGTGGCCCTCGGGCTTCATCCACGGATAAACGTGGGTTTCGATATTCCAGAAATGCACGTGCGGATCGACAACTTTCATGCGCGTCTCCGGCTCAGGCTTGGGTTCAGGTTTCAACTTAGATGAAACACGGGGCTTAGCGGGACTTGCACCGGCACATAATCGCTACCGGTCAACATCAAGTCCGCCATATAAGCCCACCATTTCTGCATCACCTCGGTCGCGGGCAGATTCTGCAAGCTATGCTCGCGCCGATGTTGCATAAAAGCAAACAGGTGGTGCGTGGTCTCGTCGATAAAAATCCAATAATCGACCACGCCCGCCGCGCGCAAAAGCTGCGCCAATTCCGGCCAGATGGCATCGTGGCGGCGCTGGTATTCGTCCTTCATGCCTGGATTCAGGTTCATGCGGAAAGCCACGGTTTCCAGGTCGCTACTTGGCTGCGGCACGGTCTTCATTGCAGATTGACAAACAAACCGCCGTCGACCAGCAGCGACGCACCCGTGACATAACGCGCCATATCCGAGGCCAGAAACACCACACAACCGGCCACATCTTCCGGCGTGCCGACGCGGCCCAGGGGAATGCGTTTTTCGAAGTAAGCAAGCTTATCGGGGTCGGACAAATCATCGTGATTCAAGTCGGTCGCGATGGTGCCCGGCATCACCGAGTTGCAGCGGATGCCATACGGCCCCAGGGCAATCGCACAAGATTGCATGAGCGAATGGACCCCGGCTTTGGTCGGGGTGTAATGGCTTTGCATGCCTCCGCCCACCAACGCGCTGATTGAACTGGTCGCCACAATCGCTCCGCCGTAGCCCTGATTTTTCATCTGGTTGGCGACGGCTTGCGTGACATAAAACGCGCCATGCAAATTGACTTCCATGGTTTGCTGGAACATCGCCACCGGTAAATCGAGGAAGGCATGAAACGGGCAGATGCCGGCATTGCTGGCGAGCACATCGATTTTGCCGAAAGCCGCCACTGTTTGCGCCACCAATTCGGCACTGGTGCGCGGTTCGGCAATATTGCCTTCGACCGCAATGGCGCGCCGGCCCAGCGCCTCGATCGCGGCGACCACTTCGTCGGCGGCGCCGACGCGGCCATAACTGCCGTCATTGTCGCGCCAGTAATTGAGCGCTACGTCGGCACCCTGGCGTGCCGCTTCAATAGCGATGGCGCGTCCCACGCCGCGCGAGCCGCCGGTCACAACCACCGATTTTCCTGCGAGCAACATAACGATTCCCTGGTTTTCTGAAGGTCTTAATGTGTATAAGGCCGATGCAAGGCGCAGTCAGGATTAAGGCGCACGCCGAAGCCCGGAGTCTCCGGCAGTTTCATGCGGCCGTTCACCGGTACCGGCTCGTCGAGCAGCAAGGGGGTGAACATCGGCACAACTTCGTCAGCCTTGGGCGCCATCATCAGGAATTCGGCAAACGGGCTGTTATGCCGGGTGATCACGAAGTGATAACTATAGACCGATGAACCGTGCGGCACGACCAAAGTATTGTGCGCATCGGCCAGAGCCGAAATTTTAATTAGCTCGGTAATGCCGCCGCACCAGCCGACATCGGGTTGGATGATGTCGCAGCAACCCATTTCCAGCAGCAGACGAAAGCCCCAGCGAGTTGCCTCATGCTCACCCGTGGTGACCATCATGCCGCGTGGCACGTTGCGCCGCAGTTCGGCATAACCCCAATAATCGTCGGGCGGTAGCGCTTCTTCGATCCATTTCAAGCCATATTCATGCGCGCCGTTGGCCAGGCGCGTGGCATAGTTCAAATCCAGGCTCATCCAGCAGTCGAGCATCAACCAGAAGTCGTCGCCGACACGCTCGCGCATGGTGGCGATTTCCGCCAGATTTTTCTTCAAACCTTCCTCGCCTTCGGCCGGCCCATGATGCAACGGCATCTTGCCGCCGATAAAGCCCATTTTCTGGGCCAGATCGGGGCGCGCGCCGGTGGCATAGAATTGCAATTCATCGCGCACCGGTCCGCCCAGCAACTGATATACCGGCTCGCCGCGAATCTTGGCCAGCAGATCCCATAGGGCCAGATCGACCCCCGAGATGGTGTTCAGCACAATACCTTTGCGACCGTAGAACAAGGTGGCGTGGTACATCTGGTCCCAGATTTTTTCGATATCGGTGACGCAAGCGCCTTCGATAAAGCGGGCCAGATGTTTTTCGACGATAAAGGCGCCCAGCTCGCCGCCGGTGGTAACCGCAAAACCGACGGTGCCGTCGCTGGCCTCGATTTCGACCACCAGCGTGCCCAGCACGTTGATGCCGAAGGACTGACGGCTGGCGCGGTACTCGGGGTAGCGGCCCATCGGGGTCGAGATATGATCGTCGATCCAGTGCCCGTCACCTTGATCGTGATAGTCTGCGCCGCCGCCTCGAACGGTAAATGCGCGGACGTGCCGCACCACGGGCATGCTCATAATGTGTCTCCTGACAAGCGATGGGTTCTGGGTCGCGCACAGACGAGCGTGGCGCACACCTTGAGTGAAGCTAGCGGCGGAACGTGTGGCGGCGCTTAATAGACGGCCCGGCCACCGGAAATGTCGAATACCGCGCCGGTCGAAAATGAGCAGTCTTCGGAGGACAACCAGGCAATCATGGCTGCGACTTCATCGACTTGCAGAAAGCGCGACATGGGGATTTTCGCCAGCATGTAGTCGATATGCTTTTGTTCCATCTGGTCGAAAATCTCGGTCTTGGCCGCGGCCGGGGTAATGCAGTTGACCAGGATGTTGCGCAGGGCCAGTTCTTTGCCCAGCGACTTGGTCAAGGCGATCAGGCCTGCTTTGGAGGCACTGTAATGCGACGCGGTGGGGTTGCCTTCCTTGCCGGCAATCGATGCGACATTGACGATCCGGCCGTAACCGCGTTCGAGCATCACCGGCACCACCGCGCGGCTGACCAGATAAGGCGCGTATAAATTGACTTCCAGTACGCGCTTCCACACCTGCGGGTCGAGTTCCCAGGTGTTGCCGTTACCGCCCGTGATCCCCGCATTGTTGACCAGGATATCGATGCCGCCATGCGCTTTCACGGTGGCGGCGAGCGCCGCGTCAATCGCCGGGGTGTCGGTCAAATCCAGCGTATGGATACTGACTTTGCCATGTTCGGCCAGTTTTCCCGCAGCCACCTCAAGTGCCGCCGCGTCGACATCCCACAGCGCTACGGATGCGCCCGATTGCAGCAAGCGCAGACTGGTGGCGAAGCCGATGCCGCGGGCGCCGCCCGTGATAACCGCACTACGTCGGGCTAGATCGATTTGATTCATGCTTGTCTCCTTTTATTCTATGAAAGCAATATACCGAAGCAAGCTATGCAATACTAATCGCTTCTTATGATCAAGCGATGCCAAAATGGAATCGATAAATTTCCGTGCTTTAACCCAATCCACCTTGATCAGCCGCTTGCGCTTTCGCCATCTGGCTCTACTGGTCGCCCTTGACGACCTGCGCAACCTGCACCAGGCGGCGCTGGCGGTGAATATCACTCAGCCCAGCGCGAGCAAGATGCTGGCCGATATCGAAGACGCCTTCAGTTTTCAATTGTTCGAGCGCCACGCGCGCGGCATGGAACCCACGGCGCTAGGGGCCGAGGCGCTGGCTTATGCGCGCCAAAGCCTGGCGGACCTGGGGCGTTTTGCCGAAGGTCTGGAAGTGAAGCGGCGCGGCGGCCATGGGCAATTGCTGGTGGGCGCGATTATGGGCGCGGCGCCCGATATCCTGGCGCGCGCGGTGGCCGAACTCAAGGTTGAGCGGCCGTTGCTGAACGTGCGCATCCTCGGCGAAACCAGCGATCAGGTGCTGGATTTATTGCATCGGCGTGAAATAGAACTGGCGGTCGGGCGGTTTACCACCCCGCTGCAACACAACGAATTCGATTTTTCGGCGCTGGCCAACGAAGCCATGTTGCTGGTGGTGCGCGCCGGCCACCCGCTGACGGTACAGCCGAGCGTCGATCTAAGCCAGATCACCTTGTGGCCGTGGGTGGTTCAGCCGATTACCTCGCCGGCGCGGCTACTGTTGGAGGAAGAATTTCAAACCGCGAAATTAAGCTCGCCGGTCAATCTGGTCGAATGCTCCTCGATTTTTGCCACTTTGCAATTACTGCAAAACAGCGAAGCGATTGCGATGCTGCCGGAGTCGGTGGTGCGCGATTATTTGAAGGCGGGCGTGCTGGCCGCGTTGCCGGTCGAAATCGGCAAGGCTTTGACCGGCTTCGGTTTGCTGGTGCGTAAAGACAAATCGCTGAGTGAGCCGGCGCAGCGTTTTGCAGTGTTGTTGCGTAAGTATTCGCAGACGCCGGTGGCGGCTTAGGCAATTGCACGGCTATGATCTGATACGGCATAACTTGCATAGCTGCGGCTGACGCATTTTGGACATGCGTTGCAATAAAATAGTGGTAGCTGAAAATACACATCCCGTCGTCCAAAGCGATGGATTCACTCCCGCAGGCAATCTCCGTCATTACCCTAATGACTCTCGGCACGCGCCATGGCCAGTCTGGCGCGCCGCGATTTCTCCGTCTTTCGCAATACTCCCTATAGCAGCACTCGTATTATTTCGAGGCGTATCTCCCCGATACTGAAATAGTCGCAGCACAAGATACCAAGATATCGCTTGCTGAGAAGCCGGGTGGACTGCGCTGAAACGTAGGCCGTCCCATAACGCAAAGCCGAAGACGCTGGCATATTGCGATCGATCGAGCTATGTCTTCATCAACGAGACCCGAGGATGGACACGGGCTCCGCTGGCCGGATGTAATGATCGGATCGCTGAACACCGGCTTGCGGATAATTTGCTATCCAGGACAGGAGGAGACATGAATAAAACGACACATCCCGTCGACGAGATATTGCCATTTGGACGGATGCTGGTAGTGGCTATCCAACACGTACTCGTGATGTATGCCGGTGCCATCGCCGTCCCGCTGATCATTGGCGCGGCGCTTAAACTGCCGCAAGATCAGCTTGCCTTTCTGATTAGCTCTGATCTCTTTGCCTGCGGCATCGTTACGATGATCCAGTGCATCGGTGTCTGGAAGTTTGGCATACGCCTGCCCGTCATCATGGGCGTCAGTTTTGCTCCTGTCGGACCGATGGTCGCCATGGCCGGTTCAGGTGTGGGGCTACCCGGCATTTTGGGTGCGACCATTGCTGCCGGTGTCTTCGGCATACTTGTCGCGCCTTTCCTGGGCCGCTTACTGCGCTTTTTTCCGCCGATTGTCACGGGTTCCATCATCTTGACGATAGGTCTAAGCCTGTTCCCGGTGGCGATCAACTGGTCCGGCGGTGGGCAGGGCTTGCCTCATTTCGGCGACCCGAAAAACTTGCTGATTGTCGGCGTGGTGCTGGTGACAATTCTATTGATCAACAAATACCTGACGGGATTTCTTGCCAATATTTCGGTGTTGCTGGGCATGATTATCGGTTTTTTGATGGCGCTGGGCTTTGGTTTTGTGGATTTTTCCGAAATGGGTCAAGCGGCGTGGTTCGCTCCGGTGCGGCCCTTTGCTTTTGGGGTTCCGACCTTCGATGCTGCGGCGATTGCTGCGCTTTGTTTGGTCATGATCGTCATTATGATCGAGTCGCTCGGCATGTTTCTGGCATTGGGCGACATTACCGGACGGCCTGTCACGCGTAACGATGCTGCTCGCGGACTGCGTACAGATGGACTTGGGACACTGATTGGCGGTTGCTTCAATACTTTTCCGCATTCATCGTTTTCGCAGAACATCGGCCTGATCGGTATCACCGGTGTGCGCAGTCGCTGGGCCATCGCTATTTCAGGTGGATTACTGACATCGCTGGGTTTGTTGCCGAAATTGTCGAGCTTTATCGCTTCAGTTCCCGTGGTGGTGTTAGGCGGGGCGGGTCTTGCCATGTTCGGCATGGTGGCCGCCACCGGCGTCAAAATCCTGAGCAAGGTCAACTACGAGAGCAAAAATAATCTGTTGATTGTGGCGATCAGCCTGGGCGTCGGGGCTATTCCCGAAGTCGCGCCGACCTTTTTCCTGCAGCTCCCGCACTGGACCTCCGCGTTTACCCACAGCGGTATTACCTTGACCGCGCTGTTCGCAATTGTGCTCAACGCCTTCTTCAATCGCCGCGAGCGGATCGAAGAAGTCGAACGGCAATTGGCCGAAGGCGTGCCAATGGGGGCAGGGTATTGGCGATGAGCACGCTCATCATTCGATACGGTCACAAAAATATTATTTTAGATATACGTTTGGATGCGGAATTTATATCAAGCCTGCTCCGCCGTCATCTGCGCCAGCCAGCGAAAACTGGCGCTCAGACTCTCGCCGGGTGCCAGGATATGCCCGCCGAACGGATCTGGCGCGAGCATGTCGGCCGGCGGTGCATTGAGCCAATCGGTGGTGTTGGTCACCGGTTCGACGCACAACATCGAAGGTGCGTCGGCCGGCGCAAAGATCACCAGATGAGCGAAAGCCGGGTCCGCTTGCAGCAGCAGGCGCCGTTGCTGATCGGGCCAGGCGATGGTGGCGCTGCGCGACCAGCCGATGAAATTATTGTCCAGGTCGAAGGCGTCGGGGCTCATGCCTGCAACGCTGGCCAACTCTCGCACCGCGCCATGTTGCACCAGCGCTTCGGGCAGCAGATCGGCATCGCCGCGCCACATCGCCGCAACCTGGGTGCGGATGCTGGTGTTGGGCGTCCGGGGATAATAAGGATGATGACCCATGCCCAAGGGCATCGGTTTATCCGACAGATTACGCGCCGACAAGGTCACGCGCATGCCCTGCGCATCCAGTTCGAAGCGTTGTTCCGCCTCATAACGAAACGGCCAATGATGTGCCGGCGCCGTGCCGGGCTCATGCAAAAAATGCAATACCGCATAGTCGGGCCCATAGTCGCCGACTCGCCACGGACGGCGCCATGCATGGCCGTGCAAGGCATGAGGGAAGGGGTTGCCGTCTTGCGACAGGTCCACCGTGCGGCCGTTGAATTCGAAGCGCGCGTCGCGAATCCGATTGCAATAGGGGAATAAAGGAAAACTGGCCATGCCCAAGGGGTCGCATGCGTCGAGTGCGGCGCGCGTTGCCGGGCGTAACCAATGCGTGGCGCGGCCGTCATGCCAGTCGTAGAAAGCGGCGATCGAGCCGCCCACCTGCGGCGCGAGCAAGACGCGCTGGGTGCCGCTCCGGAGCGCGAGCAACGAGCCGTCGTCCAGCGCCCCGGCATCAAAGGCCTCGGTAGCGAAGGTAATCTGCGGGCCGGGTTGGGGCGTGGTATCTGCCATGGTGTTGGTTGAGCCAGGGTTAGTGCCCGGGTTATGCCCGGCTGCGTCGTGACGGTGCCGAGCATGGCATGGATCCGCTTTCATCGTCAATATTATTAATAATAATTTAGCTTAATTATTTGTCATCGGCTCAACTCCATGCTTAGGGGTTTGCGAGAAATATGCCGAAAAAATTATTAATGCTATCTTTGACCGATCTTCCCACGGAGAATGTTGCGCCTCAGAGCGCTCCGCTTCGTCCCACGATGTAGACCATGAAAAAAACCACTCCCAGCCGGCCCACCATGACCGACATCGCCAAGGTTACCGGCATGTCGCAGTCCACTGTTTCCTTGATTTTGAATAACGCGACCGGCGCGAAATTCTCCGAAGCCACACGCGCCAAGGTGCTCAAGGCCGCGGTCGACCTAGGTTACCGCCTGGCGCCGCGCGCCCCCGCCGCGGCGGGCAGCAACCCCGGCCTGATTGTGTATCTGGCGGATGAAATCTCGACCAGCCCGCATCCGGTGGTGAATATCGACGGCGCCCGCGACGCGGCGTTTGCCCACGGTCTGTTGCTGGCGGTTTTTTCCACCCACGGCAACGCGGAAGTCGAGCAGTTGGTGCTGGACTCGGCCCTGGCCAACCCGGATGTGGTGGGGGTCATCTATGCCACCGTCTACACCCGCCAAGTCAAATTGCCGGCGGGGCTGCGCCAGGTGCCCACGGTCTTGCTCAACTGTTATACCGACCCGGCGGAGTTGTCGTCGGTGGTGCCGGCCGAGGTCGCCGGCGGCCACTTGGCCACCGAATACCTGATTCATGCGGGCCATCGGCGGATCGGTTTTATCAACGGCGAACCCTGGCAGGATGCGGCACGCGGGCGGCTCAAAGGCTATCGCACGGCACTCACCACCGCCGACCTGCTGTTTGCGCCGGAACTGGTGCGCGACGGCGACTGGAGCTCCGGCACGGGCTTTGAGGAGACCCTCGCGCTGATGCGCATCGAGCACCCGCCGAGTGCCATCTTTTGCGCCAATGACTTGATGGCGCTGGGTGCCATCGAAGCCCTCAAGCAGTTGAATTTCCGTGTGCCGGAAGACATCTCGGTGATCGGCTACGATGACCAGGAGATTGCCCGTCATACCCATCCGCCCCTTTCAACGGTGGTGCTGCCCAACTATGAGCTGGGACGCTGGGCGGTGGAGACCTTGTTGCAAGAAACACAGAATCAGGCGGCCGGGGCACCGGTGCGTCGCCGCACGGTAAAAATCGATGGTCCGCTGATCGAACGAGGGTCTGTAAGGGTAATTGCTGAGGCCGAAATGCAGGAAATTAATAATATTACTAATTGACAGTTAATGGCGGTGCGCGGAGTATTCAGTCCGTTGCCAGATGATTCTATCCATCGTGCAGTGAGTGGCACCTGGCAGCAACCGAGCGCAACACAAAAACATTCAAATAAGTATTGGAGGAAGACATGGCATCCCTTAACCCTCAGTCGCAACCTACCTCATCACCTGCCCGGAGCGCGGCAGGTTCCCGTACCTGGGTGCGCCCGCTGGCGGCATCGCTGCTGACCGTGGCCCTGGGCTGTGCCGCCGGTGCTGCCGCGGCCGACGACAGTTTGCCCAAGCTGGCAAACAAAACCCCGCTGCGCGTCGGTTTTGCCCAAACCGAGAGCAACAACCCGTGGCGTCTGGCGGAAACCAAGAGCTTCAAAGATGTGGCGGCTAAATGCGGTTGGCAATTGGTGCTGACGGATGCCAATGGTTCCAACTCCAAACAGGTGTCGGATATCCAAAACATGATCGCGCAACACGTCGATCTGCTGGTGTTCCCGCCGCGCGAAGAAAAACCGTTGGCGCCCATCGTGCTGCAAGCCAAGAAGGCCGGAATTCCGGTGATCCTGGTCGACCGCGATGTTGACCAATCGGTGGCCAAGGCCGGCCGCGACTACATCACGTTTATCGGTTCGGACTTTATCGACCAAGGGCATCGGGCAGCCGATTGGCTGGTCAAAACCACCGGCGGCAAGGCCAAGATTATCGAACTTGAAGGCACCACCGGCGCCTCGGCGGCCAATGACCGCAAGAAGGGTTTTGATGATGTGATTGCCAAGAACCCGGGCATGCAGATTATCGCTTCGCAAAGCGGCGATTTTGCCCGCGATACCGGGCGCAAAGTCATGGAAACCCTGCTGCAAGCGCATCCTGATGTCACCGCGGTGTATGCGCACAACGACGAAATGGCGCTGGGCGCGATTGCGGCGATCAAGGCTGCCGGTAAACAACCGGGTAAGGATATTGTGGTCGTGACCATCGACGGCACCAAGGGCGGCATGGATGCGATTGCCGCCGGCGAACTCGGCGCCAGCGTACAGTCCAGCCCGTTCTTCGGCGCTTTGGCTTGCGATGTGGCGCAACGTTATGCCAAGGGCGAAACGATTCCGACCTGGGTCAAGGTATCGGATCGCTTCTATGACAAGAGCAATGTGCAAGCCAACATGCAATACGGTTATTAAACCTCGTCGCTTGATGCCGGACAGTTGTCCGGCATCGACTCATCCTGAGGCATGACGAGCATTAGATCGCCATGCCTCGGTCTCACGCGGCCACGATCTCCAACCACGCTCGAAAGTGATGGGAGCGAGCGTGTTCGAAGCGACGTGCCGGTCTGCCTGGCTGCGTCGCTTCGTTTTTCATCGCTTCGTTTTTCGGCCACACAGCGCAGGCGCTAATCATTCGTAACGCAAGATGCGGCCGGCACTGCGCATCAACGCATCAGGAGCACGTCGTGACGCAACTCACGCACCAGTCCCCCTTGCTACATATGCAAGATATTCAGATCAGTTTCGGTGGTGTGCCGGCTTTGCGCCAGGCACGGCTTAGTGTTGCCGCAGGTGAAGTGCACGCACTGATCGGCCAGAACGGGGCCGGTAAATCCACGCTGATTAAAATTCTCACCGGCGCGTATCAGCGGGCCGGTGGCACGGTGCAATTCGACGGGCGCGAAGTGGATTTCCGCACCCCCAAAGCCGCGCGCGAAGCGGGCATCAGCACCATTTACCAGGAAATCAACCTGGTGCCGTATCGCTCGGTGGCGGAAAATATTTTCCTCGGCCGCGAGCCGCGGCGCTTCGGCCTGGTCGACTGGCGCACGGTGCATCGCCGGGCTCAGGAATTGCTGGAGTCGTTTGGCCTTGAGGTCGATGTGAAATCGGCGGTCGGGCGGCATTCGACTGCGATCCAGCAGATGGTGGCGCTGGCACGCGCCGTCTCGTCCGAAGCCAAGATGGTGATCATGGACGAATCGACCTCGTCGCTGGACGAACGTGAGGTGGAGTTGCTGTTTTCGGTGGTGCGGCGCTTACGCGACGACGGCCGGGCGGTGATTTTTGTCTCGCACCGTCTCGACGAACTGTATGCCTTGTGCGATCGGGTCACGGTCATGCGTGACGGCCAGACCGTGGCTGAAAGCGAACTGGCCACCTTCGACAAACTGCAACTGGTGACCACCATGTTGGGCCGCACCCTGGCCGAGGCAGTCAAGGAAGAGAGTGCGGTGAAGGAGGCCAATCTGGCCAAACGCGGGGCGCAAAAAATCAGCGTCAGCCATCTCGGTGCACCGCCCAAAGTCAACGATGTCACGCTGGAGGTGCATGCCGGTGAAGCGGTCGGCCTGGCCGGCTTGCTCGGTTCGGGACGTACCGAAACCATGCGCCTGATGTTCGGCGCCGATCTGCCGGGCACCGGCGCCGTGACCATAGACGGCAAGCTTACGCCGCTGAAATCGCCCCAGGACGCGATTGCGCGTGGGCTCGCTTATCTGAGCGAGGACCGCAAGGCAGAGGGCATCATCCCCGATCTGTCGGTACGCGACAACTTGACCTTGGTGTGTCTGCGCACCTTGTCCAAGCATGGTGTGGTTGACGTCAAACAGCAGCAGCAATTGGTCGAGCGTTTTATTGCCGCGCTGGGGATCAAATTGCGCACCGCCGACCAGCCGATTCGCGAACTCTCCGGCGGCAATCAACAAAAGGTGTTGCTGGCTCGCTGGCTGGCGACGCAGCCCAAGTTGCTGCTGCTGGATGAGCCGACGCGCGGTATTGATGTGGGGGCCAAGGCCGATGTGGCAAAGATCGTGCGTGAGCTGCGCGACGCCGGTTTGGCCGTATTGTTGTCGGCCTCCGAACTGGAGGAGTTGACCGCGATCGCGGATCGCGCGGTGGTGATTCGCGATGGCCGCACGGTGGCGCAATTGGATGGAGGCGAGATGAGCGAAGCCGCGATTATGGATGCCATTGCCTACGGTGGGTCGCACCCGTCGGCATTGGCCGAGGCCGCACAGAGCGCGACCCTGGACGGCGTAGTGGGAGAGCAGTTCAATGACTGACGAGTTGATTCGAAACGACGCGGTAGCACCCGCACCTGTCGCTGCCGTCACAGTAAAAGCCCGGCGGCGCATTGCCATTCAGCGCGAAATCGTAGTGTTGCTGGCGATGCTGGTGTTCAACTTGCTGTTCACCCAGCATTTCTGGTCGGTGCAAACCTTTAACGTCAACCTGACCCAAGTAGTGACCATCGTGATTGTCGGCATCGGCATGACGCTGGTGGTGGCCACCGGCGGCATCGATCTGTCGGTGGGGGCGTCGATGGCGATCTCCGGTGCGATTGCGCCGATGATCTTTATGCATCTTGCGGGGCCGTGGGGCATTGCGCTGGCGTTTGTCGTACCGGTATTGGCGGCAGCTTTATGCGGCGTGTTTAATGGCTGGCTGGTCACGCGTCTGGCGGTGCAGCCGATTGTCGCCACCCTGGTGTTGTTTATTGCCGGGCGCGGTATCGCGCAAGTGATCACCGACGGCAGCCTGCAAGCTTTCGACATGCCCGCATTTCAATGGATTGCCCTGGGCAAGGTCGGCGGCGTGCCGTTCCAGGTGCTGTTGATGTTTGTCTTGGTGGCGGTATTTGCCTGGATCGTGCGCAAGACCCTGTTCGGTCAATTCCTGCTGGTGACGGGGGGGAACGAGCGGGCGGCTTATCTGTGCGGCATTCCAACGGCACGGGTCAAAATGCTGGCCTACATCTTGTGTGCGGCGCTGGCCGGTTTGGCCGGGCTGATCTCGATTTCGGTCAACTCTTCGTCCGACGCCAACGTGGTAGGTCTTGGCGTCGAGCTTGACGCGATTGCCGCGGTGGCGGTGGGCGGGACCTCGCTGATGGGTGGTAAGGCCTATATCGGCGGCACGTTGATCGGCGCGCTGATTATCCAGTTGTTGCGCTACACCTTGTTGGCGCATGGCATTCCCGACGCCGCCGCGCTGGTGGTAAAAGCGGCCATCATTATTGCCGCCGTGTACGTGCAGCGCCGTCAACGATAAGGAAAGAGCCACTTATGAAAAAGAATTTGCCGTTATTGCTGGCGCTGGCCGCCTTGCTGTTGCTGGGCGTGCTGCGCTATGAGCATTTTGCCTCGGCGTATAACGCCAACGCTTTTTTGCGTTACAACTCGATGTTTATGCTGATCTCGGTCGGCATGGCTTTTGTCATTATCACCGGCGGCATCGATTTGTCGGTAGGCACGGTAGCCGCCCTCGCCAGTGTCGTGGCGGCGCTGCTGAGCCCATACGGCACAGTAGCCGCGGTGCTGGGGGGCGCGGTAGCGGGCCTGCTGGTCGGGGTACTGAATGGGGTGATCATCACCCGCCTGAAAATCCTGCCGTTTATCACCACCTTGGCGACCAGCCTCGGCGCGCATGGCATTGCCTTGCTGCTGGGGCAAAACGATGCGGTGTCGATTGCCGCGGATTCCAGCTTTGGCGCGTTCGGCCAGGGCGATTTTTTCGGCATGCCGATTCCTGGCCTGGTGGCCGCCGCGGCCGCCATCGTCGGTTGGCTGGCGCTGCGCAGCAGCCGCTTCGGTCGCCACTCGCTGGCCATCGGCGGCAGCGAAGAAGCGTCGCGCCTGATGGGCTTGAACGTCGACCGGACCCTGATTGCGGTATACGCGGTCAGCGGCCTGCTGGCCGGTCTGGCCGGCGTGATCCTGGCGGCTCAATTCGGCGCCGGGCAACCCAACGAGGGTGGCGGCTGGGAGTTGTTCGCCATCTCGGCGGTGGTGCTGGGCGGGACCTTGCTCACGGGCGGCGAAGGCTCGATTGCCATGACCATTGCCGGGGTCTTGCTGCTGGGTCTGGTGTTCAATCTGCTGAACTTCGAAAACGGGCTCGGTTTTGTCAGTTTGTCAGCCTATTGGCAATCGGTGATACGCGGCGTATTTTTGTTGCTGGTGATCGTGCTGCAGGCGCGGGTGGTGAAGCGGCACAACCGGAAGAGCGCTGCTTGAGCGCTTTGCCGGAGTGATTTAGTTGACTGCGGGCTGAGATTCGATAGCGGTGTATGTCCCATAGCCGTCCGGCCAGGCCGTCAAAATTTCAAACCCGCTGTCCGTCACAACCACCATATGTTCCCATTGCGCGGATAAGGAATGATCTTTTGTCACCACCGTCCATCCATCGGCCAATTGTCTAATCGCGGCCTTTCCGGCGTTGATCATGGGCTCAATGGTGAAGATCATGCCTGCTTGTAAAACTTGGCCCGTTCCCGGCACGCCATAATGAAGGATATCCGGCCCGTCATGGTAGACATCGCCGATGCCGTGGCCACAGTATTCCCGCACCACGCTGAAACCCGCGTCGTGCGCTACCGTTTGAATTGCATGCCCGATATCGCCTAAAGTGGCGCCTGGTTTGACGGCCAGGATTCCCGCCCGCATTGCTTCATGGGTTGTCCTAACCAGTCGACGCGCGAGAATGCTTGGTTCACTGACAAAGTACATTCGGCTGGTATCGCCAAACCATCCGTCGTTGACGATAGCGACGTCGATATTGACAATGTCGCCGTTCTTTAAACGTTTGTCGGCTGGGATCCCATGGCAAACCACATGATTCACGGAGGTGCACAGGGTTTTGGTGTAGCCGTGGTAACCGACGTTGGCTGGCTTTACCTTTAGTACATTAACGATATAGTCGTGGCAGATTTGATCCAACTCGTCGGTCGACACCCCGGCAACAACGTGCGCCGAAATCATGTCCAGAACTTGTGCGGCCAAGCCTCCGGCAACGCGGGATTTATCGATTTCAGCCGCGTTGCGAATGACCGCTTTTCTCTTGGCGATCATGCTGCTTCACCTGCTTCGAACGCATTCTCGCGGCCTTCAGCCGCAATCAATAAGCGGCAAATATCGCCATATGAAAGGCTTGGGTTCAACTCGGATAACATGCCGACGCGCATCCAGTGTTCGGCTTGCGCATTGATCGAACGGCTCAGTGCAGAGCTTGTGGCACGGATATTCGCGTGCATCTGCTCGGAAATTTTAATGATACCCATGTCGGAAAATATACGAAGTGACTATGTTTCGTATATTAGCATGAATCCCAAGTTTTACAACAAGTGGGGGATGAGCGAATCGCAGCGGCAATTTAATCGCGCGTGGCAGAAAGCCGATATCAGCCCGGCCCAGACGGGCGGCCTTCTTGCCGTATTCGATTTCAAGTGGCGTCGATGGTGAGTGCGGGCTTGGGCTCACAAACCGGTACGAAGATCATTCCAGCCTGGATTGTTCCAACAACCATTTGCTGAAAATCTGCAGCGATTTCATCTCCGCGGATGCATCTGGATAAACCAGGTAGTAAGCCTTCGGATAACACCACACTTGTGTTGACAGCGCGACGAGCTTTCCGGCCGTCACCAGATCCGTCGTCATGTACGCTGGCAACAATGTGACCCCCATGCCGGCGACGGCGGCATTCAGTGCCATCGACATGATTTCGTATCGAGGACCCTCGTTACCCGCATGCCCGGCGATGCGCTCGCGTTCGAACCACACATCCCACGAGCCGGGCAAGGTCAGATGCTGTATCAGGCAAGATCTGGGTGTGTGCGGGCCGATGGTATCGCCGTGCGTCGCGATCCACGACGGCGCCGCGTAGGGCAATAACAACAAAGGCAGGATGAAATCGTTGTGAAATCCCTGGCGTTTTCCGTCACCGAACTCGAGAGACGCATCCACGCTCCCGATGCCAAAATCCACCGGTCCGACGCGAGTGCGTAAATTGAGCGTGATCTCGCCATGCTCACGGGTGAATCCAGGCAGACGGCGAATCAGCCAGTAACTGCCGATCGCCGACCCCACCGATAGCGACAACGCACCGCCTCTTCCTTTAAGTGCCATCACGTTGACCGTGGCGCGTTCGAGTCGCTTGAGCAGCGGTTCGATTTCCGCGATGTACTCGCGTCCCGCGTCGGTAAGTGCCATGGCATCGCGCCGGCGCACGAAGAGTGCGACGCCGAGGCGCTCTTCGAGCATCTGGATCTGTCGGCTCACGGCCCCTTGCGTCAGATGCAGTTCGCGCGCCGCCGCGGTGAATGATCTCAGCCGGGCGCTTGCCTCGAAGCAGAGCAGCGATTGCGTTGAAGGTACATGAAACATGAAGTCAGACTACCTGTTCAAGGACGCCAAGCAACTTTTAGGAAAATCATGGTAGCACGGGCCAAAAAAGGAAAGCAGTGGGGAAAGCGATCTGGTTACATGATTTTTCCTCACGTCGACCGCAGAAATAATCGTTTGCCCGCTAATTTTTTCGCCCCGATCATTCTCCCCATCAGGATCACGAAGCGAGGAGAAACATGTTCGACATGGTGCTTGAGAATTTGTTCGCGATCGATGGCAATGAATGACCCTGATGCTATTCAGTTTTACTAGATCGACCTAGGCAGCTTTATTAGATTCGAGTTGATTATTGATTAAAAATATCATAAATATCATGCTTTTAAAAAATTACTTTGGAGTCCATATGAATAAAAAAATGTGAAATAAATTTTCAGGTCGGAACGTGTTTCCGGATCTTTTTATCGGATCCACGTCATTGATGTTTCATCCATGGAACGAATTTTTCAGGGTGGAACCCGCTCCTCCGCCAGCACTGGAACAACTAGATTTTTAGGGGAAAGTAGTGAGTCGGTATCAGGATCGTTGCGATCACCAAACCTACCTCCGATGCCGTAACAGACGGGTCGAAGGCAAGGCGATTGCGTGGCGGTTCTTTACTATATTGTTTCTTTAGAAACCGGATAAATATGAAAATCAAACAGACCGCAAGTACCATCCTCGCATTGGGCGCGTTCGCCGGCACTGCATATGCACAAAGCAACGTCACGCTATACGGCATCGTCGACGCCGGAATTTTGTACAACAGCAACGTGAACGGTAGTCACGAAATTGCAATGACCCAGGCGACTTCATCGCGTTGGGGTTTGAAAGGCGTCGAAGACCTGGGCGGCGGCCTGCAAACGGTCTTCAATTTGGAAAACGGCTTCACGACCGCAACCGGCAGCTTGTCGCAAGGTGGCTTGGAATTCGGGCGCAAGGCTTTTGTGGGTTTGAGCAGCTCGCGCTGGGGTACCTTGACGGTCGGCCGTCAGTACTCAGTCAGCAATGATTTCACGGATGGGTTCGCATCGGGCGCCGACTGGGCGGCATCGGGCCTCGGTTATGGCACACACGCATCCGACGTCGACAACGTCGATACGTCGAACCGCATCGAGAATTCGGTCAAGTACGAAAGCCAGATCGTCAACGGTCTGCAATTCGGCGCCATGTACAGCTTGGGCGGACAAGCCGGCAACACCACCAAGAACGAAGTGATCGACCTCGGCGTTGCCTACGCGAACGGTCCGTTCAAATTCGGTGCCGCGTATGATTACACCAAAGATCCGTACTACGCGACGTTTGGCGACCAGGGCAATTCATCGACCTCGTCGACCGGCACCAACGATAACATCAACAACAAGATTTTCGGAGGTTATGCTTCGGCTGGCGCACAGCAGATCATCGTGGTTGGCGGTTCGTACGCGCTCGGCTCTGCCATCATCGGCCTCGAATATTCCAACACTCAGTTTATGAACCTGGGTTCGGTGAACGCCGGCGATGCGATCGCCGCGCCAAAGTATACCAGCGGCTCGGCTACCTTCAACAGTGGTGAAGTGAACCTGAAGTATATGCTGAACCCCGCCCTGCAGCTCGGTGCCGCCTACATCTACACGCATAACAGCGGTGCTGACGGCTTCAAGGGGGCAAGCTACAACCAATTCAACCTCGGGGCCACGTATTCCCTGTCGACGCGCACTTCGGTGTACGCACTGGCGTACTACGAAACGGCATCCGGTACCGATTCAACGGGTAACGCCGCGGTGGCCGACCTGTACAGTTCCGCATACAGCAAGAGCAATCGGCAAGCAGCTACCATTATCGGCATTACCGAACGCTTCTAAGCCAAGATTCCCGTCAGTAGTGTTTAATGCACCGGCCTGTTTGCGGGCTGGTGCATTTTTTTATAGACGCGAACCGTAGAGTGAGCAAGATCAGCATGCTTTCTTGAGGAACTTGAAGAGACGTTCGGCCGATTGCGGTGGCGGTCTATTGTGCTCGGTCAATACATATATGGGAAAACTGTCGCGTAGCTCCAGTGGACGAATTTGGACCGGGTCGCTTTCCTGGCGGTCACGCGCGGTAATCTCATCCACCAATGCAATCCCGAGGCGGGTTCGTACCAGCGCTTTCGCAAGGCTATAGCTTTGCACCGTCACGGTAGTTTCAGGCGGTCTGGATGCCTTGGCAAGCCATGTCGCCAACACTTCACCCAGGTAGGTGAGGGGCGCGATGCGTATCAGCGGTTGCCCCGCCAACTCCTCTGCCGTCAACGGAAGCTCGAGTGCGGCGGCCGACCACCATCCGGGCGGAGCAATCGCGCAAAGACGGGTATGCAGCAGCGGCGTAGCCACGACGTTGGGGTGCGATACAGGCATCATCGTCAGGCCGAAATCCATTTCATTCAGCAATAGGGCGTCGAGTATTTCACGCGTGTGGGCGACCGAAATCTCGCAAGTCGATTGCGGAAATGCTTTGCGCCATTGCGTCAGTGCCGATGGCAGCAGGTGATGGGCGAGAGCCGGTGTAGCCGCGATACGAAGCAACCCCGATTCACCGGCCGATAGGTTGGAAATCAATCGCCTGACACGCGTCAGTTCCTCGTCGAACGGCATCAGTTCACGCTGTAGCAACAACGCCTCCGGCGTGGGCACCAGTTTGCCTTTGCTACGCTTGAATAATTGAAAACCGATCGAGCGCTCGGCATGCTGGAGCATTTTACTGACCGATGGCTGGGAGATATTCAAAAGCTTGGCGGCCGCGCTGGTCGAGCCCGTCAGCATAATGGCGCTGAAGACTTCAATGTGGCGTAGGCGCATGTATCTCTCCGGGCGAGTGAGGCGTCGGTCTATGGGTCTTGTCGGCCGCACGAATCCATCCGGCGGATAGTGCATTCAGTTTCGCATGGAAACACAAAATTCCGGCAGAGGCAAAAAAATTCCTTGAAATTTTGCATATAGCTCCAGGCTATAACCCAGGCCCACCTTTTCATTGGACCCGTTTATTTTGCACTTCTATAGTTGGCTCACTTTAAACCCAACAGCGTTACAAGCCGGGCCTTGGCGCTTGCTGACCCCGAGCTTTCCGCAGTACCAACGTTGTCGATGGCAATCATTGGAAGGAGCTTGCTATGCAGTCTGTCTATAGCAAAATGCAGAAAGCCGCGTGTTTGTCGGCGTTATTTCTGGCGTGGGCCGTGGGCTACGCCGACCGTATTTTGATTAGCACGGCGATTATTCCGATCTCGCATGAATTCGCACTCGACGCGCGCCAGGCCGGCCTGGTCCTGAGCATCTTCTATATCAGCTACGCGCTAACGCAATTGCTTGGGGGCTGGCTATCGGATCGATACGGCTCTCGTATCATCGTAGTCCTGTGCATTGTGTTGTGGTCGGTTTTTACCGGTGTCACCAGTTTGGCTTGGTCATTTACGTCATTGCTGGTGATTCGTTTTCTCTTCGGTGCCGGAGAGGGGAGTTTTTCACCGGCCAGCTCGGTGACGGTGGCAGAAGTGTTTCCAAAACCCGAGCGGGCACGCGCCAAGTCCTTTCTGATTTCGACGGTGTTTCTCGGCAATGCGATTGGTTCCGGCGTGATCGGTTTGGCGGTAGCCTATCTCGGGTGGCGTTCGGCCTTTCATATTCTCGCCGCGGCCGGGCTCGGTGTCGCATTGATACTCTGGCTGGTGCTGCGCGGCGGCATGGCTCGCCAACGCGAAAAACGCGCCGCCGACACGCGTCATCTATGGCGCGAACTGCTGCACATTCCGATGGCCTGGAAGCTGACGGCTATCTGGTTTTTCACGAGCACGCTCTACATCGGCATGAGTTCTTGGATGCCTTCATACCTGCTCAAGACTTACAAGATCGACCTCGTGCATATCGGCCTCGCGGCCACGCTACCTTATTTGATTGCGTTCGCGGGGACCAATCTGGTGGGCGCTTTGTTGGATAAATACGGGCAGAACCGTGAACGGGCTTTTATGGTACTGGGGGCCTTATGTTGCGCCGGTTCGCTGGCTCTGATGATTTCGACCACCTCAATTGTGTTCCTCGAGGTGTATTGGACCTTGACCTTGCTCGCCTTCAACTTTGTCTACGCCACGGTGTTTACCGCGCCACTCAAGCATTTCCCCGAGCACCTGATCGGTAGTGCCACAGGGTTGATGAACTTCGGCGGACAGATCGCCGGTTCAATCACGCCGGTCGCAATGGGCGCCTTGATCGCCGCCTTTGGCGGTTCTTACTTCAACGCATTCTGGCTATTGGTCGGATCGGCCGTGCTGGCAGCGCTTGTCGCCTTGAGCTGGAGGCCGGTGGCGAAGCTTGTTACGACTTCGGCCCTGGTCTGACGGGTATGCAGGCTAAGCAAAACATGGCGGGTCCTGGAGCAGATGCAAAAATGAGCGAAGATTTCGATGGCGCTTTCGATCTAATCATTGCGGGCGGGACCGTGATTGACGGTACCCGGCGTGCCCGCTTCGAGACCGACGTTGGCATAGTCGGCGAGCGCATTATCGCGCTAGGTAACCTGTCACTGCGCAATGCACGGCGGCGCATCGAGGCCGGTGGGAAAATGGTTGCACCGGGTTTTATCGATTCCCATACCCACGACGACGTCGCGCTGCTTTCCCAGCCATTGATGGAATACAAAGTGTCCCAGGGTGTCACCACGGTGGTGACCGGTAACTGCGGCATCAGCCTCGCGCCGTCGCGGCCCGGGATGCCCATGCCCATGCCGCTCAGCCTGTTGCGTCAGGAGCACGGCGACACGGCGACTTTCCCGAGATTCTCGGATTATCTCGATGCCTTGCGCGGCGCGCCCGCATCGGTCAACGTTGCCGCGCTGGTAGGGCATACGACTTTACGGGCGCAGACCATGGCCGAGCTTAACCGCGACGCCACGCGACAGGAACGCTTGGTCATGGCGGATTTGCTGGAACAAGCTTTGGAAGACGGCGCCTTTGGTCTTTCGACGGGCACCTTTTATCCGCCGGCGGCCAAGGCATCGACCGAGGAAATCATCGAGGTAGGCCAACCGTTGACGCGCTTCGAAGCTCTGTATGCCACGCATATGCGCAATGAAGCCGAAGGTACGCTGACTTCACTCGAAGAGACTTTTGCAATAGGGCGTGCGCTCAATATTGCCGTGGGGATTTCGCACCACAAATTGCAAGGGGAAGCCAATTTTGGCAAATCCGCCATGACCTTGCCGCTGATTCGTGCCGCCATGAAATGCCAATGCGTGTCGCTCGATTGCTATCCTTATACAGCCAGCTCCACCATGTTGCATACCGATCCGGCCAAGTTGCAGTGCCGGGTATTGATTGCCTCTTCGGAAGGCCATCCGGAGATGGCAGGGCGCGATCTGTCCGAGATTGCCCTGCAGTGGAATGTGAGCCGGGCTGAAGCCGCTGGGCGGCTGCAACCCGCTGCCGCGATCTATTTCAGCATGGACGAAGGCGACGTGCGCAACATTCTGTCGTTCGACGATACCATGATCGGCTCCGACGGCATCCCTTCCGCTGACAAGCCTCACCCCAGACTGTGGGGCACCTTCCCGCGCGTGCTCGGCCACTACAGCCGCGATATCGGCTTGTTTTCGCTCGAAACTGCGGTCTGGAAAATGAGCGGTTTGACGGCACGAAATTTTGGCTTGAAGGACCGAGGCACGATTGCGCTCGGCAATTTCGCGGATCTCGTGATTTTCGATGCGGCGAGCGTGATCGACAAGGCCAGTTACGCATCGCCGATCCAGGCTGCCGAGGGAATCGACGTGGTTTTGGTCAACGGCCGGGTTACATGGGAGACGGGCCGGCACAGTGGTGCGAGAAATGGACAGGTGCTCACGCCGGCCCGGTCGATTTCCTCATAGGCGGTTTATTTTCCTGGCGTAAGTCGACCATTTATCGAAGTGGAATGGAAATGCGTTGCCTCGGCTGGCTGCCAACCGGTCTGCTCAAGCAGTGTGATGTTGGGTATGGCTGGGTGTAGCTGAGTATAACTACGAGTCAGCCCTCAACTGCGGCGATACGCCCAATCATCCATCGCGATAGCCGGCTGACGCGCGGCGATCCGATCGGCGATCAGACGGCCGCTGCCCAACGCCAGCGTAAAGCCCAATGCTCCTTGACCGACACTGAGCCAAAGGTTGGCATGCGGCGTGGCCCCGATCAGCGGCATGCCGGTGGGGGTGGCGGGACGTTGACCACACCAGCTCTGGGCGTGTTGGAAATTGCCGGCCAAGGGAAAGAAGGCGCTGGCTTCCTGACGTAGCGCACCGATGCGCGCGGGGTCGCGGCGCAAACTGCGTCCGACGATATCGGCCATGCCTGCGACTCTGAGCCGGCTGCCCAATCGTGCGTAGACGACCTTTCGCTCGAAGTCCGTCACACTGACCAGCGGTGCGATGGCATCGATGGCTAGCGGCAGGGTCAGGCTATAACCCTGTATGGGGTAAAGCGGCACGTGCATGCCTAAACTTTGCAACAAAGGCACGCTGGCCACGCCCGCCGCCATCACGATATGATCGGCGTCGAGCGGGCCGTGCGGGGTAAACGCCTGGATTTTGCCGTCAGGCTGTCGTGCCAGCCGAGAAATTTCAGTCCCCAGGCACAAGGCCACGCCACGTTCGGTAAGCAAGCCGGACAGGCCCTCGCAAAACTTGAAGCAATCGCCGGCATCTTCGCCAGGCGTGTAGATGCCGCCTGCGAGCCGATCGGCAATGCCGGCCAGCGCAGGCTCAAGCGTCAGGCAAGCATCGGCAGCCAGCGCTTGCTGCTCACACCCCAGGGTGCGCTGATATGTCATCAGCCGTTGGGCGGCATCATATGATTTCGCCTCGCGATGCACCACCAATTTTCCGCTAGTCGCGTAATCGAACGCGAGCGCGGGATGGGTCGCAACCAGTTCATGCATGAGCGCGCGGCTTAGAAAAGAAAGTTGCAGCAGGCTGCGTGTGCTTTGCTCGCTTTGCGCCGCATTACATGCCCGCACAAAATCGAAGAGCCAGCGCCATTGGCCAGGATCGGCTTGCGGCTTGAATCGCACGGGCGCATCCGCATGCAACAGCCACGAGGGCAGCTTGGCCAGCACGCCCGGGCCGGCCAGCGGCGCCACATAGTTATATGAAAGCTGCCCGCCATTGGCATGACTGGCTTGCAGTGCCACCCCGCAGTCGCGATCCACCACCGTAACCTCATGGCCGTCGTGGCGCAGATACCACGCCGCGGCCAGGCCAGTCACACCGGCGCCGATAACAAGGATATGCACGGACTACGCTCCTGCTTACATAAAGGGAACATCATCTTGGTCCATCACAAAACCGCCGTCCAATTCCTGGTGCGACGGTCGATATAGACGCAGGCTATAAGCGTGGGGTGAAAGACAGCGGCTAAAGGCTCTGGTTCGATGACGGGCCGGCTGCGGCCATTGCGTCTGCGATTCAGATCAAAAGCCCGGTTATCCCTACAATTATTACAAAATTATGCTTTACGATCTTCACTCAGACCTACGCCTTCATGCTGCATCAGCGATAGCAATTTGTATATCGCCTTTCGCTAAAATCGCATTAGACGATACTCAGACTGGCTGCTACTCTTCCTGACACCTATAAGTGTTCCGTGACCTGATCCCAGGCGCGGCACCAACGCGAAAGCGGATAAAAATCAGGAGACAAAGATGGCGGCTTCAAGACGCGGGACCCTCGCATTGTTATGCGCGGCGGCGGTAGCGACACTGACCCTCAGCACTCAGGGTTATGCGCAAGACAAGCAGATCACCCTGGGCTTTGCTCAAGTCGGCGCGGAAAGCGCCTGGCGCACGGCCAATACCGAATCGGTCAAAAGTGCGGCGGCCGACGCGCATGTCAAACTGAAATTCTCCGATGCGCAGCAAAAGCAGGAAAACCAGATCAAGGCGATTCGTTCGTATATCGCCCAGAAAGTCGACGTGATTGCCTTCTCGCCGGTGGTCGAATCGGGCTGGGAGCCGGTGCTGCGCGAAGCCAAAGCCGCGAAAATCCCGGTGATCCTGACGGATCGGTCGATCGATGTCAAAGACCCCTCGCTGTATGTGACGATGATCGGCTCCGATTTCCTGGAAGAAGGCCGCCGTGGCGGAAAATGGCTGGAAGATCACTATAAAGATCAATCCGGCCCGATCAATATCGCCGAGTTGCAGGGCACGGTCGGCTCAGCCCCGGCCAACGACCGCCACTCGGGTCTGATGGAAGTGATCAAGGACGATCCCAAGTTCAAGATTATTGCTTCGCAAAGCGGCGATTTCACGCTGGCGGGCGGCAAGCAGGTGATGGAAGCGTTTATCAAAACATATGGCAACAAGATCAATGTGGTCTATGCCCATAACGATGATATGGCGCTGGGCGCGATCCAGGCGATGGAAGAGGCCGGTATGCATCCGGGCAAGGACATCACGGTGGTTTCGTTCGATGCGACCAAGGGTGGTTTCCAGGCGATGGCCGCGGGCAAGATGAATGTCGACGTCGAATGCAGCCCGCTGCTGGGGCCGCAATTGATGGAGGCGGCCAAGGCGGTGGCGGCCGGCAAGACTTTGCCTAAACGTATCGTCACCACTGAGACGGTGTTCCCGGCCGATGTGGCCGCCGCGACCTTGCCTTCACGCAAGTATTGATCGGGAGCCGGGCGGCCGCCGCCCGGCGTTGAGTGGATATCTATGACCGAAACCGCGGTGCAGCACCCGGACGAGCGGCCGCCGCCGATCTTTGAAACCCAGGCAGTGAGTAAAGCGTTTCCCAGCGTGCGCGCCCTGAGCGGCGTGGATTTCCGTTTGTTTCCCGGCGAGATTCACGCGCTGATGGGGCAAAACGGCGCCGGTAAATCGACCCTGATCAATGTCCTGACCGGCGTGTGCGCGCCTGACGCTGGCAGCGTGCTTCTGGGCGGGCAGCCGGTGCATTTTGCTTCGCCGCAGGACGCCGAGGCGGCGGGTGTGCGCACGTTGTATCAGGAAGTGAATCTGTGCCCGAATCTGTCGGTGGCCGAAAATATTTTTATCGGCCGCCAGCCCATGCATGGCGGCACCATCCACTGGGCCGAGATGCGGCGGCGGGCCAGCGAGGTGCTGGCCGGCTTGAATCTGGTGCTCGATGTAGGCAAGACGCTGGACTGTTATCCGATCGCGGTGCAGCAGATGATTGCGATTGCGCGCGCCACCTGCCTGGACGCGCGCGTGTTGATCCTCGACGAACCGACTTCCAGTCTGGACGAAGACGAAGTGGCGCGGTTGTTTGCGGTATTGCGTCAGCTCAAGCAACGCGGCATTGCGATTCTATTTGTGACGCACTTTCTGGAGCAGGTCTACGCCATTTCCGATCGCATTACGGTGATGCGCAATGGCGAGCACGTCGGCGAGTATTTGACGGTCGATCTGCCCGCGGCGCAACTGATCGAAAAAATGGTGGGCCACAACCGGCTGGGCGAGACCTTGGCTCAAGCCGCGCAAGCGGTGAAAACGGTAGTGCAGGGCGAGGCGGCGCAGCCGCTGGTGACGCTGGCGGGTTTAGGCCGGCACGGCATGATGCAGCCGGTCGATCTGGAGATACGCGCCGGCGAAATATTGGGACTGGCCGGCTTGCTCGGTTCCGGGCGTACCGAGACCGCGCAATTGTTGTTTGGGGTGGAGCGCGCCGATGCCGGCCATGTGGTGATCGACGGCACAGCGCAACGTTTCCGTTCGCCGCGCGACGCGATACGCAAGGGCATTGCCTGTTGCCCCGAAGACCGCAAACGCGAAGGCATCGTCGCCGAGTTATCGATCCGCGAAAACATTATCCTGGCGTTACAGGCCAAGCGCGGCTGGTGGCGCAAAATAGGCCGGCGCCAGCAACAGCAGATTGCTGAAGACTATGTGTCGCGGCTGGGGATCAAGGCCGCCGATATCGAGCAGCCTATCGGTTTGCTATCGGGCGGCAACCAGCAAAAAGCCTTGCTCGGCCGCTGGCTGGCAACTAGTCCCACCTTATTGATTCTGGATGAGCCCACGCGCGGCATCGATGTGGCGGCCAAGTTTGAAATCATGCAGGAAATACTGGCCTTGTGCGCCAAAGGGCTGGGCTTGCTGTTTATCTCTTCCGAAATCAGCGAGGTGACGCGCATCAGCCACCGGGTCGCGGTGCTCAAGGATCGCCGCAAGATTGCCGAGCTCAGCGCGGTATTGGCCAATGAAGACGCCGTTTATAAACTTATCGCGGGAGCCTCTGAATGAGCGTGATCAAGCGGATCTTCGCCGCGAGCCTGGGTGCGGCGGGTTCCAGGCGCGGCAATAGTCCACTGCTTTGGCCGGTACTCACCTTGCTGGCCCTATGCCTGTTGAATCTGGGTTTTAATCCGCATTTCCTGTCCGTGCGTTTGCTCGACCATCATCTGTTCGGGGCGCCCATCGATATCCTCAATCGCGCGGTGCCGCTGATCCTGGTGGGCTTGGGCATGACCTTGGTGATCGCCACGCGCGGGATCGATATTTCGGTCGGGGCCGTGGTGGCGATTGTCGCCGCCATGGCCGCGGCCTTGCTCGGCGGCAGTCAGGCGTTCACCGGCGGCTGGTCGCCCGCGGCCGCGATTGCCGCGGCGCTGGGGATCGGCCTGGTCTGCGGCTTATGGAACGGTACGCTGGTGGCGCTGGTCGGGATGCAGCCGATTATCGCCACCTTGATTCTGATGGTGGCCGGCCGTGGGGTGGCGCAATTACTCACCGCCGGGCAAGTGATCACGATTTCCAACCCGGCTTATTTATTTGTCGGCGGCGGTTATTTGCTGGGCATTCCCGTGTCGCTGTATGTGGTCGCGGTGGTGCTGGCTGTCACCGCTTGGCTGCTGGAAGGAACCGCACTCGGTTTATTTATCCGGGCGATCGGGATCAATCCGGTGGCGACGCGGCTGGTCGGCTTGCGCGCCAACGCGATTGTGTTCTGGGTCTACGGCTTCTCGGGCTTCACCGCGGGTCTGGCCGGGATTCTGATCAGCTCCAACCTCAGAAGCGCCGACGGCAACAATGCCGGTTTGCTGCTCGAACTCGATGCGATTCTGGCGGTGACGCTGGGCGGCACTTCCTTGCTTGGAGGCCGTTTCAGTCTGGCCGGCACGGTGCTGGGGGCGTTGATCATCCAGACCCTGACCTACACCACCTATTCGATTGGCGTACCTCCCGAAGCGACGCTGGTGGTGAAGGCGGTGGTGGTATTGCTGGTGAGCGTGATCCAATCGCCGACGGCAAGGCTATGGCTGGGCGCGCGGCTTAGGCTGCCGGCCCGATCGGTGGGAGCGGCGCGATGAAATATGGTTTGACCTCTTTAGTCCGGGTACTGGATGCACGCATGCTGCCGCTGGCGGTGACTCTCTTCCTGTTTATCGCGCTCTTCAGTTTTGGCGGCGTGATGTACACCGGTTTTTTCTCGCTCCAGGTGTTGCTCGATTTGCTGGTCGACAACGCTTTTTTGCTGATCGTTGCGATCGGCATGACCTTCGTGATTATCTCCGGCGGCATCGACCTGTCGGTCGGCGCGGTAGTGGCGTTGACCACCATCCTCGAAGCGGTGATGGTGCAGCATTGGCATTGGTCGGTATGGGTCATTATCCCTATCGTTTTGTCGATCGGCGCCTTGTTCGGTACGGCAATGGGCTGGCTGATCCATCATTTCCGCTTGCAACCGTTTGTGATTACGCTGGCCGGGATGTTTCTCGCTCGCGGTTTGTGTTTCCTCATCAGTCTCGACTCCATCACCATTACCGACCCCACCTTCTCCGCGATTTCGGAGCTGCGCATTCCGCTTGGCAGCGGCTCGATTTCGGCCAATGTGGTGATCGCGCTGGTGATGCTGGCGGTCGCGATGTATCTGGCGCATGGCACGCGTTTTGGCCGCAATGTCTATGCCATCGGCGGTAACGAACGCTCGGCTTTGTTGATGGGGCTGCCGGTTGCGCGCACCAAAGTGCTGGTGTACACCTTCAGCGGATTTTGTTCGGCCTTGGCGGGCGTGGTGTTCACCTTTTATGTGTTGTCCGGCTATGGTTTGCAAGCGCAAGGCATGGAGCTCGATGCGATCGCCGCGACCGTGATCGGCGGCACCTTGCTCACGGGCGGCGTAGGTTATGTGATCGGATCGCTGTTCGGCGTCGGCATCCTGGGCACCATCCAAAGCCTGATCACCTTTGACGGTACGCTGAGCTCGTGGTGGACGCGGATCGTGATCGGCGCGCTGTTATGCCTGTTTTGCCTGCTGCAACGTTTGATGGAACGGCGCACCCGCCGCGGCGCAGGCAGCAGTCCGCCGGCCGTGGGCGCGATCAGCAAAACCTCCGCCACCGGGAGTTCCGCCAGCGGCGTCCCGGGTCAGGCGGCCGAGACCAGTCTCGCCGCGGGGCCGGCCGCTAAAGCGTTGCGGTTTGAAGCAACTCAATCTTGAGCAACACACTTAATCGCGATGTAAAGGAAAGACGTATGACGCAGGTAATACCGCAAGCGGTTCAATATTCATCACTGCTGGACAGCACCGTATTTATTACCGGAGGCGCTTCGGGGATCGGGGCGAAGCTGGTGGAAGATTTTGTCGCCCAAGGCGCGCGGGTCGGTTTTGTCGATATCGATGAAGCGGCGGCGCAAGCCTTGATCGAAAACCTGCGCCAACATCACGATCCGCGTCACCTGCCTAAATTTATCGCGTGCAATATCACCGATGTCACGGCGCTGCAGCACGCGATAGCCGCGGTGCGCGGTCAATTTGGTCCGATCGGTGTACTGCTGAACAATGCGGCGAACGATAAACGCCACAGCGTCGAAGCAACCACCTCGGCCTCGTGGGATGCGGGGATTGCAATCAATCTCAAGCCGCAATTTTTTGCCGCGCAGGCAGTGCTGGAAGATATGAAGATTTTGGGAGGCGGGTCGATTGTCAATTTCGGTTCGATCAGCTGGATGCTCAAACAAGGGGGCATGCCGGTCTACACCACCTCGAAAGCCGCGATTCTGGGCTTGACCCGCAGCCTGGCGCGAGACTTCGGGCCGTATCGGATTCGCGTCAACTCCCTGGCGCCGGGCTGGGTCATGACCGAGAAACAAATTGCCCTATGGGTCGATGAGCAGGCACGCGAAGAGATCGCCAAGGGGCAATGTATCAACCAGCCGCTGATGCCCGAGCATATTTCGCAAATGGCTTTATTTCTGGCCTCCGATCAGAGTCGCATGTGTACCGCCCAGCAATTTATTGTCGATGGCGGATGGGTGTGAGCGTGCCTGATCGGTTTCAGGCCGCCTGTCAGTGCAAGACGGGAGGAGCGTGATGAAACCAGCCATGTCTTTGTCGACCCAGCCGGCATCGCGCCAGGCGATGACGCCCGGCGCCTGGGGGCATGCACCGCGGGCGCAAGCGGTGGTGCTGCTCAGCGATGTGTTGGCGGTCGAGATTTTGCCGGGTCTGGCGGGCGGCATCTCAAGCTTGAGTTGGCGCGGCGACGGTGCTGCGGTGCCGCTGCTGCAAGCAGGGGCGCTGCCGCAAGCCGACGTTGGCGGGCTGGGTGCCGCGTTGGCCTGCCGCCCGCTGGTCAATCTGGGCTTGTGCCCGGATCGGCCGGCATATCCCGCCTGCGGTTTATTTGCCGAGGCGCAGGCCACGGAACAAGCGCCCTGGCGGGTCGAGCATGCCGGGCGCGCCGCTGTCACTTTGACGCTCGACCACCCGGGCCGGCATCCCTATCGCCTGACGCAAACCTTCGTGCTGGACCAGGCCTCGCTCAGCGTGCGCTTGGAACTGTGCAATACCGGGCGCCGCATCCAAGCGCTGGGATTGGGCTTGAGTTGCAGTATTGCCCGTGACAGCACGACCTGGTTGGCCGCTGCTGCTGCCGGTCTCTGGTGCGGCACCGCCGAGTCCAATACGTGGCGCCATACCCAGGTGCCGCCTGCCTGGCGTTTTGGCGTGGCTTATCCCTTGCCGGCGACGGGCATCGCCCATGCCTTTAGCGACTGGGCTGGCGTGGCCCGGGTGCAGTGGCCGCAGCGCGGTCTGGCGCTGGCGCTGAGCGGCGACACCAACGGTTATGTGCTGTCGACCCCGCGTGAGGCGGATTGTTTCGGTTTCCATCCGCTCGACTGCGCGCCGGATGCCGCCCAACGTGGCTTACGCCCTGAAAGCGGCACGCTGCGTCTGGCGCCCGGGGCCGGCTGGGTCCGTCAGTTTGTGTTGCGGGTAGAGGCGCACGGCGGCCCGCGGGCCTATGCCGGGCTGAATTGAGGCGACTTGAGAGAGGCGACGCCAACTTGGCCAAGCGTGCCGCGGCGGATGCCGGGCGCGCTTATTCGTGGCCCGGACGTACGCCGTAAACCTCATGCGCGACGGTCCTCAAGGTCTCCAGCACGGAGGCCGCGGCCGGCGACAACAACTGGTTTTGGCTGGTGATAATGCCAAACGCATCCATCTGGCAGGGCAGGTCGATAGCCAGGCGTTTCAGTACGCCGTTGACTTCATATTGCGCGGCGACCTCGTCGGGCAAGACGGCGATCATGTCGCTATGCATCAACAGACTGGCAATCGCCAGGAAGTTGCCGGTGTTGACCACGTCTTGCGGCGGGGTCAGGCCGATCTGCGCAAACATCATATCGAAACGATGACGCAATACGCTGCCGGGCGGATGCAAGACCCAACTGGCGTTGACCAGCCCGCGCAAGGTCAAATCCCGCGCTTCTTCCAGCGGATGCCCGGGCCGTACCACAGCACATACCGGTTCGCCCGCGAGCAACTCGTAACGCACCGCGTCCTTGAACTGATCCTGCCGCTCCAGCACGCGGCCGACCATGATGTCGAGTTCGCCCTGCGCGAGTTTGGGCAACAGCACGTCGGAGGTTTCGATATAGGCCCAGATCTGTAACAGCGGCGAGGTTTGTTTGATGCGGGCGATGGCGCGCGGCACCAGAGTGGCGCCGGCCGCGGCGATGGTGCCGATGCGCACTTGCCCGGTCAGCCCCGCGCGCAAAGCCGAGATTTCGTCGTGGGCGTGACTCAGGGTGGACAGCACCATGCGTGCATGGCGGATCATCACTTCGCCATACAGGGTGGCGCGCATGCCTTGTTGGGTGCGGTCGAACAGGCTGACGCCCAGCATTTCCTCCAGGTCTTTCAAGAGCTTGGAGGCGGCCGGCTGCGCCATGCCCAGCACTTCGGCGGCACGTCTGACATTGCCTTCCTCCTCCATCGCCGCCAACAGCAAAAGCTGGCGCGTCTTGAGCCGGGCGCGAATAAACCAGTTCGAATAATTGCGTGTCATCGGCGTTGGGGTCGGAGTTCAGTCTGGCTCTCGGTTTGCCATCGCAAATAGCGATATGCGTAAGGAGAGGGCTATATACAAATTGCTATTGGATTCGATAAAAATCGTATTGGATAGTTATCTCTGGTCAGCATACCATTTTGCACATTGTCCTTGTATCAGAACCCGAATTTATTCCCATGAAACGTGAGTCGCACGTCTCCCTGATGTTCAAGAATTACGTCAACGGCCATTGGGAAACCGGGGCGACGACAGGGGTGGCGGCCAATCCGTCGGATCTGGACGAGAGCATCGGTGAATATGCGCGGGCAGACGCACGCCAGACCGATGCGGCGGTGGGAGCGGCGCATGCGGCGTGGCGCGAGTGGTCGCATAGTCCTGTGCCGCGCCGGGCTGAATTGCTCGATGCGATCGGCGCTGAAATTCTGGCGCGCAAGGTCGAATTGGGCCGTTTGCTGGCGCGCGAAGTGGGCAAGCCGCTGGCCGAAGCGATTGCCGAAACGGGGCGGGCTGCGGCCTGGTTCAAGTATTTTGCCGCGGCTTTGCAACGCCGCGACGGCGATCGTTATGCGGTGGTGTATCCCGGAGTCGATAGGGATGCGCAACTGGAGCCCGTGGGCGTGGTCGGAATTATCACGCCCTGGAGTTTTCCGTATGAGTTGCCGGCCCTGAAAATTGCCGCGGCGCTGGCTTACGGCAATTGTGTTGTGTTCAAACCGGCCGAATCGGCCTCGGCATGTGCCTGGCAATTGACCGAAATTATCAGCCGCAGCGGATTGCCCGCCGGCGTGTTCAATTTGGTCCTGGGCAGCGGGCGGCAAGTGGGGGCGCGGATCGTGACGCACCCGGATGTGGCCGCGCTGAGTTTTTCGGGTTCGCCGGCGGTCGCCGAGCAGGTGGCACAAGCGGGTGCCGCCCGGATGCGCCGGGTGCAACTGGAATGCGGCGGAAAAAATACCTTGGTGGTGTTGGCCGATGCCGATTTCGACGCCGCGGTAAACGCCGCCGTCGATAGCGCTTTTTTAACCGCGGGCCAGCGCAGCGATGCCGCTTCACGCCTGATCGTCGAGCGCAGCTTGCAGGCACGTTTTGTCGAGGCGCTGCACAGCAAGTTGAGCCGGTTGAAACTCGACCACGCCTTGAAGCGCGGTATTTATCTGGGCCCGATCGCCAACGCGCATCAATTGGAACGCGATCTGGATTACGTCGGCATCGGCCAGGCTGAAGGTGCCGAGCTGATTTGCGGCGGAACGCGGGTGGAACGTGCGACGCGCGGGCATTTTGTTGAGCCGGCTTTGTTTGTCGGCCGTCCCGAGCATCGGATCGCGCGTGAGGAAATATTTGGCCCGGTGGCGGTGGTATTGGCCGCGGACGATTATGAGCATGCTTTGGCCCTGTCCAATCAAGTGCCGGCTTGCGCGCCGACTCAGCAAACTGCGGCGATTTTTACCCAAGCCTTGAAGTCGGCGGTGCATTTTCGGCGCCATAGCCGTGCTGCCACCGTGACGGTGAATCTGCCGACCACGGGCGTAGGCGGCGGTGCCGGCAGCCTGCGTGGAATACAGGCGGGTGAGTTTTATAGCCAAATGAAAACCGCATATTGGGCCGCCTGATGGGACATGCGAAGGCCAGTATCGAGGCTGGCCGCAAAGCAGCATGAAGCAACCGATCGACGGGGCGATGGAAGGAGGATCCGTCCGTCCCGGATGGAGCAGTTTTTGTGTTGTATCGATGTACCCATTCTTATTAAATAGGAGACGACAGGTGAGAAATAACTTTAAAAAATTGGCACTCGGAGCGATTGCAAGTGTGGTGCTGGCCGCGCCGTTTGCCACCCAGGCGGTGCGCGCGGACGAGCCGCTGAAGATCGGTTTTCTGGTGAAGATGCCGGAGCAGGCTTGGTTTATCAACGAACAGAAGGCCGCCACCGCATTAGGCAAGCAGGATGGCTTTACGGTGGTCAACATCGGCACGCCGGATGGCGAGAAAGTCCTGTCCGCCATCGACAACCTCGGTGCGCAGGGCGCCAAGGGCTTTGTGATTTGCGCTCCCGACGTCCGTCTGGGACCGGCAATCCGGGCTCGTGCCAAGCAATACAACATGAAGTTTGTGACGGTTGACGATCAATTGGTGGACTCCAGCGGCAAACCGCTGGCTGACGTGCCGCATCTGGGCATGTCCGCATCGAAGATCGGTAACCAGGTCGGCCAAGCCATTGCCGACGAGATGAAGCGTCGCGGTTGGAAGCCGGAAGAAGTGGGTGCGCTGCAAATCACCGACTACGAACTGCCGACAGCCAAAGCACGTACTGATGGTGCCACGGCGGCTTTGCTCGCAAGCGGTTTCCCGCAAGCCAATATTTTCAACGCACCGCAAAAAACCACCGATGACGAAGGCGGTTTTAATGCTGTCTCGCCGGTGTTGTCGCAGCATCCGAATATCAAGAAATGGGTGATCTACGCACTCAATGAAGAATCGGTGCTGGGCGGTGTGCGTGCTACCGAGCAATTGCATATTCCGGGTACCGACGTGATCGGGGTCGGGATCAATGGCGCGGGCGAAGCGTTTGCCGAATTCCAGAAAAAAGAGCCGACCGGCTTCTACGGCACGATAGCCGTCAGCTCGACCAATCATGGTAAGGACAGCACGCAGAACCTGGTCGACTGGATCACCAAAGGCAAACAACCGCCGGCCGATACCCAGACCACGGGCAAGCTGATGGTGCGTAGCAACTGGCTGCAGGTACGCCAGGATCTCGGAATCTAAAGCAGGCGTTTTGGGGCTTGCAGGCTGTCCGCGACCTGCAAGCTTCTGTCGCCGCGTTCCCCGGTCACAACGGGTAACGCGGCGCAATGCCAAGATGAATTGCATGAGGATTTCATGATCGACGATTATTTATTTCTGGACCAGATCTCGGTCCGGTTCCCCGGGGTACTGGCGCTGGATACAGTATCGCTGGGCGTACGGCCGGGGGAAGTGCATGGCTTGATGGGCGAAAACGGCGCGGGTAAATCAACCCTGCTGAAAGTGCTGTCGGGCGTGTATCAACCTGAATCCGGGTCGTTGAAATTGCGCGGTGAGCCGCAGCAATTCGGCTCGACCAAAGCGGCGATCGCCGCCGGTATCGCGATTATTTATCAGGAACTGCACCTGGTCCCCGAGCTGACCGTTGCGGAAAACCTGATGTTGGGTCAACTGCCCAACCGTTTCGGTGTGCTCGACGAAAAGAAAATGGTGCAACGTGCCATGCTGGAACTGGAACGCCTGGGCGAAAAAATCGACCCTAATACGCCGGTTAAAGCGTTGTCGATAGGCCAGCGGCAAATGATAGAAATCGGCAAAGCTTTGATGCGCGATGCGCGTGTGATTGCCTTTGATGAACCGACCAGTTCCTTATCGTCGCGCGAAACCGAGCGTTTGTTCGGCATTATTCGCACCTTGAAGGCACAGGGGCGCTCGATTATTTATGTGACCCACCGGATGGATGAGGTGTACACCTTGTGCGACCGGGTCACGGTGTTTCGCGATGGGCGCCGGATCGAAACCTTCGATGCGGTGGCCGATCTCGATCGCGACCGCTTGATCAGTTGCATGGTCGGCCGTTCGATCCACGACGTGTACGGTTATCGTACCCGGACCCACGGCGAGGTGCAGATCGAAGTCAAGGATTTGACTGGGCCTGGGCTGGCTGCGCCCGCTTCATTTGCGGCGCGTAAAGGCGAGATTCTCGGCTTTTTTGGACTGGTGGGTGCGGGCCGTTCCGAGCTGATGAAACTGATTTACGGTGCGGTCCAGCCTACCGGCGGCGAGGTCTGGCTGGGCGGCAAACAAGTGCATTTCCTGACGCCGCGCGATGCCGTGCGGGCGGGGCTGGCCTTATGTCCGGAAGATCGCAAGCAAGAAGGGATTATTGCAATCGCCTCGGTCAGCGACAACCTGAATATCAGTTGCCGGCGCCATTTCAGTTACTGGAACTTCATCCTGAACGGCGGCCGCGAAGCGCGCACCACCGATGAGTACGTGGAAAAATTGTCGATCAAGACACGCTCCGGCGAAACCACCATCGGCACCTTGTCGGGCGGCAATCAGCAAAAAGTGATTTTGTCGCGCTGGCTGGCGGAAGACATCGATGTATTCCTGATGGATGAACCCACTCGCGGCATCGACGTGGGCGCCCGCGCTGAAATTTACGGTTTGCTCTATAGCCTGGCTGAAGCCGGTCGCACGGTGATTGTGGTATCCAGCGACCTGGCCGAAGTGATAGGAGTAGCCGATCGCATCCTGGTGATGAAAGAAGGCTGCATTGTGGGCGACCTGAGCAAGGCTGACGCAAGCCCCGGCGAATTGATCAAGCTGGCGCTGCCGCAGTGAACCGCCGACCGAATCGCCAACGGCCCCGCGCGCTGAAAACGACATGAAAAAAGACGAGACAACCATGCAAACCCAACCCGGTAACTCCACTATTTCCCCCTCGCCGAGCGCGCCCCAAAGTGTGGCCGCCCGTTCGCGTGCCATGCGTACGTGGGACCTGATCAATAAATCGGGCATCGTGATGATGTTCCTGATCCTGTTCGCCACGCTGTCGTTTACCGTACCGGACTTTATCAGCACCCGCAATATCCAGGGCCTGCTGCTGTCCGTAACCTTGATCGGCTCGATCTCGGTCACCATGATGCTGGTATTGGCACTGGGCGAAGTCGATCTGTCGGTGGCATCCATCGTGGCCTTCTCCGGCGTGGTGGCATCGATGCTGATCACCCAGACGCACAGCGTAACGCTGGGTGTGACCGGCGGAGTACTGGCCGGCGGCGCGGTGGGACTGGTCAACGGAGTGCTGGTGGCACGCTTTCGCATCAACTCGCTGATCGTCACCCTGGCGATGATGGAAGTGGTCCGCGGGCTGGCTTATATCACCTCCAACGGCGATGCCGTGATGATTTCCGAAGAGAGTTTCTTTTCTCTGGGCGGCGGCCAATTCCTCGGTATCAGCTACCCGATCTGGAGCAACATCGTCGGCTTTGTGGTGTTCGGCTTCCTTTTGAAAAAAACCGTATTCGGCAAAAACGTGCTGGCTGTCGGCGGCAATAGCGAGGCCGCCTTGCTGGCCGGCTTGCCCGTGACCCGCATCAAAATCACCGTCTTTGTGCTGCAAGGTTTGGTCACCGGTTTTGCCGGCGTGATGCTTGCTTCGCGCATGAGCCTGGGCGACCCGAAAACCTCGGTGGGACTGGAGCTGGGTGTGATCTCGGCCTGCGTGCTGGGCGGCGTGTCGCTGACGGGCGGTGTGGCCACCATTTCCGGAGTATTGGTCGGGGTCTTGATCATGGGCTCGGTACAGGACGCGATGAGCTTGATGAACGTTCCGACCTTTTATCAATATTTGATACGCGGCGGCATTTTGTTGCTGGCCGTGTTGTTCGATCAGTATCGCCGCACCAAACGCGGACGTTAAATCAGCAGCAATACACAACACCGATCAGCCCTTCGCCTCATCAACCGGCGCAGGGAATAAGACAAAGTTTTATTGAGGACATCTCGACATGACCCAGAGTAAGCCCAAGCCTAAGCTGCGCTCGGCCGAATGGTTCGGCACCGCCGACAAGAACGGCTTTATGTATCGTAGCTGGATGAAGAATCAAGGCATACCCGATCACGAATTCGAAGGTAAGCCGATTATTGGTATTTGCAACACGTGGTCCGAGTTGACCCCGTGTAATGCCCACTTCCGCAAATTGGCCGAACACGTCAAGCGGGGGATCTTTGAGGCAGGCGGGTTTCCGGTGGAGTTCCCGGTTTTTTCCAATGGCGAGTCGAATCTGCGGCCCACCGCGATGTTGACCCGTAATCTGGCCAGCATGGATGTGGAAGAAGCCATCCGCGGCAATCCGATGGACGCGGTGGTGTTGCTGGTCGGCTGCGACAAAACCACGCCGGCGTTGCTGATGGGCGCCGCCAGTTGCGATATCCCGACGATTGTGGTCAGCGGCGGTCCAATGCTGAACGGCAAGTACAAAGGAAAGGATATCGGTTCGGGCACGGTGGTCTGGCAATTCAGCGAAGCGGTCAAGGCCGGGCGCATGTCGGTCCATGAATTTATGGGCGCGGAGGCCGGCATGTCGCGCTCGGCCGGCACCTGCAATACCATGGGCACGGCCTCCACCATGGCTTCGATGGCCGAAGCTTTGGGCACGTCCTTGCCGCATAACGCGGCGATCCCCGCGGTGGATTCGCGCCGTTACGTGCTGGCGCATTTGTCCGGCATGCGCATTGTCGAGATGGTGGCCGAAGATTTGCGTTTGTCGAAAATCCTGACCGCCGAAGCGTTTGAGAATGCGATTCGGGTGAATGCCGCGATTGGCGGCTCGACCAATGCGGTGATTCATTTGAAGGCGATTGCCGGACGCATCGGCGTGCCGCTTGAGCTCGACGACTGGACTCGCGTTGGACGCGGCACGCCCACTCTGGTCGATTTGCAACCCTCGGGCCGCTATCTGATGGAAGATTTTTATTATGCCGGCGGTTTGCCGGGCGTGATCCGGCGTCTGGGCGAAGGCGGTTTGCTGCCGCACCCGCAAGCTTTGACGGTGAATGGTCACACGTTGTGGGACAACTGTCTGGATGCGCCGATCTATAACGATGAAGTGATACGCCCACTCGATACGCCGCTGGTCAGCGACGGCGGCATGTGCATTTTGCGCGGCAATCTGGCGCCGCGCGGTGCGGTGCTCAAGCCTTCGGCGGCTACCGCCGCTTTGCTCAAACACCGTGGCCGCGCCGTGGTATTCGAGAATTTTGAGCATTATAAATCGCGCATCAATGCCGAGGACCTGGAGGTCGATGCCAGCTCGGTGTTGGTGATGAAAAACTGCGGCCCCATAGGTTTCCCCGGCATGGCCGAGGTCGGCAATATGGGCTTGCCCGCCAAGCTGCTGGCACAAGGTGTGACCGATATGGTGCGCATTTCCGATGCGCGCATGAGCGGCACGGCCTACGGTACGGTAGTGCTGCATGTGGCGCCCGAAGCCGCTGCCGGCGGGCCGCTGGCAGCGGTGCAGGATGGCGACTGGATCGAACTCGATTGCGAGGCCGGCCGCTTGCATCTCGACATCAGCGACGCCGAATTGCAGGCGCGGCTCGCCGCACTGAACACGGCATTGCAACCGAATACCTCGGGTGGCTATCGCCAGCTCTACGCGGCACATGTGATGCAAGCCGACGAAGGCTGCGATTTCGATTTTCTGGTGGGTTGCCGCGGTGCCGAAGTCCCGCGCCACTCGCATTGATTCAAGCAAATCAAGGAACCCTATCATGCTGTTAGTACAATTCAAGCGCGCCGACGGTGCGCGTCAAGTCGGTATTCTGGGCGACGCCGGTGAGATCGCGGTACTGGATCAGGTCGCCACCACTTATGAGCTGGCGCAGCGGGCGATTGCCGCAGGCAAGGGGCTTGTGGCACTGGCGGATGAACTGCGTGGCACGCAGAGCGAAGCCTTCTCCGCGGTGGCCGGCAGCGGCCGTTTGTTGGCCCCGCTCGATCATCCCGACAGCGCACACTGCCTCGTCAGCGGCACGGGCCTGACGCACCTGGGCAGCGCCGACGCGCGTGACGCCATGCATCAGAAGGTAGCGGGAGATGTCGCCGCGCTGACCGACAGCATGAAAATGTTCCGCATGGGACTGGAAAACGGCAAGCCTGCCGCAGGACAGGTGGGGGCGCAGCCGGAATGGTTCTATAAAGGCGACGGGTCCATCGTGCGTGCCAGCGGCGCCGACTTGTCGATGCCGGCTTTCTCGCAGGACGGCGGTGAGGAACCCGAGGTCGCCGCGCTCTACGTGATCGGCGCCGACGGCACGCCCCATCGTTTGGGTTTTGCCTTGGGCAATGAATTTTCCGATCACATCACGGAGCGCCATAACTACTTGTGGCTGGCGCATTCCAAGCTGCGCCAGTGTTCGGTTGGGCCGGCTTTGCGGGTGGGCGAGTTGCCTGAACAAGTGAGCGGCACTTCACGGGTGCTGGATCGCGACGGCCAGGTACGCTGGAGTAAACCTTTTTTGAGCGGCGAAGCGAATATGTCGCATACTCTCGCCAATCTCGAACACCACCATTTCAAATATCCTTTGTTTCGCCAACCGGGCGACGTGCATATCCATTTTTTTGGCACCGCGACTTTGAGTTTTGCCGACGGCATTAGCGTTCTGCCGGGCGAAACCTTTGAAATCGAGGCGCCGGGCTTCGGTCCCGCCTTGTCGAACCGGCTGGCGATCGATGCAAGCCCGGAATCGACGACAACCCGCATCCACGCCTTATGAATCGACACGCTCAGGAGTTGCAATGCAAATAACGGGAAACATGGTAATTGGCGCCCACGATGTACGTGGCGCCGCAGGCGTGTTTCGTGCCGACGCGCCGCAGTCGGGGGATAAGCTGGAACCGGAATTTGGTGTGGCCACGGCGGCCGATGTCAAATTGGCTTGCGAGCTGGCCGAGGCCGCCAGCGAGGTGTATCGCAATACCTCACCGCAAGCGCGAGCGCAGTTCCTGGAGGCCATCGCCAGCCAAATCCTGGCCTTGGGCGACAGCTTGATCGAACGCGCCGTCAGCGAAACCGCTTTACCGCGCGGGCGCATTGAAGGCGAACGCGGGCGTACCGTGGGACAACTGCGTTTGTTCGCGGCCTGGGTCAGGCAAGGTGAATGGATCGGTGCCCGGATCGACCCGGCATTGCCGCAGCGGCAACCGTTGCCGCGCCCCGATTTGCGCCAGCAACGGATTGCACTGGGGCCGGTCGCGGTCTTCGGCGCCAGCAACTTTCCCTTGGCATTTTCGGTGGCGGGCGGCGATACCGCGGCCGCGCTGGCGGCGGGTTGCCCGGTAATTGTGAAAGCGCATCCGGCTCACCCGGGAACCTCGGAACTGGTCGGGCGTGCGATCCAGGCTGCGGTGCGGGAATGCGGCCTGCCCGAGGGGGTGTTCTCCCTGCTTTTCGATCAGGGTTATGAGGTGGGCGTGGCCTTGGTCAGCGATGCGGCGATCCAGGCGGTCGGTTTTACCGGTTCACGGCGCGGCGGTTTGGCGCTGATGAAACTCGCCGCGGCGCGGCCGGTGCCGATCCCGGTCTATGCCGAAATGAGCAGTATCAATCCGGTATTTTTGTTGCCGGGTGCGCTCGAAGAACAGGCTGAAACGCTGGGCCGTGAATTCGCCGATTCGCTTACGCTGGGGGTCGGGCAGTTTTGCACCAATCCCGGTTTGGTCCTGGCTCTGAAAAGTCCCGCCCTGGATCGTTTCCGCCTGGCTGCCGCCGCGGCTCTGGCCGAGAAGCCCGCCGGCAAGATGCTCAGTTCCGGTATCTGCGCGGCTTATCATCACGGAGTGAAGGCCTTGCTGGCTAATCGCCGCTTGCGGGTGCTGGCCGTCGGTGCGCTCGCCGACGATGAGGAAACCACCGCACGGCCGATTGTGTTCGAGACCCGCGCCGCCGATTTTCTCGCTGACGCATCGCTGGAAGTCGAAGTGTTCGGACCGTCCAGCCTATTGATTGAATGCGACGACATGGCGCAGATGCAACAGATTGCCGCTCGCCTCGAAGGCCAATTAAGTGCCACTCTGCGTTTGGTCGAGCACGACTATCCGGCGGCACAGGCCTTGTTGCCGATTTTGGAGCGGCGGGTCGGGCGGATTCTGGTCAATGCCTATCCTACCGGCGTCGAAGTCAGCCACGCGATGGTCCACGGCGGACCTTTCCCGGCCACTTCGGACGGTCGCAGCACTTCCGTCGGCACCGCCGCGATTGAGCGTTTCCTGCGGCCGGTGTGTTACCAAGGCATGCCGCAAGCTTTGTTGCCGCCGGCTTTGCGCGATGCCAACCCGCTGGGCATCCGGCGTTTGCATGATGGCGTGCCGGACTAACTATCCCAGTATCTGAAGACTGGACGCAAGACTTCACTCAAACATTAATCTCCTGTATTAATTCTTCTGCATTAATTCTTCAGCAATCTCAGGCGCCCGGCATCGACCGCCGGGCGTATAAAAAAACCGGCGCGTAGACGCCGATAAAATATGAAGGGACACCCATGTTTCGCAACCTGACCATCCAGGCCAGCTTGACGCTGGTGATGCTGGCGTTTGTCACGATTTTGTTGATGGTAATCGGGGTGGGCGTGGGTTCGTTGAAACTCAGCAACGACGCCTTGCAAAAAATGTTCGGCGACGACACTCAGGCGCTCACGGCACTCAAGACCAGTTCCGAACAACTGCTGCAAGCGCGGGTTGCGATGGGCAGCTATCAGGCGCTATATGGTTTGGGGGAGCCTGAACCGGCCTTGCTCGACAGCGCGGCTCAATCGATCAAAGAGTCGGATCGGCAATTTGCGCTGTACTTGACACATAGATCGGATGACAGCGTCGAGATAGGGCAGGCGGCGCAGTTGCAGACCAAGCGCGCCAAGCTGGTAAAGGAAGCGCTTCAACCGGCTTTCGAAGCGCTGGGCAACAGCGATTTTATCGGCTTCAAGACCTTGCAAGGCAAAGATACCGCGGCGCTGTCCAGCGACTATCAGGCTTCTCTGATGGCCCTGGAAGGAACCTTGGCCACGCATGAGGCGGCGCGCTACGACACCGCCCAACAGCGCTTTCGCTGGATGCTGGAGGTGCTCGGCGGCGCCGGGTTGGCGGTGCTGCTAATCGGCTGGCTGGCACGCCGGGCTTTGGTGGCCGCGATCGTTCTGCCGGTGGCCCAAGCCATTTCGCACTTCAAAAAAATCGCGGCGGGCGACCTGACCGAACATATCGTCGCCGGACGCCGCAATGAAATGGGCGCCTTGCTCGATGCGTTGCGGCATATGCAAGGCGAATTGGCACGGACGGTGCAGACCGTGCGCACCAGCACCGAATCGATTAACGTCGGCGCCCGCGAAATCGCGGTGGGCAATAGCGATCTGTCGCAACGGACCGAGCAGCAGGCGGCGTCGCTGGAACGTACCGCCAATAGCATGGACCAGCTTACTTCCACTGTCAGACAAAATGCCGATCATGCTCATCAGGCGAATACCCTGGCCGTGCATGCGTCAAGCACGGCGGTGCGCGGTGGCGAGGTGGTCAGCCAAGTGGTGGCGACGATGCATGGTATTGCCGGTCATTCCAAGAAAATCGGTGAAATCATTGCGGTGATCGATGGGATTGCCTTCCAGACCAATATCCTCGCGCTTAACGCCGCGGTGGAAGCCGCGCGCGCGGGCGACCAAGGGCGCGGCTTTGCCGTGGTGGCTGGAGAAGTCCGTACGCTGGCACAGCGCAGTGCTGCCGCAGCCCGGGAAATCAAACAATTGATCGGCGATTCGGTGAGTCAGATCGATGCCGGAGCGGTGTTGGTCGAGCGTGCCGGTGTGACCATCGCCGAGGTGGTGCAAGCGGTACAAAGTGTGGCGCACATCATGGCGGATATTTCCACCGCGGCCGGCGAGCAAAGGCGCGGCATCGAACAAGTGAGCCAGGTGGTGACGCAGATGGACGCCTCGACCCAGCAAAATGCCGCGCTGGTCGAACAAGCCGCGGCCGCGGCCCAGTCGCTGGAATCGCAAGCCGACACGCTCAGGCGCGCGGTCGAGGTGTTTTTGCTGGTGCCGGAGCTTTACGCGGCTTGATTTTGCGGCCTGATTTAATCCAACGCAACGCCGGACACCCAGCATCAACGCCAAGGCTAGGCGGCAGGCCGCTGTGTTGCACTGCGTCCTTCGATAGCTTTCAGCACCGCGACGATGTCGGCCGCGCCGTGACCTAGTGCCAAGGTCTCGCGATACAGTTCGTGACAGACGTCCAGCAATGGCGAGGCAATGCCGGCGGTGCGCGCCGCCTCGGCAATCAGGTGGCTGTTATTCAGCACGTTCGAGATTGCCGCATGCGCGGAAAAGTCGCGCTCGGCTATTTTTTCCGCCTTGACCCGTAACACGTTGCTGGCCATCGGCCCGGCGTTGAGCACCGTCGCGAGCTGGGTCAACTCAATGCCATGGCGTTCGGCGAAATGCGCCGCTTCGGCCAAGCCGGTCAGCATGGAGATCAAGAACAGATTGATCGACAGCTTCATCAGGAGTGCGCTCGGCACCGCGCCACAGACTATGGTTTCCCGGCACATCGGAGCAAGCCACGGACGGATGCGGGCGACGGCTTGCGTGTCACCGGCGAGCAAGGCGATCAGTTGTCCATCTTGGGCCGGTTGGCGCGAGCCGGACACGGGTGCTTCGACATAACGTCCGCCGGCAGCCACGATGTCGGTTTCGAGCTCAAGCGAATAAGCCGGTGCCGTGGTACCCATATGCACCACGGTTCGACCGCTCACGCGGGCGGCAAAGCCGGGGCCGCCGCGCTCAAGAATATCGTCTATGGCACGGTCGTCAGCCAGCATCAAAATAATAAGGTCGGCGCGGTTGAACACGTCAACGGCATGTGCGGCGAGCTCCACGCCCGCTGCCATCAAGGCTGCGGCCTTTGCCGCGGAACGATTCCACACCAGCAGCCGGGCACCGGCTTGCGCCAGATTCAGCGCCATCGGCTCGCCCATTGTGCCAAGCCCGATAAAGCCGATCAGAGGGGCTGTCTCGCTCATGATTAATCTCCTTTATTGGTTTTCTGACCCGCTGTGGTTTCAGTTTGGGTGCAAAAAAAGAATAGCGGGGGGAACCGGGGCCACTGATGGACCACGACGAAAAGCGGACTGTATCGGGTGAATGGCCGGTGTTTTTGCGATAAACCGATCCCTTACTTTTCTTTTTCGGGTGCCCATGCCAAGCCCCGAGCCCGGCGGCTGCGCCGCTTATGCCAGGATTACGTCTGTAATTTAAATTAAGAAGGAAAGCTTTGTAGTTTTCCTTCTTAATTGCTAAAATAGCATCATGACCACGACGATCAAGTCACGATGACAAGCAAGAACCCTGTTGGCGACCTTGAGGCCGAGCACACTTTGGCTTTGGCGGTGGAGTTGCGCGTTTTGCTGGGCCAGTTGAAGCGACGCCTGCGTGAAGAGGGGAGCATGGGGGATTTCACTTGGTCTCAAACCTCGGTTCTGTCGCGCCTGGAGCGCGACGGCCCGGCTACAGTAACCACTCTCGCACGAGCTGAAGGAGTGCGCCCGCAATCCATGGGTGCCACTGTTTCGGCGCTGGAGGCGGCTGGTTTTGTCAGCGGTACCCCCGACCCCAGCGACGGACGGCAAACCATTTTGTCGCTCACCGCGGCTTGCCGCGAATGGATCAAGGCCAGCCGCGCGGCGCGTGAGGACTGGCTGTTCCGTGGCATCAGTACCAAACTCAGCGCCGACGAGCAAACACAACTCGCAAGCGGCGTCGAACTACTGAAACGCCTGGTCGACTCATGAGCGGAACCTTGCCGCTATTCAGCGCCGATCCGTCGCCGCATGTTTTCCAACCGGAGCTTGGATTCCAGTTCGCGCGCCACTGCGAGCGGGGTTCCAACGTTTTACATTCCGCTTTGCCGTCCAACCCCAACCCAAGGATCACACCATGACAGTCAGCACGCTTGACCCGAAAACCGCTCTTGTCGTCATCGATCTGCAGCACGGTATCGTCTCACTCCCGACCGCACACCCGATTACCGAGGTGGTGCGGCATGCCGTTGCGCTGACCGATGCATTCCGCAGCCACGGCTTGCCGGTGGTGCTGGTGAACGTTACGGGCGGTGCACCGGGCCGGGCCGGGCAGGCGCGTAAACTGGGCGATTTACCTGCCGGTTGGGCCGATTTGATTGCCGAACTGAAGCAGCAGCCGCAAGACCATATCGTGACCAAGCAGACCTGGGGCGCATTCACCAATACCGACCTGGAGCAGCACCTCAGGCAGTTGGGCGTGACTCAGATCGTGCTCGCCGGGGTCGCGACCAGCATAGGGGTCGAGTCGACCGCACGGTATGCGTACGAGTTGGGGTTCAACGTGGCATTGGCGATCGACGCCATGACCGACATGAATCTCGATGCTCACACGAATAGCGTCACGCGTATTTTTCCCCGCTTGGGCGAGACCGGAACCACCGTGGAAATCCTGGACCTGCTTAATGCAAGGGGCGTTTGACGATGGCATGGTTTAACCGCGGCCGGGCGTCGGGCGGCGTATGAGTCGCCAAGTGACAGGTATATTCCGTTCGCTGAACGGTTTTAACTATCGGGTCTGGGCCATCGGCGCGATCATCTCCAATGTCGGGACCTGGATGCAGCGCACCGCCCAGGATTGGCTGGTGCTGACCCAACTGACGCATAAAAATGCGACAGCAGTGGGCATCGTGATGGCGCTCCAGTTCGGCCCGCAGTTGCTGTGCCTGCCCTTGACCGGTTTTGCCGCCGACCACCTCGACCGGCGCAAGCTTTTGCTCGCCACCCAGGCGTCCATGGGAGCGCTGGCGCTCGGCTTGGGCCTGCTCACGGTCGCCGGGGTGGTGCAACTGTGGCATGTGTATGTGTTCGCATTTTTGCTCGGCTGTGTCGCAGCGTTCGACGCGCCGGCACGTCAGACCTTTGTCTCGGAACTGGTCGGCGAAGACGACCTGTCGAACGCGGTAGCGCTGAATTCAACTTCGTTTAACGCCGCGCGCATGATCGGCCCGGCCGTCGCCGGGGTTTTGATCGCCTCGGTGGGCACGGGCCTGGTGTTCCTGCTCAACGCCGCCTCCTTCGTCGCGGTACTGTGCTCCCTATACCTGCTGCGGCTCGACCAGTTGTATCTGAAACCCCGGGCGGTCCGTATCCGGGGCAGTTTTGTCGAAGGTTTTCGTTACGTCTGGAGCCGTCCCGACCTGAAAGCTATGCTGCTGATGCTGTTTTTGATCGGCACCTTCGGGCTTAACTTTCCCATTTTTATCTCGACCATGTCGGTCACGATCTTTCATGGCGACGCCAGCCAATACGGCTTGTTGACTTCGATCATGGCCATCGGCTCGGTTGCGGGCGCATTGCTGGCGGCGCGCCGGGCCAAACCCCGCATCGCGCTATTGCTGTTGGGAGCCGCGGTGTTCGGCTGCGGTTGCATGATGGCCGCGGTCATGCCCAGCTATGGTCTCTTTGGTATCGCGCTGATCATCATCGGTGTGTCGGCCCAAACCATCACCACCTCAACCACCAGCCTGGTACAGCTTTCCACCGCGCCCGCCATGCGTGGGCGGGTGATGGCCATCCTGCTCGCCATCGCCCTGGGCGGCACACCGCTTGGCGCGCCCATCGTCGGCTGGGTGGCGGACCGCTTCGGCCCGCGTTGGGCGCTGGGCGTCGGCGCCGCCTCGGGTTTTGCCGCCGCGCTGGTGGGGGTTTATTACCTGAGGAAGTACCGGCACCTGCGAGTATCGATCAAGGCCGGACGTCTGTGTGTCAGCTACGAAGATCCCGATCCGATTAACGCTGCACATTGATTCGGCTATCGCGCTAGCACGTCGAACATGAGAGTCGATGCCGGTTGGCGTCGCACTAGCGAGCGTCGTGCTCGTTTTAATCCCTCACGTTCCATCGATCAGATGCAGTGCCAACTCCGGGCTGAACACCCCGGCCGGAGAAGACGCCGCGGAGCCACAGGGGCCATCGGAATTTCCTGGGACCTTGATCCACAAAGACAGCATTGAGTCCGATATCACGCCGGCCGGTGCGCCAATTTTTCTACCGTACGGGTTGCACCACTGACCGTCCGAGCCGTTGCCGTTGCGGCTGGTGTCGACGGCAAATGGTTTGGTATAGCCGAACTGGCTTAGCAAAGCCGCGTTCACCGCCGCGGCGTAAGCGGTTGATTGCGAGGTTGTATAGAAATTGGATACGTTCAAGGCAAAGCCTTTGGCTTCTTGCAAACCGGCGGCATTCAAGCGCGTTGCCATGACTTCAGCCGCGATCCAGTGCGCATTGCCGCCATCGAGATAGATCTTGGCGGCCGGTGCATTGAGGCGCAAGCGTGAAATCGCATAACGCAGCAGGGCGAGCCGCTCATCTGGGTTGTGGGTGCAGCCGAGTTGCGCGGTCGCATCCGGTTCGACAATCACCACCGCGTTTCGGCCGGCTATGCCCAGTGAGAACGCATCGATCCAACTGCGGTATGCGGGTGCATCGACCGCGCCTCCAGCCGATGCACCCGCGCAATCGCGGCCGGGTATGTCATAAGCGACCAGGATCGCTACCCGATGTGCCGCGTCGGCGCGGTCAACGTACTGTTGCACCGCGCCCTGAACATCACCGCTCCAATTACCGAACCAGCGCGCCATGGGTACGCCGGCAATCGATCTTGCAATGCTTGCCGCACGCGGGTCGTCGGGATGATTGCGCACCCACACCGCCGGGCTGGAGTCGGGGTCGAGATAAAATTCGGCAGCGCTATCCAGCGTGCCTGGATAGGCAGGTGTGAGGTGGAGAAAAGCCAGTACTGCGAAAAGGCAGCAATGTCTGAAACACATCGTTAGGTTCCGTTCGGGAGGGTAACGCTCAGCACTTTTATTGAGCATAAACCTTATAAAGACGGCGCGAGGAGATACGACAACTGATCTGCGATAGTCTAACGGACTGTGACAGGCTCGACCGTGTGCCGGTACCACAATAAGGAAATCAATGATCCACAAGTATCCGCTCCGTATCGGCATTGCCGGTGCGGGCCCCGCTGGCCTTGCCGCGGCGATTGCCTTTGCGAACCGTGGGCATCAGGTCCATGTTTATGAAAAGCATGCCCAACTTGCCCCTCTGGGCGCCGGTGTCCTGATCCAACCGCAGGGGTTGGACGCGTTACAGGAATTGGGCGTACGACCGGCCTTCGATGCTGTCAGTGTGCCGATCCAGCGGCTGGTCGCCGACTCTCATCGAGGCTGGCGTTTGATCGAGATCGACTATCAGGATCAAGCGGCGCGAGGGGTAAGCCGTCCGGCATTGTCCGCTGTGCTGCATGCGGCGGCATTCGCCGCCGGCGCTCAGATCCATTTTGACAGCGCGGTGCACGCGGTGCATTCGCATGCGGGCCGGGCTCACATTACGCTCGCGGGCGGCGAACAAATATTTGATGTACTGGTTCTGGCCGATGGCGCGGCGTCGCTGTTGCGGCAGCAGGTCGGCTTGGCGGAGCGCTCGGTGGTCTATCCCTGGGGCGCGCTGCATGGAAAGTTTTGGGTGGACGAATGGAGCGCCAAGGATGTACTGCAGCAACGCTGCCGCGGTACCTCGGAAATGATGGGGCTGATGCCCACCCAGTTCGATCAAGGACGGACCTTGGTTTCCTTGTATTGGAGTCTTCCGCTCAAAAACTACGCGGCATGGCGTGCCGGCAGCCTGGAGGCGTGGAAAGCGCTGGTGCTGACGCTCTGGCCGCAAGCACATGGCGTGCTCGAACAAATCAAGCGGCATGAGGACTTGGAGCTGGGTTCCTATCGGCATACCTGGCCAAAAAATCTGGCCCAGCCGCCGTACTGTGTAATCGGCGATGCGGCCCATGCGATGTCGCCCCAACTTGGGCTCGGCACCACGCTTGCGGTTCAAGATGCCTTGGCGGTGGCCGAAGCGGTTGAGCAATTCGGCCCGGCAGAGGGCTTACGGGCTTATGCCAAACGACGGCTTCGCGTGGCGCAAGGCTATCAGACCTTGAGCCATATCTTGACTCCGTGCTTCCAGGCTAAAGGCGATGGTTTGCTGCGGGATCTGTTATTTGTCCTGGGCCGTCGCATCCCCGGGGTGCAGTGGGCCATGAAACGCAGTCTATCGCAGGGCCCCCGTCGAGCGCCGGCGGCGCCGGCTGAAAACCTGCTCGGTTAAGCGGGCACGAGGTCGCCGCAAACCCGGCCCGGTATGCTCCAAATCCGGCTTTGTGACGCGTCCGAGCCAGCCAACGATGGCCATGCCTTGGTTTAAAGCGCCGGTCCTTGCGTCGCGAGCACTCTCATCGCCTGGTCGAGTTCATCGGTCAATTGCAATGCGGTAGCTTTATTCACCGGCATATCGGCCGGTGCCCCGATTGGGGGGCCAAAGGTTACATGGATCGCCGGTCGGCGCAGCAAATGCCCCAGGCGGAATCGATCCGGGCCCGAGTAATGGGCGGGCACGATTTGGCCTTTGCCGCGCAACGCGATGGTGGCGGCGCCGCGCTTGGCTTCCGCATTGTCACGATTGCGTGTGCCGCCTGGAAAGATCAGGATCAGGCTACCTTGCTCAACCAGCGAAACCACGTGTTTGATGGTGGCGGCCGAGGTGCGGCTACGATCCACTGGAAAACCGCCGCCCGAGCGGACAAACCAGGCGCTCAGCCGATTGTCGAAAAGCTCTTTTTTGGCCATTTGATGCAAGGTGCGCGGCAGGATCGCATACCCCATCCACAGGGGGTCGACCCAGCCCACATGATTGCAGACGACGATTTTACCGAGCGGGCCGTCCAGATGTTCGGCGCCCGTCACGGTGACGCGGCCCAGGCGCGACATCAGAGTTTTCAACACCCGAATGAAGAGTGGCGGTTTCGGCGTAGGCGAGCGGAGATGCGTGTTTGTCATGGGATGGAAGCAAAAAGTTGGCTGAGCACAGATCTCAAGATACGGGTATTCAGGGCGCGGTGGCAAACTAGCTGGAAGGTCGGGTAAACCGGCACGCGGCGACGTGCCCGAGAATGAGGCTAAGCGCCCGAGCAAGCAAGCGATTTTTCATCTCCTATACGGCTCGTCAAGCACTTATATCGTGATTTAATCTTGATTATATTGAATTATAAAAAAATAGACCGATATTATACGAAGCGCTCTATAGGCCGACCCGCAGCGACCCGGGTAAAGCCGGAATCATTGGATCTTCAGGGCAGTGCCGCGGCCTCCATGGCTCAAGTTATTGCAATAAAACCTGACAAAAAACAACAGAATTTACGTGGTTGAAGGGTTAAACCAGATAATAAATTGAGTTCCGGAGGTCAAGGTTCTAACGGCGATGCGCCATTCATGGGCAATGGCGATCTCGCGGCAAATGGATAGGCCTAGTCCTGAACCGTCGTGCGGCGCATCGGGGGCACGCCAGAAACGCTCAAATAGAAAGGGCAGATATTCGGTTTTGATGCCGGGGCCATCGTCCCGAACTTGAATCGAGACGTCATCGACTGAGACCTTGACCGAGCCGTAGGGCGGCGTGACATTAATGGCATTCTCGATAATATTTTTCAGCAAAATAAACAAAGCGCTGCGGTCCGCTTTAATCGGCGACGGGAGCCGCGCTACGTCAATTTCGAGTTTGACCTGCATCTTGTCGGCCTTGGGGCTGAGATAGGTCAACACATCCTCCGCCACATCGAGCCGATCCACCTCTTCAAAGCTGAAGTTTTGCGATTCGCTGACTTCCGCGAGATGGAGTAATTGGCGTACCTGCCGCGCCATCAAGTCGATCTCGCGAAAGAGTAAATCCTTGTGTTCGACCCCCGGTTGCAATTCGATCTGACCTCTGATTAAAGTCAGCGGCGTTTGTAATTCGTGAGCGGCGGCGGCGAGAAATTGCTGTTGCACGTTGAAGCCGTTTTCCAATCTGATCAAAGCGTCATTAAAGGCATTGATCAGCGGTTTGATTTCGCTGGGGATACCGACGGTGGACAGCCGCGCCGCGAGATTGCGCGGCGTGATCTGTGCCGCGGCGACCGAGACCGTTCTGAGCGGCCGGAGTACCCGCCGCACGGTAAATGTCAGGGTCAGGCCCAAGATGATGATGGCAATCAGGGTGGTGTCCCCGACGATTGCCGGGATAGGCCCCACTTTTTGATTACGAATGGCTTTGTCGAGCGCCGCACTGGCTGCAGTCTGTATAAAAAAAGTCGATTGCCCATGGCGAATTTTCAAGGTGACGACATCGAATGACCGATTGGCTATCGTGACATTCTTGCCGGTACCGTCCGCGGCGGCCAAGTCGCCCACCGGCCATGGCTCACCGCCATAACCGCCCTTTGAGGCGAACATGGTCTGTCCTCCGGCATCCAGCACCCGATACATCAACTCGGTGGGCGCTGCGTCAAACAACCACGCCGTCTCTTCATCTAGGTTGACTGAGGCCGGGCGGCCGGCTGCATCAAATGCCATGTGGGCCGCTGCACGATGAGCCATGCGCAGGTTTGCGTCGCGCTGAAACGCTTGTGGCGGAAATGTATTGAAGGCGTAGATGATGACCGCCGCGATGGTGGCCATACCTATCGCCAGCGCGGTAATGCTGGTGAGCCATAGGCGTGCGGCCAGGCTGCGAATCCAATAGTTGAGCATGGGTGGGTTTATCCTGTCGCGCGCAACGCGGGCGACCTCAGGTGACGGAAGTCGGCGCGCACTCGCGCCGATACTTCATCAGTTCGATGCCTGTAAAGTGAAACCGGCTCCGCGCACGTTGATGATGCGGCTGCCGGCGCCGATTGCCGCGAGTTTTTTGCGTAGTCGATGGATGGTCACTTCCAGGGCATTGGGTGTGACCGCTTCGCCCAGGCCCCAGGCGGCATGTTCGAGGGTCGAGTGACGCACTGTCTGGCCGGCTGATTTGAGGAGAGTTAGCATGATCTGCAACTCGGCCGGTGCCAGCATGACCGACTGCGCATCGCAGCGCATGGCATGTTGCTGCGGATCGACGATGATGTCGGCAAAGTTTTGCGTCAGCGCGGTCAGGGCGACCGGCCGGCGCATCAAGGTTCGAACCCGCGCAACCAGTTCGCTCATGGCGAACGGTTTGGTGACGTAATCGTCGGCGCCGTTTTCCAGGCCGTCGATACGGTCGTGCAATGCGTCGCGAGCGGTGAGCATCAGACAGGGCGTCATCTTCCCAGCCGCTCGCAGGGTGTGCAAAAATGTCAGCCCATCTCCGTCGGGCAAACCGCGGTCGAGGATCAGCACCGCGTAGTCGGCCTGACCCACGCCGTATGCCGCTTCCGATAAGGTGGAAAAGATATCCGCCTCGATCCCCGCGCCTGATAACGCCTGCCCTATCATCTCGGCCAGGCGTTGGTGATCTTCAATCAGCGCGACTCGCGGCATAGGGCTTGGCTTAATTGAATTGATAAAGGTAACCGAGTTTGACTTGTGGAATCACTTTCCTCCCGACGATCGGGCTGTCGGTGATGCCGCTACCCAGACGGGTTGCGTCAAGATCAAAGCTCACCAGTTGATGAGGTGTGATGCGATAGTCGAATTTGGCGCCAATCGAGGTGTCGTAGGTCGCTTTCCCAGTGTACATGTCGCGCCCGGGTTCTACTTCTGAAGCTTGCACGCCGTAATAGTAAGTCACATATTTCTGGCTGAACCATTCGGAGCTGATATGGGGCTCGATAGAAAATTTACCATATTCGAAGGCCTTGCCAAATTCGATCTTGGCTTTCTGGCCCTTATTGTCGCTTGCCAGGAAGTCACCTGACAGCGTGCCGTAGGGGGTGTTCCAGGCCAAAGAAGGACCAAACCACAGAGTTCCGACGCGGGTATTCATGCCTGCCAGAGCGGGTGAATCCGATGCTCTGTAGGCGTCACCAAACGCATATTGGGCGCGCAGCGCGACCGACACGTTATCCCATTTCCCGACTTTCAGGTCAACTGTGGTGCCCAGCACGTGAACCCATTTGTCATCGAAAAGGATCAAGGGAATAGCCGAATATTTCCCTTCTTCGCCCGTGTAGGGCCGTTGTGCATAAGCCGCTCCGACCCCAAGACCCCAATGGGTCACATTGGTCGAGTCGCTCAAAATGGTGAAGCCCGTGTCTTCAGCCGCGGGCGGATTGGCGCTGATACCATCAGCCCAAGCGGTGCCTGAGCACAACAACATGGATGTAACGGCCAGCAAAAATTGACGCTCACGGTAGAAATTCTTTCTCACAGTCGTTCCTTGAAATGGGTGGGTTTCAGGGAAGCGACTTTAAGGCCGACTGACTTACTGCTTACTTACTCAAGGAATTGCAATCGGGGGAAAGCGGGGAGAGCGGCTTGCATGAGATTACGATTTCTTGCGCTAAACGATCCGGGTAAAGGTTACGCCGGCTGACAAACCACTTTGTCCGTCGCAGCGATTGCCCAGGGTGAGCGTCGCACCGTGCTTCTGCGCAATTCGATTCGCAATTGCCAAGCCCAGGCCGCTGCCGACGCTGCGTGTATGCTCACCCCTGAAGAAGCGGTCCAGCACACGCCCGAGTTCGGCCTGCGCAATGCCTGGACCGTCGTCCAGCACTTCAAGCACGACCTGCGTGTCATTTGCCTGTAAACGCACGTCGATGTGGCCGCCGATCGGTACATGGTTGATTGCATTGGCGATAAGATTGCTGAGCATGATTGCCAATGCGGCCGATTCGCCGTCGATCACGAAACTTGTCGCCGCGCTATCCGCTGGGGTGATGATCAAGCCAAGGTCGATCTGGCTTTGTTCGGCCTGTAACGAAAAATCGCCGACCGCTTGCCTGGCTATTTCCGCCAAATCGACCGGTAACATCCGGGCGTCCTGGTTGGAATCCTCGCGCGCCAGAGTCAATAACTGCTGTACCAGATAAATGGTACGGTTCAGCCGCTCGTCAAGTTTGTGCAGCAATTGAGGATGACGCTCGAACGCACCGTCACGTTCGGCTAATTGAAGTTGTAATTTCAATGCAGTCAGCGGCGTGCGTAATTCATGAGCGGCATCGGCCACAAAAACACGTTGTGCCTGCTGCGCGATGTCCAGGCGCGACAATAAATGATTTAAAGCGATGGCGAGCGGTTTTAATTCCAGCGGCATATCAGGCGTCATATCGATCGGCGTCAAGGTATGTGCCGAGCGCTGTTCCAGCGATTCTGACAGCAGGCTTACCGGCCTCAGCCCCCGGCCCACCAGGTACCAGATCAGCAGCGCGGTGAGCGGTAATAGGGCCCACAAGGGCCATACCGTGCGCCAGGCGAGCCGGGCCGCCAGGGCACGGCGCACGGCGATGGGCTGCGAAATTTGTACCAGCCGGTTGGCCTGATGCAAGCCATAGATGCGCCATTCGGCGCCATGCGCCGTTGCATCGCGCAAACCATCGTGAAAGGGGAAGGAAGAAAACTCCTGGGCGGAGACGTAAGTCGAATAGCCGTCCTCATCCCAGGTTTGCACCACAATACGGTCGTCGGAGAAGGTATCGAGTTTGTGGTCGTTAATTTTGCCTCCGGGCGCGGGAACAATCGCCCTCGGTAGCGAAACCGCAATTTGCTGCAACTCGTAATCGAACAATTCGTTGGCCTCTGTGCGCGCGGCCCGGTAAACCGTCAAGCTGGCAATCACGAATACCAACAGCAGGCCGCCACAAAGCCAGGCCAATAACCAACGGCGTATCGATGTCATTTAACTGGCCAGCCGGTAACCGACGCCTCGTACATTCAGAATTTCGCCGGCGCCGATTTTTTTACGCAGGCCATAGATATAAACTTCGATGGTATTACTTTCGATTTCGTCACCCCAGCCGTACAATTTTTCTTCCAGTTCGGCGCGAGAAAAGACCCGTTGCGGTTCGGCGATCAAGGCATGGAGCAGGGCGAATTCTCGTGGCGCGAGATTTAACACTTGCTGCGCATGGCTTGCTTCATGCGAAACCGGATCCAGCATGAGTTGACGATGCCGATAGATCAACTGGGTGGCGCCTGAGCTGCGGCGCAATAATGCGCGCACCCGGGCCGCCAGTTCCTTGACATCGAAGGGTTTGACCAGATAATCGTCAGCGCCCGCATCCAAACCTCCGATCCGATCCATCACCGAGTCGCGCGCGGTCAGGATCATCACCGGATTTTTCCCGCCATTGGCGCGATAGGTTTGCAGCACCCGAATTCCATCTTTTTTGGGCAAGCCTAAATCCAGCAGTACCAGGTCGTAAACGTCATGAACCAAGGCCAGCTCGCCGGCCCGGCCGTCTTGTGCCCAGTCGACCGCATAACCCTCGCCGCGCAGAACATCCTGAATGTTCTCGCCTATCATCGTATCGTCTTCAATAAGCAAAAGACGCATGCCCGGCTCCAAAGTTGATCTCGGCTCAGTTTGACCGGGTTTGCATGAGGACACGCTTAAAGCCATCGGAAAAGTGCCGCGATACGTATGGCATGATAGGCGGTAATGTTACCCATCAGTCGATGATCGGGCCATCCAATTTGCGGCTGAGCCGCAGATGAAGAATCACTAATTCTCGTTTGCGGCATTCCCGAGCCAGTCCAACACCTCCGGAACCTGAATCGTCAAACAGGATTTGACGACTGACCAGGGCGGTTTCAAAAGCCCGGCGAGCTGTGAATTTGGTTGCCAACACCAGGCAAATGATGGTCGCCCCGGCACTTAAACGAAAAATCGTCGATTGGAATGTAATTTCGGCGATGCCAAGCAAAACATGAGAAAGCAAAACCAGCACGATGATAAGTGTAGCCGCCAGCGACGCCGTCATTAGATAAGCTCGCAGCATATCTAATGTAGAGGGCTTCATCAAAATACTCCGAACGACCACCTGGCAGGATTGCCGATGCAAAACAGCGGTTGCATCGCGGCTTGGTAAGCTGAAACTGTCGCCTAGGCTACTCGAAGAATTCTGAAGAAAATCTTAAGAAGGACTGAGATTAAGGGGGCACCAGACTTTCTTTCATTTCGGCACATTACGCTAATGGAATACTGGGACTGCTCGCTACTCCTGGCGGTCGGCGCGGCGGAAAATCGCCTGCTGTTTCAGGCACAAATTGGTGCGGTTACATAAAAAGGGATTTTCTTGACATAGATTTTACCTATTGTGCATACTGCCTTGTATGCGGGCTGGAGGCTGGCGTCCAGGTTTCCTATCCGCGCGGGGTACGGTAAAACCGTTTTGCGTGCAGCCGCGCGCAACAGTTCGACACACGCGTAAACCGGCTGACCGGTCTAATGCAGACCCAAGCGTTCCATTCCCTGGATTACGGTGAACATACGGTCACGCAAGAAAGCGAACGCATGGTGGCGCGCCGATGGACAACAGCTACATCCGGACATCGGTATGACACTACCGAATCGATGGAGGGGCGCATGAGCCGGCGCGAAGCGCAGATGACACTGGGCGCATATGAGCGTGGCCGTACGGAAGGCGTATTCCATTTGTTCGAGGAAGTTCAAGTGGACCATACCCGTGCAATGCAATGCATGGCGCCGTTTCAAGCGCTGGCGACGCATCGCGGGACAAGCTCCGCAAGCTCTACGCCGGCAGACCGGATCGCGGAATTTCATGCGCAGAACCCGCATACAACCCGGTCGCCGCGCACTCAATCATTGCCCACAAGAACCAAGGAGTCATCCGGTCCGGGCGATAGCTATTGGCATAGATAGCCGCGGGTCGCACCGCACGCCTTCGATATGAGTCAAACACACCGCCCAATCAGACATGGGCGGTGCTCGGCCGGATAAGCGGAACGATGTGCTGAATCACGGCACGCTTCCCGATGACGTGCCGGTACTGGTGGAAGACGTCGAAGCGCCTGAGGTGCTGGATGCTGGAGTGGTGGAGGTGGATACCGGCGGCATCGCGCTACTCGATGACGCCCGTGGAGAAAAACTGGTCGCGCTCGACACGATGGCGTCATTGCGGATCAGGTGAGTCCAGGTATCGCCGGTGCGGTCCTTGGGGGTTATTTTTGCCGGGTCACCCCATGAGACTTCGACGCTCCGGTCCACGCGGTTTGAACTGGCGGGCGGCAGGGGCGGCAGCGAGGTCCAGGACGATAGGCCGTTGGCCTCATGGACATCTTCCGAGGCCGGGAAAAAACTCTTGGGCGACGCCGGTGTTTGGTAATAAAGCGCCTCGCCGGTCTGGACTGTGCTGCCGGAAGTGGTGTTGCGCAAATACGCGGTATTCTGCCGTTTGCGCGAGGTGGCTTTCTTGGGAACCATATTGGCTTGCGAGAACGAATCGGCATGTGCCACGGTACCCCCTGGGGACACTGGAAACGCTTCAATGTAGCTCGGCGTAGTCTGCTGCAGTCCGGTGTAATTCGCCACCTCCACATCGCTCATAGGCGCACTCGTAGGTGCGCTGGTGGAGGATGCTGTGCGCCGGTGGACCGTTTGCCGGCGTTCCACCCGCTGCACTACATATCCTGTCATGTCCGGCCGGCTCGTCGAAGATGCGCTGGCCGATGGCGTAACGGTAAATTCACCCTGATAGTCATAGTGGCCGGCGCGGCCTTCCTTGGAATCCAGATAAGGGGTGAACCCCAGGGCAAAGCTCGGCGGGCTTGGCGTGGTGCTGCTCAGGGGAGATAAGGCATGACTGCCGCTCATGCCTGATCCGCCGGTGACGGGCAGCAGAGGTGAAAGTGTGTGGCTTGAACTGCCTGTATGCGCCGCGGGCGATGCGCTTGGCATGGGCGTCAGGCTGTGGCTGGTTGATGACGTAGCAAGAGACGTGTGAGCCGGTGGCGGACCAAAAGTACTGCTGCTGGTCGCACGCGTGACCGAAGTAACCGGCATGGGCGGCATGATGGGTGCGAGGGGCGTAGTGGTTGCAACCGGCGGCGCCGCCACGCCCGTCGCCGTAGACCCCGTCATGGTACTGTGCGACCGTTTTCCGGTAATGCGGGATGAGCTCATCCATCGCTCCATTATTGCGCTAATGGGTTAACCGCCGCGGCCCAGGCATTACCGCGCCGACTCGGTATTGCAGCATCTGAGTCGCAGATGGGTCATGCGACCGGTTTCCAGGATTATGCGCTTTTTATCCGGCCGCGCCGAGGATGACCGACGGCATTCTCCGTCATTTTTGCCGCCGGCCGGAAGTAAAAGCGCTGTGGCATGCGGGGAATGCCGGGTGTGGCAATTCCCGGAATAATGTCACTATTTCCCTCATGCCGGAAAACCACCCGTCCCTCCGGGGAGGAATCATGCTGCGCTGTTTACTCGCGAAAACATCGGATCTCCGGGCATCAATGCTGTGGTTTAGGACGTTAAGATGAATTCCGAAGATCTAATACAGTTTCTCAGCGTGGCGACGAGCGGGAATTTTTCCCGGGCGGCTATCGAAATCGGCCTGTCGCAGTCGGCCTTAAGCCGGAAAATCTCCGCCCTGGAAGCAGAATTGAATGTCCGGTTGTTTTATCGCAGTGGGCGTGGCGTGGTGCTGACCGAGCAGGGGCACCGCTTGGTCAAATATGCCGGCGAGGTCAAGGCGACCCTCGAACTCGCCGTGGCGGATCTCTCATCGCCGGCCAATCAAGGGCCATCGAGCATCGTTCTGGCGGCACAGCCGACCATCGCCAAAATCCTGTTCGGCTCGATCGGCAAAGCGTTAAAACTGCAATATCCCGGCATAAAAATGCACTTCAAGGAGGGACTTGGAGGGCATATCCAGGAGTGGATAGCCAATGGCGAAATCGATGCCGCCATCGTGTATTTGCCGGAAAATCATAGCTCGTTGGGCGTCGACGTCATTTTGCGCGAGCAATTGTATTTTGTCGCGCCGCCGGAGTTCGGTCCGGTCGGAAAGGGTTTCCCGGTTGAACGACTGACCAATGTGCCCCTGGTCCTGCCGGCCCATCCGCATGGATTGCGCATACTCGCTCAATCGCTGGTCGCCCGTTTTTCCAAACCGCTTAACCTCAGCATGGAATGCGACGCGTCGGTCTACATCACCAAACAATTGGTGGCGGAGAATTGCGGTTGCACCATCCTGCCATTGGTCTCCGTGCTGGAGGAAGTGCAGAAAGGAACCTTGCAAGCCGCGCCGTTAACCCATCCGGAGATCGTCCGGGACGTTGCCATTATTTCGGCACGCAACAGACCGCCGATACCGAGCCAGCGGCATGTGCTCGAGACCGTCCGGCAACAAATTGTGCATCTGGTGAAAAGCGGCGCATGGGCCGGTGCAACGCTGGTTTAAATGATAGCGCTGTCATGTGACTGTGCTTGTGTTTTTATTGAGCAAGGTCAATTGCTTTTCCTGGCCGGATATCCTTGATACACGACAGCGCCTCATCGCAGGGCCGGTTTCGTCTTGACGCATTTGAGCAACAGCCTTGCAGGCTGTCCAAGGGTAATCCATGATTCCCGGAAAGAGGGTATCCCAGCCCGGGTTTTATCCCTCAAACCCAGATGGGACAAGCCTCCGGCATCCGTTCAGGAGAGCTGACGGTTACCGCATCGGCAGTCGCGTGAAAAATTCATAGCTGCTATGCGTCAAACGTATTGCGATGCCCTATCCGCTCGATAAAAATGCAAGCCAGGAGAATTAGAAACGAGAACTGTTCGATAGTTCCGAAAGCGAGAAACATGGGAGGCATGGCCGACCATCTGCACAGGATGTCGACCCGATCGCAGTAGACATCGAAGCTCGCTTTCCCGAGATCAAAGATCGATCCGGTTTTTACGCTTCCTGAAGTACCTAAGAAATAGAAAATATTTAGTACTACAAAAATAATAGTATAAAAGGAGACCACATGAAATACGTCAAAAAAATCAGCGCGGCAGCGGCTGTTCTCGGGGTGGCCGCGTCGCCCACGGCTTGGGCACAATCTTCGGTTACGTTGTATGGCGTACTCGATAACTATGTCGGTTATCAATCGTCGACGGTGGCCGGTAAAAGCACCTCGCTGACGGTGCTCGGCAGCAATGGTCTTTCGACCAGCCGCTACGGCATACGTGGATCCGAAGATCTTGGCGGCGGCTTGAAAAGCAACTTTGACCTCGAAGGCGGATTCGATCCCAGCACCGGAACCCAGCAAAATTCCTTCCGCACCTTTGACCGTCAGGCATGGGTAGGGCTTTCGGATGATCGCGCCGGCGAAATACGCATGGGACGCCAGGAAACCGCGATGTGGTTTTACAGCGGCAATATGGATGCATTCGGCGCCGCGACCTATGGATCGGGGTTTAACAACTTTGCACAATGGCAGGCGCGTGTCGATAACGACATCAGTTATTTTGCACCGAAGTTCGCCAATACCCAGATTGAATTCCATTATTCGCTGGGCGGCCTGGCCGGCAATACCGGCGGTAACGGCATCTTCCAGACCGCAGTGCAGAGCGTGCAAGGCCCGATATATTTTGCGGCGGCCTATTTGAATGGAGTCAACGCGGGTCAGACCAATCGTGTGCAGCAGTTGATGGCAGGCGGCAACTATAACTATGGGCACGGCAAGATTTATGTCGGGTTTTTCCGTACCAACGACGTGATTTCGGCCACCACCGGGAATGCGCTGGGCAGCCCCGGCGGGAAATTCGACCCGACGGTTGGGGCGGTCGGTAATACTCCGGGTAACTACCATAATACTTACAGTCTATCGGCCGACTATCGTTTTAATGCCGCGGTTACGGTCGGTGCCGGTTACGCTTATATCCAGGACGATTCGGATCTGCATAACAACGCCGGCGAATTTAGCTTGATTTCCACTTACAACCTGTCGAAGCAGACCACCCTCTATGCGGTGGCATCGCGCCTGAACAATACGCATACCGCGCAATTCAAAATGGGGGACGCGGCTACCACCACCGGGACCTTCCTGACGCCGGGTGCGGGAAAAGATGAAACCGGCTTTCAGCTCGGAATTCGCCACTCGTTCTGAAACACCGGTTCGGATTCAGGCACATAAAAAAGGAGACACCATGAGTCGTTTTGTCGCCGCGGCCATCTCGGGATGGTTGTTGACAGGTGTGTTTATCGTTACCGATTGTGTGGCTCAGTCGGCCCCCCAGGTTGCAACCCATCCTGCCATGCAAGCCAATGTTGCAGCAGGCCAGGGGGCTGCCGCCGGCGATATGCCGATTATCGTAGTCGCTCATCTGGACATTATCCGCAGCAGTCTCGATCGTGCACTGCTCCAGATGCATGATTATGTAGCCGAGGCCAGGCAGGAACCCGGAGTCAAACAGATTGCCCTATTGGTACAGGTCGGTGTGCCGAACCACTTCACTTTGGTTGAAACCTGGGCCAACCAAGCCGCTTACGATGCTCACGTAGCCGCGTCACCGGCACGCGGGTTTCGTCAGCGGATCGACCCGTTCCTGGCCAGTCCCTATGACGATCGCCTGCATACCGAAGTTGCCGTCGCGCAGCCATAACGCACCAGGGTTCACGATTGATACACCTGGGTTTCCAGGTTTGAATTTCCGCCATGCAATAGAAATGGACACAGATATATGAAGCTCGAAAACATCAGATTCAACACCTTGGCCTTGAGTACCGCTTGGCGTGCACCGTGGGTGCCGGCCCGCCGTTGGCCCGGCCTGGCGTCGCGGCTCGGCGCCTTGGTTTGTGTCGCGGCTCTGAGCGCCTGCGCCGCCGCGCCGCAGCATAGCGCGGCACCGGCCGAAGTGGTGGCCGAACTCGCGCCGTCCGGCACCATGCGCGCTGCCATCAACGTCGGTAATCCAGTGCTGGCCACGCGAAACCCGGTAACCGGCGAACCGGAAGGGATCTCCGTCGATCTCACGCGCGAGTTGGCGAGACGGCTCGGCGTACCGATTCAATTCGTCACTTACAACGCCGCCGGAAAAGTCACCGCGGGGGTCAAGCAAAAAGAATGGGATGTCGGATTTATCGGCATCGACCCGGAGCGGGCCGAGGATATGGACTACACCCCCCCCTATGTGGTTATCGAGGGCGCCTATATGGTGCGGCAGGATTCGAAGATTCTGACCAACGCCGATGTCGACCGGCCAGGGGTGCGGATTGCCATCAGCGGCGGCAGCGTCTATGACCTCTATTTGTCGCGGCGGATTAAAAATGCCCAACTGGTGCGAGCATCGGCACCGTCGCTGGTCACCCAAATGATGCTGACGCAATCCTACGAAGTCGCGGCTGGAGTGAAGCAGCGACTCGAGGCCGATGCGGCGCGGCTGCCCGATTTACGTGTGCTGGACGGCAATTTCATGATTATTCGCCAAGCGATGGCGACACCGAGGAACCGGCCGGCCGCTACGCGTTATCTCACCGATTTCATCGAAGAAATGAAAGCTTCGGGTTTTATCGCGGACTCGCTGAAACGACATCATATTGAAGGCGCTGGCGTGGCGCCTGCGCAGGCCCGGTAGTGCCGTTTGCAGTGCCGTTTGCCTGATCCCGCTAACGGTTGATCCCCGGCGGCGCGTCCGTGCGCGACGCGCTGCCTCGACATACCGGATCGATTTTACCCGCGCGGTTACGTCGGGATGACCCGATCGATGTGCTAGGCCCATATCTGCTATGCGCCGGCGGTATGGCGAGATACCGATGCCTGCGGCACACTGGTCGGCTGATTCGCGAACATATAAAAAAATCAATCGAAGCATGAGGAGACACAATGACATCCTGGTACCGCGGCATGACTTCCCCGCAAAAGCTGACATTCTGGGGGTGCCTGATGGGTTGGGCCTTGGATGCGATGGATGTGCAGTTATTTGCATTTGTCATCCCGACCTTGATCGCCGTATGGGGCATGACCAAATCCCAGGCCGGCATCGTCGGCACGGCGGCGCTGATTACCTCGGCCGTCGGCGGGATTATTGCCGGTTTGCTGGCCGATCGCATCGGCCGGGTTCGTGTGTTGCAGATCACCATTGTTTGGTTTGCCGTCTTCACCGGATTGTCCGCCTTGACGCATTCTTTCCATCAACTGCTCTTGACGCGTAGCCTGCAAGGTTTGGGTTTCGGCGGCGAATGGGCCGCGGGCGCAGTGTTGATCGGCGAGGTAGTGGATAAACGCATACGCGGACGGGCGGTTGGGACGGTACAGGCAGGCTGGCCCATCGGTTATGCCTTGGCGGCCTTGGCCTATTTTATTATTTTCAGCTTGTTGCCGGCTGAGCTGGCCTGGCGTTTGCTGTTTGTGGTCGGCCTGCTGCCCGCATTGTCGGTGATCTGGATGCGCCGTAACGTCAAAGAATCCGAAGCCTTTAACGCGACCGCCTCAGTGCGCGCGAAAGTCAGCATGCTGAGCAATTTCGGCCTGGTGTTCTCGCGCAATATGATCGGGCGTACCATGACCGCATCGCTGCTGGCCGCCGGCGCGCTCGGCGGCAACTACACCATCCTGACCTGGCTGGTAACCTACTTGAGGCAGACTCACAGCATGTCGGTGGGAAATACCGCTGGTTATCTTGCGATCAATATCTTCGGCTCGTTTTGCGGCTATGTCGGGGCCGCGTATCTGAGCGACTTTCTGGGGCGCCGCAAGACCTTTGTATTTTCGGCGCTCGGCGCAACCCTGGCGATCCTGACCTACACATTTTTGCCGGTGACCGGGCTGACCATGCTGCTGCTGGGTTTTCTGGTCGGCATGTTCCAGTCGGGCATCGTGTCCGGCATGGGGGCCTGTTTTTCGGAATTGTTCCCCGCCCAGATCCGCGCCAGCGCAGGCGGATTTTCCTATAACTTCGGCCGGGCTTTCGGTTCCCTGGTACCTGCCGCGGTAGGTATCACCAGTGTCGAATATGGCCTGGGACCGTCGATCGGCGCCTGGGCTGCGGCAGCCTATGCGCTGGTCTTTCTCGCGGCGCTGGCCATGCCCGAAACCCGCAACAAGGAGCTTGAATTACATGTCTGATCTGAATCCGCAACTTAACCGTACGGGCGGCCGTATCCTGGTCGATGCCTTGGTGCTGAACGGCGTCGATACTGTTTATTGCGTCCCGGGCGAAAGTTATCTGCCGGTACTCGACGCCTTGCGCGATGCTGCCGGCATCAGTACCTACGTGACGCGTCACGAAGGTGCGGCGGCCAATATGGCGGATGCATACGGCAAGTTGACCGGCCGGCCCGGCATCTGCTTTGTGACTCGCGGTCCCGGCGCGACCCACGCCAGTATCGGAGTGCATACCGCGAGCCAGGACTCGACGCCGATGATCCTGTTTATCGGCCAGGTCGAGCGTGGGTTTTTGGAGCGCGAGGCATTCCAGGAAGTCGACTATCGCCGCATGTTCGGCGGTATGGCCAAATGGGTAACCGAGATTCAGGATCTGGCGCGGATTCCCGAAGTACTGGCGCGCGCCTTTAATGTCGCCATGTCCGGCCGGCCCGGCCCGGTGGTGGTGGCTCTGCCGGAAGACATCCTGTTCGGCTCGGGTCTGGCGCCCGACGCGGTCCCATCGCGCCCGTCGCAATCGGCTCCCGCCGCGGGCGATATGGACGCCTTGCATGCGCTGCTGGCCCAAGCGCGCAAGCCGCTTCTGGTGGTGGGCGGAGCGGGTTGGGACGAGCAGGCTTGCGCACAGTTGCAGGCCTTTGCTCAAGTCAATTCGATACCGGTTGCCGCCGCCTTCCGGCGCCAGGATCTGTGCGACAACCGCATGGCGCATTACATCGGCCAGATCGGCCTGGGCATTTCCCCGCAATTGGCTGAACGCGTCAAGGCGGCCGATCTGCTGATCGCCGTGGGGACGCGCTTAAGCGAGGTGAGTTCGGGCGGTTATACGCTGGTGCAAAGCCCGTTGCCGACTCAAACGCTGGTGCATGTGCATGCCGACGCCAACGAGTTGGGCCGGGTGTACCAGGCCCAACTCGCAATCAATTCCGGCATGCGGCATTTTGCCGGCGCGCTGGCGGCGTTGCCGCCGCTCAAGCCATCGTGGCAGGCTTGGACTCAGGCCGCGCGCGAGGCCTACCTCGCGCATTCGACGGCGCCGGCTACGCCGGCCGCGCTCGATGGCGTCGATCTGGCGCAGGTGGTGACGCATCTGAATCAGGTACTGCGGGACGATGCCATTATTACCAACGGCGCCGGTAACTACACCGTCTGGGTGCATCGTTTTTACCGCTACCGGCGGCCGGCGACCGAACTGGCGCCGACCAGCGGCGCGATGGGTTACGGGTTGCCGGCGGCAGTCGCGGCGAAACTGAAGCATCCCGAGCGCGAGGTGGTATGTTTCGCCGGCGACGGTTGTTTCATGATGTATCCGCAGGAACTCGCGACCGCGGTGCAATATGGCGCTGCGATTATTGTTATCGTGGTGAACAACGGCATGCTCGGCACCATCCGCATGCACCAGGAACGCGAGTATCCGGGGCGGGTTGCGAGTACCGACCTGGTTAATCCGGATTTTGTCGCGCTGGCCCACGCTTTTGGGGCGTTTGGTGAAACCGTTGCGCGCAGCGAGGATTTCCCGGCCGCCTTCGCCCGTGCGCAAGCAGCGGGAATCCCGGCCTTGCTTGAGCTGCGCATGGATGTGCGGCAGATCACGCCGACTTCGCGCTTGATGTAGTTGCCGCATGCATTGCGCGTCAATCGCGACTTTTACCTTCATTTTTACCTTATGACAGGAAGAATTTCGACACCATGACCATTTCAGGCGCTTCACTGATCGGGCAAAACCGAGTGCAGGGCGATGGGCCGCCATTCCACGGTATCCGTGCCGACAACGGGGAGTCGCTTGCACCCGCTTTCGGCAGTGCCGGCGAAGCGCAAGTCGAGCTGGCCTGCACTCTGGCGCAACAGGGATTCGATGCCTTTCGTCAGCGCCCTTACGAGCACAGGGCTTTGTTGCTGGAAGGCATAGCGCAAGGGATACTTGACCTGGGCCCGGCCCTGATCGAACGCGCCATGCTTGAAACCGGTTTGCCGGCCGCGCGCCTGGAAGGTGAACGCGCACGCACGGTGGCGCAACTACGGCTTTTCGCCCGGGTGGTGCGTGACGGCAACTGGGTCGCGGCCACGCTCGATAGCGCGCAGCCGCAGCGGGCTCCAGCCCCGCGCCCCGATTTGCGCATGGGCAAAATCGGCCTTGGTCCGGTCGCGGTGTTCGGGGCGAGTAATTTCCCCCTGGCATTTTCGGTGGCCGGTGGCGATACCGCGAGTGCCTTGGCGGCCGGGTGCCCCGTCGTGGTGAAGGCGCATCCCGCGCATCCGGGAACGGCGGCGCTGGTGGGCGGCGCGATCCAACGAGCGGTGACCGATTTGGGGCTGCCTGAGGGCGTATTTTCTCTGTTGTTCGGCCGCGATCTGGCGTTGGGTGAAGCCCTGGTACGCCACCCCGCGATCGCGGCAGTCGGGTTCACCGGCTCTCGGCGCGGCGGTTTGGCGCTACTGGCTTTGGCGCAGCAACGGCCGCAACCGATTCCGGTGTATGCCGAAATGAGTGCGATCAATCCGGTATTGCTGCTGCCGGCCGCATTGCGGTCTCGTGGCGAAACCATCGCCCAGTCATTCGTCGATTCCTTGACCTTGGGCGCCGGACAGTTTTGTACCAACCCCGGCCTGCTGCTGGGCATTGCGGGTGCCGATCTGGAACGCTTCCAAACCTATGCGACCCAGGCGCTGGCCGGCAAGGATGCGGCCACCATGTTGACCCCCGGCATCCATGCGGCCTACCAGCAAGGTGTAGAACGTCATGCCGCATCCACCGGCGTCAGGCTATTAGCCAGAGGACGCGGCACGACGCAACCGTTCGCTGCATGTGCGGCGCTTTTCGCGGTTTCGGCACAGACCCTGCTCGCCAATCCTGCGCTGAGTGAAGAAGTGTTCGGGCCGGCGGCGCTGGTGGTGAGTTGCCGCGATGAAGCCGAGTTGCGCGAGGTGCTCGAACACCTGGAAGGTCAACTCACAGCAACGCTGCAACTCGATGCCGGCGACCACGAACTCGCGGCTGGCTTGATGCCGATACTGGAACGCAAAGCCGGCCGGATTCTGGCGAATGCCTTTCCTACTGGTGTTGAAGTGACCTATGCGATGGTTCATGGCGGACCGTTTCCGGCTACTTCGGATGCACGCTCGACCTCGGTCGGCGCCGCCGCCATCGAGCGTTTCCTGCGCCCGGTGTGTTACCAGGATCTGCCGCAAGCCTTGCTGCCCGAGGCCTTGCGCGACGGTAATCCGCTGGCTATGTGGCGCATGCGCGACGGCACACCCAGCCTTGATTGAGCGACTGAGATTTTTATCTGGACCGCATGGCGGCTTACGTGCAGATATCGTATGCGGTGCTGCGTCCTCCTGCCGTATTTTTGCGCAGCACGCCGCACTCGATCAATTCATTGATATCACGCAGCGCCGTATCGGGCGAACATTTCGCGATAGCCGCCCATTTTTTACTGGTGAGTTTGCCGTCAAAGCCATCGAGCAGGGCGTTTAATAACTTTGTCTGCCGCGCATTCATCGGCGTTGCAGCCCAGCGCTGCCAGAAATGGGCTTTCGCCAGTACCGCGTCCAGCACGGTGTGTGCAGCCTCCACGGCCCGTAGCAGGGTTGCGAGAAACCAGAGCAACCAGCCGGTGATCTCGAGAGAACCTTTTTGCGTACGCTCAAGGATCTCGTAGTAGCTGTGCCGCTCGCGCTGGATTTGCGCGGACAGACTGTAAAATCGCTGGGGATTGCCGTCGGCACGGGCAAGCAGTAGATCGCCGATAGCGCGTGCAATGCGTCCATTGCCGTCGTCGAATGGATGCAGCGTGACGAACCACAGGTGGGCAAGACCGGCCTTCAGCATCGGATGAAGGGTATCCGCCGCATTGACCCAGTCCATGAAGCGGGTGAATTCGTCTTCGATCCGGCCGGCCGGCGGTGCTTCGAAATGGACTCGCTGCCGGCCGAAGGGGCCGGATACGACTTGCATCGGCCCCTTCAAATCGTCACGCCAAGCCGCGACACGAATCTGCGACATGCCGCTGAAGCCGGTTGGAAAAAGCGCCGCATGCCAGCCGAACAGGCGTTCTTGCGTGACCGCGTCAGCGTTGTGCGTAACGGCATCCAGGACCATTTCGACGACACCTTCCACATGCCGGTCTACCGGTGCAAGGGCACCGATATCCACGCCGAGCCGCCTTGCGATCGACGAGCGTACCGAGGCTGGATTGAGATGTTCGCCTTCGATCTCGCTCGTCTTAAGCACGTCTTCGGTCAGCGCGGCAAGGCTGGCCTGATCGCGTAACGGCATACCGACGTCCGCCAGCCGGCCGAGTAGCAGCCCTTGAGCGCGCGTGACGTTAGAGAGCGGTCCGATGACCGCCTCAAGGTCGTAGCGCCAGTTTGACCAGTCGGCCGCCTGCCAAATGTAATCTCCGCGTTCCATGCGGAGATTATCCAGCTATTCTCCGCATCTCGCAAGCTATTCACCGCATTTTTTGCGGAGAATAGTGGCTTATTCTCCGCATAGTTAAACCAAAACCATAATAGGGTTCGATCCACAAAGAACCAGACGATATCGGTATTGACTTGGGAGGACAGTGCGGGACGCGGCCCGTGCGACCCCGCCCCGCCCGTATAAACCTAAACCTTTACGATCGAGTCACGCACGCGTTTCGCCGTCCTTGGGCGGCCCTGATGCAAGCCGAAATACACCGGGTATTGAGCTATCTCGATCGCGTTGACCTACCTCCAAGCCGCTCCAAACCGCCGAAGTCAGTTCCCATGATGGGACGCGATATCAATAGGGCCGGTCACCGCCTCGAAATGGCCGCCTTTGTCCCAGATGACGACCGTACGCGCATCCGGCGCGCTGGAGCCGAGGTGATCCTGGTGGACGACCCCGTCAGAGACCGAGATGACGATGACTTTCAGTTTCGGCTGCACGCTCGGGTCGCCGTTGATCAGGTCGACCAAGGCGTGGGCGGCTGGGCTATCCGCCGAGAGTTTTTCGTTGGCGGCGAGGTTAAGGTCCGGGGCTGTATTCAGAATGTCCCGGTAGTGATCGACCCGGGCCGGATGCGACGAGCTGTAATCGCTGGTTTCGTGCTGCGACATAGAAATCAGGAAACAGTTATTGCGGCCTTCCGCGGTGATGCCGTCATTGGGTACGGCATGCATTCCTGCCCGGCTCAGCGCCTGTTCGATGTGACGCGGGTTGGTCAGCGTGGAGGCAAGTTCCAGGTCGTATTCCAGTTCGCTTGGATAATGTTGGCGTATGTCGGGGGGTAAGTCCTTCCAAACCGTGCGGTCACTCCCGCCGGCAGTCGCAGCGGCGTCGAAATTCTCGCCGACGGCAGGCAGCGCCTTAAGGAAGGCTTCGGTGCGGCTCTGTTCCAGTGCCAGATGCAGCTGCGCTTGTTCTTCTTCCAGGCTGGTGGGAGCGCGCAAGTCGGTAAAGACTCGCGGCGTCGCTGTCGGTTCTGCGGTGGGCGACGATGGCGCGCTTCGCATCTGATCGGTTTCGCCGTCTGACTCGCGAAGGCGAACCGGCGGCGACCAATTAGCCGGCACATGTTCAAAGACAGACTGATGCAATGAGGACGTCGGGGGAAATGCGGACACGGGCCTGACGGATGCCTCGGCGAGTCTTGCCCCCGCGCCGGTTTGCCCGGGCGGAATTGGAACGGCAAAAGTGTGAGACGGAATCGAGCTGAAATTCCTTGTTGGAGGAAAGCTTGCAGGCAGCGTGCCAAGCTGCTGCCGAGCAGAACCGCCGGTCACGCGTGGCCCGGGCGTACCAAGAAGGGCTGAAAGCACGCCCGGTGTGCCTGGCATGGAGCGCCGCGCGGTGCCGGTATGTAAAGGCGCGCACGCCTCATGCGCGACATGCTCAAGCGGTAGCAATGCTCTGAAGATTCTACCGAACATACGACATCCCCCAAGTCAAAGCGTACGTGTTCTGACAAGTGTTCCGCATCGGCGACGCAGCGAGGTCCGGATTCACGAAGCTCGGGCAGGTTAAGCGAAGTTGAGCGAAGCACGCGGATTGAGCGCGTGCCAGCATCTCAGAAATAGAAGATGATGAGCGGTTAAAATAGTAACTATAGTTACTTATTGTGATAAATAGGATCTATAATTCCAATTAAAAGTGGTAATATAGTGACTAATTTTTAAAAAAGGTGAATATAGTGACTACTCCTGAGCATATCGGAAGCGCTATTCAAACCGCGCGCAAGAGCCATAAGCTCAGCACGACAGCCCTTTGCGCCATGACCGGCTTCAGCCCGAGAACGCTGCGCGAGCTCGAGCGCGGGCTCGGAAATCCTCGCCTGAGCACCCTGCTGGCCGTGTGCGACGTATTGGAGTTGTCAGTACAGTTGACCCCCCTTGCGATCGAGGATCTGGTTTTAAGCGACCCCAAGACACAGCCGACCCAGTTGTCGGAGATCATCCGGCATACACACTTGCGCGGCTTAACGCTGTCATCCGGCCGTGGAGCAAATAAGAAATGACGGCCGTGCGCTCGCTCCGTATCCGTATGGGGACCATCGACCTTGGATCGTTGTTCGCGCTCGACGATGGCCGGACGTATTTTCGCTTCGACGAAGCCTACGCGACAATGGTGCCTGCGAGCCGGCCGATCCTCTCGGTCTCCTACGAGGGTGATACCGACGAGGTTACTCGGCGGCAGTTGCTGGACGTGACGCTGGAGGAAAATCGCGGCGACGGCCGGGGTGGACTGCCGCCGTTTTTCGAGAATCTGCTTCCTGAGGGGCGGCTGCGGCGGCACCTGATCGAGGAAGCTCGTATCGATCCCAGCGACAGCCTCAGTCTACTGGCCTACTGCGGGTCGGATCTGCCGGGCAACGTCCAGGCGGTCGCCGAGAAGCTTTCTACCCGAGAACTGGCGCGGCTGATTACCCAGGGGCACGATAGCTATGAATTGAGCTCCGACCAACTGCCAACGCCGGAAGCTCAATCGATTTCCGGGGTTCAGCCCAAGGTTGGGCTGGTGCGCGATCCGGGCGGGCGTTATGTGATGCGCTCGAAGACCGGTTCGGGTCACTTCATCGGGAAACTGCCGACCGGCGACTATCCGCAACTTCCCGAGGTCGAGCATGCATCTTTGTTGCTGGCTCAGGCAGCGGGTGTTACCACATGCTCGCACGAATTGTTGCCGCTGCACCAGATCGACGACAAGTTGCCGTTCGAGATGCGCGACGATGCGCAACGGTTCCTGCTGGTGCACCGCTTCGACCGCGATGCCAATACCCCGAATGGACGGCTCCATGCGGAAGACTTCGCGCAGATCACGGCAACGGTGCCGATGAATAAGTACAGTCTCGGTTATGCCGAAGTCGGCAAAGTCATCCTGGCGCGATCGACACAGCCGAAAGATGATCTGCTGGAGCTGGTGCGCCGGATTACCGTCAACGAACTGCTGGGCAACCCCGACGCGCATTTGAAGAACTTCGGTTTTTTGTACCCTACGCCGCGAACACCTGTGCTTTCGCCGGCTTACGACATCGTCGCCTACAGCGTATACAACAAGGCCAAGGGGCACGGCCTGGCATTGGCGCCGGGATACAAAGAGCGGCTTCTGAGCCCGATGGTGTTGCGCATCTGGACCAACCTGTGGGACATCCCCACACAAACGCTCAGCGACACGGTCACGGCTACGGTCGATAGCGCGATGAGGAAATGGCCGACACTGCTTCCGACGCTTGAATTGTCGGACGAGCACCGGCAACGCTTGTGGGCATACGTTGAATCCTGCGATCTCGCACAGAAGTGGATTCGGCGCCATGCGCCACCTGCCATGGCGCAGTGATCTTATGCAGATTTGCATATTTATAAACAATGATAATGCGTTTGATTAATAACAAGCAGTTGCGTATCTTGGCCTGATCTTACGCAACAGAGTGTTTTATGAATCGCTTTTTCAGGTCTCGGTCGTTTTCCCATCATGTGCCGCGTGCGCTGTTATCGCTAGCAATGTTATGTGTGCCGATCGCACATGCTGCCGATACCGTGGTGTTAAAAGTCGGCGACCAACAATTTCAGACGCGCGGCGTACTCGAAGCGTCAGGGCAATTGAAGGACGTGCCGTACCAGATTGAATGGTTTAATTTCCCTGCGGCACAGCCGTTGGGCGAAGCGCTGAATGCGGGCGCAGTCGATCTCGGCGGCTTGGGCGACGCGCCAACCATCTTTGCCTATGCGGCGGGTGCGCACGTGCGCGTGGTTGCCGCAACCCGCTCTCAGCCGATCGACCTGGCGATCGTCGTGCCGGAAAACTCCCCGATTAAAACCCCTGCCGACCTGAAAGGCCGAAGGGTTGCCACCACGCGCGGTTCGATCGGTCATTTTCTCCTGATTGCGACTCTGGAGCATGCCGGCCTGAAACTGTCCGAGATCAAACTCGAATTCCTCCAACCATCCGATGCCAAGGCCGCGCTGGCGTCCGGCAGCGTAGATGCATGGTCGACCTGGGATCCGTATGTGGCGCTTGGGGAATTACGCGACCATGACCGCAGCATTGCCGATGGAGTGGGTCTGTCGTCGGGTTTGAGTTTCCAGGTTGCAACCGATGATGCGATCAAAACCAAACACGCGGTGCTCGACGATTTCTTGCGCAGGATTGCCGCCGGTCAACGTTGGGCATTGTCACATCCGCAGCAGGTTGCCGCGATGCAGTCGCGGGTTACGGGCTTGCCGCCCGAGGTGCTGGAAGTGGTGTATCAGCGTGCGCAATTGCACCCCGTCAAAATCGATGACGGCGTAATTGCGGAACAACAACGTACCGCGAATATATACGAACGAGCCGGTGTCATTCCCGCGCATCTGGACATCGGGCCAGGTTTCGACCGGCAATTCGCGACACCATGAAACGCATCGCCGGCAGCACGTGCAAGCCCCGGCCGGTGGATTTTTCCAATCGCGCGGAGAAATGAGGAAGCGTCCGGCGATGAAAAAATCCAACAGAGGGAGCTTGATATCGATAGCAGGATTTGTTGGTTTGGCAGCTAATTTGTCGCGGTTAGGATCAAAATTACCGCGGTATTCGGAGTGTTTTCATCATGTCGACTGACTTGCATCTCAGCCCGCAGGCATCGTTGCCGGACTTGGCGTCGACCCCGCCTGCGTCTGCTCCTAAGCTGGCTTCTAAGCCCTCTACATCGCGCCGAATTCGTCTCGAGAAAAATTCCGCCACCTCGCGCCCGGCGAATCCGACGGCACGAGGCAGTGTCGCCATCTGGCTGGCGACGCTCGCTTGGCTTGCGGGCGCCGCCATCACCGCGTTCTGGCCTGATGCCGACGAATGGCCTCATGGCGATGTACTGATCGGCATCCAAATTGCTGTGGCACTGGGTTGTGCCTTGCTTGGTGCGGTGGCGCTGCGCCGTTCGCGGACCAACGTAGTCTACCAAGCCGGGCTTGAGGCTCCATCGCGTCTGACGCGTTGGTTGGGGCTTGGACCCTGGTTTGTCGCGCTTGCTATCGGGATTGCATTCTGGGAGATAGCCACGGCAAAACTCGAATGGTTGCCGCGGCCCTTCTTCGCTCCGCCGCAGGCATTGATCGGCGTATACCTGGAAGATTTTCCGCGGCTCGGCTCCAGCATCGTCCACTCGTTGGGCCTGCTGATCTACGGCTACGTTTTAGGCGCCGCGACCGGCTTCGTGGTCGGCGTCGGCATCGGCTGGTCGCGTGCCGTGGGCTACTGGTTGCATCCGGTGCTGCGCCTGGTCGGGCCTTTGCCGGCTACCGCCTGGCTGCCCCTGGCGTTCTTTTTCTTTCCTTCCAGCTTTAGCGCCAGTGTGTTCCTCATTGCATTGGCCACCGCATTTCCGGTTGCGGTGTTGACCTGGTCGGGTGTGGCGAGCGTCGATAGCGCCTATTACGATATCGCGCGCACCTTGGGTGCCAAACCCGCCTTCCTGATTTTCAAGGTGGCGATTCCTGCGGCGCTGCCCTTGGTGTTCGTCGGGCTTTTTATGGGGCTCGGCGTATCTTTTTCGGTGTTGATTGTGGCGGAGATGATGGGCGTCAAAGCCGGCTTGGGCTGGTATTTGCAATGGGCGCAGGGTTGGGCCGCTTATTCGAATATGTATGCCGCGCTGCTGGTGATGGCGTTGATGTGCTCGGGATTGATCACTTTGTTGTTTCGCTTTCGCGATCGCTTGCTGGTCTGGCAAAAAGGAACACTCAAATGGTAGATCTGGCGAGCGCCACCTATGCCGAGCATGATGTTGATCGTGCCCAGGCCGCGACTCATGCTCCTCGCTCAAATCCGGGTGCGCGCATCGAGGTGAAAGAGGTTAGTCATAGCTTTTCCTTGAAAGGCGCTGCGCTCCCGGTTCTGGACTCAGTTGATTTTTCGGTCGCACCTGGTGAATTCGTCGCTTTGCTGGGCCCCAGCGGTTGCGGTAAGTCGACCTTGCTGAGACTGGTCGCCGGATTGGATAGCCCGACGCAGGGCGCGCTTTATTCGAATGGTGTCGAAATCGACGGCCCGCATCCGTCACGTGTTGTGGTGTTTCAGGATCCGACTCTGTTTCCTTGGCGCACGGTACGCGGCAATGTCGATGTGGGACCCGAAGCGCAAGGGCAAAAGCATACGCAAGCGGCACGTGTCGAGGCCGTATTGCAGTTGGTCGGTCTCACCGATTTTGCCGATGCCTATCCGCATCAACTTTCCGGCGGCATGGCACAACGCGCCGCACTGGCCCGAGCGCTGGTCAACGACCCGCAATTGCTGGTGCTGGACGAGCCGTTCGGCAAGCTGGATTCCCTGACGCGCATTCGCATGCAAGCCGAACTGGTGAAGCTGTGGCAGCGCGCTCGGTTTTCCGTGCTGTTGGTCACACACGATGTCGAAGAAGCGCTGGTATTGGCGAATCGCGTGCTCGTATTTAGCGAACGTCCGGCACGCATCACGGCGGAAATACGCAACGACGCCTCTTACCCGCGTCATCGAGACGATCCCAAACTGGTGGCCTTGCGTCGTGAAGTACTGGCGCAGTTGGGCATCGATTCCTGAAATTTTGCTGGATCAACCGACTAAACGTTATGCTGGAGCACCTGCGCTGATGAACCCTTTCGATACCGAAAACGACCCCGGGCAGAACCTGCTCGATAAACCGGCGCCCGTCGATACCGGTCGCCGTATATGGATGCGCAACGCAGCATGGTCGGTGCTGGGGAGCACGGCGCTGGCAGGCGGGGCAGCCGTGGGTTTACTCAAATCCAACGCGCATGCGCAAGATACGGCGGGGGCCGCGACCCTGAAGAAGCTTACGCTGTCGTGGAATGCAGGCGCGATTTGTACCGCGCCGGTAGCTGTCGCCTTGCATCGTAATTTTTTTAAACAACGTGGTCTGGACGTCGAGTTGGTTAATTTCGCCGGCTCCACCGATCAGTTGCTGGAAGCGATCGCGACCGGTAAATCCGATGCCGGTGTCGGGATGGCCTTGCGTTGGCTGAAACCTCTGGAGCAGGGTTTCGATGTCAAGCTGACGGCGGGTATCCATGGCGGCTGCATGCGTTTGCTGGCGACCCGCGCTTCTGGCATCGTCGATCTGCAAGGTTTGCGCGGCAAGATAGTCGGTGTCAGCGACATGGCGAGTCCGGCGAAGAATTTCTTTGCGATTACGCTCAAGAAGCTGGGCGTCGACCCCGACACCGAGGTTCAATGGCGCCAATATCCGGCAAACTTGCTCGGTGAAGCCTTGAATAAAAAAGAGGTGCACGCGATTGCCGACGGCGACCCCACCATCTGGAATTTGCGCGAATCGGGGCATCTGATCGAGGTATCGAACAATTTATGCGGCGAATATGAACATCGTGCTTGCTGTGTGCTCGGGGTGCGCGGTTCGTTAATTCGAAAGGATAGGCCGACTGCGCAGGCACTGACCCAAGCCTTGCTCGACTCGACCGAATGGACGGCAAACAATCCGGCCGAAGCTGCGGCCATCTTTTCCGTCTATGCGCCGCAAGCCGACGTCGGTCAATTGACAGCCATGCTGAAAAGCCACACCGATCATCATCATCCGGTCGGCGACGCGTTCAAGCAGGAAATTGCCTTATACGCAGACGATTTGAAGGCTGTCGGGGTGATCAATCAATCGGTCGATTCGGGGAAATTTGCCGACCGGGTATTTTCTAACGTGCTGGCCTGAGGTGTTGCCCGAATCTGCTTACCGTGCGGCGAAACCCGCCCGGCCCAGAGCACCCAGCACCGAATCGTTCTGCGGGGTGTGGATGCGCGCGCATAACACGTCGCGGTAATGGCGCTCAAGCGCATTGTCGCGGCTTAAGCCTGGATTGCCGCTTGCCTCGACCACCTGTTCGACGGCGGCGATGGCATGTTTGCTGACGAGATATTTAATTGCCTGAATCTCGTGATCCGGCAAGGCGGCTTGGGCTCCAGCATCGAGTAACACCCGGTTATTGAACAGCAATGAATCGATGCGCCCCAGCGTTTGCTGGAAGCTGTCCAGACTGGAAAGCGGCGCGCCCAGGCCGGAGGGGATACGGCTGGCGGCCCAGTGGGCGAACCAGTCGCGTGCGGCGCGGGCAACCCCATCGTAGACCGCACCCAGCAAAACACTCATCCACAGCATGGTGACCGGATCCATGCTGCTGCCTGGCGCTCCCGGTGCTTGCAAGTCCACCGCATATTCCGCCGGCACGTACACATTATCGAAGATGACCTCGTGGCTGCCGGTAGCCCGCATGCCGAGGTGGTTCCACGGTTCGCCAAAGCGAATGCCGGGAGTGTTGCGATGAACCAACCAGGTACCGACACGCGGCGCTTCGTCATCGCTGCGCGCCCACACCGCCAACCAGGTCAACCCAGGACTGCCGGTCGAATAAATCTTGCGGCCGTTGAGAATCCAACCGTCGCCGGTGCGGCGGCCAAGGGTTTGCGGCAGACCGCCGCGCGATGGCGAGCCGAGTTCCGGTTCGACACGCAATGAATTGATCAGTGCGCCGTTTTGTACGGCATCGTTTGCGATATGTTGTTTCAAGGCCTGCGGCCAATTCGGATTCACCTGCAGGCGATGATGATAGAGCAACTGCATCACGAATATAAGCGCCGTCGAAGGTTCTCCCCGAGCGATTGCGCGTACCACTTTCAAGGCTTGCGCCAGAGTCGCTTCACGGCCGCCCAGTGCTCGCGGAACCGTAAGAGCGAGCAAGCCGGCGCGGTGCAGGCGCGCCAGATTCTCATGCGGGAACAGCGCCTCACGATCGAGCAACGCAGCACCGGCGGCGAATTCAGCGGTCAAGCACTTCAGCCATGCATCGGCGGCAGCACTATCGAGATCTGCCAGTGCCGAGCTTGCGCCGGAATCGGTTTCGATCTTCACTGACGCGGTGTGTGGGTGACGGACAGTCATGGAGGTTCTCTGTTGAATGCCGGGATGTATCGCCGCAAGGGGAGGCGGCCGGGCAGCAAACCACGATACACAGGCCGATGTTATAAGGCAAACGCATTATCATCATTTGTAAATATGCAAAATAGGAAAGCTTGCGCGGATGAACCTTGAGGTGCAACGAGGGTTTTCTTCTTATAATGTTTGCTACTCAATCCAATTCGATCGATATCGATCCGGCCACAATGAAATTTGATGACATCCATGCGTTTGTCGCAGTTGTGCGTTGCCAATCGCTTAACCAGGCCGCCGAGTCGCTTGACCTGACCCAACCTGCGGTGACGCGGCGGATTCAGAATTTTGAGGAAGCGCTCGGTGTCGAGCTGCTCGATCGCAATACCAAGCCGCTCAAACCCACTTCAATGGGGCGTATCGTCTACGAGCAGTGCCGCGCGATCGTGCGCGAGCTCGACGCCTTGCGTGATTTGGTGGCCGATGATTCGCCGCTGGCAGGTATGTTGAGGTTGGGGGTGGCGCAAACGGTCGCCGATGTCGCATTGCTCGGCGCCTTGCGCGAACTCAGGCTCGCCCATCCGGAATTGCAGGCGCGGGTTTCGACCGGGTGGGGCAGTCAGTTACTGCAAAAACTTGAGGAGGGCGAGCTCGACGCGGCGGTCATGCTGCTACCGGAAAATAAACGTTTCGCTCCGACGCTTGCCGCCAACTCGCTGGGCCGCATCAAACTTGCCGTCATTGCCCGCAAAGGCGACTTGAAAAAGCGGGTGCATACGCTCGCCGATTGCGAGCCTCACGGATGGGTGCTCAATCCGGATGGCTGCGGTTTTCGCGCCGGCTTGCAGCGTACGCTCGCCGCGCAAGGCTTATCGCTGAAGCTTAATCTGGAGACCTTGGGCAGCGAGTTGCAAATTGGGCTGGTGGCGGATGGTGTCGGATTGGGGCTGGTGCCCTTGCATCTGCTGCAGCATAGCGCCTATGCCGAGCGGCTCGACGTGGTGTCGGTGAGCGATTTCAAACCGGTGATCGATGTCTGGATGGTCCGCCCACTGGCTCTGGGCAAGTTGCAAGCGGCGGTGAGTTTGCTGGCGGATAGCATCGAACATAGTTTTAAAGCGGCGCGCTTGGCACGCGCCGCTTGACCTGAACCAACGAGCCTTAGATCACAAAAAATCCGTGCGTACCATCGCGCTCCAGTTGGGCGACCAGTCCGTATTCCCATTCAAGGTAATCGTTCATCGCCTGGTGGGCATTGTCGGTGCCTTCGTAAGGCCGGCGATAGCGATCGATGCGCGGTGCCGTCAAGCGAGTTTCACCTTGTTCCGATGGTAAGCCCGCTGCAACCCACGCGGCCGTGCCGCCTTCAAGTACCTGCACCGGCTTGCCGGTGAGCGCGGCAATCTCGGGCGCGGCAAAGCGTGCCAAGGCACTTGAGGCGCAGGTCGCCACATAACGTTTTGCATCGGGCAGGGCGCGCAAATCTTGCTCAAGGCGCGAACGCAGCGCCCACCAGGCGCCTGGAATATGTCCCTTTACATAGTTGGCGCTGGCGGTGAAATCGAGCACTATTGTATGGCTATCGGGGTCGGCTAGTTGTGCCGCGAGTTCTGCTGCGGCGATGGCCGGTGTCTGTGCCGGCTGTGGTCGGCTCGGTTGCCAGACGCCGCGCTGGGTCAACGCGTCGGGCGTTGCGTGGTCCACCACATAGGTTTCGATGTTCATTTGCGCCAGCCACGACGCGGTCATATTGGCCCGTACACCGTCGTCGTCGAAGAGCACCACGCGAGCGCCACGCACCGGAGCGTACATATCGGTTTCCTGGACCAACTGTCCGCCGGGCGCGTTCTGGAAACCGGGTGCATGGGCCTGTTCATATTCCTCGGGCGTGCGCACGTCGAAGCGATACACGGTGCGTGTTACGCCGTCTGCCCAGCGCTGGGCTTCGGCCAAACTGGTACGGCTCACTCCGGCACGGTCGGCGAGCGCCCGGGCGGTCTGGCGCGTAGCCGCATCCGCCTGGCCGGCTTGCGCCTCGAAGCGTCGCGTACTGCCATGTTGCAAGGTCTTGCCGGCCAGCGTCCAACCTATCGTGCCGTTGCGCAAGGCGCTTACCGGATTGGGGATGCCGGCGTTCACCAGCGATTGTGTACCGATGATGCTGCGGGTGCGGCCCGCGCAGTTAACCACCACCCGGGTCGCGGGATCAGGCGCCAGCGCACGCGCGCGCAGCACGAGTTCTGCCCCGGGCACGCTGAAACTGCCGGGAATATTCATGGTTTGGTATTCGTCGAAACGGCGCGCATCCAGCACCACCACATCGGCGTCGCTGCGAATCAAGGCATCCACAGCTTCCGCGGATAAGGATGGGGTATGCCGCACCGATTCCACCAATTCGCCGAAGGCCTTGCTCGGCACGTTCACGTCGCGAAATACCTCGCCCCCCGCGTTTTCCCAACCACTCAGGCCGCCTTTCAACACAGCCACCTCGGTGTAGCCGAGGGACAACAGGCGTCGTGCCGCGGATTCGGCCAGCCCCTCGCCATCGTCAAACACCACGATGGGCACATTCAGGCGCGGCAGTCGCGTATGGACTTCGAGTTCCAGCTTGGATAACGGCAGGTTGGCGGCGAACAGCGGGTGACGCTCTGCATGCGGGGCTTCTTCGCGCACATCGAGCAAGGCTAGTTCATGCCGTGCAAGCAGAGTATTTCGAATTTCGTCATAACTACGCTGGGATAAAGCGCTCATGAAGCAGATCTTCCTTGGCAAGGTTCCAGAGATTGGGACGTGTATCGCAGCGGCGTCATTTTATCGGAGCCATCAGTCGAGTACATCCGGTTCATTTTTGACCAACCCGGCCCAAAGACTCTCGAACGAGAACAGCGCGCCACCTGGACGGCCGATCTGCTCATGGGTCAGCGCGGCGACCTGGTGCGCAATCGGCTGAGGCGTGCCGGCGGCTTCAGCCAGTAACTGCGTATGACATGCATTGTCGAGCGCGATATACCACCAGGCGGCGGCTTCGACGCTGGGACCGACGGTCAGGATACCGTGATTCTTGAGGATGACGGCTTTGTTTGATCCCAGTGTGGCGGCAATGCGTTTGCCTTCCGAGGTATCCAGGACCACCCCCTGGAAATCGTCGAACAGCTCATGATCCTGGTAGAACGAGCACGAGTCCTGGGTTATCGGAGCCAGGCGTCGGCCCAGCGTCGACCACGCTTTACCGTATAGCGAATGCGTGTGAGCCGCTGAGACCACGTCGGGATGGGCTTCGTGAATTGCCGCATGAATGGCAAATGCTGCCTGATTGAGCGGGCCGTCGCCGACCACGATCTCACCGTTGTTATTGACCAGCAGCAAATCCGATACGCGGATGCGGGAAAAATGCCGGCCCAGCGGATTGACCCAGAAGTGGTCGGGCCATTCCGGGTCGCGCGCGGTAATATGGCCGGCCAGGCCTTGGTCGAAGCCATAACGGGCAAACAGGCGGAATGCGCCGGCCAGCCGCTCTTGCCGATGACGGCGTTCGGCGGCAAGCGTAGGACGGGGCGGCACTTCGTCGAACCAGAATTTGCGCAATGGCGTTTCGCGCAGCACCGGGCCTGCGGCATGGCGAAGCGGCGAGGAAAGCGCGGGCGTGGCAGTCATGGTTAGAATATTCTCCGGTCTCGATCAAGCCGCCTGACGTACTCGCGATGTGAGTTCGCGTGTCGCGGGGATCAGTTCTCGACCATAATCGACAGCATCTTCGAGCGGATCGAAGCCGCGGATCAGGAAGGTTGTGACGCCCAGTGCGTGGTATTCAGCCAAAGTTTGCGCCACTTGCGCCGCGGTGCCGACCAGGGCCGTGGAGTTTGAACGCCCGCCGATTTCCTTGGCCACCGCGGTCCACAAGCGCTCATCGGCGACTACACCGTCTCCCGAGGCTGCCAGCAGGCGCCGCGCACCTTCACTTTGCAATGGTGCCCCGTTAGCCAGGCCTTGCTCCTCACGCAAGCGACGGGTTTTTGCCAAGATCTGCTCGGCGCGTTCCCATGCGGCTGTTTCGGTATCGGCGAGAATCGGCCTGAACGATACCGAAAAGCGCACTTGGCGACCATGTTTGGCCGCTTCGGCACGCACTCGCGTAATTTGTTCGTGTACCTGTTGTTTCGATTCGCCCCACAGCGCGTAGACATCGGCATGTTTGCCGGCCACTTCGAGTGCCGGCGCGGATGCGCCGCCAAAATAGATGGGCACATGCGGCGCTTGTTTCGGTTTGATTTCCGAAAAGGCCTGCTCGAAGCGGTAATACTTGCCCTCATGATCGAACGGCGCGGTCTCGGTCCAGACTCTACGCAAGACTTGCAAGTATTCATCGGTACGGGCATAACGTTCGTCATGCGACAAATAATCGCCGTCGCGCCGCTGCTCCATGTCGCTGCCGCCTGAAATAAAGTGGACCGCAAGGCGGCCGCCCGTCAGTTGGTCGAGCGTTGCAAGCTGGCGCGCGGCGAGCGTCGGCGCGACAAATCCTGGGCGATGGGCCAGCATGAAATGCACATGGCGTGTGACGCTCGCGGCGTAGGCAACCGTCAACAAGGCATCGGGGCTGGTGGAATGATAAGGCACCAGAATTCGATCGAAACCCGCGGCTTCGTGAGCTTGCGCGAAGCTGCGTAAATAATCGATATCGAGCGCCGGGCCTTGGGCCAAATGCGTTTCGGAGACCTTTTGCGGCTGGATCATGCCGATGAATTCTACTGTCATGACGGTGTACCTCGCTTGGCGGGTTACTTGGAGGGAGGCGAAGCGCGATACCGCATACAGACGTAAGGGCGCAGTCGCTTGGTGTCATGAACATAGCATCCCAATATGCGATATTTAAATATTAAATTCGCATAAACATATCAACATTGCATGATTGTCCGCGTGCCCCGAGATGACGAATGTAAGCGCTGCGTGCCCGTCCAGCCGTATTGCAGCCGGATGGGTAGCACTGTTCGAACGCACTGGGCTAGGCGGCCGATTGCTTTTTGTGCGTCAGCAAATTTCTGGCCAACTGAAGTGTGTGACTTCTCAATTCAGGAACGGCAATAGCTTCCCAGTATTTGGCCTTGAGCATGGGACCTATGTAGAACAGGCCGGGGTTGGGGCGGTGATGAATATCCACTACCCGATAATCGTCATCGACCAGCAATCCAAGCTTCAAAGGATCCTGCTGGATTAGACCCGCATTTCTAAGCTGAATGATCAGCGGTATGGAAAGGCTGGATAAATCGTAGTTGGGGCCGGTACAGTTGATCGCCATGCTGACGTCCAGATCGTCAGGGCCTGCGTTCTCACGCCCTTTGAGCTTAATCCTCAGATCTGTTCCCTTCACCTCAAATCCGACAATATGGCCAGTCATTCGCTGCACTTGGCCGGAATCGAGCAAATTCTCAAGGCGACGGGCGGCCGAAGGTGCCAGGCGATGCCGATGGATATCCCAATACGGAACAACTTTTTTTAGCGCGCGGCGCTGTTCGGTTTCGGGCAAGCTTTGCCAAAGGCGTGGCGTATGCGGTCGCAACTCATTGACCACATCGCGCCAGTTACCTCCGGCTGTTTCCCTCTGTGCCGCCTCCTCTCTCAGAGCGCGCATGTACGCACGGATAGTAGCGGGCAGACCAAGCAGGTAAGCCGGGTAATCGGGAGCCGCGGGAAGAGGGGCCGTTATCCGGTGGCCATGAGGTAGAAGTCCGCGACGGGATAAGAGAAAAATCTTCCGTTTACTGTTGCAACTGGTCAGTTTGAACAATGTGTCGATGGCTGTGTGCCCCGTTCCCAATATAGCCACCGGACTATTTTTATCGAGACCGTCAAGGGTATTGAAATCCCAAGGGCTCACGATGCGTTGGCCGAGATTTTCCGGCACAAATTGCGGTGGCCTTGAAGGGAAGTGTCCCAAAGCCAGAACGACTTGCGTAGCCTCCAAAGAGGCGCCGCCCGCCAGGTCGATGCGGAATGTCTTGCTGCCGGCATCCGGCACCACCGCAACCGCTTCGCCATTTATTTTGTCCAGGATCCCCGGATGGTTCGTTTCCGCTTGCGCCAGGGTGTATTGGAGATAATCGCCGTACAAACGCCGAGAAACAAATGATTTCGCGTTGAAAGCGGGATCGATATCCTGGCAGTACGAGACAAAATGATGAGGTTCATCGGCTAGAGCACTCATATTGCCCGCCGGCACATTCAGCAGGTGATTGTCGTCCCCAAAACGATAAGCCAGGCCGCGCCCGTGCACGGAATCTTGTTCAATCAGCACCACCCGCAAGTTGTCCGGCGGATCGGAACGAAGGAGGTTAACGGCCGTCAGGCTGCCGCTATATCCGGCACCAATGATAACAATCGTACGTTTTTCTGAGGACGGCATAGGCATAGAGAAGAGTATCAGGCCGCGTGGCGAGAAATTTGTAGCATACCGGATAAGAATCGTCCAGGCGTAGCGGACCTCGACGAATTTACACAAGCCGCACACGTTGCATTTCATAAAGCCGGAAGTCATGGCCGAAACTGCGTCGTTGTCATCATGACAATTGGCCGCCCGCACTCTATTGCTGCTGGATCAGCAGTTACTGTTTGTCCGCTGTACGAAATCGTACAAAACCCTGAGATCTGCGTGCTGGTCGAGCATGCCGTTAATCGCAACAGGTCGGCGGGTCGCCTGTGTTATTCCCCTTGGTACACATTCTGCTTATCAATTCCCCAGCAGCACCCCGGCGCTGTGCCGCTTGATACTTCGGCTAACGCTCGGGGCCGGCTCGAAATCAGTGTGTCCAACCTATCGATAAGCGCAAATTATGTCAGAACACATACCTTATTTTCCAGACCGCTTTCAGCGAGCGGCGCATTACTATACGACCGGCCGTCCGGCTTATCCCAGGCTGCTGAGCCAGCGTGTCGCGGAGCTTATCGGTCTGGACCTGGATGCCGATGTGCTCGACATCGGAACCGGTCCAGGCTTTCTTGCCATCGATTTCGCGCCGTACGCCCGGAGCGTCACCGCCTTGGATCCTTCCGCCGAAATGCTGAAAGTCGCGGCCGACAATGCCAAACATGCCGGTGTTTCGATCAGTTGGGTCCATGGCAGTTCATATGACTTGGGCGAGCATTTCGGTCAATATAAGCTGGCCACCTTCGGCCGCTCTTTCCACTGGACCGACCGCAGTAAAACACTCACGATGCTGGATTCGTTGATCGTCGCGGGCGGTGCGATTTCGCTGTATAGCGACAGCTTCCCGAAAGTGCCTCAGAACGCGTGGCACCCGGCGTATCAGTCTCTCCTCGCGCAGCACGGCAAGGACGATCCTGTGCGCGTCGACCGTTTGTCTTCCGTCAATCATGAAACTGTTTTACTGGGCTCTCCATTCGATCATCTTGAGCGTATTACGGTATTCGAGCGTCGCCTGACCCCGGCCACCCATTTTATCGATCGCGCCCTGTCGTTCGGCAAAGCATGGAATGCCGACGCCGCAGCGCCGTCTCAGGATGAGCTGGCAGCGAAAATCAAAACGTTGCTTGCCGCATATATGCGCCACGACGGCACAGTCGAAGAGGTTGTGGAAGGGCGCGCGCTCATTGCGCGGCGCTCGCGCGACATGCAGCCGACTTTATCCGCGGCGCGATAACCCAACCCCTATCTACCAATCTTAACCAAATCGCGGCCAGTTCTTGAGCGGCGGCCTAAGCGGGAGCATCAATATGGCTTTTTCAACGACTGGTGGCGACAGCGAAGTGCTCAGTGAGATCAATATCACGCCTTTGGTGGATGTGATGCTGGTTTTACTTGTGACGTTTATTGTCACGGCACCTTTGTTGAGTAACGCGGTACACGTGAATTTACCCAAGACGGTGGCAACCTCGGCGCCCGATCAGAAGAAGACAGTGACAGTAAGCATCGATGTCAAAGGGGCGGTATTTTTCGACAAGCGCGAGATCCCCTTGAGCAACCTCGAATCCGAGTTGCGCATGCTCAAAGCCGCCAATCCGGAGGTCGCCATTTCCCTGCAAGCCGATGAATCCGTGCCTTATCGGAATGTGGCCAAAGTGATGGCGTCGATCGAGCGTGTCGGCATTTCGAAGTTATCGGTACTGACTCAACCCGGCACCTAGATCCTCTTCAACCTAAGCCGGGGCCAGGGCGCCCCGGCTTAGGTTTTTTGTGTTCATCGAGGCAGATCGATTCAGAGTTCCTGATTTCCGAGCGGCGAATTCAACAGACCGAGCTGGACCAGTCGAGTGCGCACCACGTTGCGGCTCAGCGTGAGGAGGCGCGAAGTTTGCAATTGGTTGCGGTCGCAATAATCGTAGGCCATGGTAAATACCGTCGATTCGATTTCTTGCCACAAATCGGGTAGATTGCGCTCGAATAACTTGCTCAAGGCGGTTTCCAAATCCGTCAGATGCCCTCGGGGATGATCCAGCGCATGCTCCAGCACGGTAGATGGCGCCGGTGCGGATGCGGCAGTCGACGTGGATGCCGGTGACGAGTCAGGTTGCCGATCAAGCATCCCGAGGTTGGGAAAATGCAAATCCAATACGTCGATTTGCGGCCCGCGCTTGATGAGCAAGGCGTGGTGAATTACGTTTTCCAGTTCGCGAATATTGCCGGGCCAGGGATGCGCCTGCAGGCGGCGTAAAGCCGTATCCGTGATACCCGCCGCGGGAATTGTCAGGCGCCTGGCATAGAGCTCAATAAAATGACTGGTCAGCGGCGCGATATCGGCGGGACGCTCGCGCAACGGAGGCAAGGCGATTTTGGCAACATTAAGCCGGTAATAGAGGTCTTCCCGGAAATTTCCGGCGCGTACCGCCGCCTCCAAATTGACATTGGTTGCGGCTACCAGCCGAACATTGACCGGCTGAGGCTTGCGTGCACCGAGCCGGGTAATCTCGCGTTCTTGCAATACACGTAACAGTTTGACCTGTGCCGAAAGCGGCAAATCACCCACCTCGTCCAGGAATAGCGTACCGCCGTTGGCTGCTTCAAACCAGCCGGGACGTGTGTCTATTGCACCGGTAAAGGCACCGCGTTCGTGGCCAAACAATTCGCTTTCGATCAGTGTTTCGGAAAATGCGCCGCAATTCACGGCAACGAAAGGCTGCTCGGCACGGCTACTGACACCATGTACAAGGCGTGCGATCAATTCCTTGCCGGTGCCACTTTCACCCGTCACGAGTACGGTGGCGTCGCTTGGCCCTATAAGCTGTATCCGGGCAAACAAGTCCTTCGATTTTTCATCGTGGAACGCCAGGGCTTTCGCACGAATCGAAATCGCATGTTCCGGAAGATTGGGGAGGCTTAAGATCTCCATCGGGATGTGTACGCCTTGTTGATTCATCTGATTAACACGTTAATACCGAAGGCCGGCTAACGGAAACAAGTGTTTCTTCTTAATTTATTCCAGAAGAAGCGTTCATTCGGATTCCGGACGAACGGAAGCGTCGCGCCACATAAAATGTGCGGCACGCCTTTGAATTTTGGCCTGATCGGAAAAAGATCCCGATCCCGATCGAAACCGAGGGTATTGCGTACCTGTCCGGTTCATCTGCGGGAATGGGGGCGCGTGCGACAGGGCGGCACGAAATTCGACACTGGGCCGGTTGTTGAAAAAACCGGCCAGGCCGCTTAAGTCAGGCATAAGCCTCTTGGCGGTCGGAACGGTTGCCATCGCCCACTACCAGCCCGATATTCGACGCGTGCGGTACGTCCACGGCTTTAAATCCGCTCTTCTGCGCGATATTGATCAGGTCGGTGGCGTAATTTTCAAGATCGGTGGAGCGGGTTTTCACTCGCCGTACGAGAAAATTGTAGGCCAGCACGGCGGGAATCGCGACAGCGATCCCCACGCCGGTTGCGATCAATGCTTCGCCTATGGGGCCGGCGACGACATCGATGCTGGCCGACGCACTTGTACTGATTGCCGTGAGCGCATGGATGATGCCGAAGACGGTGCCGAACAAGCCGACGAAGGGAGCCGTGCTGCCAATTGAAGCCAATATCGCAAGGCCGCTTTCAAGGTGCTGACGTTCTATTTGTAGTTGTTGGCGCAGATGGCGCTCCAATAGATCCTGGCGATCCCAGTTATGTTCCAAATCATGCGCGGGCCCATGGTTGCTGCCGCGTAGCGCTGCAATTGCCGCCCCCAGCAATCGAGCCTTGGTGCCTTTGCCTTCCGCCAGCGGGGCGGCGGCGCTAATCGTGGGCGATTGCCAGAACTGTCGCGCAAAGCGGCGGTCCTGACGAGACAATAATCCATTTTGTATGCTTTTAGCGAAGATCAATACCCACGTCACCACCGAGAACAACGAGAGGATGGTAAGCGCGCCTTGGACGATATAGGGAGACGAAAAAATGGTCATGATGGTTCTCTCAGTGACTTAATTTGAAATCGATGGGTACATTTGCCCAGCCGTCAATCGGCGTATCGCCGCGTTTAGCCGGGGCGAACAACCAGCGGGTGACGGTCTTGACGGCCGCGTCGTCCAGTATTTGATGCCCGCTGGATTGAGAGACCGTCACGCTGTCGGGGTGTCCGTCGCCTAACACATGAACTTTCAGCATGACCAGACCTTGCCAATTACGATCCTGTGCCGCATCCGGGTAAATGGGCGGTGGATTGTGCAGGTAACCCGCACTGCCATGCGCTTCAGTGACCGTTTCCACCGGAGCGGGGGGCGCTGTTGATACAACGGGTTTGGCATCGGCGACAGCGGGCGCATCCGGCACGGGCGACGAAGAGGCCGGCGGCGTCGGAGGTGCCGGAGGTGCCGGCGCAGGCTTTGCCCGCGGCGGTGCGGCACGGCGCGGTGTGGGCGCGGGTGCCTGCGGTACAGGCTTGGGTGGCTGTACGATAGGTGCCGGCGGCCGGATCACCTCTATCGCAATCGGCGGCACCTCGGGAGGTTGTATTTTTTCACGTAAAGCATATCTATCGGAGATAAATAGGAATACGAAATGAATAAAAATTGCACCGACGGTTAACCCGGAGATCAACCGCCAGTTATGCCGCGGCTGCTTGATATAAACCTCCGGCAGGCCATCTGCCGCGGGATGCTGCGTCAATCGAGATGGCGCATCTCGCGCCGCGTGTTGCAGCCGATATTGGCGACGCCCGTTTAGCATCGCTTCGCGGTTAAAAGAAAAAGGATATGTGTTTATCTGCATAGTGCTCACCTTGCTGTTATGCAGCAAAAGCAGGATGCATGCCCACTCCGTATCAAATCCGGGAGCAGGGCGTGGCTCGGGGTGTCGAGTGTTGGTAGGCGACGTGCGATATGCGCTTCGACATGGGTAAGTGTGCCGCGACTGCTGTTTTTGCAGCAGTAAAGTGTTGATCGTGTGTCGCTAACTGAGTAATCGATGCTCGTGCGCCGAGAGAAAAATAGAAAGCTGTTGGTTTATCACGGGTTTTCGCCGGGTATTGCAACTGGCCTGATGTTTGCTTAATGAGGCAGGGTCGAGCCCTGGCTAATCTAGCGCACGATACCCACACTCATATGAACCTATGAACAAGATTTCTATCCTGAATCCTCCTTCCAGCACTTTTTCTTACAGTCGCTCGCCTGCGCCCACGCCTCTTGGTCTCGCTGTTCATCTAGGATGGTTGGGGGGTGACCGCGCTGGCGAAGCCACTGCCATTCGAGCGCTCAGGGAAGGGCGCTTGCTGTCCGACGCCGAGCGTCATGGCGAATATGCCTTGGCACATGCTTTTCGCCAGGGCAGCATCATGCCGCCGGCCTGGGCACGCGCCCGAGGTGCGGATACGCGGGTGATCGGTTTATCGTGGACCGATGAATCGCAGTTGATCCTGACGCAATCGCGTTCCGGCATCGTATCCACGCGGGATTTACGGGCCCGGCGTTTCGCCTTGCCGATCTGCAGCGGTGAGCAGGTCGATCATATTCGCGCCTCGGCGTTACGCACGCTAATTACCGTATTGTCGCTCGACGGCCTGACACACGATGATGTCGAAATCGTACCGATCGAAGCCAATCCGAGAAAGATATTTGAAGCTGAGACGAATGCGCTGTTGCGCAACGAGGTCGACGCAATCTATGTGCGCGGCTTGACGGGTATGCGCTTGGCGCGGACGCTAGGGCTGCGCACAGTGATCGACCTGCGGCGCCATCCGGAACCGTTGGTGCGCAATAACGGCTGTACCCTGCGCACGTTCACCGCCAATGCGATGGTTCTAAAACAGTTTCCCGACGTCAGCAACGGCTTTCTGCAACTGGTCATCGATGCGGCAGAGTGGGCTCGCCTGCATCCGGCCGATGCGTTCTCATATGCCGCACATGAGGGCGGCGTCGACGAATCCTTGGTACGGGAGGTCTACGGCGACGATTTGCCTGCCAACCTCGACCTGAATCTGCATCCGGGGTCGGTCCACGCATTGAAGGATTTCACGAAATTCCTTGCTCAATGGGGCTTTATCGAACGTGAGATCGATGTCGAGCAGTGGATCGACTATGCACCCTTTACCGAGGTTACCGCGCGAAGTAGACGCAGCGCCTGAAAAAATCGATCGCATTGCGCGGCATATCGGTTTTTTAAATTTCATTCGATTAACTTAATTATTCACTGCAGGCAGGCCACCATGAGCACGGATACCCAGCGTCAACCCCATTACCCCACGGAGCCGGTATTCGTATCGCGCTGGTCTTCACGCGCCTTGACCGGCGAAACGATTCCCGACGAGGTCCTGTTCAGCAGTTTTGAAGCGGCGCGTTGGGCACCATCGGGAGGCAATGTTCAACCATGGCGCTTTATTTATGCAAAGCAGGGCTCCCTGCATTGGGACAAATTGTATGGCCTGCTCAATGAGCGCAACCAGATCTGGGCCGCACAGGCATCCGCGCTCGTTCTTGTATTGTCGCGCAAGACCCGTGAGAGCCCGGAGGGTCCTCGTCCATTGCGCTCGCATTCGTTCGACGCGGGTGCTGCCTGGTCCAATTTTGCCCATCAGGCAAGTCTGTTGGGATGGACGACACGGGCAATCGGTGGTTTTAAATATGAAGAAACTCGTAGCACGTTGGAAATTCCGCCCGACTACGAGATCGAGATATTTATCGCGGTGGGTCGGGCCGGCCATAACCCAACGCTGCCGGAAGATCTTCGCAGCGGTGACCGTCCCAGCAGCCGGTTGCCGGTTGCAAAGTTGGTGGCTGACGGACTTTTTGCATTCGACTGAGACGAAAATACAGCTGCCCCGACGGGGTTGAGCATTTCATCATCGCAAACTATACCGATGACGGACTAGATATATAAAAACGCGACTGATTAGATCGCATAAGGAATATATGCTTAGTACTACAAAGTATTTAGAGTCTGTTTCTCGCGTTAATGGCCGTGTCCGGTCAAAAAAATATTTGACCGGTAGTCTATTGCTGGCAGCCAGTTGCTCATTTTCATTGTCGAATTATGCAATGGCTCAAGACGATACCTCCACCGCCGCGGCGCTTAACGCGGAAAACGCAAGCTTGCGCAAGCAGCTCGCGCAGGCAGAACAGGAGTTGAATCGGTTGAAGAGCGGCACGCAAAATCCGGCAGCTGGCACCGGCAACGCTGTGCCGACGGATGCCGCCGCACAAAATAAGCAAGCGGGATCAGTATCCGGCGCCAATCCGACGAGCAAGACCGTTGCGGCAGGCGCCGGAAAAGATCAGGACAATGCGGACACACTTGGCGCAGTGGTGGTCAATGCCCGCAACCGCCAAGAAAAATTGCAGGATGTCCCCATTCCCGTATCGGTAGTCAGCGGGGAACAACTTGATCAAGACCAGGCGGTGACATTTGCCGATTTCGCCAAAGAAGCCGCAGGTATTATTGTCAATCCGCAGAACGCGCGCCAATCGAGTATTGCGATTCGCGGGATGGGCAAGCAAGGCGCGACCGATGCGATGGAATCTAGCGTCGGCATTATCGTCGATGACGTTTTTTATGCCTACGGTGCGTACTCGTGGGCCGATTATGTCGATCTCGACAATGTCGAGGTTTTACGTGGTCCGCAAGGTACGTTATTGGGCAAAAATACGACATTGGGCGTAGTCGATGTATCGACCAAACTGCCCAGTTTCACGCCGGCGTACAGCTTCGAAAGTTCCTACGGCTCGCGTTCGACGTTTACCGAACAAGCGATGGCCACGGGGCCCCTGATCGATGGTGTATTGGCCTATCGGGCAACGGTTTCGGCCGACGTCGGAAACGGGCCGATCAAAAATATTTACCCTGACGATGCAACGATCAACAATACCAATCGCAATGGGCAACGGGTACAACTGCTGTTTACGCCGACGCCGGATCTTACCGCACGCTTTATCTTGAACCACCAGTATTCGGATGCTTACGACAATGGCGGCAGTCTTCTGGTATCCGATCCATCGACGTTTGCCAATGGCGCGTCAAGGACAGCCGGCACTGCGGAGACTTTTACCTCCCGCCTGAACCGCGGTTGGTTCAATGGCTATCAACCGTTATACGGGTCGACCAACCAGGTTGATATTAATGGGCAACTGCCGGTTAAAAGCGAACAAGACGGTATTTCGTCCGAGATAAAGTGGAACATCAACGATTACACGTTGACGTCGATTAGCGCTTATAACCGATACAACTTCTATGCCAGTAATGACGGCGACGATACACCCTTCAACATTGCGTATAACGACAATAGCGACGCATCGCAATGGCAGGCGACACAGGAATTGCGCCTGACTTCTCCCATCGGCCCCGTGGTTGATTACCAAGTAGGTTTGTTCGCCATGCGCGAGGAAATCCAAACCAACAGCAAGTCCGAGTTTGGGACCGATTCCGGTGCGTTTTATGCCTCCAATGCGCAATACGCCAATCTGTCGTCGACAGCGGCGGGGCAGCGGCTATTGTCTGATTCCCTCAATGGCGTTTATACCAAGATTACCCAGTATCCGACTACTTCCAGTGTCGCGGGTTATGGCCAAGTCAATTGGCATGTCACGGATAGATTCACCTTGACCGCAGGTTTGCGCGAGACCGACGAAACTCGTAACAGCGACCTCGATAAGGTGTTGGTGTCCGGCGGTGTACCGATAGCGGCAAACAATACCACCGCGCTGACTTACTTTGGGGTGCCGACATATGCCGCCCTGACAACCGCACAGAAGGCGCAGATCACCAATGCCATTGCCGTGCGTAATGCGCAAATCGGTACGCTCTATGGCAACATCAATGGGGTCCCGTTACATCAGGACGCGACTTCCTGGTTGATCAATCCAAGTTACAAATTGACCGACGACACATTGCTCTATGCCTCGGCGAGTTATGGCGAGAAATCGGGGGCGGTGCTTTTTAATACGAGTACCGGCGCTTCACAAAATGCGCTTCCTGAGAAAGCACTGGATTTTGAATTGGGTGCCAAAAATTCATTGCTGGATCATACCTTGATGTTGAACACCAATCTTTATGAAACTTTGGTCACCGACTATCAGCAGCAACTGGAACAGGTCGATCCATTGGCATCAAGCGGATATCAAGCGATTACGGGTAATGTCAGCAAAGTCTTGCTAAGAGGCGTGGAGGTCGACGCGGCCTATACCGGATTCAAGAACCTGCGGCTCTGGTTGGCGGGATCCTATGGCGACGCGGTATATAAATCGTTTAACAACGCAACCTGCCCGACCGAACTGTCCAACACACAAACGGTGTGTAATTTCTCCGGCTTGCAGTTGCCGGGCGCTTCTAAGGCAGTCATCAATCTGGGTGCAGAGTATGGGCACCCGATATTCGACGGTTTCAAGTTCCACACTAATTTCGACGTTTCATACCGATCCCGCTCCAACCTTGATTCCACGTTATCGGAAAACGGCTGGCAAAAAGGTTATGAGATCGCCGATTTTGGTATCGGGATCGGCCCGCAAAATGGCAAGTATGACGTCAGCCTGGTGGTCAAGAATCTGTTCAATACCACTTACGCGCTGGCGATAACCAACTACACCACAACCGCACCGATTGTGGAGCAATTGGGAGATCCACGCTATATCGGCGTGACCTTCCGGGCGAAATTCGACTGACCGGATGCACCGCCGAACGGCAATAAACCAGTCGAACAACCGAAGATGCAACCCTTTCCAGGAACTCATCATGAATAAACCGAACGAATCTTTTGTCATGCCCGACGTACAGGGCAGCCTCGATACCCGCCAAATTCCCATCCAGCGCGTTGGTGTGCGCGCCTTGCGTTATCCGCTTGCCTACTGCGCAGGGCAGGGCGAACTGCAGCACACGATAGGCCTGTGGAATCTGGACGTACATTTGCCTGCTACGCAGAAAGGCACGCATATGTCGCGCTTTGTTGCGCTGCTGGACGAAAACGAAGATACCTTCGATGTTGCAGTGTTGCGCACGCTGACGCGACGGATGCTGGAACTGCTGGATGCGCAGGCCGGGCGGATCGAGGTGTCTTTTCCTTATTTCATCAGGAAAAGCGCTCCGATATCGGGTGTGTCCAGCTTGCTTGACTATGAAGTGACCATTACGGTGGAACAAGCACTTACCGGCGTTAGAAGTCATGTGGAGGTGCAGGTTCCGGTCACCAGCTTGTGTCCCTGCTCCAAGGAAATCTCGCGTTATGGAGCCCACAACCAGCGCTCGCACGTGACGATACGAGTCGAATTGGATGGGGATTTGGCAATCGACGACCTGATTCGCATCGCTGAAGATGAGGCGTCATGCGAATTGTGGGGGTTGTTGAAACGCCCCGACGAAAAATTCGTGACCGAGCGTGCCTACGAGAATCCGAAATTCGTCGAAGACCTGGTTCGCGATGTGGCGGTACGACTCGATGCGGAACCGCGTGTATTGGCCTATGTGCTGGAAGCGGAGAATTTCGAATCGATTCATAACCATAGCGCCTACGCATTGATCGAACGGGATAAACGCGTCGCGGCATAAATGGAGGGTGGCGGAATTATCGTTTGACAACCGCCGGATTGCCGCTTCGATGTCGATATTCCAACACCAAGTCAGCAGTTAACACGCCGGGAAGTCAGCGGAATACTCATGCTGAACGAGTTCTTCCTTGAAATAACAGGTGTGCCGGTGGATTTGATAACGTGGCATGGAACCTGCTTGTTATTGAGTAACAAAGACACGCGGCCTGGATGAAATACAAGAACAAGGAAGTGGTTTTCCGTGGCGTACTACCCGGCTTGATCTGACATGAAATATTACTAATAAGGTCTACTAAATTTTTTTACAAAAAGTAATAAGTTTTGTGGTGAGAGTTCAGCTTAAGTATCGATTTAAAGGAGAGCGAAAATGTCATTAAATTCTAATGTCGCCGAGCGGCTTGCCGCAGGTGTCTATGATGTGGAATTGACGACAGACGTACTGGTTATTGGCGGTAGTCTGTCGGGCAGTTGGGCTGCGATCGCGGCGGTAGAAGAAGGTGCCAGCGTGATCGTGGTGGAGAAAGGCTATGTGGGTGCCTCGGGGCCGATCGCGGCAGGCAGTGTCGGTGCTTATTTTATTAAGCCGGATGACCCGATCCAGCGTGAAGCCATGGTCAACGCGCGGATGGCGCTGGCTTTCGGCTTGGCCGATTCGCGCTGGGGCGAGCGGATACTCGACCAGAGTTTTCGCAATCTCGAGAAAATGGCGCAATGGGGCTACAAATGGCCGCGCATCCAGGACGGTCGCGAGAAACGAGGCGGCATCACGCCCAATGTGCTGGCTTTCTTGCGGCAACAACTGGAACGGCTGAACGTGACGTTGCTCGACAACAGCCCTGCTCTGGAATTACTGGTGAGCGAGGATGGGGTGGCGGTAGGCGCGGTAGGGGTGAATCGGCGTACCGGACAAACCTGGGCCGTGCGCGCGGGCGCAGTGGTGGTGGCGACGGGCGGCACGGCGTTCCTGTCGAAGATCGCGGGCGCAAATGGCAATACCGGCGACGGCTACTTGCTGGCTGCCGAGGCGGGCGCGGAGTTTTCGGGCATGGAGTTTACCGGGCAATTCCATATCAAACCCTACCACGGTACGCTGAGCAAGGGTTCGTTTCGCTTCGGCGCGGGCACCTTGTCCGACAACAATGGGAAGGAAATCCAGCTGGGCCGGCAGACCGTCAACGCCATTCTTGAGACGGGTGCCGCCTGGGATTCATTCGGACAGGTAGAAGACCCCGAAACCCAGGAGCTGATCCTCAAATCGAATTATGTCGCCACTCAGTATTTCGACGACACCGGTATCAATCCATTCAAAGAAAAATATCGTGTCGACTTTATCTGCGAAGGCAGCATCCGTGCCACGGGAGGCATTGCGATCAACGATGACTTGTCGACCACGGTGCCGGGCTTATTTGCTTCGGGGGATGTGACCAGTCGTGAAAAAGTCAACGGCGCGGGGCCTCCGGGCGGCGGACCTGCTGCGGGCTGGGCCATCGGTGCGGGTACCTATGCGGGTCAGGGCGCGGTCAGGTTTGCACGCAAGATCGGTGCGGCAGCACATAGCCGCAAGGCGCGCGGCGTAGGTGGCGCGGGGCTGCGTCCGACGGGCCAGCGGCGCGACGACATCGTGCTGAAGGAAGTGATTGCCACGGTGCAGGAAGAAATGCTGGCGCTGGACCGAAATTTTTATCGCAGCGGCGAGAATCTATCGGCATCGCTGAGCAAATTCGACAGTTTGTGGCGGACTTTACGCGCAGGGCTCGCGCCTTTGCCGGGTGGGGATGACCGCAGCTCGGCACGCAATTTACTGCGGGCACGGGAAACGGCCTCGCTACTGGCGGCGGCACGTTGGATGAATGCGAGCGCGCTGGAGCGCACGGAAACACGCGGCTTGCATCGGCGCAGCGACTTTCCCAAGCTTGATTCGACGCAGCGCCATCACCTGATTTCGGGTGGTCTGGATGAAGTCTGGGTGCGGCGCGTACCTGCCGACCCGACTGCAACCTTTCCGGAGGGGCTGGCAGCATGATCGAATTTATTGCGGAAGATATCTGCAACGGCTGCGGCAAATGCGTCGAGGTCTGCCCGACCGACGTGTTTGATCCCGCGCCGGGTCAGACTCCTTTGATCGCGCGGCACGACGATTGCCATAGTTGCCGGCAATGCGCCTTGCACTGCCCGGTCTCGGCGATCTACGTCACGCTGCTCAACAAACCGTCTGAGGGACTGAACCACGCCGCGCTGATCTCGGCCGGCAAACTCAGCGCTTACGCCGACTGGCTGGGCTGGAAAAACGGGGAGCCGCCGGGTGGGGACTTTAATCCCTATACCGAGCCGTTGCGCGAGAAGCGGGGCGAGCGCCCACCCGATCCGAGCGATCGAGTACGGCGACAATTGTACGAAGCGAAAGATCGGAACTACATCTGATCGCAAGCCGGCCGGCAACGGCCGGCTGTTAATCTTGGAAGGTAACGCGGATGCAAAACGGCAACGTTGGTCTGGTGGATCTCAGTCTCGGACGATTTGACAGGCGCACGGCGGATCTTCCGCCGGCGCTTCCCCCGCTATCACCTCCTCCGCTGTCGGTTCCTTGTGGCGGCAAAGTATCGGTGGCGCTGGCCGGGCGCACGCCAGTATCGATCGTGTCATTACCTTTGCTTGACGTAGCCGACGTCCATATCGGCTACGAAAACCCCTCAAGCGGGGAGGTTACAGAGGCGGTGCGCGGGGTGAGCCTGGCGATTCAAGCGGGAGAATTTGTCTCTATCGTCGGTTTAAGCGGCTGCGGAAAATCTTCATTTCTGAGCGCCGTGGCGGGACTGACTCCGCTTACGGCGGGATCGATCTCGGTCGATGGTTGCCCCATCCATGGACCCGGACCTGAGCGTTCGGTGGTGTTCCAGAAAGCGACTCTGTTGCCTTGGCGGACGGTGCTTGACAACATCACTTATGGACTCGAACTGCGCGGGGTGCCGCGCAAGGCGGCACGCGCACAGTCGGCCAAGGTGATCGATCTGGTGCAACTACGCGGCTTCGAGCGCTTTCATCCAAGCGCCTTATCGGGCGGCATGCAGCAACGAGTGAACCTGGCTCGCGCACTGGTGACCGAGCCGCGCCTGCTGTTGCTCGATGAACCGTTTGCCGCGCTCGATGCGATTACGCGGGAGACCATGCAAAATGAATTGTTATCGATCTGGGAAGCTACCCGTAAAGCGGTGCTGATGGTAACCCATCAGATTGACGAAGCGGTGCTGCTCTCCGACCGCGTAATCGTGTTTTCCGACCGGCCGGCCAGGGTTGTTGCTGAAATCCGCATCGATTTGCCGCGCCCGCGCACGCCCCAGGTCAAACATTCGCCACGTTTCGCGGCGTTGACCGAGCAGGTCTGGGACTTAATCCATAGTAGCGCTGGATTGAAGCGCGAGGTGCGTTATGCCATCTGACAAGGCCGCGTTTCGACGCCGGAAGCGCCTTGAAACGCTGGGCAGTTTTGCCTTGAGTATCAGCGTTTTTGTGGTGTTGCTTCTCCTGTGGGAATGGGTTTCGCGCACGCAATACGTCGATCCGCTATTTTCCAGCTCGCCCTCGCGCATCGCGGCCACGGCGCTCGTGCTGTTGCGGGACGGCGAACTGGTGCGGCAGATTGGCGCCAGCGCCAAAGTGTTTGGTATCGGCTTCGGTTTGGCCATCGGGTTTGGCATACCGATCGGCGTGGCGCTCGGTTGGTTCAAAGTGGTCAACCGCACTTTCAGCCCCCTGATCGCCATGTTTTACTCGACGCCGCATATCGCGATGATGCCGTTGTTCATTATCTGGTTCGGTCTCGGTTTGGGGTCGAAGGTTGCATTGGTCTTGATCAGCGCCATCTTCCCGGTGATCGTGAATATGCAGGCGGCGATGCTCAACGTCGACCACGACTTGAAGATTGTCGGCCGCGCTTATGGCGCCAGCCAGTGGCAACTATTCAAAACCGTGGCGCTACCGTCGTCGGTGCCGTTCCTGCTCACCGGCTTGCGTCTCGCGCTGGGTCACGGTTTGTTAAGCGTGGTGGCGGCCGAAGTATTCGGCGGTTCGTCGGGGATCGGCTACATGATCGAATACGCCGGCTCCACCTTCCAGATCGATGTGGTGTTCGTCGGGGTGGTGATCATTGCCTTGTTCGGCATCGTGATCGACCGCGGTCTTCACTATATGAATCGAAAAGTCGACAGCTGGCGACTCAATGGTGCCTGATGGCACCGCATTATCTGGAGTTAAGGCGATGAAGAATAGACTATTTGTAATGCTGAGCATTGCTGCTGCGCTATCGATTCCGCTTGTGGCGCGTTGCGCGCCAGTCGCGCCGCGAGAGATGGTCACCATACGGTATAGTGAACTGGGGGTGTCGGTCGGTAATTTGTACCAGTATCTGGCGCTCGAAAAAGGTATCTACAAGGCCAATGGCATCGATTTGCAATTGGTTCAATTCCTGCGTGGCGGCCCGGAGTCGATCGCGGCGGCAGCCAGCAATCAAGTCGATATGGGGAGCGCCGGCACCCCCATTCTGACGGGCATTACCCGCGGCGTGCATCTGAAAGTGGTCGGTGCGCCTGCATATAAAACCCAGCCGTTCGTGCTGGTATCACGCCTCGATATTCGCAGCGTCGCCGATCTGAAGGGCCATGATGTGGCTTTTGGCTCGGTGGGTGGTGGTGCCGCGGAAGCGGCCCGATATATTTTCCTGGCCAACAAGGTCGACCTCGATTCGGTCACCAACGTGGGAGGAGGTGCAACCTCGGCCGCTTATCTGGCACTCAAGGCCGGACGCGTTTCCGCCGCGATCCTGGGCGACCCCTATGTCACGCTGGCCGAATTCGAGGGCAGCGGCAAAGTGCTGGCACGCGCCGAAGATTATTTCGGCCACTATGAACACAGCTATATCTTTGCTACCCAGAAGTTTATCGATACACATCCCGATGCAATTCGCCGCTTTTTTGTCGCCAACCGCGCGGCGATCCGTTATGCCAAAGCACACCCGGACGAGTTGCTCGCGTTTGGAAAACGTACGCTGAATCTTGACGATCGCGTCATCAAGACAGTCTTGGCCAGATTGATCCCGCAATGGGACGATAGCGGTCAAGTCGACCAGGTGGGCTTACTGAATGCGGTGAAGATCGTGCAGGGCTTGGGCGATATCGACAAAAGTTATCAGCCGTCGATTGCCGGCCTTACGGATCTACGTTTTGTTGATGCCGCTGATGGTGAAGCGGATTTGACCGCTGAGAAGCAGGCGGTGTTGCCGGCGCCGCATACCGAGGCACGGCTGGCCAGCATTGGCTTGCAGAAATAAACGCCGTAGCATGCCCGACTCAATCTCATGAGAATATTCCGCAGCTTGCCCAGCGACGCCTACCGCGCGCCCAGTGTATTGACCATAGGAAAATTCGATGGCTTGCATCGCGGCCATCAGGCTCTCCTGGCGCGCGTGCGGGCCGTTGCCCGAGAGTCGGGCGCGCAAGCGACCGTGATGACCTTCGATCCGCATCCTCGAGATTTTTTTGTCAGGCGTGAATTGACCGGTACCGCGGCTGCAAATGCAACAGTCACGCGCGTTGCCAACCGGCGCGACACGATTGAAGCATTGGCTGGCGCGGAGGTCGATCGGGTCATTTACCAGCATTTCGATGCGCGCTTTGCGAATCTATCCGCCGACGCTTTTATTCGCGAAATCCTGGTTGCCCGCCTGAATGTGAAATGGTTGTTGGTCGGTAGCGATTTCCGCTTCGGTGCAAGACGCGTGGGCGATTTGGCGACGCTGGTGCGCGAGGGCCGGCGTCAGGGTTTTCAAGTCGAGACAATTCCGCCGGTGCTGTGCGGCGATGCGCGCATCTCGTCATCCTCGGTACGTACGGCGTTGGCTCAGGCCGATTTTGCAAAAGTCCAGATATTGTTGGGGCGGCCTTATGCGGTTTCGGGGCGTTTGGGATCTGCCATGCGCCACGACGCGATTGATGGTGCCGCCGTCTTGCCATTTGGCGGCTTGGCTCACAGTCCCGTCCCTGATGGTATCTATGCGGTGCGCATAGAGGGTGTCGACAGCCTGCCGGTGGCCGCGGTATTGCATGTTCGCCACGATTCATCCAGCGAGTTTTCGCCCGCCGGTACGCTCCATGTGCATATTGTATTGCCCGGAGGTCCGAGGGGTTTAAGCGGGCACGGGGTGGTCAAAATCGAGTTTGTCGCGGTCATGCACTCCTCGGCGCAGTGGGTCAAATTACCCGGGCGCGGTGATCTCTTGCCTGCGGCGGACGTCTCGTTGCATTACAGCGGGTAATGTGAAATACGCCGACTGGGTCTATCCTTACACTCATAACCATGCGGCAGGGTCGCATGCGATGCCCGGCCGGCTTGGTTTTTGCCCGCCGGCGCCGATCCTGTCCGTTGTTCCAATCGATAAGCATGCCCGACACTTTTAATTCAACCACAGTGACCGCCCAACCCGCGCCCGGCATCGATGTCAAGGCCATGCCGCGTGTGCTGACACGTTTGACGCGCTATGCGCGGCGTTACCCTGGACGGGTTGTCTGTGCCGTTGCCGCCTCGCTGGGCGCGGCCATCGTCAATCTCGTCACGCCGCGACTGCTGGGCTCGGCGGTGAACGATGCACATCGTTTGCTGGCACAAGGCGGAGTGCATGCCGATGCCACCCGCCATATCTTATTGATGACGGCGCTGATGATCGTCGGCGCCTGCGCATTACGCGGCGTACTAACCGGTTTGCAAGGCTATTTCGGCGAAAATCTGGCGCAGAAAATCGGCTACGACTTGCGCCTGGAATTTTTCGAGAAATTACAGAGTTTGTCGTTCGCTTATCACGACGTGACGCATTCAGGCGACTTGATTGCACGCGGGATGCTGGATCTGGAGGGCGTGCGGGCTTTTCTTGAGTCGGCTGTCTTGCGTATCATCACGCTGGCGCTGCTGGTCGGCGTTGGTTCGTGGCGGCTGATCGGCACTGATCCGTCGCTGGGTTTGCTGGCGCTGGGGTTTGTGCCGTTCGTGGTGTGGCGGGCAACGCGCATGGGTGTGATGTTGCGCTTGAGTTGGCAGCGTTTGCAGCAATTGATGTCTGAATTGACCTTGGGCATGGAGGAGAATTTGCAGGGAGTACGGGTGGTGCGCGCGTTTGCATCGCAGGCGTTCGAGTTGGCGAAATTCGAACGTGTCTCTCAAGCGGCATTGCGTCTGTCGAATATGCGTATCACCGTGCGGATGAGTTCGATGAGTACGATGAATTTCGCTTACTACGTATCGATGGGATTGGTCTTGTGGGTCGGCGGCCATCGTGTACAGCATGGGGTGCTGACGGTCGGTTCGCTGACCGAATTCCTGACCTTTATCTCGATCTTGCAGCAACCTTTGCGTCAGGTCGGGATGATCGTCAACTCAAGCGCCCGTGCTACTTCGTCCGGCGCACGCCTGTTCGCGGTGCTGGATGCCGAACCTGCGATCCGCGACCGCGATGGCGCGCACGGGTTGGTCTCCCAAAGTGGAACCCTGCGTTTCGAGTCGGTTGAATTCGCCTATGGCGCACGTACAGTACTGTCGGATATCAGTTTCGAAGTCAAGCCGGGTCAGACGCTGGGCATTATCGGGCCGCCGGGTAGCGGCAAGTCGACACTCGCGCATCTGATCCCGCGTTTTTACGATGTGGCGGCCGGTCGTATCACGATTGACGGCATCGATATCCGGGATCTCACTCTTGCTTCATTACGACAGGCCGTCAGCCTGGTACAACAAGAGGCGTTTTTGTTCGATACCTCCATCCACGACAATGTGGCTTATGCCGACCCTGACGTGGAAAACGAGCGGGTGGTCGATGCGGCATCGCTGGCGCAAATCCATGATCACGTCGATCGCTTGCCGCTGGGCTACAAGACGCGCGTCGGCGAGCGCGGAGTTGCCTTGTCGGGTGGCCAGCGGCAACGTTTGTCGATCGCCCGCGGCTTATTGGCCGAGCCGCTGATACTGGTGCTGGACGACTCGACGGCGGCGATCGATGCCTTGACCGAACTACAGGTCCGCGCCGCGCTGCAGCGCAAGAGTTCAAGGATTGTGACCCTTATCGTTGCGCATCGGCTTGGTTCGCTGATGCATGCCGATGAAATCATTGTCCTCGACGAAGGGCGTATCGTTGAACGCGGCACACATCAACAACTGCTTGAATACGGCAAGCGTTATGCGGCGCTATGGGCTTTACAGAATAACCTGGCTCGTCCCGCAGCCGAAATACATCGCGGCGAAAACGAAAACGGCATCGAAGCGGAGTTGGCGTTATGAGTACCCTATCCCGCGACACCTCGGCAAAAATACCCGATACCGACGAGGCGATTTTTACCCGCTTCGATAGCCGGGTGGTGCGGCGGCTCATGGCTTTTGTGCGCCCTCATAAGCGTACGCTTGCTGCCGCACTGATTTCGGTCGCGCTGTTCACTATCGTGCAGGTGAGCATTCCGCTGACGGTACGTTATGCTATCGATGCGGCGGTCGGCAACGCGCCATTGCGGCTCGATACGGTGCTGCTGTGTTTCGCTGCCTTGGTCGCGCTGAATGCGGTGCTCAATTTCCTGCAGGAATGGATCGCATCGCGCCTGGCGCAGCGCGTGATTTTCGATTTACGCCAGGCGATGTTTGCACATCTGCAGAACGTATCGCTATCCTTGTTGGACCAGACTCAGGTGGGCCGCCTGATGTCGCGTTTGCAGGGTGACGTGAATGCATTGCAAGAGTTTATGGAAAACTCGGTTTCCTCGATCGGCGACGTGTTTCTGCTGATCGGCATCGTGGTGGTACTGCTGGTGATGGATATCCGCCTCGGTTTGCTGACGTTGGCCGTCATGCCGGTATTGATCGCCTTGCGTGCGATATGGATGCCGTGGGCACGCAAGACATTTACTCGCGCCCGCGAGGCATCGTCGAATGTGAACTCCGCGCTGGCGGAAAATATCAATGGGATACGCACGGTGCAGGAAAGCCGGCGCGAAGCGGTCAACTTCGCTCACTATGAAATCCGCGCGCGAGAAAATCTCGATGCGCAAATCGGGTCATCGCGAGTCTCGCAAGTCATGGTGCCGGCAGTCGATATTCTGACTGGCGTTGCGATGGCCGTGGTGGTGGTGGTCGGCGGAAATTCAGTACTGTCGGGACAATTGCGTATCGGCGTGATGGTGGCTTTTATCTTTTACGTCCAGCGTTTCTTCGACCCGATTCGTACCTTATCGATGCAATACACGGTCATGCAGCGTGCCATGGCCGCCGGGCACCGCATCTTTGAAGTACTCGACGTACCCGTGACAATCCACGACAAGCCTGACGCCATCTATTTTCCCGAAACCACCAAGCCGGCAATCGAATTGCGCAACGTGACGTTCGGCTATCGTGCCGGCGAACCGATATTGAAGGGTGTCGACCTGACTATCGATGCCTACAGTACCGTGGCGCTGGTCGGCCCGACCGGTTCCGGTAAAACCAGTATCGCTGCCTTGATCCACCGGTTTTATGACGTATGGGAGGGTTCGGTACGAGTGGGAGGGCACGATGTGCGAGATCTGGCTCTGGCTTCGCTTGGTGCAAACGTCGGCATGGTGCTGCAAGAGCCCTTCCTGTTCACCGGCACCATTCACGACAACATCTGCTATGGCATGGGCGATGCAACGCCTGACGAGGTGGTCGCGGCAGCCCGTGCTGTGCATGCGCATGACTTCATCATGCGTTTGCCGGACGGCTATCACACCATGTTGGGTCAACGAGGCCGAAATTTATCCATCGGACAGCGGCAATTATTGAGTTTTGCACGTGCGCTCCTGGCCCAACCGCGGATTCTTATTTTGGACGAAGCGACGGCCAGCATCGACAGCTTCACGGAACTTGAAATACAGCGTGCGCTATCCGTGTTAAGGCGTGGACGTACCACCATTATCATCGCGCATCGACTCGCGACGATACGCGACGCCGACAAGATCGTCGTGCTGCAACAGGGCAGCATTGCCGAACAGGGCACGCACGACGAATTGCTGGCATGCCGTGGGCTGTATGCTCGCTTGCATAACAGCAGTTTGGCTTCGTTTGATGAGATCCTTGACCCGGACTAAGCGCGCGACAGGTTCGACCCAGTCTGCGGCCGGCTTACGTACGCCTGCTGCTAACCATAGAAGAAATACTTATTTGGCCTTGGGCGCTGGAGCGGTTTATAAAGCTCGCTGGCCGACGCGTGGTGTGTCGCCACCTCACGTTGTATAAGCATAGGTCTGCCTTATGTTGCGACAAACGAATCGATGGCTGCGTGGCGGGATCGCTACGCTATTTGCGCTGTTATGCCTGACCCCACTTCTGGCCGCGAGTCAGGAGGCCGCCCAAGCGCCCAGCGAACTACGCATCGGCTATCAGAAATCATCGACTTTGATTACCGTGCTGCGTGCTCGCGGCACGCTCGAGGCGGCTTTGAAACCGCTGCAGGTCACGCTGAGCTGGCACGAATTTTCCAGCGGATTGCCGCTTACCGAAGCGCTGAACGAGGGCGCCATCGATTTTAGCGCCGATGTGGCCGATACCGTGCCCGTATTCGCGCAAGCGGCACACGCGCAGTTCATCTATCTGGCTCAGGAAGCCCCTTCGCCGCAGGCGCAGGCTATCCTGGTCCACCCCGATGCGCCGATTCACAGCCTGGCCGACTTGCGCGGCAAAAAAATCGCGGTGACACGAGCGGCCGGTAGTCATTACCTGCTGCTGGCGGCATTGGCGCAAGCGCATCTCAAGCTTGATCAGGTGCAAGTGGCATATCTTGCGCCGGCCGATGGCCGGGCCGCCTTTGAAGGCGGTAATGTCGACGCATGGATAACCTGGGATCCTTATCTGACCGCGACCGAACGCCAAAGCAAAGTACGGGTGCTGGCGGATGGCGCGGGCCTGAGCTCGTATCAACGCTACTACCTGGCATCGGCCAGCTACGCGGCGCGCCGGCCCGAGGTTTTGAAAGTATTGTTCGAACAGTTATCCGCCGCGGGCGATTGGACCCGCGCGCATCCGGCGCAGGCGGCACAGTTGCTCGCGCCATTGTGGGGGCTGGATGAGGCGACGGTGGCCGCGGCCAACGCTCATCGCAGCTACCAAGTGCGCCTGATCAGCGCCGGCAATTTTGCCGAGCAGCAAAAGATAGCCGACGCATTTTATGCCGCAGGCGTGCTGCCCGTACCCGTCGATACGACACGGGCGCAGATTTGGCAGTAATGATTCGAAATGCTCATGCGGAAAGCCTCGACGTGGCTTGCCGCATGGGCATTTTCTCGTCACTGCTAAGGATAGCGGATTTACTTGGTTGCTAGCGTGGTGCGTCTTGTCTAAACTGTTTGGTTGTCCGAACTCAATAGACCGGGTTAATGCATGAGCGACTCACCGATTTCCAGCCGTACCACGCCGACCGCGTCGCGTACTTTCACACCTGCCGCCGGCTTGCAGATTCACCCCTTCGACGCGCCGCTCGGTGCCGAAGTGTTTGGGCTCGATCTATCGCAGCCGCTCGACGACGCTGATTTTGCGCGTATTCGTCAGGCCCATCTAGACCACCATGTGCTGGTGTTTCGCGACCAGCGCATCACGCCGGACCAGCATATTGCCTTCAGCCGTCGCTTTGGACCATTGCAGATTCATGTGCTGAAGCAATTTCAGTTGGCCCGGCATGAAGAGATCCTGGTGGTGTCGAACATTATTGAAAACGGTGCGCCAATCGGCCTGGGCGATGCCGGCCATTTTTGGCACTCGGATCTTTCCTATAAGGAGACGCCCAGCCTGGGTTCGCTATTGCACGCTCAGGAATTGCCGGAGGAAGGCGGCGACACGCTGTTTTCCAATATGCATCTGCTATGGGATACCTTGCCCGCGCATTTGCGCCGCGCGGTCGAAGGCCGGCGTGCCGAACATACCTACCTGGCAAAGTACGCGGAATTGCAGCGACGCAACCCGTGGCGGCCGAATTTAAGCGCGGAACAGATTGCCGAGGTGAAGCCGGTGATTCACCCGGTGGTACGCGTGCATCCCGAGACTGGCCGCCGGGCCTTGTTCGTGAGCGAGCATTTCACCACTCGCATCGTCGATCTGCCGGAGGACGAAAGCCGGGCCTTGCTGGATGAATTGTTCAGCTATGTGGCTCAGCCGGCCAACGTGTATCGCCATCAATGGCAGCCGCATGACCTGGTGTTCTGGGATAACCGGTCGGTGCAACACTTGGCCGCGGGCTGCCCGGATAGTATGCGCCGCAAGCTATACAGAACCACCGTCGAGGGCGACGCACCGTTTTGAATGCGCCGCGGCCAAACCTGTGCCGCGGTCATTTCGCGCCGTAGACTCTAGCCACCAGCGTTACGTCTGTAATATCGGCCTTCTCAGGCGAGCCCGGGTTTTCACCCGCTGCTTGACCTAAATCAATCAAACAACACCAGCTACGAGTATCTTCCTATTGACGGCAGGGCATTGGTTGCAAGCGCTGATATCGATGCGGCACGTCAACATCTGTCCAACGGTATCCGATGGTCTTTGGCAAACGCATGCTATCGAGTGCCGCCGCGACCGTACATGGCCTTGCGGCCCTACCTTTCCTGCTGGGAAATGCAATCGTTCCATCCGATGCTCGCTTTATTTACGGGGTCGGTTCTATCAAGGATAGGCAATGACAGCAAGTCAAACAGTGTCCACCTCCCCCAATTACTGGTTCAAGCGCAGAGACGCGAAATTGGCCCGGCTCAAAGCAGCACAGCCGTTCACACGTGGCAAAGTGATCGACACACATCGCATCGTCGAAGCGCTCCAGGCCATCATCAAGCCCGCGGACCGTGTGGCTCTGGAAGGGAACAATCAAAAGCAGGCTGATTTTCTGTCGCGTTCATTGGCTAAAGTGGATCCGGCGATAATTCACGATATCCATCTGCTGATCTCCACCATCAGCCGTTCCGAGCACCTCGACATTTTCGAAAGCGGCATTGCGCGCAAGCTCGATTTTTCGTTCGCCGGGCCCCAGAGTTTGCGTGTTGCTCAACTACTCGAGGATGGCAAGCTAGAGGTCGGCGCGATCTATACCTATATAGAGTTGTATGCGCGGATGTTCATCGACCTGACGCCTGATGTGGCGTTGGTATGCGCGGTGCAGGCCGATCGTGAAGGCAATTTGTATACGGGTCCGAACACGGAGGACACACCGACCATTGTGGAGGCGGCGGCGTTTCGCCATGGGGTGGTGATCGCCCAGGTCAACGAGATCGTCGACGTGCTGCCGCGTGTCGATATTCCTGCCTCCTGGGTAGACTTCATCGTTGAGGCGGATCGGCCTTTTGCGATAGAACCTCTTTTCACTCGCGACCCACGGCATATCGACGAGCTGCAGATCCTGATGGCCATGATGGTGATTCGCGGCATCTACGAACGACACAGCGTAACCGCACTCAATCACGGGATCGGCTTCGATACGGCGGCTGTCGAGCTGCTATTGCCCACTTATGGCGAGTCGCTGGGACTGAAGGGGAAAATCTGCCGGAATTGGGCGCTCAACCCGCATCCCACGCTGATTCCAGCCATCGAGAGCGGCTGGGTCGAGAGCATCCATTCATTTGGCAGTGAAGTCGGCATGGAAGAATACATCCGGGCTCGCTCCGATGTCTACTTCGTCGGACACGACGGCAGCCTGCGTTCGAACCGCGTACTGTGCCAATTGGCGGGCCAGTACGGTGTCGATCTGTTTATCGGTTCTACCTTGCAGATGGACGCGGATGCCAATTCTTCGACCGTGACGCTCGGGCGCCTGGCCGGGTTCGGCGGGGCTCCGAATATGGGTCACGATCCACATGGGCGGCGCCACAGCAGCAAACCATGGCTCGACATGATTACCTCGCAAGCGCCTATCGTGCGCGGCCGCAAGCTGGTGGTGCAAACCGTCGAGACTTTCAGGCCGGGCGGCGTACCTTCTTTTGTTGAGAATCTCGATGCGATCGAAGTCGGCAAAAAAAGCGGTATGGCGATCGCACCCGTCATGATCTACGGGGATGACGTCACCCATGTCGTGACGGAAGAGGGGATTGCCTACGTCTATAAGGTGCAGGGCGAGGAACGGCGTGCCGCCATTGCCGCTGTCGCGGGCGCAACGGAGATCGGCCGCGCTGCCGACCCGAAGCGCACCGACGCATTGCGCAGTAGAGGTATCGTGGCTTACCCGTCCGACCTGGGGGTGAGGCGCACCGACGCAAAACGTTCGCTGCTTGCCGCGCGCAGTATCGATGACTTGGTGGCTTGGTCGGGAGGCTTGTATACGCCGCCGGCGAAGTTCCGTAGCTGGTGAGCGCGATGGACTTCGGCGTGTCTCAAACGGATCTGGTCGATTTCGCAGGCTATGGCGTCTCGTTCGAGCGAGCTGACCAGCATTTGCGCAAAACGCTGGGCGATACGCTCGCGCATCAACTGGCTGCCGCGGCAGTCAAGGCTCTGGTCGATGAGGCCGAATTGACGCCCAAGCCTGCTTTGGTAGACCGCCGAGGGCGCGGCGCGCATCGCGATCTGGATTTGCCGCTGATGCGGCGCTCGGCTCATGCATTGCGTCCAGGTTTCGTCGCCATGGCGCGCGCCGCACATTCGACGGTACCCGACCAGTTTCAATCCTTGCGCGAAACACTGGGCCGCATCGGACGCGACACCGAACGCACCATGCTGGCCGTTACCAACGCGGCCAATACGCACCGCGGTGCTATCTGGGTAATGGGCCTGTTGGTGGCCGCCACGGCTCAAGTGGGCAATCGAGATACGTACCGGATTGCCGCAACCGCGGCCGAGATAGCGCGTCATCGCGACCGCTTTGTGCCGAAGTGCGTGTCGAACGGCGAGCGGGTCCGGCAGCAATACGGCGTGCGCGGTGCGCGCGGCGAAGCCGAAGATGGCTTCCCGCACGTGGTTTCCATTGCCCTGCCGATGTTGCGCCAGGCCCGGCGGCACGGGAAATGCGAGAAAGTGGCACGCGTCGATGCGCTACTGGCCATCATGGCATCGCTTGACGACACCTGCGTGCTGCATCGAGGCGGCACCGAGGCGCTGGAGCTGGCCAAGCGCGGTGCCGGCGCAGTGCTGGCGGCGGGGGGCAGTGGGGCCACTGCCGGAATGGATGAACTGATGGCGCTGGATAGCGCACTACTCGCGCGCAACGCGTCGCCAGGGGGCGCCGCCGACTTGCTTGCCGCCGCACTGTTTCTCGATCGCATCGAATGGGACGACACCTGGTCGATCCCTTCAGTCAACGGAATGGAGAAGTAATGGAAACCATCAAGTATGAATATGCGGCTGCCAAGCCGGTCAAGCGCCGCGCCCATGTCGGCGTGGTGGGTTCGGGCGACCTTGAGGTACTGATCGAGCCCATCGAGGGCGGCATCGCAAAGGTCGTGATCAACACCAGCGTCGATGGATTCGGACAAGTATGGAAAACCGTGGTCGACCGCTTCTTCACCCATTTCGACGGTTGCGTGGCCATTGAAATCAACGATTTCGGCGCGACGCCTGGCGTGGTTTTATTGCGCCTCGAACAGGCCGCCGAGGAGATAGGACAATGAATGCACCGACCGATTGGAGAAAATTTCTGGCGCGCAAGAGTTTTATCGAACTTGACGCGCGTGAGCGCACCAAGACGATTCTCGATGCAGGCTCTTTCAGGGAAATCGTCGGGCCGTTCGATCGCCTGAAATCGCCATGGCTGCCGATGCAGGGTATCGTCGCGCAAGCCGACGACGGGGTGGTGATCGCGCGCGGCACCATCGATGGTCAGTCGGCGGTAGTGGCGGCAATCGAAAGCGCCTACCAGGGCGGCAGCATGGGCGAAGTATCGGGCGCCAAAATTGCCGGGGCGCTGGAATGCGCTTTGCGCGATAACGAGAAGGGCGTACCCACCCGTGCGGTGTTGCTGCTTGAAACTGGCGGTGTACGTCTGCAGGAGGCCAATCTGGGCCTGGCCGCGATCGCCGAGATTCATGCCGCAATCATCGCCTTGCGGCGGCATGTTCCGGTAGTGGGTGTGATCGGCGGCATGGTGGGTTGTTTCGGCGGCATGTCGTTGGCCGCCACCTTGTGCAGCTACCTGATCGTCACGCGTCAGACGCGGCTTGGGATGAACGGTCCGGAAGTGATTGAGCAGGAAGCAGGCATCGCGGAAATCGATTCATCCGATAAAGCGCTGATCTGGAGCCTGATCGGCGGCGAGCAGCGCTCCCGCGTCGGGATGGTCGACGTACTGGTCGAAGATGACGCCGTGTCCATTGCCGAGCAGGTCCGCGCCATGTTCACCCGCGGCGTGCCCGCCGTACATCGTGCGGCGGACCTGGCCACCTACGTGGCGCGTATCGCCTCTATCGATACCAGTCAACAACTCACTGGAGTGCAGCTTGCCGCGCTTTGGGGCAAGGGAGATTCTCAATGAGCGATACCATGACAAAATCGGACAACCAATCTGCCAGCCGCGGCCGCACCTGGCTGCACGCCCTCACGGGGCAAGCCGGGCAGTATGTGAGCCAGAGCACTTCCGTGATGTTCGCCGATGCGCCGCTCGGCGACACGCAAGCACGTTTCATCGCGGTGGTGCCGGATCTGGCCAACCGCTTTCCCCGCGCGCGGCACGGCGAAGTGGGCCTGGAGCAGGGCTGGTCGCTGGCCGGACTGCTGCGCCGGACCATCGACGAGCAGGCCGGCGATGGCGGCCCGCTGCGCCCCATCGTAGCGATTGTCGATGTGGCAGGCCAAGCCTATGGCCGCCGTGAGGAATTGATGGGAATACACTTGGCCTGTGCCGCGGCCGTGAATGCTTACGCGGATGCGCGCCTGGCCGGGCATCCGGTGATTGCCTTGATCGTTGGGCACGCCATGTCGGGCGCTTTTCTCGCGCATGGCTATCAAGCGAATCGCATCGTTGCGCTCGATGCCCCCGAGGTACTGATCCACGCCATGGGACAAGCCGCAGCCGCGCGCATTACGCGCCGTACGGTCGAGCAGTTGGCTGAACTCGGCAGCCGCATCCCGCCGATGTCATACAACGTACGCGACTATGCCAAGCTGGGTTTGCTCGAAAACCTGATCGAAGGCGTTGATGCCGATGCGCCGGACGGCACCGCAGTGGAGCGCGTGTTGCAGGTGCTGGCCGACGCACTCGCATCGATACGTCAGGATGGCCGGCGCGACCTGTCGTCACGCTATGCCTCGCAACAAGCCCACACCACGCGGGCCGCTTCAATCGAGGTACGCAAGCGGCTCGCCGAGCAATGGTGAAACACGGCAAACGCATCGGCAACCGGCTGAGATAGCTCGCAACCTGCCGCGGCAGGTTGCGTAGATTGCCCGGGCCGCATGCCGCAGTGGGCCAGGGCACAGTTGCTTCGAGCGAATGCATGATACGCAACGGCACATAATAGACGCATCGCACCGTCTGCCTGGCTGATATCGCCCACATCCGTTCCACTAAACCAAGAGAGCCCAAGCATGTTCAATCTTATTGCCACGGCGCTGCTGCCCGTATTTTTGGTGCTGGTACTGGGCTACTTTGCCGGTCGCCGCAAACTGATCGATAACCAGAATGTATCGAGCCTGAATGTCTTGCTGATGCAATTTGCTTTGCCGCTCACCTTGTTTATCTCTATCGCAAAGACCCCACAAGCCGTTATTTTCGCAAACGGCCCGCTGGCTTTGGTGCTGGCACTCGGCCTGGTGATCACCTACGTGTTGATCGGATGGCTGCAGAGCAAGGTATTCGGCCTGTCTTTGGGTGACACGGCGGTCCAAACCCTGACCATTTCTTTTCCCAACTTCGCCTCAATCGGCCTGCCGCTGGCGCTGCCGATTTTTGGGCCGCAGGCCGCGCTATCGGTAGCGATTGCTATCGCCGTCGGCTCGGTCACGATCTCGCCGCTGACACTGGCGATGCTGGAATTGGATAAAGCCCGTAAAGCGGATAAGGGCCAAGCCGTTTCCGCTACTCGCCAATTTCTGGTAGCACTCGGGCACTCGGTACGCAAACCTATCTTCGTCGGACCCATGTTGGGGCTGGCGGTGGCACTCGTGGGCCTGCATATGCCACCGCTGCTGGTGACCGCCTTGGGGCCGATGATTGCCGCCACAGCCGGGATCGGTTTGTTCCTGACTGGCCTGATGCTTTCCGCGCAGCGCATCAAGGTAGATACCAACGTCGTCTTCGGCACGCTGGTCAAGAATATTCTGCAGCCACTGCTGGTATTTGGCCTGGCTCGGCTGCTGCACTTGCCCCCCTTGATTGCCGGCCAAGCGGCATTGCTGACCGCGATTCCCGCCGGTTTCTTCGGCTTGGTCTTCGGCGCGAGTAACGGCGTCAAACCGCCCGTCGCGGGTGCCACTTTGATTATCTCCTCGATTTCAAGCGTGGTGACCTTGTCGATAGCGATTTGGCTGCTGGCACCCAAATAACACGATAGGCCGGTGCGCCCATCCGGGCTTCGAAGCGGGTTTGCAATACCGGGCGCCCCTCTCGCGGCGCCGCAAACGACAGGAGTCCCCCATCATGGAAATCGCTTTTCTCTTTCCCGGCCAGGGTGCGCAAACAGCGGGGTTTCTGCAGCGTTTGCCCGCGCATCCTGCCGTAGCCGCCACGCTGGACGAAGCGAGTGCGATTCTCGGCCTCGACGCGCGCGCACTCGACACCGAGGTCGCGTTAACCTCAACCGTGGCGGTGCAACTATCGGGATTGATCTCGGGTGTGGCGGTGATGCGGGCATTGAATGCCGAAGGAGTCGAGGCGGACGCCGTCGCCGGCTTGTCGAGCGGGGCGTACACCGCCGCGGTAGCGTGTGGCGCACTGGACTTCGCCAATGCCTTGCCGTTGCTCAAGCTACGCGCCCAGTTGATGGAGAGCGCCTATCCCCACGGTTTCGGCCTGGCCGCGCTGGTCGGCTTGGACGAAGCCCAGGTGGCGCGACTGGTCCAGCAACTGCACAGCGAAGCACAGCCGCTTTATATCGCCAACCTCAACGCCGAGCGGCAAATTGTATTGGCGGGCAGCGACCAGGCTCTCGCTGTCGCGATCGAGGCCGCGAAACAGGCCGGTGCCAGAAAAGCACAGAAAATGGCTGTCAGCGTCCCATCTCACTGTGCGCTAATGGATGGTGTCGCCGCCAAACTAAGCGATGCGGTGGCGCGTGTCGTCATGGCCGAACCGCGCATTCCCTATATTGGCAATGTGCGAGCACGAGCATTGCGCAATTCGCAGGATATCAGGCGTGACCTGGCGACCAATGTCGCGCATACGGTGCGCTGGTATGAGTCGATGGCCATACTGCATGAATTGGGCGTACGCTATTTCTTCGAGGCACCGCCGGGAGCTGTACTGACTAGCCTGGTTCGGGAATCGTTCGCGGATGTGAATGCGCGTAGCGTAGCGGATAATCCGCTCGAGACGATTGTGTATTTGGCCAGGCGCGCGCGGGATGGTTGAGCGGTATGCCGCAGTACCTAATGCTTAGTCGAGCGGGCACCACCGGCCAGAATCCGGGCACACCATGGCTCGTGCGCCGTTCAGCCGGACTTGCTCTTCGTCCAGTTGCAGCGAGGTCGAAGGCGCGGTGTCGAAGGTAATTCTCAGTGCATGCGCAACTTGGGCATCTTCGATGGGAAGTTCCCAGGTCAGAAACAGTTGGGTGCAATCCTGATCGGGTGAAAAGTCGGCCACATCAAAACCGCTGCTGTGGCGTTGAATGACGCCATGAGGCTGGCCGGTATCGAATATCACAGCCGTACCCCGGGTCAGAGGGATGCGACGATCCGAGAAGGGAAAATGCAAGTCCAGGCCCTTGTCCTCGCTCAGGAAGAGATTGCAAAAAGCCGCACTGCCATATTGCGCACCGTCATGGTGATACTTCGCGCCGCGGCAGGCCATCAGAGCTACATCACTGGAGGCCAGCACGTCAGGCAGTCCAAGCGCGCGGGTCCAGTCGGACACTGCCTGCACGCAGCGTGTGTAGTCAGGCCAGCGCGCTCGCGCTCGTGCCAAAGGCATTGCCTCGACGTCCCCGGGCTCCAGGACCATGCGTGACGAGATCTCCCTGGCCCAATCCGCAAGCAGACGGGCAGGGGGCACGGGCACCTCAAGCGTGCCGGTCAGCACCACCTCGCTCACGCATCGGCTGCGGATGGCGTCGCCACTCCAGAAATAGGATGTGAGGCGGTCTGACACCCGATGCGATTGAGCGGGGTGATTCATTTGAACCCTTGTGTTTGAACTCTTGTCTTTGAACTCTTGCAATGGCCGTCTTTGGAGATTCGCTGCCGCGGGTGCGATAGTCGACAATCGGCTCAACGCCAATCCGTCCATCGAGCCCGAGTATACACATCGACGTGCCGGCATCGGCATCTAATTACTTTCACGTCCGCGGGAAAAGATTTGCGCAGGTTGGAGTCGATATTTTATTCCTCAGGCGCCAGATGCGAGCGCAGTGCAAGCGCCAGCGGAAAGATGGCCAAGGCGGTCAGAGCCGTCGCAAAAGTGGCGCCGTGTATGCCGATCCGGTCGCCGAGAAAGCCATAGATTACCGGTGAGATCGCGCCCGAACCTATGGTGCCCGTATAAAAAATCGCGAATGCCCGCTCCGTACGCTCGGGCGGCGCCAGTTCCGGCACTGTCCCATACAGCACGGAAGATGTGCCGTTGAGCATCACGCCCAGCAACGGCAGCAACATCATGGTGAGCAGCAGGGGGCAAAACATCACGGCGACGATACAAGCGGCCGTGCCACCCTCGGTGACCAGCACCGTGCCGACGACCCCCACACGCGCACCCAGCCAGCCGCAGGCGAACTTGCCCGCGGCGCCACCGATAAAGACCAGCGCCAGCGCCGTTCCCACCATCGGCAGCGAGACGCCTTTTGCTCTGAGCAGAAACGGCAGAAAGGTAAGCAGGCCCATGCGTACGCCGGTATCCAGCACGCCTATCGAGAACAGCAAGGAAAACCCCGTCCCCGCGCTGTTGCGAGGCTGACTGGACGGCTCTGGGGTTGCGGGCCCATTGCGCGGAACAGACGGGAAAAATAGTGCAATCACTACGGCAACCGCGCAGCCCAGGGCGGACACCATCCACAGCGCATGACGCCACGGCATCATGGTCACCAGCAGCGAGATGGCAGCCGGCAGCGCGGACTTGCCGAGATCGCCGGAAAAATTGTAGATGCTCAGAGGGCCTCTGGCATTACGCCCGTAGGTACGGGACACGGCGCCGGAGGCGATTGGATGTTGCGTGCTCGAGCCGCTGCCCGAAATCGCCAAGGCCACGCATAGGCCAAGCAGGCCGCCCGACATCCCCGCCACGGCATAACCGAGCGCGGCCAACAGTGTGCCCAGGGCCAATGTGGCCCGGCTGCCCAGCCACTGCGCCATGCGCCCGGCAGGTAGTTGCAAACTGGCCATCGTGCCGGCATAGATACCGCGCAGGATAGCCAAGGCGCCATAATTAAGACCGAAGTCCGTTTGCCAGACCGGCAGCAACGCGTAGATCATGTCGGTGTAGCCGTCGTGCAGCGCATGCGCGACACATGAGAGCCATAGCACGCGCGAGCGCGACGGGGCGACCGGCTGGCCGGCCGAATCGGCCTGCGGTACGGGCGGCGCGGAAAAAACGGGCAAACGCATAAATATCCTTTCTTATGAGGCGCAGACCGAAAAGGCGCGGCACCACATGACAATTTTATGACCAAATGCAAGACGCAACAATTGAGGTAATATCGCGTCGATAGGGAAAAAAAGTCACGTCATGGATAAAGACAGAGGTGCCGACAAAGACCGGGACAAGCTGCCGCCGCTCAATGCACTGCGCAATTTCGAAGCGGTGGCCCGGCATGGCAGTTTTGCCGCCGCGGCCGCCGCTTTGCACGTCACCCATTGGGCCGTGGGAAAACAGATCAGGCTGCTGGAAGACTGGTTTGGCGTACCGTTGTTCGAGCGGCGTGCGCGCGGCGTTTCGCTCACCGATGAAGGCGCTGCATTGTTGCAAGATGTCAGCAACACATTCGAGCGCCTGGCCGCCGCCGCCGCCCGGGTGCGTCGTGATGAATTCGCGCGCCGCGTATCGGGCATCGTGCGGGTGAACGTGCTGGCCAGTTTCGCGACGTACTGGCTGCTGCCGCGTCTGGCGGATTTTCAGGCGCGTTACCCCGACATCGAGGTGCGGGTGTCGACCACATCGCGCAAGTTGCGCTATATCGGCGATGCCTTCGACATCGGGGTGCGCTCAGGACACGAACCTGGTGCCGACCTCGTGTCGCGCACGCTGATGGCCGACGTGCGCCTGCCCGCTTGCAGTCCCGCGTTGCTGCGCGCGCACCCGATACTGGGGGTGGCGGATCTGCGCCATCACACCCTGCTGCATTCCACCAGCACACGTGCAGCCTGGTCGCACTGGCTGCGCGAGGCTGGCGCGCCCGATCTGCGTGCTGCCCGTCACGTCGAATTCGATCATACCTATCTCCAGCTTGTTGCCGCCGTGGAGGGCCTGGGCGTGACGCTTGCATCGCTGCCGCTGATCGGGCGCGAGATCGCCGCGGGCCGGCTGGTGTGCCCGATTGCAGCGCCGGAGTGGCGCGCTGCCGACTACGCGTTGGTGATCAATGCCGATCGCGCCGGCGATGACGCCGTCCTGGCCTTTGAGCAATGGATCACGATGATGGCCAGCCGGGGCGCCGAGCAGTAAATGAATGCGTCGTCATGGACCAATTGTCATGCTTTCTGGATCCGCCGGCATTCGGATAAATCAAGCTTCTTTCTACAATACAGCGGTTCGTTCATCCCGAGATTGTCGAGCGGCGGTTTTTGCGGGGCGCCACTCGGGGGATAGTTAAATTGCCCCTTGAACGCACGGATGGATTGCCTTCGTGTTTCTTCCGATTGCTTCGTACTTGGTCAATCCAGGTGAGGGCAGCGCGCTAGTATTGACTGTCTTTAAATATTTGGGGAATAGACAATGGAGCCGGTAGAAGGGGCCGCAATGCCGATCAGCAGCCTGCCGTCGATGGAAAACTCGACGCGCACGGAGCCTAATTGCAGCCCCGGAAATTCTGGTCGAATTGAGCCGCCGGCCGACGGTCCACTAGCGAATCTATCGAGTTTTAGACAAACAGCTTCTACCAATAAACGAGCCGCATACTCGTATGCCTATCGCGGTGATGGGGACGCTTTTGCGCAGGGGGTATCGCAAAATTTACCGCGGATTCGTAAGCAGCAATTGGATCCGAACGCGCGCGGATCGGTCCCGCTCATAGCGCGGAACATTGAGGTGTATAACGCATTAATCAAGGCGCGTGAGGACCATTTGACGCGGTTTGGCGATGCCGTTCAGGCGGCAGATAAGGCGTTGACACAATTGGGAGAGTTTTTACCGAGAGAAACAAGCAGGAAGCAAGAGTTGGCGAAGAAAGGTCCGGGAGATCCGCAAAGCGCGAGCAAACTAGCCCACATCCAAGCCAGAATAGATTTGGCACAGGAGAGGCAGCTCAAGTGGACACAAGGCAAAGACGTCGCCAAAGAGATGCTGAACGCCATCGATCACACGCCGGTCATTCATCCAGATCATTCTCCTATCAAAGACCTCGATCCTCGCGATAGCAAGCTCTATTTTTTGGGCCATGGTTTCGCAAATGCCGAAATTTTATCGACCACTACATCACTTCAAGACAAGTATACGCTTGGCGATATGGCGAGAGGTTTAAAGGAAGACGGTTTACATCCGGACTTCGAATCATTTCGAATGACTTCATGCGAGAGCGCCGATACAGAACGCCGACTCGGCTTCGCCGAAGACCCGCCCGGCCGGACCGATTCGGGAGTGGCGCCAGCCCAGACGTTTGCCAATGAACTGAAGCGCGTAGGCTTTACGGATCCCAAGGTAACCGGATATCAAGGCCTCGGCAGTAGATTTCCCAATGGACATACCGCCGAGCGGGGAACTGCCGATAAGTCCGAGGTGGTCCGGCGTAGCACTGTAGCAAAGGTTTTCACAAGTAAATCGTGAGCATGCCTAACACTTCCGAGCCACTTAGAACGTGTAAGCCAGCTTGCCGAACGCAGTACGGCCCAAGGTGTTGTAGCCATAGGCCGTCTGATAGTCCCGATTGAACAGATTCGACAGATTGGCGGACACCGTCAGATGCGTGTTGATCTTATAGGCGGCACGCAGGCTGACGGTGGTGTACGACGGTAAATACGTGGTGTTGAACTGGTCGTCGTAGGTGGAGCCGCCGTAAAGCAATGAGACACCCGTGCTCAATGCATGCAAGTGGAACTCGTCCCAGGTGTGATCGACGTTCAGACTGACGGTCTGGCGCGGACGGCGGTTAAGCCAGGTCTGGTCGGTGACGTCCTGCGGATTCAGAATGCCGATTGCCAGACTGACCGGCGTCGATTTGCCGAGCGTGCCTTTGTACGAAAGGTCGATCCCTTGAATGCGCGCCTGCCCTACGTTCATCGGTAGAAACGTCTCCGCGTTGTAAGTGATCAGGTCGTGGACGCGGGTGTCATAGACGGCGGCCGTGAAAGTGCCGATCGAGGTGGTGGCATCCAGGGCTGCTTCAACCGTATCGCTGCGCTCGGGCAGCAAGTTCGGATTGCCAAAACCGGGATAATACAAATCGTCAAAAGTGGGCAGGCGGAAGGCATTGCCATACGAGACGCGGACCGTATACACCGGGGTGATCGCATAAGCCAGCGCGACGTTACCGGTATTGACCGGCAGGCCTTGAATAATTTCATGGCGACCCGCCAGGAATATCGTCAGCGCATCCAGTGTGACCGACTGATGCAGCGACACCGCGGAATCATTGCGACTCGGCACGCCGGACGGGATGTCCACCGGCAGGAAGGCTTGCTCGCGGGAAAAATCGTAAGCGATCTTGGTTTCGCCCGATAGCGGCAGGCTGAACAGCGTGAGTCCACGCTCTTGATGGGTCAGCGAGGTCGATGTGCTCAGGCGCGTCGAGTCGATTTCATCGGTCGGAATAGTCGGGTCGGCGGCATAGATGAATTGGCGGTCCGTCGAGTAACCGACAGACTGATCGAACTGCGTGTCGGGTGTGAGATCCAGATGAAAGGCAATGCCAGTCGTCAGTTGACGATCGCGTTGCCAGTCGTCGTCGCCCAGATCATCATAGGACAGGTTCGAATCGTGAAACAGGGCGAAGGTGGAGATCGACCAGTTGTCATGGCTATAGCCAAGACGTCCGTCGACATCCTGGGCATGGTATGGATTGCGACCGTTCTCGTGCCCGAATGCCACCGGCTGGGTTGCATCGATGCCTGCGGTGTTGTAGTCATGCAGGCCCAGGGAGTATGTGAGACCGCTCAAGGCCGAGAGCGGCCCGGTGGAAGATACGCTGCCCGAGGTGCGGATTTGCGTATCGAAGGTTTTGTTCGAGCCACCGCCTACCGAAATTGTGGTCCGGTTAGGTTGATTGGACGCATGATTGGTGAACAGTTGGACCACCCCGCCCACCGCATCCGCGCCGAATGAGGCGGCCGCCGGCCCCGAGATGACTTCGACGCGATCGAACGCCGAGGTCGGAAGATCGGCCCATTCAGCAACGCCGGTGGTGGCTGAACTTACCCGAATACCATCGATAAAGACCGCAACCTGACTCGCGGAGGAACCGCGGATGCTCACGGAAGCGGAAGAGCCGGGACCGCCGTTTTGTGAAATGGTGACGCCCGGCAGCGTGGCAAGCGCTTGCGTGATGCTTGGGTCCGCCGGCGACAGGCGGTCGAGATCGGCACGGGTGAGTACCTGTGTCGAGGCATAGCGCTGGTCGAACGATTGCGGCAGGTGTTGCGTGTCGCCCGTGACAACAACACCAGGCAGGGTGGTTTCCGCCGGAACCTGCTCCGGCTGCGGCAACGACGTGTCGTCGGCCGCTTGTGCCATTTGCCATGACGACGCCGTCAAGATCGAGGTAATGATGAAATGACGCAACTTCATGATGGTAATGTCCTTACTATTCAAGGCTTGTGTGGCAAAGACCGGGATGCGCCGCAGTGATTTTTATCACTCGGCCGATAGAATCCCGGATCTGGTTTGCCAAACGGCGGGCGTGAAAATCACGTGCGAAATAGATCGCGCGGTACTCCGCCAGCGAGTTTCAGTGATTCAGGTTCTTGTGCACAAAGGCAAAATGCGGCAATGCTCAGCACCAAAAATGATGCTGAGCCATCGCGGGGATAGGGGGCCGGCGGCCAAGCCGCAGCTTGCGGACGCTAATGTTCATATGGATATCTCCCGGGGATTGCGCGCCCCAAAATCGGAAAAGAAGGATACGACGCCGAGGTCTGACTTCCGGTCCATGAACCGGTCACAGTGGCGCGACCGCGCTGGATTTACACCAGCTTCCACGAGTCGTATGCGCGCATTCTACTGCTTAATGCGGGTCGGAGCGAAGCATTTGCCTCAAGGAACCGACAAGATGCAGGGAGCCCGTCACTAAAACCCAGCCCTGGCTTTCAGACGCCAGTTGAAGGCCGCGTTCCAAGGCTTTTCTTGGATCTTCTCTCACTTCGCTGGGCAAACCGACTGACTGCGCGATGCGGTGAAGCTCAAGCGCCGCGTGTCGGATTCCAGCGCTTGGAAGCTCGGTAAATACCACCCTTTGCACGTATCGTGAAAGCGCAGTCAACAGCCCCAGCGCATCCTTGTCGCCAGCAATCGCGACAACTGCTACGCAAGGCACGCCAAGATCGGGCTCACGCCAAAGATCTCGCAACACGGCTTCAAGGTTGAAAGGGACATGTGCCCCATCGAGCACCACTGGGATGGTTCGCGACGGAGTTGGGGAGGCATGGCTGCCATCACTTCGCCGGCGCAGGGCGCACAGCAGGAATGCAGCAAAACCTTGCGTTGTCCTTGGGGCAAGTCCAGCGGCTTGCGTTCCGTAGGCTGTGTCATAAAATTTCCTTTTATGCGGTCAAGCCATCGACCGGCTTGCGTGCCAAGTCGATGAAAGCCTTCAGGTAATCGATTTCGGTGTCGGCCTCGCGTGCGCCCAAGAAGATCTGCTTGGCGATGCCATTCGGCCCCAGGCGCACCGGGGCAAGTTTCATCGTACCGGCGTACTCTTCCACCAGCCAGCGAGGCAGCGCCGCGACGCCCCTGCCGCTCGCCACCATCTGCAGCATGATATCGGTGGTTTCGATGGCCTTGTGACGCCGGGGCGTGATGCCTGCCGGCATCAGAAATTGATTATAGATGTCGAGCCGGTCGATCTCTACCGGATAGGTAATCAACACCTCCCGTATCAAATCATCCGGCCTTGCATAGTCGGCCGCGGCCAACGAGTGCTCACGATTCACCACCAGGACTTGTTCGTAGTCGAATACCGGTTCGAAGCGCAAGCCCGGTTTATAGAGCGGGTCAGGCGTAACCAGCAGGTCGATTTCGTAGCCGAACAGGGCGCCGATTCCGCCGAATTGAAATTTCTGTTTGACGTCCACGTCCACGTCGGGCCAAGCAGCGAGATAGGGCGAGACCACCTTGAGCAACCACTGGTAACAAGGATGGCATTCCATGCCGATGCGTAATGCGCCGCGCTCGCCTTGCGCATATTGGCCCAGACGCTCTTCGGCAAGCGCCAATTGGGGCAGCACGCGATTTGCCACCGCCAGCAGATACTGACCGGCCTGGGTCAAGCGCAGGCTACGGCCCTCGCGCAGCCAGATATCGGTGCCCAGTTGTTGCTCCAGCTTTTTTATCGAGTGGCTGAGTGCCGATTGCGTCAGGCATAAGACACTGGCCGCCGCAGTAAGCGAGCCGTGCTTGTCCGCCGCCTGGACGATGGCGAGGTGAATGCGTTCAAGCATGATGTTGCATGAGTGAAATTAATGGTTTGGTGAATTAACATCATTTTACTTCATAAACCGTCTTCCCTACTATTCACGCATCACTAATGCGACCGAACTAAGGCGACTTCATGGCAACCACACACAATCTGGGCTTTCCCCGCATCGGCACCAAGCGCGAACTGAAATTTGCCCTGGAGTCCTATTGGAAAGGCGAATCGTCGATTCATGAGTTAAAAACGCTGGGCGCTCAGTTGCGTCAGCGTCACTGGGCACAGCAGGCCGACCTCGATCTGGCCGCCGTGGGTGACTTCGCGTTCTACGACCAAGTGCTGGATATGAGCTTCACCTTGGGTAACCTGCCGGAACGGGTACGCGATTTTCATGGCGATACGCTCGACAACTATTTCCGCGTCGCCCGCGGCCGCTCAGCCAAAGGTGCCGAAGACCACAGTGAATGCTGCGGCGGAGTCGCCGCCGGCGAGATGACCAAGTGGTTCGACACCAACTATCACTACATCGTCCCCGAATTCAGCGCTACCACCGCATTCAAACTGGATCCCTCGCGCCTGCTGGAACAACTCGCCGAGGCCCGGGCTCAAGGGGTCAAGGCCAAGCCGGTGATCGTCGGCCCGGTAAGCTATCTGGCGCTGGGCAAAGCCAAGGATGACTCCGACAAGCTGGCCTTGCTGCCGCGCCTGCTTCCGGTCTATGCCGAACTGCTGGCCACGCTGGCGGCACAGGGCGTCGAATGGGTTCAGATCGACGAACCGATCCTCGTCACGGAGCTGTCTGCAGAATGGCAGCGGGCTTACACCACCGCCTATGAGGCGCTCGCCACCGGTAAAGTGAAGCTGCTGCTGGCGACCTATTTCGGTCAGTTGCAGGGCAACCTGTCATTGGCCTGCAAACTGCCGGTGCAAGGCCTGCATCTGGATGCGATCAATGTCCGCACCGAAGTCGATGCGGTGATTGCGCAATTGCCCCAGGACCGCGTGTTGTCGCTCGGAGTGATCAACGGCCGCAATATCTGGAAGACCGACCTGAACGCCGTATTGGACTGGCTGGAACCGGTCGCCCAGCGTCTGGGCGAGCGTCTCTGGATTGCCCCGTCCTGCTCCCTGTTGCATGTGCCGGTGGATCTGGATAATGAGCAGAAGCTGGATACTGAAATGCGCTCCTGGCTGGCTTACGCATTGCAAAAACTGGGCGAGCTGAAGCTGCTGGCCACTGCACTGAACCATGGCCGCGATGCGGTCAAAACAGAACTGGCAGCGAACGGGATTGCCATTGCCGCCCGCCGCGCTTCGCCGCGCGTCAACAACCCCGCGGTCAAGGCCGCTCTCGCGAATATCAGTCCGGCATTGGGTCGACGCAACAACGCCTATCCGGTGCGCGCCGAACAGCAGGCCGCCTTGCTCGACCTGCCGGCTTATCCCACCACTACGATTGGCTCTTTCCCGCAGACGGCTGAAATCCGCCAAGCGCGCAGCCAGTTCAAGAGTGGCGCGCTGGACGAAGCCGCCTACAAAACCGCCATGCGCGCCGAGATCGGACGTAGCGTCCGCGAGCAGGAGGCACTTGGCTTGGACGTATTGGTACATGGTGAAGCCGAGCGTAACGATATGGTGGAATACTTCGGCGAACAGCTCGACGGCTACGCTTTCAGCCAGTTCGGCTGGGTGCAGTCGTACGGCTCGCGTTGCGTCAAACCGCCCATCCTGTTCGGCGACATCAGCCGCCCGAAGGCCATGACCGTCGAGTGGATCAAGTACGCCCAGTCGCTCACCAGCAAGCCGATGAAAGGCATGCTGACCGGCCCCGTGACGATCCTGAACTGGTCCTTCGTGCGTGACGACCAACCGCGCTCGGTGTCGTGCTACCAGCTTGCGCTGGCGATCCGCGAAGAGGTACTCGACCTGGAGAAGGCTGGTGTGCGGGTGATCCAGATCGACGAAGCCGCACTGCGCGAAGGTCTGCCGCTGCGCAAGTCGCAATGGCAGGAATACCTTGATTGGGCGGTGGAATCGTTCCGCATCACCGCCAACGGCGTGGATGACGAGACGCAGATCCATACGCATATGTGCTATTCGGAGTTCAACGACATCATCGCCTCGATTGCCGACATGGATGCCGATGTGATCACCATCGAGACCTCGCGCTCGGATATGGAGTTGCTGGACGCTTTCGACAATTTCAACTATCCGAACCAGATCGGACCGGGCGTGTACGACATCCACTCGCCGAACATTCCGACGCAGGAACATATCGTGCAACTGATGCGGAAGGCGGCCGAACGTATTCCGGCGCATCGCCTGTGGGTCAATCCGGACTGCGGCCTGAAGACGCGCCAGTGGAATGAGGTTATTCCGGCGCTGACCAACATGGTGGCGGCGGCCAAGACGCTGCGCGCTTCCGTCTAAAGTGCGCGTCTGACCTCTACGGTACGGGCCGCGGCGCTACAGGTTTGAATCGGTCGAGCGCGGTACGTTGCCCTTGCTTTCATCCCAGGTACGGAAACGTACCAAGCAAATAAAATAAAAATTAGGCGCTATAATCTCTCCCCATGAGTATCCTGCGGACCCTCTTCATTCTGTTGCTGTGCGCCACGCTGCCCTTAAGTGGGCTGGCGGCCAGCGGCTTGACGGGACAGTGTCCGATGATGCAGGCCGGCATCGCAGTCAGCGACGATGGACCCGCCATGTCCACCATGGCTGACTGCGATGCCATGAAGTCGACCTCCATCGACAAGGCCAAAAGCTCTTTATGCAAGGCAACGGCGCAATGCCAGATGGGTAGTCTGTACCACCCCGTTTCGGTACCCGTCGCACATCGCCCAACTGGGCTATTCAGTCCGATTATTTTCCATTACACGCAGTCGCTGATCGTCCACACCCCGGACGGACTCTGGCGACCGCCGCGCGCCCTCTAACTCCGTCTCTCTGGTTCACCGCCATTCAGCGGTGATGTCGTCCTTTCAGGACGTGAGTCCGTATGTGCATTCGCACGCCCATACGAGACTCGACCATTCGGGGTACCTATGCATTTCCCATATTTTACGTCGGCCATCCGACGTGGGCCGCTGCATTGCCTGGCTTCGGCGGCGCTCTTTGTATGTGTGCAGGGCGCGGCACATGCTCAAGATACAGGCTTGACACTCGACGCGGCGCTGCAAATCGCAACCAGCCGCTCCGCCTTGATCAAGGCCGCACAAGCTTCAGTCCGGGGCAGTTCCGACGTAGTTGTCAAAGCCAGGCAACTACCCAATCCCACCCTGAATCTTAGTCTCCAGGACCTGCCTATCAGCGGCTCAAATGCCTACACCATTGGGCAGGACAATTTCACGATGCGCGGCATCGGCATTCAGCAGGAGTGGGTGTCCGCGGAAAAACGCCGGCTACAGACAAAGTTGGCGGACCGTGCCGTAGATCGCGATAACTCGACTTACCTCGAACGGTTGGCTGAGATCCGCCAGCAAACTGCCATGGCTTGGCTCAACGCCGTTTATGCAAAAAAGGCTGTCGTCCTGAGCGAGGCTCTGGTGGATCACCTGGACCAGGAACTCACGGCAAAACAGGCGTCGTATCGCGGTGCGCAAGGAACTGCGGCGGATGTCGCCCAGGCCAGGCTGACGCTTGGCAATGCCCGTGATGAACTGATCAGCGCGCGGCAAAACGAGAAAACCGCCTTGATTGTTTTGTCGCGCTGGACCGTCGGCGAGGTGCTGGAGGTAGCCGATGATCAGCCGGAATTGGTATCGCGCGTGTCTGATTTAAGCGCTGAGCAACTCGATCGCGTCCAACCTGTACTGATTGAAGCCCATTCCGCCATCGCACTGGCCGATGCCGACACCGACGTTACCCGCAGCAATCGAAATCCGAATTGGACGTGGGGACTGACCTATTTCAAGAGTGGCGGAAATTTCCCGAGCTACGTTTCGCTAGGGGTCTCCATCCCATTACCGATCCATCGTAGCCAGGTCGAAGATCGTGACGTCGAGCAAAAATCCGAAATGGGTACGCAAGCGCGACTCACTTATGAAGACACCGAGCAGCAGGTGATGGCCGAGATCCAGAGTTTAACCGCCAAGCTCGCCGGCGGCCGGGAGCGACTGGTCAACCTGAGGCAAACCGTGGTGCCCGCCGCGGCACAAAAAGTGGAACTGGCCAATGCCGCCTATCGGTCTGGTACCGGCACGCTTTCCGATGCGCTGGACGCGAGGCACCTGCAGCTCGAAACGGATCTGCAGGTATTAAATCTCGAACGGGAGGTCTCGCTGACCTGGGCGCAATTGGAATACCAGGTTGTGCCACCTGAGATAGCCGCGGTCAACGACACAGCAAAACAAGACGGAGCACAACATGACTAAGTCCTCTCTTACACGCACGACGCTGGCATTGCTGATTGGCGCGATGCTCGCCGCCGCCGGCGCCGGCTATTTCGTGGGTATTAGCCGGGCTCCGGCATCGGTTCCAGGCGCACCCATGGCACCCGCATCCAGTGAGGGCAGTAAACCTGACAGCGGTAAAAAAGTACTGTATTGGCATGATCCGATGGTGCCGCAGCAGCATTTCGACAAGCCGGGCAAATCGCCGTTCATGAATATGCAACTGGTGCCGGTCTATGCCGACGAAAGTGGCTCGGACGGCATCAAGATCGATAGCGGACTGCAACAGAATCTGGGCATACGCTACGCCACCGTACGCCGGCAGGACACACCTGTTGCGTTCAACACCATCGGCACCACCCAGTTCGACGAATCGATGGCTGACGTGATTCAGGCTCGGACAACTGGCTACATCGACCGTTTGTACACCAATGCCCCAATGCAGCGTGTTGCCAAAGGCGCACCGGTCGCCTCGATTTTTGTGCCGGACTGGCTGGCGCCGCAAGAGGAATACCTGGCACTGAAGCAGGGCAAGATGGATGACGGTCTGCTTGAGGCGGCTCGCGCTCGGATGCGTGCGATGTCGATTCCGCCGGGCGTGATCGTCGATCTGGATCGAACCGGTAAGGTGCAAACCCACGTCACTCTGTCCGCGCCCAGCACGGGTGTGCTAACCGAACTCAACGTGCGGGACGGTGCCATGGTCGCACAGGGCCAGACGCTGGCCAAGATCGCAGGCCTGTCCAAATTATGGTTGATCGTGGAAATACCCGAGTCGCTTGCGCTACAGGTAAAGCCGGGTTTCACGGTCGACGCTACCTTTGCAGGGGATGCGTCGCAACATTTCTCCGGCCACATCCGGGAAATTCTGCCGGGAATCAGCACCGATAGCCGCACCTTGCAAGCGCGCTTGGAAATCGACAACGCCGGATTGAAACTCACGCCCGGTATGTTGATGCGGGTCCAAGTCAGCGGGGCGGAGTCCGTGTCGCGCTTACTGGTGCCGTCTGAGGCGGTGATTACCACGGGTAAGCGTTCCATTGTCATGGTCAAGCACAGCGATGGGCGTTTGCAGCCGACGCTAGTCACGGTCGGTAACGATACGGGCGAAAACACCGAAGTGACAAGCGGACTGACGGAAGGCCAGCAAGTAGTGGCATCTGGTCAGTTCCTGATCGACTCGGAAGCGAGCTTGCAATCGCTGCTCCCTAAGCTGGAAGGTAGCGCTGTACCTGAGGCCGCTGTATCGGCTATGGCTACGGCCTCTGCCGCAGCTGCATCGCTGACCTATGAAACGACCGGAAAAGTCGAAAAGATCACGACCGCAGATATCACATTTTCACATCAGCCGGTGCCGGCGCTGGGATGGGGGGCGATGACCATGACCTTCGGCAAGGCATCTCCCGCTGCCTTTCCGGACATCAAGGTGGGTGAGGCCGTGCATTTCGTCTTCAAACCATCCGATGACGGCTATCAGTTGACGAAAGTCGAACCGATGGGAGGTGCGAAATGATCGCACGCCTGATTCGCTGGTCGATTTACAACCGCTTCCTGGTGCTGCTGGCAACTGTGCTAATCGCCGCCTGGGGCTTTTATTCGCTCAAAGAAACTCCGTTGGATGCGTTACCCGACCTGTCCGATACGCAAGTCATCATCAAGGCCTCGTATCCGGGCAAGGCCCCGCAGGTAATCGAAGACCAGGTGACATACCCTTTGACCACCACGCTGCTGGGCGTGCCGGGGGCAAAGACGGTACGGGCCTACTCGTCGTTTGGGGATGCCTTCGTCTACGTACTGTTCGACGACAAAACGGATCAGTATTGGGCACGCTCCCGCGTACTTGAATACCTGAGCCAGGTCCAAAGCCGCTTACCGCCAGGTGCCACTGTCTCACTCGGCCCGGATGCAACGGGGGTCGGCTGGGTCTACGAATACGCGCTGGTCGACCGCAGCGGAAAGCATGACCTGGGACAACTTCGCGCGCTCAACGACTGGTTTCTCAAGTTCGAATTGAAAGCGGTACCGGACGTTTCGGAAGTGGCCTCAATTGGCGGCATGGTGCAGCAATATCAAGTGGTACTGGACCCGGACAAACTGAGAGCCTATGGCATTACACAGGCTACCGTGGCGGACGCGCTGGGCAAAGCCAATCAGGAATCGGGCGGAGCGGTGGTCGAGCTTGGCGAAGCCGAGTACATGGTGAGGTCATCCGGGTATCTGCATACGCTGGATGACTTTCGCAACGTCGTGTTGCGCATCAACGATGCCGGCACGCCGGTTCTGCTCGGCGACGTCGCTCGGATCCAGATCGGTCCGGAAATGCGGCGTGGCATTGCCGAGTTGAACGGCGAGGGTGAGGTCGCGGGTGGTGTGATCGTGATGCGCTCAGGCAAGAACGCGTTGACCACCATCGATGCGGTCAAGGCGAAATTTGCCGACCTCAAGAAATCATTACCTCCCGGTGTCGAAGTGGTCACCACCTACGACCGCTCGCAATTGATCGAGCGAGCAGTGGGCAACCTGAAACACAAGCTGATTGAAGAATTCATCATCGTCGGCATTGTCTGCGCGATCTTCCTGTTTCATTTGCGCAGTGCGCTGGTTGCGATCCTGTCATTGCCGCTTGGGGTGTTGGCTGCCTTTATCGTGATGCGCTATCAAGGTGTCAATGCCAACCTGATGTCGCTCGGTGGAATCGCCATTGCGATCGGGGCTATGATCGATGCCGCCATTGTGATGATAGAAAACGCGCATAAGCATCTGGAAGCGTATGACCATAAGCATCGGGGGATGCCGATCACGAATGCCCAACGCTGGGAGTTGATCGCGCAATCCGCGGCCGAAGTCGGTCCGGCCTTGTTCTTCTCGCTATTGATCATCACGCTGTCATTTATTCCGGTGTTCTCGCTGGAAGGCCAAGAAGGAAAGCTATTTGCCCCACTGGCATTCACGAAAACCTACACGATTGCCGCCGCCGCCGGCTTGTCGGTCACGCTGGTGCCAGTGCTGATGGGGTATCTGATCCGCGGCCGGATTCCGCATGAGAATGCCAATCCGATCAACAGGGTACTTATTCGGCTCTATCGTCCGTGGTTGGAAGCGACACTGCGTCGGCCGTGGGTTGCGATTGGTTTGGCCGTTGTCGCGCTCGCGGTCACGCTGATTCCAGTGTCGCACTTAGGCGGCGAATTCATGCCGCCGCTCGACGAGGGCGATTTGCTTTACATGCCGACGGCGTTGCCCGGCATCTCCGCCGACAAAGCCGCCGAGCTGCTGCAGCAGACGGATCGTCTGATCAAGACTGTGCCTGAGGTGAAAACCGTATTCGGCAAATCGGGGCGGGCAGACACCGCGACCGACCCGGCGCCCTTCGAGATGTTCGAGACCACCATCCAGTTCAAGCCGCGCAGTGAATGGCGCCCGGGCATGACGCCCGAGAAACTGATCGATGAACTCGACGCGCGAGTCAAGATCCCCGGCTTGTCGAATGTCTGGGTGCCGCCGATTCGCAATCGCCTGGACATGCTGTCGACCGGCATCAAGACGCCCGTAGGCGTGAAGATCTCCGGTACAGACCTCACGCAAATCGATCAGATCGCCACCCAGGTCGAGTCCGTTCTGAAGACCGTTCCAGGCGTAACCTCGGCACTGGCGGAACGTCTGAACGGCGGTCACTACATCGACGTCGATATCGACCGCTTGGCCGCGGCTCGCTACGGCATGTCGGTGACCGACGTCCAGTCCATCGTGTCGTCGGCGGTCGGTGGCGATAACGTCGGTGAAGTCATCGCGGGACGCGAACGCTTTCCGATCAATATTCGTTATCCAAGGGAGATACGCGACTCGGTCGACAATTTGCGTCAGTTGCCGGTTGTCACCGACCGTGGGGCGCAGATCACACTTGGAGATGTCGCCGCCATCAAGATCTCCGACGGACCACCCATGATTCGCAGCGAGAACGCGCGATTGTCGGGGTATGTCTATGTCGACATTCACAATAGGGATCTGCAGTCGGCCGTGCAAGCGATGCAGCGCGCCGTGGCACAGAAGGTGGTCTTGCCTGCGGGTTATTCGATCGCCTGGTCGGGCCAGTTCGAGTACCTGGAGCGCGCGGAGGCCAAATTGCGCACCGTAATCCCCGTGACCTTGGTGGTCATCTTCGTCTTGCTGTTCCTGACCTTCAATTCGGCGGCCGACGCCGCTTTATTGATGTCAACCGTGCCTTTTGCACTGGTCGGCGGTTTCTGGCTGATCTGGATATTAGGACATGCGGTATCGGTTGCCACAGCGGTGGGTTTTATTGCGTTATCGGGTGTGGCTGCCGAATTCGGCGTGGTGATGCTGCTCTACCTGAAAGGCGCGCTTGACCGTCGGCTGGAGGAGGGCGAGCCTTTCACGGAGGCCACGCTGGTCAATGCGATTAGGGAGGGGGCGGTGTTGCGTGTCAGGCCGAAGGCGATGACCGTTGCGGTCGTACTGGCAGGCCTTATCCCCATCATGCTCGGACACGGTGCTGGTTCCGAAGTGATGCAACGCATTGCGGCACCGATGGTCGGCGGCATGGTGACCGCGCCGCTCTTGTCGATGTTCATCATTCCGGCCGCCTGGTTGTTGTTGCAACGTCGCCGCATCGCGCGCATCCAGAAGACATTCAAGGTTTATGTAGTACCCACCGGCACAACCGTGCCATCCACCCCCTCAGGAGAAAGAGAATGAAGAAAGTCATGCTTGTTCCAACCCTATTTTTCAGTGTTCTCGCCCTTGTCGGTACTGCACGCGCGGCCGATGACATGGCCGGAATGAAGATGGAGAGCGGCACGATGGGCACCGCGACGCAGGATAACTCGGCACTCACCGATGCCGTGGTGAAGCAGGTCGACCCGTCGACCGGCATGGTGACGCTCCAGCATGGTGATATGAAGAACATCGGTATGTCGGCCATGACAATGGCCTATAAAGCCAAGGATGTGGCTATGGTCAAGCAGCTCAAGGAAGGCGAGAAAGTCAAAGTTCGTGTTGAAAACATCAATGGTACTTTGACCATCGTCAAACTCATGAAACAGTAGGCACTCACCGTCTCGCGAAGATGCAGCGACACCTTAATTTAGGTGTCGCTGCGATTACCGGGTATGAGCGGCATACATGGCGGATCGAACGGACCGTTGCCTAGGGCCTGTTCACGCTAATAATGGGCTTGCGTTGCCACCCACAAAGGGCGAGGGCAAGGAATGGGACGCGGCGAATACTTTGCGTATTCGCAAGGAGCATGACGCCGCCCTCGCCCTTTGTGGGTGGCAACCCGTCAATCTATTTTTAAAAGTAGGGGAACACCCCTTTCCGGCCGTCTGGCGGCGTCGCGCGTCGCTTGCTTGGAGCGGCCAAGCGGCGCGACACACTCCTTGCCTGCCGACCGGAAAGGGGTGTTCGCAAGCCCATTATTAGCGTGAACAGGCCCTAGGCCGCGTCGAATTAAATATTTAGAAGATTAGCTTCGGGCGGCAGACCGTGCGCTGCATAGAAGAGGGTCGGCCGGGATTCGTAAATTTCTCGCCAAAACGTCGAGAGAGCGCCACGACCTTGAGCGGTCAGCGTCGACCGGGACTCCTCTGACTCGCAGGCCCTCGAGTTTGCGTGACATCCACTGCATGTTGTAAAAATCAACTTATTGGCCAAGAGGCCCTCACTCTGGGGCTGCCTTACCACTGGCGTTATCGTCGAAACTTCTCGTCGTGGTCAATTTTCATCCTCTTTGCTGGTGTGCCATCAGCACAAGAATCTCTTGCGCCGAGATTCCATGCCCCCTGCTAGACAACGGTAGAAGAGTTCGAGTCCGAACAGGATTGTTGGAATGGATGGCCATCTCCGAAAAGTCTATATTTCGATAATACATGAAATGTTGTATAGTTCAATCACCGAGGCGCCGACATAGGTATCAAAAGACGGATGTGTGTGTTCACCAACTCCAATCAGTCGTCGGTCGCAAAGGCATTTGAAGAGTTCGAGGAAGATGATCGTGGAAGGGGAACCTCATACGTGGATCGCTTGGTTCAAGTAAAGAAAGAATGGGTCAAATACGTTACTGCTTCGCGGCCGTGCTGGCGATCTCGTCGACCGTTACAGTGAAGGTGTCGAGGAAGAGCAATCAATCGACCGCATGATCGACTGCGCTTCCAAGGCGCAAGCCGCCTGTTGCCGCAACGACGACCAGTACCAATAGAGGGCTGTGATGGTAATTCTGAATTCGAAGCTAGTAGTCAAGGCGCTAGCAGCGCTCGCACACGAAACGCGTCTCGCGATCTTCCGCCTGTTGGTCGTCGCTGGGCCGGAAGGAATGGCAGCGGGTGAAATCGCGAAGCAGCTCGGGCTTTCCCCCTCCAGTCTGTCATTTCATCTCAAAGACCTGTCGCACGCAGACCTGGTGAAGCCACGTCAAGAAAGCCGGTTCATCTTCTACACCGCAAATTTTGAAGCAATGACGGGGCTGATCGGCTTTTTGACGGAGAACTGCTGCGCCGGCGCAGCCTGCGCTGCGAGCGAAATTCCCGACTGCTGCGGAGACACACCATGAAGCGTATGCATATCCATATCGCGGTCGAAGACCTCAACGACAGCATTCGGTTCTACAGCGCCATGTTTGGCAATGTCGCGCCTTCGGTCCTCAAAGCCGACTATTGCAAATGGGAGCTGACCGATCCAGCGGTGAATTTTGCGATCTCGCGGCGTGGCGTGGAACCCGGCGTCGACCACATCGGCATTCAAGTTGATACCGACGCTGAGCTGGCTGAGATGAATGCGCGCTTCGCGGCGGCACAGTTACCAGTAAAGGCTCAGACCGAGACCACATGCTGCTACGCCAAGTCGGACAAGGCGTGGACGATCGATCCGCAGGGCGTAGCGTGGGAGACGTTTAGAACTCTCGAAGCTGCTCCAGTCTACGGTGAGTCCTTAGATCGTTTTAAAGAACACACTCAAACAGCGGCGGCATGCTGTACGCCGGCTCATTCCATCGTGACAAACCAGGATCGCACATGACCGACAAACTTTATTCAGTTCTGATTCTCTGTACAGGCAATAGCTCACGCAGCGTTATGGCCGAGGCGCTTTTTAACGTGTTGGGAAAAGGCAAGTTTCGGGCCTACAGCGCGGGCAGTCATCCCTCTGGCACGGTCAACCCGTTTGCCATTGAACGATGCGAAGCGCTCGGGTATGACACGTCAGGGCTGCGCAGCAAGAGTTGGGATGAGTTCGCAACGCCCGACTCTCCACAGATGGATTTTGTGATCACCGTCTGTGACCAAGCTGCGGGCGAAGTCTGCCCAATCTGGCCGGGCAAACCGATGACGGCCCACTGGGGCTTTGAGGATCCGGCTGCGTTCGAAGGCAGCGATGAAGACAAACGCAAGGTATTCACCAAGGTGTATCGACAAATCATGAGCCGCGTTAGCCTGTTCGTGAACCTGCCGCTCCATGTGCTTGACAACAACGCGATTCAGCACGAAATGCGCGCGATCGGTGCAAAGCCTGCGGAGGAATCTAATGAGCAGCACTGAGGCGGCAACTGACAGCGCGCGGCCGACGATTGGCTTTTTCGAACGCTACCTCACCGTCTGGGTAGCTCTTTGCATCGTCGGTGGCATCCTGCTCGGGCAGGTACTTCCCCAGCTTTTCCAGGCAATCGGGCGCATGGAAGTGGCGCAGGTCAATCTCCCGGTCGGCGTGCTCATCTGGGTGATGATCATTCCGATGCTGGTCAAGATCGATTTTGCCGCGATGACGCAGGTCAAGAGTCAGTGGCGCGGTATTGGCGTCACGCTGTTTGTGAACTGGTTCGTCAAACCGTTCTCAATGGCCTTGCTCGGCTGGATTTTCATCCGCCATGTTTTCGCCCCTTGGCTTCCCGCCGATCAGCTTGACAGCTATATCGCCGGCCTGATCCTGCTGGCGGCCGCCCCCTGCACGGCAATGGTATTTGTCTGGTCGCAGCTGTGCAAAGGCGATCCGTACTTCACGTTATCGCAAGTGGCGCTGAACGACTCCATCATGATCGTGGCCTTTGCGCCGCTGGTGGCTCTGCTGCTGGGGCTGTCGGCCATCACGGTGCCCTGGGATACGTTGATTATATCGGTCGGCCTCTACATCATGATCCCGGTCGCGCTCGCGCAGATGTTGCGCCGGATGTTGATGACGAAGGGGGAAGCGCATTTTCGCAAGACCGTCTCGCACCTCGGTCCGTACTCGATCGGTGCGCTATTGGCTACGCTGCTGCTGCTCTTCGCCTTCCAGGGACAGGCGATCATCCAGGAGCCGCTGGTTATAGCCATGCTGGCAGTACCGATCCTGATCCAAGTGTTCTTTAACTCTGGCCTTGCGTATCTATTGAATCGCCAGCTCGGCGTCGCACATTGCGTTGCAGGGCCATCCAGTCTGATTGGCGCGAGCAATTTCTTCGAGTTGGCCGTGGCTACTGCTATCAGCTTATTCGGTTTTCACTCTGGCGCGGCCCTGGCTACGGTGGTCGGCGTCCTCATCGAGGTGCCGGTGATGCTGCTCGTGGTGGGCATCGTCAATCGCTCGCAGAATTGGTATGAAGCCAAACAGAGCATTAAAGGTCAACGCGTATGAGCGTCACTATTTACCACAACCCGGACTGCGGGACATCACGTAACACACTCGCCATGATCCGTAACGCGGGCATCGAGCCGGAGATCATCGAATACCTAAAAACTCCGCCTAGCAGGAGCACCCTGCAAGATTTGATTTCGCGCGCGGGCCTAACGGTGCATGCTGCGCTGCGTGAAAAGGGGACGCCTTACGCTGATTTGGGTCTGGGCGATCCCTCACTAAGCGACGAGCAATTGCTCGATGCAATGCTGCTGCATCCAGTTCTAATTAATCGCCCAATCGTCGTTACGCCGCTGGGCGTGCGACTGTGTCGGCCGTCCGAGGTGGTTCTCGATATCTTACCGACAGAGCAAAAAGCTGCTTTTACCAAAGAAGACGGCGAACCTGTCATCGATAACGAGGGGCACAGAGTCCGAAAATGACACAGGATCTTCCCAACATCAGCTTGGCGCACATCGATACGCCGGATCTGCGCAAGCTCGAACCGCGCCTGGTTTCGCAACACGCCCCGCGCATCCTGTTGCTCTACGGATCGTTGCGCCCCACGTCATACAGCCGGCTATTGACGCTCGAAGCCGAGCGCGTCCTGCGCCATTTTGGCGCTGAAACGCGAGTCTTCGATCCGCACGGCCTTCCGGTCACTGACAGCGTCGGGGCCGATCATCCCAAAGTAGCTGAACTGCGCTCCCTCTCCGAGTGGTCGGAAGGACAGGTGTGGTGCAGCCCCGAGCGCCACGGCACGCTTACCGCTGTCTTCAAGAACCAGATCGACTGGCTCCCACTGGAAAGTGGCGGCGTTCGTCCAACCCAAGGCCGTACGCTCGCGGTGATGCAGGTGTGCGGCGGATCTCAGTCCTTCAACGCGGTGAATGCGTTGCGCCTGCTGGGCCGCTGGATGCGCATGGTGACCATTCCGAACCAGTCGTCGGTGGCAAAGGCCTGGCAGGAATTCAACACCGATGGCCGGATGAAGCCATCGGATTATTACGATCGTGTCGTCGACGTGATGGAAGAACTATACAAGTTCACGCTGCTGGTGCGCGATCGCTCCGATTACCTGACCGACCGGTATAGCGAACGTAAGGAAGCACATCCAGAGCTTGCTACGACATTGGCTGCCGCCGCGATGAACCAAGAGACGGCAAGCGTCAATACCGATACCGATGACAGCGAAACGCAGTGAAGGTGCGCCCGGTGCTATCGCGACCTGGGCGCTCGCAGCCGCACAACTCGTGTCGTGGGGCTCGATCTATTACGCATTCTCCCTGTTCGTCGTGCCGATGGAAAGTGCGCTTGGCTGGAGTCGGACTGCCACCAATGCAGCGTTGTCCATCGGCCTGCTAATCTCGGGCCTCGCGGCTTATCCGATCGGAACCTGGATCGATCGCGGCCACGGTCGACGTGTTATGGTCGGCGGGTCTGTCCTCGCTGCGGCGATGTTGGCGCTCTGGTCGCAGGCACATAGCCTCCCGACGCTGTTCATTGTCTGGGCTGGTTTGGGCATCGCTATGGCTGCCACGTTCTACGATCCGGTTTTCGCGGTGGTCACACGTGATTTCCCTTCCAGCTTTCGCACCAAGATCACGCTGATTACTCTGGTAGCGGGTTTTGCCAGTACGGTTTTTATCCCGCTGACCCAGGGCCTCATCGATTGGATCGGCTGGCGCGGTGCTCTTCTTGTGCTGGCGGCTTTCAATCTCGCGATCTGCCTGCCGCTGCATGTTTTCGCTATCGGCCGCGATGCACCGCGTGATGACGCGTCGACTTACAAGGCGGCGCAGAATGCAATCAATACCGCCGCCACACAGCGTGCCCTGCGCACCCCAACATTCTGGGCACTCGCAGTATGCTTTACCGCCTACTACGCGACATTCGCCGCGCTTACATTCCACCTGATACCACTGATGACACAGCGGCGCGTATCCCCAGCACTCATTCTGACGACGATGGCCGTCATCGGGCCGGCGCAGGTGTTGGCGCGGGTGCTGTGGTTCACGATCGGCCGCAACGTCAGACCTTCAACCGTGGGTATTGTGATCACAACAGCTTTTCCCGCTTCGGTTATCGTTTTGATGTGCGCCGGTACGTCGCCGACCCTCCTTTTCTTGTTTGCAGTCGTCTATGGCGGTGCCAACGGCATGATGACGATCTTGCGCGGAACGATCGTGCAGGACGTGATGTGGACCGAGGGTTATGGAGCGGTCAGCGGAATGCTTTCGATGCCCTCTAATATCGCCAAGGGCATTGCGCCGATTTCTGCCGCCGCGATCTGGACGATCGGAGCAAGCTATCTGCCTGTCGAATGGACTGTGTTGATAATTTCCCTCGTTTCAGCTGTTGCGTTTGTCCTGTCGACGCGGCTAGCCTCTCGCAAACAGCTCGGCGCGCGTCAAGTTAACCTCAAGTGAGCATAATGCGATGCAGATACGAAAGGCCGAAGCGGCCGACCTGAGCGAGATCCAAAGCCTTTTGAACGCGAATGACTTGCCTATACAAGACATTTCGAAGGCCCTCATTGAAAATTTTCTGATTGCAGAAGATGCAAGTGGGTCGGTGATCGGTATTGGCGGCCTTGAACAACTCAGCTCTAGCGTGCTGTTGAGATCTCTTGCTGTCGTACCGCTGGCGCGTGGAACTGGGATCGCACGCGCACTGGTTGAACGTCTGGAAGAGAAAGCGAGCGCCAGCGGCGGACAAGATGTTTGGTTACTGACGACGACGGCAGAGGGATTTTTCGTACGCGCCGGTTACGAGACGGTACGCCGCGAAGATGTCCCGGGCGAGGTGCGGTCATGCAGGCAATTTTCGGCTCTTTGTCCGTCGACGGCCTTCTGTATGAGAAAGCGTCTGCCTGCTGCATCCTCGGCGCCGAACGCCGAGCAACCGATATCAGACTGACTTTCGGCGCTTGTGTTGGTGTCGCTAAATCTTCCAGGCTCACTGAGATACTGCCTTCTGTGTCTTCGACAACGACCGGCTTTGAAGAGAAAAGTATTCGATAGCGGCGAAAATGTATTTTGATGTGTCTATTAAGATAATTCACTCTATATACCCTCAAGAAATGGAGAAAATCTTACAACACCATGACTTATGACAGGATTTTTCGCTTGCTTGGCCCCCATAACCAAGCATAGTTCCTGATTCGGCACCATGAGTCAAGTTCACGAAACTGCTTACCCCACGCTAGCGTCTGAAGTCAGTGATGCCGAGTTGCTGGCCGCGTTTACGCCGAGTGCGGCGGAACTCCGGTTCGTGCGCGGGCAGTTCCGCCAGATGCCAACCTGTGTCGTGATTGTCGCCCAACTCAAACTGCTGCAGCGACTGGGCTACTTTCCTCTCGTCCCAACGGTGCCGCCGGCAATCATTTTGCATGTGGGTAAGGCTCTGAAGGCCCGACCTTTGCTTAAGGCTACGCTCGCACGCTATGACAAGTCCGGCAGTAAGTCGCGGCACCAGAAGTTGCTGCGGGAATTTGTCGGCATCCAGCCGACCGATGCCGACGCGCAGACTTGGTTGGCGACGCTGGCCACCGACACCGCCCGTACCAAGGCGGAATTGCCCGACATCATCAATGTGTTAATTGAGGTTCGGGCCGCTGTCGGGGTTCGAAGCCAAGGTCGACGAGCCTCGCAAGCGTTTCATCACGACGCTATTTTGCTATGGTTGCAACCTCAGGCCCAGCCAAACAGCGCGCTCCGTCAAAAATTTGAGCCGTAAGCAGGTCGCATGGCTGAATCTGCGGCATGTCACGGAGGAGCGTCGCGACCGCGCGATCGTGAAAGTCATCAACGCCTATAACCAGTTCGCATTGCCGAAATTCTGGGGCTCGGGCAAGCGCGTGTCGGCCGACGGCACGAAGTGGAACCTCTATGAGCAGAATCTTCTGTCGGGATACCACATCCGCTACGGCGGATATGGTGGGATTGGCTACTATCATGTCTCGGACATGTATATCGCGTTATTTAGCCACTTCATCCCATGCGTCGTGCACGAAGCCGTTTATATCCTCGACGGGCTTATCAAGAACGACTCCGACGTGCAGCCGGACACGATCCATGGCGACACTCAAGCCCAAAGCGGCCCGGTGTTTGGCCTTGCTTACCTGCTAGGCATCGACCTGATGCCGCGCATCCGTAATATCAAGCACCTGGTGCTGTATAAAGCCGGCAAGCGCCGCCGCTATAAGCATATCGAAAGCCTGTGCCGTGCATCCATCGACTGGGCACTGATCGAGCGGCACTATCCCGACATGCTGCGGGTCGCGATATCGATTAAAGCGGGCAAGATGACGCCATCGACCATCCTGCGCCGCCTCGGCTCGGAGAGTACCAAAAACAAGCTATATTTTGCGTTCCGCGAATTAGGCCGGGTCATTCGGACGCAGTTTTTACTGAAATATCTCAGCGAGCCGGAGATGCGGCGCATCATTCATGCCGCGACCAACAAAAGCGAGCAGTTCAATGATTTCGCGCAGTGGCTGATGTTCGGCGGCAAAGGCGTTATCGCCGAGAACATCCGGCACGAGCAGCGCAAGGTGATCAAGTACAACCACCTCGTGGCCAACATGGTGATTCTGTACAACGTGCAGTGGATGTCGCGCAAGCTGAAGGACCTACAGGCCAAGGGGCACCCGATCGACGCTGATGTGCTTAAGGTCCTAGCCCCATATCGGCGCGAACATATCAATCGATTTGGCGACTATCGGCTGGACTTGCAGAAGAAGGCGGCGCCACTTGATCCAAGCATAATTTTCGATTTTAAATCAGTCGCTTAGATGCATTTTGGCGAAAATTTGACGAATCCCGGCCGACCCTCAGCATGGTACGCGTGGGTCTCGCGACGCAGCCGGTCATCAACCTGATGCGTGACGCGTTGCTCGATGCCGAGCTGATCTACTGCGACGAGACGACGTTCCAGGTTCTGAAGGAAGAAGGCCGCCGCCCACAAACGAAAAGCTACCTCTGGGCGCAAATGACCGATGCGGGCACACCGATCCGCGTGTTCACCTATACACCCGGGCGCGGCGGCAAGCTCGCGGAAAAGCTGTTCGCTGGCATCCGCGAAGGTGCCGCACTGATCACTGACGGCTACGCGGCCTACAATGGCATCGCATAACACCACCAGCTCGTGCACCTAGGATGTTGGACGCACGCGAGACGCGGCTTTGTTAAGGCAGAAGACAACGTCCCGAAAGCAGCACGTACATCCGATCTGCTTGCGACACGCTTCATCAAACTGATCGGCAAGCTGTTCGCTGCGGAGGCCCGCAGTGCGACGTGGACAGCAGAGCGACGACAGCGGCTGCGACGACGATACAGCACTCGCGTGCTCGGCATCATCCAGAAGTTGATGCTCGAACAATTACCGGCTGTTGTACCCAAAAGCCTGCTCGGGAAGGCACGGAACTACTTGCGTGGACAATGGCCGAAGCTGGTCCGCTATGTCGAAAACGGCGAATGGCCAATCTCGAACAATCCCTGTGAAAATGCAATCAGGCCATTCTGCGTAGGACGCCGCTCGTGGCTCTTCAGCGACACTGTTGCTGGTGCAAACGCGAGCGCCAATCTCTACGCGCTTGTCGAAACTTGCAAGGCCAACCGCATCGATCCCCACCGTTACCTTGCCTGGCTGTTCCAGCAGCTTCCCTTGGCCGCGACCGTCGACGACTACGACGCGCTTCTGCCCTGGAAGATGCCTGACGCACTCCGCTGACCAGTCGAACTCCGTTTACAGGTTCGCTTGCATGAAATCCGCAACTTCCTTCTCTATTTGTCGATGAATGGCCGGCCGATCAACACCAGGCCCATCTTGGCAGACGAGTGGCTCGTTGCCGGCGAGCTGTGACGGACAAGGATCGATGAATACAAAATGGTTTCCAGGCACTACGTTCAGTTTCGGTGGCAACGGCAATCCAGAAGCAACCGCAAGCACGTTTCTAGTCGCACCAAGATATGCATCGCTTTGCGGTCGATACAGCATCGTGGGCAAGCGCACGGATGAAAAGCTGGATGAGTCAAACATGATTGCCAGCGGGTCCATCAGCACAAGCGCTTTTAATCGATGCTCCACGGGTGGCTGCCACGTCAACAACTCGGAAGACACGGACTGCCCCCCGCTCACGGCGTCTGAGGTGTGTCCGCCGGCTGCCGGATGAGGGCACGAACCCGGATCGTCGTGATTGGCGCAGAAAGCGCTGGCATACACAAAATTCGGCGTTGCGCCAGCTAATATCAACGCGGTATAGCCACCGGCGGAATAACCAATCATTCCAATTCTATTGGCGTCCACGCTTCCGGAAAACCGAGGGTTTGAGAGTACGGCGTTGAGTGCCGCCTCCGCTTGCCTCGGGCGATCGATCAGGATTTGCGCTTGCGTCTGAGCCAGGGGAAAGCCTGACGCATCGCCCACATGAGTCGGCAAGATGACGATGAAACCTGCTCGCGCGAGTGCAGCGGCCAATTCTCGATGGCTAAGCGAACCGCCGCGGCGACCGTGCGAAATTAATACGACTGGAAAGCGTTTATCCGCAATCGGCGTAGCGTCACGGCTTGCTTCGATAGTGAAGGGCCCAGCCTGCCAAGGGATCTCTGGTGCGTTGGTCGGATAGAAAACTACCGTATCAATTGTTGCGACGCCATCCGGGACCGTAAGACGGCTCACCCCTGCATTGAAATGCGATGACTCGGCAAGAGCGGCACCGGAGAAAAAAGCGAAGAACACAACGGTTACCATCCAACGCATATTCGCTGCTCCGGTTCAAATCCCTTGAGAGACATCGAAGAATATCAAAATGCGCTAACGGCAACAACAGGCAGTCTCAGAGAGACGTCGTTAAAGGACCGCAGCCGCGCCCTCCTTGGACGGGAACTGCTCGTCGAACATAGGCGTGTCGACCGCGCCAGGGCTAAGCACGTTGGTCCGGATCTTCCGATCCTTGAGTTCGCTAGTCTACGTCCGCGCGAACGACCGGAGCGCTGCCTTGGCGGCTCCGTATGTGGCTTGGCCGGGCATTCCCTTGACGTTGGCGATCGAGGTCGTGAGGACGACGGAGCCTCCCCGACTGATCATCGGCGCGAGCTTCTGGACCGCGAAAAACGGTCCTTTGGCGTTCAGGTTGAACATCTCGTCGTAGATCGCCTCGGTCACGCTCTCGAGAGGCGTTGGAATGCTGAACCCGGCGTTGACGAAGAGCAGCACACCGAAAGCGGTCACTGAAGCTGCCAAAGTCGAAGACGGCTCATCGGCGTTGCGGACATTGGGGTGGGCTGGGTTCTGCGTCAGCAATGTGGCGGCTTCCAAGACTGTTCGGACATCGGCCCCGCTATTCGCTGCACCTTGCAGCCGATGGCGTCTGTATATCGTGCGTGCGAAGTGACAGGGCGCGCATGCCGTCTTGCTCATTCCTTGCTCTCAGGAAACATACATCCGCCATTGCGGACCAGCGCCTTCACTTCTTCGCTCACCTGCATAGGGCTTTGACTCAATCGAGCAACGAACTCCTTGCGGCGCCGCACGTACGACTTCGAATCGTGCTTCGCGCTCCAAAGGACGATATTAAGCAGTATGGGAATGAGGTCCAGGCCTTTCTCGGTCATAGTGTAGAAGTCCTTGCGCCTGTCGTCGGGGCAGGGCGCCCTCGAGAGAATTCCTTGTTCCTCAAGAAAGGCAAGGCGGGAAGCAAGGACATTGGTCGCGATTCCCTCTTCCGATTTCAGGAACTCGCCATACGTCTTCTTGCCAGCAAAAACGATGTCGCGAATGATCAAGAGCGACCACCGGTCGCCGAAGATCTCCACACCGTAGTTCACCGCGCAATGGGACCGAAAGTCTTCTTTACACGTCGTTTTCATGACTAGATCTTAACATCGCTTGTATGTTGCAAGTAAAATCCTGCAGTTTACTTGCTTTTTGCAAGTAATGTGTCTAGCATGGTTGTGCGGGAGTAGGCGTAGCACCCAACAAACCAGGAGGTTGCACATGAGCGCTATCAGCATCATCGGCACAGGTGGCATGGCCGCAGCGATCGGCGGCCTTGCCGCCAAGGCCGGGCACACCGTCGAGGTGATGAGCCGCGACGCCGTCAAGGCGCGGGCGCTCGCCGAGCAGATCGGAGCCGGCGCGACGACAGGAACGTTCGGCGCCGCCCCGGCCGGGGACATTGTCATCCTGGCGGTTCCCTACTCCGCCGTTCTTGACGTGGTGGAGCAGTACGGCGAAGAGCTGGCAGGCAAGGTTCTTGTCGACATCACCAATCCGGTCGCCTCCGACCACACGAGCTTCGTGACCCCTGGAGACAGTTTCGGCGCGAAGGAGATCACCAAGGCCGCCCCTGCCGGTGCGAAAGTCGTCAAGGCGTTCAACACCCAGTTCTCCCACGTCCTGGCGGCCGGGCCCGTTCCGGGCCACCCGTTGGACGTGTTCATCGCCGGGGACGACGAGCACGCGAAAGCACGCGTCTCGGCGTTCATCGAGAGCATCGGACTGCGTCCAATGGATACCGGGCCGCTGTCCATGGCGAGGACACTGGAGCACGCCTGCCTGCTGTCGCTGGGCCTCCTCACCCACTCCGTCAAGCACACCAACTTCTCAATCGGCGTCAGCCTTCTCGGCTGAGTGCACTGGTACCACCGCTTCCCGCGTCACATTACTCATAAGGAACATTTACATGCACGTTTTCGTCACTGGCGGGACCGGCCATTCCGGTCCGTACATCATCTCCGACCTCATCGCCGCCGGCCATGAGGTTACCGCCCTGGCTCGTTCAGACAAGGCGGCGGCTGCGGTGTCCGCACTCGGCGCGAAGGCGCGTCTCGGTAGCCTCGAGGATCTTGACGGTCTTAAAGAAGCGGCCGCCGCCTCCGACGGTGTCATCCATGTCGCACACCGGCAAGACCTGATTCCGGTCGGCGGGATCAACGCCGTGGCCGATGCGGAGCTTCAGATCATGCTCGCATATGGCGAGGCGCTGGCTGGAACCGGAAAGCCGCTGGTCTCATCGGGAAGCATCGGCTCGCCCGGCTGGGAAAACCTGGGTCGACCGGCCACCGAGGAGGATCCGCCTCTTCCCGGCGGCGATCCATACAAGAACACCTTGCGGGTTCGTAACATCGTGGAAACCACCGTAATCGGCCTCGCCGAAAAAGGCGTGCGGTCTTCGGTCGTTCGGATTCCTGAAATCATGCACAGCACGACCGATAATGCCGGCTTCCTTCCGCTGCTAATCGGGCTGGCGAAGGAAAAGGGCGTCGTCGGTTACCCCGGAGACGGTGCGAACAGGTGGGCCGCCGTGCACACCCGCGACCTCGCCACCGTGTTCCGCCTGGCGCTGGAGAAGGGCGCCGCCGGCAGAAGCTGGCACGCGGTTGCAGAAGAGAGCATTGCGTACCGCGAGATCGCCGAGGCCATCGGCAGTCGCTTGAAGCTGCCCGCCGTACCCATTCCCGCGGACGTACTGATGCTGCCGGGGTATTTCGGGTTCCTTGCGAATCTGGTCACGCTGGATACCCCGGCGTCGAGTGCCATCACGCGCCAGACGCTCGGCTGGACACCAACGCAGCCCGGCCTGTTTGCCGATATGGACAATGGCCACTACTTCCCTGCCAGCTAAGCTAAGCGGGCGGCAGGGACTCCCGCATCGCGCCGAGCCCGACCAAGACACTGTCCTCCCTGAGCGGTAGGAGGGTGACGCAAGTGGCTCGGCGCACACGAAAAACGTTAGGGGCGAAAGCCTCGTACAGATTATGGGCATACCCAACTCAGAAGGATATTTTTACATGAGCACCATTAGCATCATTGGCGCAGGAGGCATGGCCACGGCGGTCGCCGGCCGTATCGCCAAGGCAGGACATACCGTCGAGGTCCTGAGCCGCGACCCAGCCAAAGCGCGGGCGCTGGCCGATAAGCTCTCAG